>Ga0070741_10012214_pt1 | contig 15595 bp, 14 predicted proteins | sample Coa_R1_4_FD_66440 | JGI IMG/M metagenome (GOLD analysis project Ga0070741, IMG submission 66440) | Surface soil microbial communities from Centralia Pennsylvania, which are recovering from an underground coalmine fire - Coalmine... | ecosystem: Environmental > Terrestrial > Soil > Unclassified ... | reverse complement strand
ACCACGAGTATTACTGCGCCAGACTCTTTCGGAGTTTGTGAAGATCAGCAGTTTTTGACCATCAGCGCTGAAATCAAACTGCTCGATTGTTATCGGCGATGTCGTTCCGCCTGGTATCAATTTAGAGGCAGAGACAAACGGTGTCTTTTCACCGCTCGCGACATCGTATCTCACCAGATCGAGCGCATTGCCTGCCGACGACGGTTCGAGCATAAAATAACCGCTGCCATCGGCCTGCCATTGAATCTCTCCAAGAGTCTGAGGATTGTAGGTGAAAATTGTATCAAGCGTCAGCAGTCCCGAGCCCGACTGATTTACCTGTTGCCGAGCCCGCACCGGAACAGACGCAACCGATGCCGTCATAAGAATCAGCAGAAGCACGCTTGCCAAACGGTTTCGTTTCATTTGTCTCTCCATCTCATCAGAAAACGCGGTGGAATTGTTCAACCGAGCAGTCTAATCCACTTTATTGGTGCTGGACAAGGCGCGTAAATCGGGTCCTTTCAAAACACCGATGTGAAGTTTGGTTGGAGTACTTCACGCGCGATTGGGGGCATGTTACACTTTTGGCTTGGTGATTCTGAGATTACCTGAATCGATGAATATTTTTCCATTGAAATCTCACTTGTTTGTTTTCATTTCACAATGACTAAAGCCACAATTCTATTAGTTGACGACGAAGAAGCGGCAAGGTACGGCATGCGCCGCGGGTTGCAAAAAGAGAATTACGATATCCTCGAAGCCAGCAATACCAACGAAGCGCGACACATAGTTAAATCCCACAATCCGGATCTGATTCTGCTGGATGTCAATCTTCCCGGTGAAAGCGGGCTGGCATATTTGCAGGAGCTTTCGACTGAAGAAAATCATCCGCCGGTGATTATTATTACGGCTCACGGTTCGGATAGAACTGCACTCGAAGCCGGTCGCAAGGGAGCTTACGACTATCTTTCGAAGCCATTTGACGTCGAAGAACTCCGAGTTCGAGTGCGGAACGCCGTGGACGCGGCATCGCTACGCAGCGAAAATCGTAAACTGAAAAAGCAGCTTGTTGCGCGCGGCAACCTCGGCGAAATGCTGGGCGACACGGCTGGGATACGTCGCGTCTACGATCAAATCAGCAAAGTCGCAGAGACTGATATCACAGTCCTGATCCTTGGCGAAAGTGGAACGGGAAAAGAGCTGGTCGCCAGAGAAATCCATAAACGAAGCACGCACCGCAAAGGAGAATTCGTTGCGATGAACTGCGCCGCGGTGCCGTCAGAGCTGATTGAATCAGAGTTGTTTGGCCACGAGAAAGGCGCGTTCACCGGCGCGGCCGGCCGCAGAAAAGGGAAGTTCGAACAGGCTGACGGAGGAACGCTCTTTCTGGACGAGATCGGGGATATGAATCCGACGACACAGGCGAAAGTTCTTCGCGTTTTAGAAGAACGCGTAGTTGAACGCCTGGGAGCAAACGAAAGAGTGCCGGTTGATACTCGATTCATCAGCGCAACCCACAAAGATTTGCCAACCGAAATCGAAGCTGGACGATTCCGTCAGGACCTTTATTTCAGATTGAACGTCGTGACAATAAAACTGCCTGCATTGCGCGAACGCCGTGATGACATCCCGCGGCTGGCGCAATATTTCCTTGAGCAGTACGCCGCAAGCTACAACCTGCGATGCCAGGCGATAACACCGGAAGCAATGGCGGCTTTAATGATCTATCACTGGCCGGGAAATGTTCGCGAGTTGAAGAACGTAATTGAACGAAGTCTTGTGCTTGCCGACGGCGAATCTTTGCAGGTGTCCGATCTTCCTGGCGAGTTAAAACAGTCTTCGAAACATGCGGCATCGACGCCGGCCCCATCGTCTGGTAATTCGATTGCCGTCGATTTCAGTTATGACTTCAAGGAAGTAAAGCGCGATTTCGAGCGCCAATATATCGAGCGCTGCCTTTCCGAAAATGGCGGCAACGTAACGCGCACGGCCGATCTGCTGGGAATGCATCGTCAGAGCCTTCAGCACAAACTCCGTGAACTTGGCATAACAAAACGTTACACAGCGGACGACCTCGAATAGACGAAGCTTTTGGAGTGCGCCGCCCGGTCGGCGTACTCCAAAAGCTGCCGCAAGATAACCTCGACAGTTGCAATAGAAACCTTGCGCATACCTCCGTTGCAGTAATTTGGTTTCACGAACAGCCGATCCAGAAAAATCATAAAAACCCAAATAATAGAACAGCTTAGCCATTCGCCTCGTTCCAAGGCAAACAAGTGGATTTCTGGCCTCGCCTTTGCACAAACACAGATCACGAACGACAAAAGAAGTCGGTCAACGACATTAGAAAACGATGATCAAAGCTCTTTGATACCGCCATTGTTGCTCATCGTTTAACGGTAATTCTCGGAGAAAAGGGGCCGGATGGTCTTGCGTTTTGATTGGTCCCGGAGCGGACTCCGAGATATGCGGTTGCGGGTTAGGACGAAAGATATGGTTAAGTGAGAAGCAGAGGTCTCACTCTTGACCTTCGCCCCTTCGCTTCGACCCGCAACCGCGCGACTTCTATATAAGAAAGGTAGTATATGTCTGATGCCACTCTGGCCACTCCTCGGAAATGGAATATTCGAACGATAACACAAAGCCTTAAACCTTCAGCGAACACCAAAGACCTCTCTCCGGCGCAGCAAAAATACCGACAGATCGAATTTATGATCTTTGCGGCAATCGCATTTATCGGTAAAAGCGCTCTTCTGATTCGAATGCCTTACAGATCCGTGGCGAGCAACACGTTCTACACCTGTTTGCTGCTGCTGCTGTTTTATTGCTACTACAGATTTCGTAACAACCTGATTCCGCCGATAGCTCTTGTTCTGTTTTTGGCAGGCGCGGTATCGGTCGACGTATTTGGAAATTATTTCCACCTTTACGGCAAAGATGTCGGACCTAATATAGTCCTCTGGGGCGTACAGATCAGTCCGCAGCCTTTTGATCATTACTCGCACTTTGCCGGAGCAGGGCTATCGCTTCCCGCTACTATGTGGCTGCTGCGCAGTGGAACAAGAAAGCTGGGTCACAAACTACCATTGAACCTGATTGCATTTCTTTCAGTGACAATCACGTTCAGTTTCGCTGCATATTACGAAATCCTGGAACTATGGGATGAAAAATTCTTCGGCGGCAGGCGAATCTGGACTCTTCAGGATACATCTCTTGATCTTCAAAATGACTTGATCGGCATTGTGGTCGCGGCATTAATCTGCGCCGCCGTTTACAAAGCCACAGATCGTCGCGCGGCAGAGCTTCAACACAATCAGCCAACCGGGTAGACCATTCTCAAAAATTATCGACCTGATCTGAGGGGCCGCGCGCTCCGCGCGCTCCTCCATACCCACTAATCCCGGTCGGTCTTTTTGATGCTGACCGCATGGGGGCCATTGGGTTATTATCACGACACAATGTCGACAAAATCTGTGCCAGACGCAAAGACCAGGGCCAACAGCGAATATGCCCGAAGAATTGATCGGGTCATCGATTATCTGCGCGCGAATCTGGACCGCCAGGTGAAACTGGGGGAGCTGGCTAAAGTGGCCTGCTTTTCGGAATTTCATTTTCATCGGATTTTCAGCGCGGTTTCAGGCGAAACCCTGAATAATTTTACGAATCGGCTTCGACTCGAAAAGGCTGCTCGTCTTCTTCGTTATTCCGACCAGAGCCTTACCGAAATAGCCCTGGATTGCGGTTTTTCGTCGTCGGCCACTTTTTCACGCGCCTTCCGGTCGGGCTATGACACCAGCCCGCGTCAGTTTCGAAAAAACGGCGAGATCAAAAAAAGCAAGATTTGCAAAGAACTCTTTTCGGCACATGAATATATTCTTCCGATGAATGCAGAGGAAAAGCGCGTGGCGTTTCCGGTCAGATTGATCGATATTCCCGAAAGGCAGGTCGCTTATATCCGAGTCACGAATGCCTTCGAAATGGACCGGGTACTGGCCGCGCTCGAGACGATAATCGAATGGGCGAAATCTCAGGGCATTTTTTCGGAAGGAACCCTGTTCGGAATGTCGGTGGACGATCCACACGTGACCCCAAAGCGTCTCTATCGATACGAGGTCTGTTTTGCGTCATCTTTACCCTTTGACTGCATTGCGGGAATGTCGAAATTGAAGATGCCAGCGATGCGATACATCTCTACCAGGGTTTCCGGCGATATCCGTAAGGTTTCAACGGCGACGGACTACCTGATCAGAGGCTGGCTTATCAATAGTGATTACGAGCCCGAGCATGCGCCCGGACTTGAGGTTTTCCTGGACAAAGAAAACGCGATGGATTGGTCGCATTTTGAACTGGAGCTATGCGTACCGGTTCGGAAACTAACAGAGATGAGGAGCTAACATCAATTTATGAGAATGATTCCGGCTATGGCAACTCGAAAAATCTATTTTGTGATCCTGCTTATTTTTCTTTCGGTGGCGGCGTTTGCCCAAACGCCCGGGTCGAAAATACTGTATGTCGGCTCCGTCTCGATCAATCCATGCCAGGATGCAAAAGTTCTTGCCGACTGGTATTCGAAGTTTGGAATCGAGACTAAGGAATACCAGGGTGGATATTACGCCAAAATCGACACAGCGGCTGGCCCATTTTTCTTTGGTATCCATGCAAAAAAAGCTGACGCTCCGAAGCAATGCGCATCGAGTGTTTCCGTCGTATATCGCGTGGATAATTTCGAAAACGCCCTGGCGGCCTTGAAAGGTAAAGGACTCTTGCCCTATAAAACCGAAAAAGATCCGAACGAAGGCCAGTTTGCGTACTTTCACGATCCGGATGGCAATGAAGTTACTCTATGGGGTGGAGGAAAATTATGAGCTTGGTTAACGGTATCGGCGGGGTGTTTTTGTTCACCAACAATGTCAAGCGGTTAGTCGAGTGGTATCGCGATAGCCTGGGGATGGTCCCCGAGGGCACAGATACTGAATGCAAATCATTCTATACAACATTCGAATACAGGGATATTGAAAATCCGGAGATCAAGAGGACGATGGCTTGGGCAATCATGCCCGCGGACCAAGATATCGCGGATAAGCCCCGAACGGGTCGGTTTAACTACACCGTAAAAAGCATGGCTGATACGCTTTCTCATCTCCAGTCAAAGGGCGTGGCGATTGATAAGAGTGAAGACTACGAAGCATACGGGAAATTCGCATGGTTAACGGACCCGGATGGGAACAAGATCGAGCTTTGGGAACCGGTCCCAGAGTCGGTTTAGCGCTTCAAATCCAACAGGTTTTGCTCGTTACCGGCGCTCTGTGGAACCGGGATGATCATTTGGGTTCACATCTATCTCTGCATTTTAGATTCGAGGAAAGGTGCTGAAACCGACTGGATCCTGGTTCCAGTTCAAATTCGGAGAATATTCCACTTTCACTCCCGGTTTCTATTAAGTTCATGAAACCCGTTCGTGGTTTGATGCCCGATGATTTTGCGTGCGAGGATCTTACCATTGTGAGAGTAGCTTCGGGGTTTTCATCTCCATAACGTCTTATCGATGCCGGGTGTATCCCGGTATTGAAGTTTGATTGACTTGCGTCCGCTGTTGCCTCTATTCTTTCCGCGTCCAGTCTCGCGTTGTTGCCTATTGCTGGACCATCGATTAACAATCAAAGTTCTAATTGAATACGTGTGATGTATCCGGACAGCCGTAACGGCTCTTTCGACTGTCTGTTAGAGACGCAATTATCTATTGAAGTATCTGGAGAATTATTATGTCTACTGCCAGTGCGCCGGGTATGGACGCAACAAAAGCCGGAACCGAAAAGGGCGCCGACGCTGAAGGTTCCAATCAGCAGCAAAAAGGTTGGTTATATACTCCGCATCTGATCATCTTCATAACCTCAGCCTGTGTAATGGTTGTCGAGCTGGTAGCAGGACGATTGATAGCCAGACACCTGGGCAGTTCGCTTTACACCTGGACTTCCATCATCGCAGTGGTTCTTGCTGGGATGAGCATCGGTAACTTCCTCGGCGGTCGAATGGCAGATCGGTGGAAAGTTGAATCGTTTCTTGGCTGGCTTTTCTGGATTTCATCCGCGATGTGTCTGGTGGCGCTGGTCCTGAACAATGTAGTAGCTGAGCACACGCCGTTTGAGAAGTTTAGCTGGCCGGTCAGAACAGCAGTTTCCGTCCTAACGATTTTCATAATGCCTGCTTTGTCGCTGGGAACTATCTCGCCGGTGACTGCAAAGATGGCGCTGAGTCGATCGATGGCTGTCGGGCGCACCATCGGCAGCGTTTATGCGTGGGGCGCGGTGGGAAGTATTCTTGGCACGTTGGCAACGGGATTCTTTCTGATCGCATTGCTCGGCTCAAAAGCGATTATGTTGCTGGTCGCATTGGTTCTGGCGATTGTCGGGTTGAGTCTAGGCCCGAAACGCGTAGTTCACGGCGTTTGGACGCTCCTCTTGATCGCGTTAGTGATATTTTCGCGGTCGTCTAATCCAACCGCAGTTAAGTATCTTGCCAAGGCGGGTGTCAGGGAGGGCGACACGGCGCTGTTTACTGCTGAAAGCAATTATCAATATGTGAAGGTCTATGAGGATACGGTTGAAAACGACAAAGATGATACGGATGAGAGTAGTGACTCAGACAGCGACAGTACCGACAGCGATGACAAAAGCGCAGACGCAAGCGATGCGAACGCTGATTCGGCGTCGTCCGACGACTCTCAAAACGACAACCACGTCGTTCGGGTTCTTCAATTGGACTATCTGATTCACGGCTATGTTGATCCGAAAGATTCGTCTTACTTGAACTACGATTACGAAGATGTTTACAGCGAGGCGATCAGCCGATTTGCCAAAAACGATCAGCCGCAGCTTAAGACGTTTTTCATCGGCGGCGGCAGTTATACGTTCCCGCGTTACATTCAACAGCAGTATCCCGGTTCGACAATGGATGTCGCAGAAATCGATCCCATGGTTCTTGAAGCCAATTTCCAGGCGCTCGGTCTGCCGCGAAATACTCCCATCAAAACCTATTTGATGGATGCGCGCAACGCGGTGGATGATATGCCGGCCGACAGGAAATACGATTTTGTTTTTGGCGACGCGTTTAACGATTTGTCAGTGCCGTGGCACCTTCTTACGAAAGAGTTTGGTGAAAAGGTAAAGAGACATTTAAATCCGAATGGTGCTTATCTCGTCAATGTCATCGACATTTATGACAGCGGGCAGTTGGTCGGCGCATATTATTTGACGCTGAAGCAGCTTTTCAAAAATGTATACGTGTTCTGCACTAATACCGACGGCGTGTCGGATGATCGCGATACATTCGTAATCGCAGCGTCTGACGCTTCGATAGATGTATCTGACTGGGGGCCGAACCACGATGCCGATATTGCCGGATCGGTATTGACCGATGAAAATATCGCATCGTTGGTAACGAAAAGCCGAGGACGCATTCTCACGGACGATTACGCGCCGGTAGAGAATATGCTAGCCCCGGTCGTTAGACGTCGCCAATAAAACAATTAACTCGAGGTCTGAGAATGACCGGATACATAGCCTTCCTGCGCGGCATCAACGTTGGCGGCCACAAGATCGTCAAGATGGAAGACCTGAACGCCGTCTTCCTCTCGTGCGGGTTAAAAAAGGTCAAGACGTTTATTCAAAGCGGCAACGTAATCTTCGAAGCTTCAAGCACGAATTCGTCAACCCTGACTAAAAAAATCGAGAAAAGTCTGCAAAAGTCTTTGGGCTACGACGTTCCTGTCTTGTTGAGGACCATTTCCGAGCTTGCTGAATTAGTGAAGAGCGATCCCTTTAAAAAAATAAAGGTTGCGGCCGACGCTGGGAAATACGTCACGTTTTTGGCCGAAGAGCCTAAGAGCAAGCCATCGCTCCCGTTCTTTTCGCCGAAAAAAGATGTCGAAGTGTTTTATATGCGGGGCCTGGATATTTTCTGTTTAGCGTACAAGATCGACGGGAAATCCGGTTTTCCTAATGCAATTGTAGAGAAGCAATTCGGTGTATCGGCGACAACCAGGAACTGGAATACGATCAGCAAGATAGTTTTGCAAGCAGCAGAACGGGACTAATATGCTAAGCTTTGCTTGTGGAGTTTTGCGATGACTTCTAAAGTGCAAGCAACAATCGAAGACCTGTATAAGGTGCCTGAGAACGGCAAAGCCGAAATAATTGACGGAGAGCTTGTCTTAATGTCCCCAACAGGTTTCCTACCCAGTAGAGCAGCAGGCACGATTTATATGAGCTTGTTTCAGTACGAGAGAAATATCCCCGGTGGTTACGCTATCGCCGATAACACGGGCTTTATAGTTAACCTGCCGAATCGCAGATCCTTTAGTCCAGATGCGGCGTGGTATATAGGGAAACCGACTGGCATGAAATTTCTGGAAGGCGCGCCTGTCTTTGCGGTCGAAGTCAGAAGCGAAGACGATTACTGGCCACGCGTAGAACGAAAAATGGCCGAAAAGCTAAGAGATTATTTCGCGGCAGGAACGAAGTTCGTATGGGACGTCGATCTTCTCAGCGAGGACGTAGTCAGAGCCTATCACGCAAGCAATCCGGATGATCCTATAATTTTCCGGCGCGGTGAGATTGCTGACGCAGGCGATGTTGTTCCGGGATGGTCGATAGCCGTGGACGATCTGTTTTCCTAAAGCGTTGTTACTCGATACATCCCAGCGCGGTTTCAATTATTTCAGAGCATTTCCGATTACTCTACAAAATCTTCAGGTGATAAAAAATGGCAACTGCTTCAGCGCGTTCGTTTAGAACTTCAAGTCCAATCTCAGCAATTTTCTTAGGCGGATTATTAGCAGGCATCGGTGATTTGAGCTTTGCCTTTGTGTTTTATGGAATGCGCGGGGCCACTCGAATGCGTGTCATGCAATCCATAGCAAGTGGTCTTCTGGGCAGAGATCGAGCCATTGCCGGCGGGTGGAAGACTGCGCTGTTGGGTGTTGTTTTGCATTTCACAATAGCAACTGTCGCTGCAGCGGTTTATTTCGTTGCCAGCAGGTTATTCCTGACGGTGCGTCAGGCCGTTATTTGCGGAATGCTATACGGAATTGTCATATACGGTTTTATGAATGCTGTAGTGTTGCCTTTGGCGGGAATAGGTACACCATCGCAACCATCGGTGATTATTCCGGCCATATTCGGCCATATGTTGCTGGTCGGCCTGCCGATCGGCCTGGCGGTCAAACGATTCTCCAGATAATACGAGGACCTCGCTCGCATTGTGATAAAATAACAATAGGTGACCGCGAGAAGGAATATGGCTTCGCACCTCAAACATATTTATACGCCTCAGGAATATCTCGCGATGGAGCGCGCAGCTTCATATAAGAGCGAATTCTGTAATGGCGAGATCTTCGCGATGTCCGGCGCAAGTCTCGAGCATAACCTTATCGTAACGAATACCACGATTTCGCTCGGTAATCAGCTCGAAGGAAAAGACTGCGACGTTTTGGCAAACGACATGCGCGTGAAAACTGTGGACAGCTCGCTCTACACTTATCCAGACATCGTGGTCGTATGTGGTGAGCGCAGATTTGAAGACGCCTCGGTTGACACTCTGTTAAACCCGAAGCTTATAATTGAGGTGCTCTCGCCGTCAACAGCATCTTACGACAGGACGAAGAAATTCGCTTATTACCGTGGCATAGAGTCATTGCAGGAATATATTCTGATAGCACAAGATGAGTGTCGCGTTACTCAGTATGTAAGGCAGGGAACTGACACCTGGATATTTCACGAAGCAACAAGCCTTGACGAAAAGATTCATCTCGCATCAGTTCCGTGTGTTCTAGACCTCAGCAGAGTTTACCGAAGAATAGAATTCCCTCCGGATAAAGAAGAAGAATCGATCAATCACTAATCGCATCGCCTGCGACATTTTTTCCGGTTGATCCACAAACTGCAATCGCAAATGTAATCAGACATCCAATCATCACATACCACGTAAAGGCTATCGTCGGCACGTTAACTACTGGGATATGCAATGACAATCCGTGATTCAGAAATCCGATCACGCTATTCGCGGTTCCACTGATGATCAGAACTCCCAATATCCCGGCGACCATTGCGATGACATTCACTTTGTCGTTGCCTCGCGTTTTTGTCAGCAATCCGACCAGAAAGACTCCTAACAATGGTCCATACGTATACCCAAATATCGTCAGCGCCACCGGAATGATCGTAGTATTCGGATTCTTCAAAACCTGATAGGCGGCCACCGCAGCTACCAAAATCATGAGCACGGAAAACACAGCCGTAGAGACCCGCGCCGCTTTGACGTATTCATCGTCTGAGCTCGATGGACGAATATACGATCCGTAAAAGTCTCGAACGAAACTCGTCGCCAGCGCATTCAATGCAGAGCTATAACTGCCCATCGCCGTCGCAAAGATTGCGGCTATGATCAAGCCGCGCGCTACAACCGGCAATCGAGTGACTATGAAATACGCGAACACTTCATTATCGGCTTTTGGCAATCCTGGATCGACGTTCAATTTGTAAAAGGCGTAAAGCAGAATTCCAATAGTCACAAAGACCAATGAAATCGGCAACTCTGCAATACCCGATAGAATTAACGAACGACGGCTCTGTCGTATGTCCGGAGCGGTCAGCATTCTCTGAACCAAATCCTGATCTGTTCCGTGTGTGGCCATCACCAGAAACACATAACCAATCAGTGCGGTCCACAACGTATATTCTTTGCCGAATATCGATTTCAGCGCCTGACTGAAAGATGTGACTCCCTGCAATCCCCAGTCATAAGCTTTGAAATCTTTGAAACCTTCTGTTCCGGCCCTCAATCCTTCCCAGCCGTGCGGCATTAAATAAAGAATCGCGAGCAAGGCGAACACCGCGCCGCCAAACATCATGCTTGCTTGAATAACGTCGGTCCAAATGACTGCCTTGATTCCGCCGATAGCTGTATAGATAGTCGTAATCACAGCCATCAGGATGATGGCGATAATGTAATGGCGAAAACCCGGATTTGTTCCGCTCAGAAACTTGTATGCTATAACCAGAACGACTGAACCAATGTAAAGACGAATACCGCTGGCCAAAATCCTCGTGATCAGGAAAGCGAGACTGCCTGCGAAACGTGTCGCGCGGCCGAATCGCTTCTCAAGCAACTCATATACGCTATAAACATTGTATCGGTAATACGGCTTAATGAAGAGATATGCGACGATTACCCGCGCGATGATTGTGCCGAGAGCAACCTGAGCATACAGAATACTCCTTGTCCGATACCCTTCAGCCGGGACGCCAAGAAAAGTTGCCGCCGTTGTTTCGGCCGCCACGATTGAAGCAAGCACCGCCCACCACGGAATGCTGCGATTGGCTAACGCGAATTCGGCCAAACTCTCTCGCTGGCGAGACTTTCGAAGCCCGATCCACGCAATGACGACAAAATAAAGAACGATAATCGCCGAATCGGCTAACAATGACCACATGCGCAGTAGTTACCAGGAGCGAACGGAGTCTACAGATTTGCGAGAGGGATTTTAGGATGGACGTGGTTAAAGAACAAGCTGCGGCCGTAATTAGGCCGCGCAAAATATAAATCTTTCAAGGTTAAGAGAAACAGTCCATCCACTCTCTTATTTCATTAAGCTAAACCAGCTGTTTGTTGCATCTAAGCTTCGTGGTTATACAGCTTGCGCGGACTAAAGTCCACGCCACGATTTCTCGTTACGGCCGCTGTAAATAATGCTCTGCTTATGGCTTTGCCGTGTTGACCTGCAGGTCTTTTTTCATCTGCGGGATCATTGATCGTAACGCGGATGCAAGTTTGCCATCCGGCGCCAGCTTCAGATATGCCTCATAGGCCGCAATTGCTTTGGCATTGTCATCCTGTTTCTCGTACAGATCACCAATCAAGTAATAAAGCAGTGGCTCGGTATCCGCGTTCTGCTTTATTCCTATTTGAAGCTCCTTAATAGCGTCAGAGTTTCGGTTGACTTCTTTGTACGTCAGCCCGAGCCCCGTGTGACCTTCGGGGCTGAATCCTCGTGATAGCCTTATCGATTCCTGGTATTCCTTCGCTGCTGAGTCATAATCGCCTTGCTGCCTGTAGATGTTTGCCAGAACTGTGTGCGCTTCCGCGTAGCCCGGTTTTTGCTCTATCGCTTTTTTTGCGGCGTCTGCTGCATCTTCTGAGTTGGACTGGGCAAACAAACTCCTGGCGAGCCCAACGTACGCTTCGGGAAATGTGCCGTTTCGCTGGTCGATAGCCTCGTGATATTCCTTTACGGCTTCTTCCTGGTTGTTGTTTTCGCGCGCGGCATCGCCTTTCTGTAAATGCAGAATGGCATCGTTCTCCAGTTTTGTCTGCGTGACGTGAAGATCGGCTGGTCGTGCTGATGAAACAATGATTTCCCGGTTCCAATCTTGGAGCCCAACGGTTCTTACCCTGACGTGATGCGTGCCAGTTGCTATAGTCGTCGAAAATGTGCGTTTCTCTCCGGCCTTGCCGTGGCTGACTCCGTCAATCCAGATGACAGATTCCGAGGAGGGCGCGATGATTTCGATTTTGCCTTTGGCCGATCCGGCATTTTTTTGCACAGCGGAAACGGTAAAACATAATCCCAAAATAACTGGAAGAACGATTGCCAAACGCCTCATAAATTCCTCCGATTAAACATAGCCCGCAAACGCAAAGAGGGCGTCGGTTACAACGCCCTCTTTTGTGTATCAGCTAAATCCTCACCACAAAAGCTTATACTTATCGTGGCCAGTCATCAACTGGTTTGTTTTTTGTCGTTAGCGCCAACGTTTGTCTTGTACGAACCGTCGTCATTGTACAATCGACGGTAATTAGCGGCATTGCGCAGCACGCCTTGAATGTAGAGCCTGGTTTCAGAGATGGGAATGCTCTCTATCCACTCCTCCATGGACGACATCGGCAGTTCGCGTTTCCACTGAATCAGCCGTCCCGGTCCAGCGTTGTATGCCGCGGCGACGTATTCAGGGCGACCGTAATTGCTGAAAAGCTCGGACAAATGCGCTACTCCCAGTTTGATGTTGATAACCGGATCATACAGATCGCCGACTGTGATCTCTGGCAATCCATACTTCCGCGCAACGGGGCGCGCGGTCGAATAGAGTAACTGCATCATCCCGCGCGCGTTCGCTCGCGACGTAGCTTTCGGATTGAAGATCGTTTCCTGTCGAATAATGCCTGCGACGAAATAAGGATCCATATTGTATTTCGCGGCTTCTTCCTTGATCGTCTTCCAGTCGCGCAGAGGGAAGAATACATCCCAGACTTCCTTTGGAATGTCTTCCTGATGGTAGTAGGGATAATCGGGATAAGCTCGCTTCAGCGCAGTGATGGCGAGGAACGGCTCGCCCCGCCTAACCAGAATGTCGGCGGCGACAAGATTGATCTTTGGGGAATTCGGCGACACTTTTCGCGCAAGCTCAATCTCATTCGTCGCCAAATCATAGAGACCGATATTCTTCAGATCGTTAGCTTTTCGCAATCTCGGCTCGGCCGCCGAAGTCATCGTTTCCTGAGGAGCAGGCGACAGCTGCAGATTGGCGATTGCTCGTGCCAGCGGAGAGTTCGCTATCGCCTCTGCCGGCTTCGCGCCGGGGTAAGATCGTTTAATATCTTCAAGGTGTTTCTGCGCCAGCACTCCGTAGTACGAATACTGGTACCGCGTCAGGATCGCCTGGTAGATAGCCATCGCAGTCTCGCGATTACCAGCTCGCTCTGCATCGAACGCTGACCAGAACGCTGCCTTAGATCTGTCATCGGATTGGGGATAATTCGCAACGTGCAATAGCAATTGGTCTGAAGCCAGTTTGTAATTGCGTCCCTGGTGTGTTTGCCAGGCCAAATAGAACGAGGCAACGTCAGCGCCCGGAGCGGTCGGATATTTCTGCAGCAATCGTGTGTAATAACTGCCGGCGCCGCTGCTCTTTTCGTAATACGCGCCGAGATTATAAAGCGCGACCGGCGCAAGCTCGCTGTTGGGATGCTGTTCCAGGAGCTGGTTTACCGTAGTGGTGAACGGACCGATCAGCCTCTGATGCCGATGACTCTCGCTCAAATAATAGAGTGCTTGCGCGTGCAGGTCGGGATCGTGATTGGTGACAGTCTGCAGGACCGACGTTGCAGTCGGGTAATTTGACGATGAGTAAAGACTGATTCCGTAATGGAGATTAAAGAGATCCTTATTCGAGATCTGATCAGCATACTGCGCCAGAGTCAATTCATACGCCTTGACCGCGACGCCATAGTAATGTCCGTCGTATAGCTTTTCCGCTCTGCCCAGCACTGCCTGGAATGGTTCGTTGAGATTTACACCCAGTTCCTTCAGTCTCGCTTCTGCGATGTCGCATTCATTTGTTGCTGGAATTTCGAAATAGATCCTCTTATACGCGGTTACTGCCGCGTCGCGGTTGCCCAGCGCTTCCTGCGCTTTTCCAGTGATCAGTATTGACGCCGGATCGCCGGAAGCCGCGGGCTCTGCGACGTATTTAATAGCACCTTTGGCATCGCCCTTTGCTAAGAGTTCTTCGGCAGCTTTGTTGCGCGCATCGGCGAAGAAGATAGATTCCGTATGTTCCTTAACCACTCTGTCGTAGATGCGATATGCCTCGTCGGTCTTGCCCATCTTCTCAAGCGACTGAGCCCAATAATACAGAGCGTAATCGCCGAGTCCCGTGTTTGTATAAATCTCCTGTCCCTGGAATGCGTCGATTGCAACCGTAAAATTGTTGCTGCGAAACGCCTCTACACCGCGCAGAAATCTTGCCAGCGCGGCTGCCTGTGTTCCTGAATTCTGCTTTTCGAATGCGGCAAGCCGCTCTACAGTCGGGTTGGCGTTGGTTTCGTCAACCAGGGCTTGCAGTTTAGTGAGCGCCGCCGCCTGTTGTTCGGGACTGGCGGGTCGTGACGCGCAGCTCACCTCGACGGAAAGCAAAAAGCCCATTACGAATGAGGCGATTAAAGAACTAACGAAAACTCGGTACAACGACAGGCGATTCATAGGTTCCTCAGCGGAAGACTGCTGGCTGGATCGGGCGCTTCCCAGAGCAGTTACGCAGTTATGCAATTTTGTTTTGCAGCCAGTTTGATGCGCGCGATGCCCAATTCGGTTGTTGCCTGACACAGCAGTCAATATTGTCCTCCGGATTTAAATCAGAAGCTTATTATTTTATTATAAGGACAGAATTCGTCTGGGTCTAATTCCTCTATCGGCAACTCACCGGAAAGAGCATCGATCTTACAGACTGATTCTGATTTCGCTTATTTTCCTGGCCGTCTGCGGATTACTTGGATGAATGCAATAATAGACTCAACCGAACTGAATTGCCACAGGTCACCGGTCAAATAGCAGGGCAACCGCATCATAAAGCTGGAGCCGGAAAGGGGTTTATGGCATAGTAAAGTAACGAGGCAGGCAAAGAATCTGATTCACGGAGCTGTTTACAATGCCATCAGAGAGCTCTCGAAGCCTGATTGATTGCTTTTCGGATTTGAAAGACCCTCGGATAGATCGTAGCAAACGCCACCCGCTGATAGCGATAATAGTTATCTCCATCTGCGCAGTGATCTGCGGATCGGA
>Ga0070741_10012213_pt1 | contig 15596 bp, 10 predicted proteins | sample Coa_R1_4_FD_66440 | JGI IMG/M metagenome (GOLD analysis project Ga0070741, IMG submission 66440) | Surface soil microbial communities from Centralia Pennsylvania, which are recovering from an underground coalmine fire - Coalmine... | ecosystem: Environmental > Terrestrial > Soil > Unclassified ... | reverse complement strand
CTCCGATGATCGTTACCGGATGCCCGTTAATTGACACCTTGCGACCCAGAATACTCGGATCTCCATTGAAGCGAGTTTTCCAATATGAATATCCGAGTACCAGTACCGGATCAGCCTCGGGTATCTTTCCTTCAGAAGGGAGAATAAATCGGCCGAGGGCAGGTTTGATTCCCAGCATTGTGAAGTAATTTCCACTGACGTAACAGGTCACGATGCGCTCGGCTTTTCCATTCACCCCAAGACCATCAAGCGAGTACTGCGAACCTGCAACATCGGCGAAAACATCGGTTGTCTGCTCCTGCAAGTCTTCCATTTGGCGGTTAGAGAAGTTGTCCTGCAGGGGGCCTTCCTTTTTCTGAAATGCCAGGACTGTAATTTCGTGTGGGTTTTTCACCGGAAGCGGCCGCAACAAAAACGACGCGACCATGCTGAAAATCGCGGTGTTTGCGCCAATGCCAAGAGCCAGTGTCAAAACTGCAACGGCGGTAAACGTCGGGCTTTTCCGCAGCATTCGGATTCCATATTTTATATCTTGCCACACTGTTTCAACCGCGCCGCCGCCTCGAACACTGTATCCTGACTCAACCATGCGGTCCGGATTCCCGAAGCGCTTTACGGCCGACGATTTCGCTTGATCTACGCTCATACCACGAGCGATGTTAGCGCGAGTCTCCATCTCGATGTGCTCACGCATTTCGTCTTCAATGTCCAGCAGGACATTTTCGCGTCGAAATAATCCTTTCAGACGGTCAATCAAAATGTTGAACCATTCCATACAATTCGTCCTTAAGTCGCCTGTCTCATCTTCGCTATGGCCAGCGCCAGCCGATCCCAGCTCTCCTCTTCAATCGCCAGTTGCTTCTCACCCATTTTTGTCAACGTGTAAAACTTGGCTTTGCGGCCTGTTTCGCTGATCTCCCATTTTGATTTAATCCATCCGCGTTGCTGTATTCTGTAGAGCGCCGGGTAGAGTGCGCCCTGCTCGATTGTTAGCAATTCATCTGACATTTGGCTGATTCGCTGAATGATCCCATATCCATGCAGGGGGCCTAGTGAAAGCGCCCGCAGGATTAACATATCCAGCGAACCTTGCAGCAATTGTGCTTTATATTTTGACATGATCCTTCCGAATAACCGAACGCATGATCGATGCCTAAGATTCTTAGATATTGACCAATAAGATACCTAAGCATTTAGGGTGTGTCAATATAGATTTCGACCGTCTTCGGCTGATAATCTATGAGAACATTCAAGCGGATTGCGATAGATGTCTGGAATGACGAGCGGATGTGAACCTATTTCATTCTTTGAAAGGTGACCGGGTATCGCTGTTGCCGGGCTGCCTGGAAATACGTGCCTACGAGTTCATCGCTGCTGCTGTGATAATATAAACGGTAAGTTGAACCTGGATAATTCTCGTCGCTCAACTCAATAAAAACATTACTGAGTCCGGATAGCTGCGAGGCATCTTCCCTGGACATCGAACCGAGCTCGTCACTCCCGGCTTTGCCGACGCGTTCAGGGTTGACCGATCTGATCGTAATAACATAACCACCATCGTCACGCTGCCAGCGACCGACGAACTTTTGAAGCTCTGAATTCGGAGCGCTTGTTTCCAGCACTGGCTGAGCTCTTGATAAACGATTTTCCCACCGCCACGACACGATCAACAGCAAGAGCGCGACAACGATTAACGCCGCCACTCGTTTTTCTCCACGTTGACCTGTGAGGGCTCGGCCTTGATGGTTGTGCGTCTTTCTTTTGCTCATAACAATGCAAGGGACTTCCAGCTATGAACTTGCTAAACGTGAGCCGCGAGGTCTTGACTATAAACGGAGTAAAAATCGTTGAATACTGTCAATTTTGACAGGTAGTCGGCATTAATCGGCGGAACTCAAAAACGACCTATTCTCCACTAATAACTGGAGAGAGATCGTTCGTGTTTTGCAGGGTTCAGAGGCAGATTTGTGCTATTTATCCAAATCCAGTTTCTGACCTGATGAGAGTTTAATGTAAGGTTTCGTCTTATCTTTCGTGGGATTGAAAATTGAGACGCCGCCGGTACCACCGACCTCGGCAACGCCGCCATGCAATATTAGAAACGTGCTCTCCTGAATATTTATGCCAATCGCAGGGTGTCCAGCTATGTACTTGAAGACCTCCTGCAACCGCTCGTCACCATCAACGTTCTGTACATGAGGGGTCACGGTGACATCCGGCAGCAGACAAAGGCCGTCCGTTGACCTTCCGTAGGCATCCTCTTTAGGAACATAATCGATCCAGAAACAACCAATTGTTATCGCGCCCGCCGAATCTCCAGCAATGACGCCTCCGCGTTTGAGCAGGGCCTTCAATTCCTTTTCGACAAGCGTTCCGTGATATGTCTGATCCAGAATGCGACTGGCACCGCCTGTAATAAAGACTCCGTTCGCGGATCGCAAGGCTTTAACGAAGCTGTCGGAATCGGCAACTTTCCGGTCAAGCGTGTGCAGAAAAGTTATGTGCTTAGCTCCTCGCGATTCCAGATGATGGCGGATCGCATCGATATTGGCCGGCTGAGGTCCGGTCGCGGGAAGAGTCGGAATAGTAACCGACGCGGTTGGAATAACAACGATCTGGGCATCTGGCCCTCCCGCAGAGGCAATCAGACGATCCACTAGATCATTGGCTGCTTTTTGTTTGAACCCGCCTCCGGCCAGGATTACCGTGCCCGATACGGGCCACCATACTTTCTTATCGAAGTGTGAAGGGGCACTCGGGCCTGCCGTTGCTGTTACCGCGGCGACTATGACAGCGATTAATCTTACGTACCTCATCAAATGCCTCCTAATCTATTAGGAGACTAGCCCGGGACGAGGCACAATGTCAACTAAAATCTTAGGAGTTCGACCGGCGTCTGGTTTGCTATATGGGCTGCAATGCGTTTAACTGAGCAACCGTGATCTTATTAGACAGTCGTGGCTGAAATTCGAGCGGAACGTTTAAATTTGCAGAGTTGAGCCTGGTAAAACAGGCATTGAGAAATAGAAGGCCCCTTCAGGAACAATGAAAGTAAGGCTTCCAGTGATGTTTTACGTCGGAACTGTCGGGCTAATCGCTGTGCAATTAGCCCGACCTGAATCTGAAGCGTTGGGGTCAGCTTTAACTTCAGTTTCTGTCACGAGAATACACCAGCGCCAGAACGCGTGGTTATTATCGTCAAAGGATCCATTCTGCTTAGGAATTGCCGGCTCGATGAACCGTTGGGGCAACCGAAAATCCACTATCGTTGTCGAGCATTGGATGAGCATTTTGCTGGCCAGACGACGCAGCCGGCACAGTCACCGTGATGGGCGGCCGCCCATCAAGGAAATAATAAGTCCCGGACACCGTGCCTATGTCAGGCACAGAGGCACTACCGGGTACCCCAATTGATCCTTCATCAGGATTTTCAGCGGGACGGCCGTGAGTGCTACCGTTGATTGAGATACCTGTTATCCTGACGCCGAGCTGGTTTGAGAGAAGTCTTGCGGCTTCCATCTGCTTATATATCGGATTCGTCAGCGGAATACCAAGATCCTTTAAATAGGTTCGGAATCCTCCGCTATTCTTTGGGTCCCTGTCAACAGAATGTCCTAATAGATTTGAAATTATGTGGTGCCACATGCCTTTTGCATGCGGCGCGTCGGGTGCACCATTATCCTCGATCAGGTGGGCGTCGAAGCCGTTGCCAACAGTGGTCGGCGCTTTGCCAAAATGGAGGTTCCTGTTGAAGATCCACCCCAACCCGAAGAGGCCCTGCGGAAATCCGGCCGCATGCCAGAAATCATCGGCTCTTCCGGCATCCGTCGCCAGCTTCTCTGCGTCCGCTCGCCCGCCTACTACGGCTCCCCAGAAAGTGAACATCTCATGCTGGTCCTGAGGATACCGCCCATCAGGGTCGGTGAACTTGACCGGGTTATTTAACGCATATGTGTAGCGATTAAGTGTTTGCGGACTCCCCAGGCTGGTTCGAGAATCAACAGGGTCTACTGTCGAAAAGCGCCCCAACGTGCTGGAATAGTATCGTGCGCCAAAATAATCGAGCCCGGTTTCGCTATCTCGCTCCTTACCGGTGAACTTGTAAGTGTTGTTAAAGCCATCGATCACTCGACGCTCCACTCCCCATGGGTCGTAATCCGATTCGGACTTTATGTTGCCCGCAGAGTCCGTGATCACAGAAGCACTCTTCAAGTGATCAGAAAAATAGTAATAAACCTGCCCGTTCGCGTCCTTGCGCGCTACGCGTGAACCGTTAAAGAAAATGTATTCATGCTGGTTATTTCCAGCCAGATCTGTTTCAGCAATCACACCCACTTCGCAATACCAGTAGAGCGTGCCGGTTGTGCTGTTGCTCTTCATTGCTCTGTTACCCCCAGCATCATAAGTGTAGGTGTAACCGTTTGCGCCGATTATTCTGTGCTCCGCGTCGTAGGTGTATGTCAGCGAGCCATCGTTAGTCAGGTTACCTGCCGCGTCAAACGTGTAAGAGATCGGATTACTTGCGGAACCTGATTTTGTGGAAATGATCTGGTTCTTTGGACTTAATGTCAATGATATGTTGTCTCCACCGCACTTCGTTGATGTCTTCCCCAGCAGATTGCTCCACATATCATATGAATAGTTGTCTCCCCAGTTCTTTGTATGCCCATCCGTCAGCAGAGCGCTGCAGTCAGTGCCATTGGTCTGAGCTGAGGCGAGTCGATCGAGCGAATCGTACGTGAAGCTCTCGCTGCGGCTGGGGTCTTTGAAGTTTGTGACGCCCCACACGTCGCCGTTATCAGCCCCACTGACTCCATTGCCGACGTGGAAGTCGTAACCAACCGAGAAGACCGCCTGTTGGCCAGGCGCTGCGGCTGATATACTGACAGGCTGTAATCTTATGTTGTAACTGAACGCGGTGGTGATTCCAGAAAACGCCGCGCTGTTACCGTTGACAAATCCAGCAATCGAATTGGCCGGAGTGTATGTCGCGCCTGACACGTAGTTGATCCCATTCACAGGGTCGGTAACCGACACAATACGTCCTGCGGAATCAGGAGTGTAGGTGACAGCAGCTCCACTTGGGTAATGGATTACGTTCAGTGAGCCGTCGAGGTTGTAATCATAGCCCATGGATTTGATAATGCCATTGGTCTTTCTCGTCTCAGTTTTGAGGCGACCCAGAGCATCATAGCTGTAAGAGGCAGATCCGCCCTGATCGGTCAGATTTGTGAGAAGACCCAGACCGTTCGCGCCAGCGTCATAGGTATAGGTAATCACTGCGGATCCAGTTGGGAGTTGTCCGTTCTGACAATCCTGCGCCGAGTAAGCCTTCCCGGTCGGCCGATTAAGCGCGTCGTAGCAGACGCTGATTGTCGTTGTTGCCAGGCCAGTCTGGTTAGCCGCAGGCGAGACCGTCTGCAGCACGTTGCCGGCAGCATCATAGGTGTAAGTAACGGTTCCCGATTCCGGGTTAGTTGCCTTCACCAGCCGCGATATTGCATCGTATGTAAAAGAGCGCGGACGCCAGTTTGCCGGCGCGGCAGCGCAAGTTGTGAACGGCGTGGGGTCCGACCCTTTCTGCACTGCGCAGATCATATTTCCCAATGTGTCATAAGCATATTGTGTCACGTAAGGATGATCCAATGATGGACCTTCAGCGTCGGCGCCATGAGTAAGAGAACCTGATCCGCTGAATGAACCGTTTGGAAAGTACGTTGGCTGGCTGCTGGTTGAGCTCAGGCTGACTGTAACATCACCGGCAACACCTACAGTGTTATAGGTCAGGTTGATAGTGCCACCGCTGGCGCCGGCACTCGCGCCCACCGGAGAGCCACTGCCGTTTAGCGCGGCAATCAAAGCCGTGGACACTTGTGACGCCGAGTTGTTCCCGCTCGTGCCACCGTACGATACCGGACCTGTCGTAAATATTGCCGTTCCAGCTTGGTTCTTTATAGTGGCCTTTACAGTGCCGGAATCGGTTATTGTTAACGGCGCAGCTCCGTCTACTCCACCGCTCATCACTCCGCCGGCCGGACTTGGAACAAATGAAGATGTGTAAGTGGACGACGGGAAATCAACCGTATCCCACGTTGTACTAGTGGTAAATGAAATACTGTTACCAGCGCTGCCTGGCGTTCGTGCCGTCAACAGGATCGAGGCGCTGGTACTGCTAGAGCTGGTAAGGCTGGCCTGCACATAAGGATTCGGGCTCGTGGGATTATTGATCTGACTAATCAGATCGTTGGCGATTGCGCTTGCAGAGGTATTGGTACCTGTATCGCCATTGAATTTGCTGACATAAGGCGTCCCGCCATTAATCGCGATGCTTACCGTCCCACTGTCAAATATTGTGCTGGTAGTAGTGGTCGGCTCGCAACCAAACTTGATTTGCGTGGCCGTGCATCTCGTCGTAGTCGTCACCATCTTCAGGTGCTCAGTCCCATTGATTGTAACTGTGCCAGTGCTGGCGATTGAATTACTGCCAGGTATGGTCTTTGTCCCCAAACTGCCTGCAACACTCAAAGAGCCGCTGGCCGTGGTTCCACTGAAAGAGTCGCCCGGCTCATCAACTTCCACCATTCGACCCAGACCATCTGTGCATGTGCGGCGCTGTTTGCCGGCCTCGTCGGTCGTGGTTGTACAGTCTCCTGTCGAGGCGCTGCCGAACTGGTTATAAAGAACCGTTGAGGCACTGCCATCCTGCTTGGTTATCTGAGTCGCGCGTCCGATCGCGTCATATTGCGTTTGCACAACACCGTAGGTTGGCTCGGTTGTCGAGATATACGGATTTGTCACGCTGATAGTATGATCGAGAGCATCGTAATCTGTATTTACAATTACATCACCAGAGGGTGTTCGGTGCACCGCTTTGACGGGCCGACCAAGTCCATCCAGATAAGCAAATGAATGATCGTCCAGGGTGGCGTTGATCTTCCTCACCTTTTCCACATTCAGCGGAAACGTGTTCGAAGGGGAATAGTTGAAACTGATTTGGCCGCCATCAGGAAAAACGGCCAGTCTTATTCTAGCCATTGGGTCGTACGAATAATTCGTTGTATGGGCTGGATCACCGGGTGTGTTTCCAGAAGCAGGAATGGTTCCATTCTGGTTGGTGAAACTGGTCAATAGCCCAGTGGTAAAATCATAAGTGCCGCTGGTACAGTGATTCAATGCGTCACAGGTCCGGGTCGGATATGCTCCAGCATAAATCGAGTCGTACGAATGGGTTGTTGCGTTATTTAGCGGATCGATCGACTGATAGACCAATCCGGTATCATACCACGTAGTTCGAGTGACAACAGGAGAGCTCTTTACTCCGCAGCTACCCGCTGAACCGCTTGTGATGAGCCACGTACTCACGGATGTTGTGTTCCCACGAACGCCTGGCGTCCTGGGAGCGAGATGCTGCTGCGTAACTCCAATGCCCGAAGGCTGAAGGGCAATTTCACCCCCTTCGTCGTATGCGTAGTCGGTCTGCGCCACAACGCACCCTTGTGGATCCTTTACAACTGTGGAAGCTGGAATATCTATAAGGTGAGCTGTCAGGTATGCTCCGGTACTGTCAGTTTGCCATTGGTAATTGGCGTCTATCTCCCTCATCAGGGGACCCGGCGCTCCCGCGCCCCAGTCATATTCTTTTTGGGTCATCACGTTACCGAAAATTTGACGGCCATTTCCCGGTCCTTGATCGTAGGTCTTCGTCACCAGACTGACTTTGCCACTAGGCAAGGTTGTCTTGACCGACACAGGCACCCACCCAGCGTAAATTTGGCCGGGAACCGTAGCCCTTGCGTACGTCGTATCTATCTGCTTTACAGGCAGGTTTCCACTTGTACTCGACCCTTGAAAATACTGAGTCGTTTGCTCCAGAAAAGTACAGGCCTTATCCTGCGAGTAAAAATAGTGCAGAGTATCGTTATTCAGCGGATCGGTTACGATATTTGCAAATACTCCGCCGCTCGTCGGCTCCACATATCCGTAGGTCCAGCGGAAAGAATTTCCGTTATTGTCGTTGACTATACGTGTAGACACGACGCGGGTCATTTTGGAAATGCCACCGCAACCGGCACCACCAGTGTAGAGCGTCGACCAGCCATAGGTGATCGACCCACCTGTGGGCAGCCCGAGCCTTGTCACGTTGAGGTAGTTGTCATAAGAGAAAGTCCAGCGGCTACTGTCTGCCCAGGAGTCGCCATCCAGTATCAGCACTGTTACAATCGCCGACCGTGTGGGACTGCCGGTCGGAGCAGTGCCCTCCGAAGAGTCCTGAAATTCATGAACTCCAGCCAGTCCGAAGAATGTCTGAACGGTAATATTTGAGGTGCACACCTTGATCTGGTTAGTTACTCCATTGTAGCCTTGATACGTATACGTGGTCGCTGAAGCGATCGGGGTGTTCGGGTCCTGCTGGACGCATCCGCTGGTATCGCCACCCGGAACCTGGGTCATACCGCCCCTTAATCGCCCAAGTGTGTCTTGCGTGGTAATAAGATTTCCATTAGTATCTATGATCCTTGCGGGCCTGGCTGCCTGTTGACAGGTTTGTGTCGTCGTATTGCCAGGGAGTGAATTGTTGGTTGTGGGTTTCGAACACCAGGTAGCGAATTTATCGAATTCGTAACGATTTCCTGCTCGATCGATTACTACGCCGCAACCGCCAAGGACTTCGACATCACACGCAGGGTCCAGTTCCACTCGGTATCCGCTTGCGTCTTCAGCATCAAATAAAAGAGGATTGCCATACGCATCCAGTGGACCATTAGGCTGTTCCGCTAGTGTATGAGTGGAGCCATCCCATGTCGTTAAATAGTATCCGGATGTTGCGGTTGTAGCATTGTTGAACGCGTCGGTCTCCCGATCCAACGTTCTGTGAACTGCGAGGTCCATGGTATTGGCAAAGCCTACACCGGTGCCTATCTGTCCAATATTGACCGATGGCCCGAATCCCCCCAGAGACCAGTGCTGTGATGAACCTCCATTTGAACCAATTACAGTCTGGACATTCCAGGCCTTCGAGGTAATGGTAAGGACGTTTGTCGAGGTTAGCCTGCCACCTCGTTGCGGGTAACTGAACGGCATGGGAATGTGAAGCATAAGGTTGCCGTTCTCAAGGTTGATAGTATCAATATTACTCCCGTCATAAGAGCCGTAAGGAACGTATCCGTTATCAAGGTTGGGCTGCGTCTGCCCAGACACGGAAACCGCAGTTGCAAGCACTGCAAGCACACATATGACGCACCACTTCACGTAGTTCATCCAGATTCCTCCTCGATCGGCGAAACAATTCGCGGAAAGATTTTTTAGATAAGCTGCCAAACGAGTGGCAACCGATGCGGCGTAAATGTCAGCGACAGCCCACTGAATTTGAGGGCCTACCAAAAGATTTATTGCAAAGCCTTTTGGAGCGCTCAGTCGTTTAAACTGATTTCATAAACATCCGGGCTTGATCTGGGGAGTTAAGCGGCCTTTGCGGGCCGGCCGTAGGGCTCGGCGACATTAACAACCGCACAGCTTTGATATTTATTCCGCAGGATTTCTAAGGCGAGAAAATTTTTTTGGATTGCTCCTCCAGATTGCTGATAGGAGCTTCCTATCACCAGTCGATAGGTGCGAATTTCAAAATTGTAAACAATATCTGCCGCAGAGCGTGGGTATTCTGTCGCGCTGCGAACTTTTTTCGCCTTAACGATGAATACTGTGTTCGCACCTTTAAATCAGAACCCGGTCGAATTAATACTCAAGCTTTTTAATCAACACCCAAACTGATCTCGCGAGATCTGAGACGTGGCTAGTAGGGTGTGAACCTGAACATTTAGTGCTGATGACGTTCACTCCGCAATTTGAAATATCAACTGGACGTTGTTACCATTTGCCGATTGACGCAAGAAACTAATCGGCGAGTGGGGGATGAAAATAATGAGCGCATGGCACAAACTCGTTCGACACCAGGATCACGAAGAAACTCGCCAGAGCGACTTATCAATACGCAAATCGAATATCCACGGTCGTGGCTGTTTCACAAATGCAGACATCACAGCAGGACAGCTTGTTGCGGAGTTTACCGGCGAGCTGATCTCTTCTGAAGAATCCGCTCGACGCCGTCTTGGGCAACGAAAATACAGCCTCTGTGCGGTGGACGATAATCACGTCATTGATGGCAGTGTCGGTGGTAATCCCACGCAATATATCAACCATTGTTGCGAACCCAACTGCGAGGTCATAATTCGATATGGGCGAGTGATGATCTACGCCATTCGCGATATTCGGTCTAACGACGAACTGACGGTCGACTATCAATCTTCGTATCATTCGAATCGCAAGTTGTGCCGCTGCGGGGCTAAACATTGCCGCGGCACAATCAATCAGCAGAAAGGTCGCACAACCTCGCCTCGTTAGCATTCCGGACCAGGCGCGGCTCTACGAATTGAAACTTGAGCGACACGAGTGTTTCCGGTGGATCCACCCTGCTTGACACCGATCGCTGATTGGTCGAGCTTACTTTTCCTCTTATCCTGGTTAAGGAAAAACCCGTAGAGCGATTAGGGAATATCCTTATTGCCCCCTTTTGGGCCGCACCTTAAGATTCAGATACTCTTTAGACAATTCTCGCTTAATCTCTCGTACGGGCAGGCGCAATGAAATCACATCTGGACATTTTCTGTTTAGACGATGATCGCGACATCTTAGATCTGATGAAGGTGTCTCTTGGGTTGCAAGGCCATTCCGTATCCACCGCCATGAATTTAGGCGATGGATACTCTCTGTTGGAACAAAAGAAATACGATCTGTTTATTCTTGATCTTGGAATTCCTGACGGTGATGGCCTGGTGTTTTGCCAGACAATCCGATTCCGTCACGCTCATACCCCTATAATTATTTATACAGGCAGCGTTAGTGATGAGGAAAAGCGCCTTGGTTATCAAGCTGGAGCCACGATGTACATATCTAAACCCAATGGGATGGATACCATTGAGAAAATCGCAAACGCGATTCGAAATTCCAGCGCGGTCGATAAAGCCGCGGTAGCTTCGGATTAACACGCCGCAGGAAACCTAACCACGTCTTAATCATATGGCGTCCGCCGACATCAAGTTCGCAGCCTTTCCTACGACAATGAGAAGATTACCCCGCGACTCGAATCCAATGCACAGGGATATTGGCTATTTCAAAAACTAAATTAGTCGAGCTAAGGGGTAGTTTTTCGATCGATTCTGTTACAAGATAATGAGACCCGTTAACATCTCTGTAAACTGAACATCCCAAAGAGTTATATAAAGCGACCTGTCGCCTTAATTCTTCCTGAAATGCGATGATAGGGACCACCTTCATATACACAACACCTAACACCTAAATAGTTCTATCGAATATATGTCCGGCATGGCTGAAAGTCTGTGACCGCGGTCACAGCAGATGTGAAGTCGAGATCCGGAAATTCAGACCTGAGCGAGAAGACAGGTTGGAAACAGGCGCTTTTTGATTAAATCCGACGTCTAAAGGTTCATTTGTTCTTCTGAGCAGTCGCCGAATCGGAAAAATAGAATTTCGCCATCGTCAGCTCGCTGGCCGTTATAAGACGCACGATGCCCGATTATAAGCAAACTCATCTTTCCGATTCGCCATCTACCAATCTGCTGTATCAACAGCTTATTATTTCGTTATCCGCAACAGCAGCTTACGAATCGATTGCCCGGCGGACGTTGCGGTCGGCGGGTCGTAATTTGCCACTACCACTACTGAATAATGTCCAGCTACTCCGGAATCTATTTCAGCATTCAAACCCGGAGCGCCACCTGCCACGCCCAATCCATCCGCGCCGCCCGGAGTTGGCATGCCGGGATTTTCCTGTTTTGCCGATGCGGGTGGTCGGCTGAAGTCGGGTAAGTTCAGTTTCCGCTCGTGCAGAGCATTCGCGAATTTCAGCAGGTCTTCGACGGTCGAATATCCGCCCCCGGCTGAACTCCCTCTTGCGGGACGCGTGTAGATATTATTTCGCCTTGTTTTCAGTTGACCGCCATTGCCGTCGCTCTTTGTATATCCGCTGGCCATGTTTTCTATCGGCATATCGGCTTCGTAATAATCGGTGTGGTCCATTCCGACGGGCCGAAAGACGTGCTCGCGAACATAGTCGAAATAGGACATGCCGGAGAGCTTCTCGATTATCAGACCAAGCACTATGTAGCCACCATTGGAGTATTGAGCTTTTGTGCCAGGTTCAAACAACAACGGTTTCGAACCAAACAACGTCAAATAATCTTTCAACGTTCTGATCTGATCTTTTGGCGTATTGTTGTATTCGGGGCCGAAAAAGTCTCCGATTCCCGACGTCATAGTCAACAGTTGTCGGATCGTGATCTTCGCCGCAGCGTCGTGATTGGGATAATCAGGAAGAAATTTGTCGATGTGATCATCGAGCGTCAGTTTCTCCTGCTCCACCAATTGCTGAATCGCGACCTGCGTGACGATCTTGTTGATGGATCCGATGTTAAACTTGGTATCCACACGATTGGGAACATTGTATTCCTTGCTGGCCAGTCCATACGCCTTCTCAAAAATCGGCTTGCCGTCTTTTGCTACCAGGACTACGCCTGAAAACTCATCCTTTTTTACCAGATCATTGATAAGACCTTCGATTGAGGCAAGAGCTTCAGCCTCGGTCAATTTGGGCTGGTCGGGTTGGTCGGGCGGCTCGGCCTCGTCAATGCGCAATCCCAGAATCTTATGAGGAGCACTTGGCCCGCACAGCATTCCAAAACTTACCCACTCTCCCTTTCCGGTTCGAGTAAGCACTGTGATCGAGCTATCGGTGATTTCCAAAACCTTTTGAATGGATAGGGGAGCCAGGTTGCTCTGCAACTGACTCCATACTCGCGCGCGCTCCTCAACGGGATGCTCTTTAAGACCGTCTTCCTGGTAGTTACTCGCGATGAAATCGCGGACGGCTTTTTCGTCACCAGTATTAAATACTGTTATCAATGCCTGCAATCTTCTGCCCAGTTCGGTATTGGGCAATTTTGCGTTGCCACCTGACTGAGGATTCTGATTGATATTGCCCATAGGCAAATGCGCGCTAACGCTGAAAACGTTTCCGAGAATAAATAGAACGCTGAAAAGAAGTTTAATGAGTTTCACGTTTGCTCCGTTGACGGTTAATTGATCAATTGAGAATGCGGCGTAAATCTTTCGAAGGGCATAGCGCACCTGGCAGATTGCGCCGCTTCTTATTGAGCTCACTCTTGTAATCTAATTGGAAATTATGAAGATCTTGTGAAGATGATGTTAACTATTTCGAATGGATCGGCAGAGTGAACGTAAACGTCGAACCCTGGCCAATGCTACTCTCCGCGAAAACTTGCCCACCGTGAGCGCTAACCAACTGCTTGACTATTGCCAAACCCAATCCCGCTCCGCCGGTTTTCCTGTCGCGCGAGTTGTCGGTACGATAAAACCGTTCGAAAACATACGGTAAATGTTCCGCACTAATTCCCTCTCCTGTGTCGCGGACCGAAATTTCAATATTGCCGCCGGCGATCCGCGAACAGATGTCAACACTGCCGCCCGCCATAGTGTGCGCCAGAGCGTTGTTTATAAGATTGCGAAGAACCTGGCCAATTCGTCTTGCATCTGCCTGCACCAGAGGCAAGTCTCCATTCGATTCAACCTGAAGGCAAATCTGCTTTTCGCTCGCCTGGGGCCTGGCCGCATTCACGCATGCGGTAATTTCGTCATTAATAGACATCGGCTGTCGAGACAGGTTCAACTGCCCCGCGTCGGCAAGAGATAGCTCCTGCAGATCATCGATTAAATGGCCAAGGCGCATCGCTTCCTCATGAAGCGAATCTATAACCTGCGGTTCCGCCTTTGCCAGCCCGTCCTGCAATGTCTCCAGCTGGCATCGAATGTTCGTTAGCGGCGTGCGCAGTTCGTGAGCTATATCGCTGACCATATTGCGACGCAATTCTTCATTGCGCGATAATTTTTCGGTCATCGAATTGAATGCTCTGGACAGAACGCCTAATTCATCTTTCGATTCTGTGTTGACTTTCTGGTTTAGATCGCCGGCCTCCAGGCGTTGTACCGCTGTCGTCAGCGATTCAATCGGTCTAACAATTCTCCGTGACAACACCAGCATGACCACTAACGCGATTGTGCCTGCTCCGAGAACTGTGAATATCAACGACCTATTCACCGAGCCTATGAATGAGGTTTCGCCAGTTTCGGCAGAGGTTCGCAGCGGCGGCATAACATACAGTGTGCCGATGTACCGCCCGCTGGTATCAGTCAGGATCTGATGCTGTACGTGAACCAGAACCATCTCGTTGACCGCAACTTTGCCTCCTTCGTTTACCTCTTGCCGCCATTGGATTGAATCGTCATAGCTGACTTGCAGGTGCGAATTCAAAAGGTTGGCTGGCGCAGTGGCAATTGGTTTTCTATTCTCGTCAAGCAATATCAACTGCTTGTCGCCGACTTCGCCGATTCGGTCCAGAACCTGCTGAACTCCTTTCCAGGAATGATCGCGTTGATAGTATTCAATCAGGATGGGCCCGCATCGCTGGAGTTTTGCGGAATCGTCTGATGCGATATACCGTCTGAATTCGTTTGTCGTGGCTCGACTGGATAGCAGTCCGACAGCAACCACGGCAGCCGTGGTTACCAGAACAATCATCAGAGCCAGTCTTGTCCGTATGCTATTCATTATCGTTCCGAGTGGAGAATTTATAACCTACACCATAGACCGTCACAATCGGCGAGGGTTTTCCGCGATTACCTTCAATTTTCTTTCTCATGCTCTTGATGTGAACATCGATAGTACGTTCCAGGCCGTCGTAGTCGTGATCAAAAGCGCGATTTATCAGTTCCTGTCTCGAGAATACGCGATTCGGAGCGCGGACGAAGGCCTCAAGCAATTTGAACTCAGTAGGCGTCATAGACACGAGTCCATTAGAGACTCTTACTTCGTGGCGAGCGAAATCTATCATCAAATCGTCAAATTTAAGTTTATCGAACCCAAGATCCGGTCTTGCGCGCCTCAGAATTGTTCGCACGCGGGCCACAAGCTCGCGTGGACTGAACGGCTTTGTGACGTAATCATCCGCGCCGACGTCCAGACCACGCAGTTTGTCCGCTTCGGTCGTTTTAGCGGTAAGCATGATGATGGGGACGTTAGATTTCGAACGCACCACGCGACACACATCGACGCCTGATATCCGCGGCAGCATTAAATCGAGAATGATCAAGTCGGGATTGACTTCGCGAGTGACTTCCAACGCAGTCTGTCCATCATGTGCGATAGCAACTTCATACCCGTCATTCTCAAGATAGAGTTTTATCGTTGCGACGATCTTCTTGTCATCATCGACAACGAGAACTTTTCCGCTCAATTGCTGTCTCCCTGATAAAGAACGACAGCTTAATATGTAGCGGCTCGTTCAAACATCTGTCAAACAGTTCTTGCTTCCCGATGCGTATAATCGTCTCAATCGGCCAATAAAGAAGAACGGCTGGCGTTCGGATCTCGATCCAATCGTCAGCCGTTCTTTCTGCCAGGTATCGCGCTTTGTAATTTAGAAGAGCACGATGCTATTTGTGTTCAA
>Ga0070741_10012212_pt1 | contig 15597 bp, 15 predicted proteins | sample Coa_R1_4_FD_66440 | JGI IMG/M metagenome (GOLD analysis project Ga0070741, IMG submission 66440) | Surface soil microbial communities from Centralia Pennsylvania, which are recovering from an underground coalmine fire - Coalmine... | ecosystem: Environmental > Terrestrial > Soil > Unclassified ... | reverse complement strand
TCGATTGAGGGACTTGGCAAGCCCGAATCCGACTCATCGGCCCATCCCGGGAACGGCATGGAAAAAAAGACGGTCCCGGCGGACAAGCCCACGGAGCATCCATCGGTAACCGAAAAAAAGACTGCGGCTTTTCCGGCGGGAAATCAGAACCGCGTCCGGATCAGCGATAAGGTGGGTTTTTACTATTTCCTCAATTCGGGTTATATCGTTCAGGACCCTAGCCAAGTACATTCTATTGGGACTGTTCTTGGTGACTACGATGGGAGCATGAATTTCTCCACGCCCAAAAAGACATATATTGAACTAACGTCGGAGCATGATACGGTCATGCCGGATGACCTTTTGGTCGTTTTTCGTACCTTGCACAGTGTTGTGGAACCCCATTTGGGGGTTTTGGGTCTCCAAGTTCAAAACTTGGCGATTGTGAAAGTTGTCGAGGTCCAGAAGAAACGTTTTTTGGTGCAAGTGAAGGAGTCTTTTCGTCCTTTTGAAAAGGGGGATAGGGTGGAGGTATATGAAAACGAAATCAAACGATGGAAACAGGCTCAGACCAAAAAGTCCCTTCCGGACCACGCGGTCAAATGTTTTGTTGCGGGAGGAGAAATTGCCCGAGACAATTTTTCACAAGCCGATTTCATTTTCTTGACAGCCGGATCTAAAAAGGGGCTGGTTGAAGGACAGACTTTACAGTTGCGAGAAGTGAATTCAACGGGTTTGGAGGACGAAGCCCTTCACATACCGAGGGGGTTGGCTCAGGTCATATACGCCGGTCCTAACGCATCAACCGCTCAAATCCTCAAAATCAGCGCGCCAATCGAAAAAGGCTTTGAGGCTGTGTATCAGCCTTAAGAGATTTTGGCTTGGGGCTCCCCAATGACGGCTAAAATTGAGGAAGACCCTCACTTTAAAAGAATACTTGAATTTCTTTTAAAAGCTAAAGGTTTTGACGGTCATCAGTATAAGGTCAACTACATCAAAAGAAGAATTGCCGTCAGAATGCGCGCGACCGGAACATCAACGTATACCGAATACTTTAAGACATTGCAGCGTGACACCCTTGAACCTTCACACCTATTGGATAGGCTTACTATCCATGTGACCGAGTTCTTTCGGGATCCCGGTGTTTATAAAGCGATTCAAGAAAAAATTTTACCGATTATTTCCGAGAAACCGGAAAAGAAGTTGAAGATTTGGTGCGCCGGATGTAGCACGGGGGAAGAGCCTTATTCGGTTGCTTTGATATTGGCTGATTGGGTTTCTTCTAATCCCGGTCTGTCCTATGAAATCTTCGGAACGGATATCGATGGGCCTAGTGTGAAAACAGCCGAAAGGGGGGAGTATCATCGGGACGGCTTGAAAAACATTCCCAAGGCGATGATTTCCAGGTGGTTTCAGATGGATGAACAGAAGGCTTGGGTTTCGTCGGAACTTAAAAAACATGTTCGGTTCCGTGTGCATAATCTGTTGGGGTCTTGGGGTCCTGGCCTTGACGAATTTGATCTTGTGTTTTGCCGTAATCTTTTAATTTACCTTACGGGACCCGAGCAACAAAAAATTTATGAACGTTTCGCGAAGGTTTTGAATCCAGGCGGATTTTTGATTTTAGGGTTAACGGAGACGCTTTTAGGACCTTCGCGGAATTTTTTTCATTGCGTTGACGTGAAGCACCGTATTTATCGATCGAAAATAAATATGGACCCATTAGAGGAGGAACGAAGGAGTGGATAAAGCCCAAGACCACATCAACCTTGGAACCGCCTTCTCTTTGTCCCGCCGTTTCGAGGAGGCCATTGTTGAGTTTAAACGCGCTTTGGAGTTGAGCCCCTCGGATGGAGAGATTCTTTTCCAACTCGGGGGTCTATGTACAAATGTCGGGAATTATTCGGACGCCGAGGAATATTATCGTCGTTCATTAGAAATTAATCCAATGAACTTAAATGCCCATTGTAAATGGGGTTTATTGTTAGAAGTGCAAGGGAAGTATGCGGAAGCCGTAACGGAGTTCAAAAAATCAGTGGAGTTAAATCCGGGTGATGCCGGACTTTATAATAATCTCGGGAATGTCTATTCAAAGATGGGCAAATATCTGGAGGCGGTTGCCCAATATCAAAAATATATTTCGATCAACCCGAGTAACGCGGAAATCTATTTTAAAATGGGTTATGTACATGAACAAGCTGGACAATTGGATGAGGCCATTTCAGCATACGAGAGGGCGTTATTAACTAATCCTAGGCACGCCGCAGTTTACGCTATCCTTGGAAATGCGTACCTTAAAACGGGGAAATATGCGGAGTCCATAGTTCAGTATCAACAAGCCTTGAAGATCAATCCCCGGGAACCCGAAGTTCATCTTAAATTGGGGCAAGCGTTCATGTCATTGGGGCAATATGAAAGGGCACAGGAAGTGCTCAAGCTGGCCATGGAACAAAATCCACACAACGCCGAGGTTTATTTGAAGCTTGGGATGATTTACGCGGGCCGTGGCAATCATGAAGAGGCCATTAAAATGTATCAAAGAGTCATGGAAATAAATCCCAATGATGCGAGTGTTCACAACGTCTTAGGCTATATTTACGACAAGCAGGGGGACACTCAAAAGGCCCTTGAAGAATACAGGGCCGCAAAGCTGATCAACCCCAACGATGGGTTGATATTGGATAACCTTGGAAATCTCAATTATAAACTAGGTTATTTTGATGATGCGGCCTTGGAGTACGAAAAATTACTGAGCCTTAATCCCACTCATGTGGACGCGCATTCTAAATTGGGGAACATCTACATGAAAAAGGGTAATATGGATAAGGCGATTTTTCATTGGGAGAAAGCGCTCGAATTTGATCCACAAAATGAAATTTTAAAGAATAATTTGAAGATTGTAAAAGGGTCAAAAGTTCAATGATGAAACAGCAAGAAAAATCCCTCGGTGAACTTCTTCGGCAAGCGGGGAAAATAACCTTTCGCCAAATTCAAGTCGCTTTGGGCGAGCAAAAAAAAACGCATGAACCAATAGGGAAAGTCTTGGTCCGTTTAGGTTTTGTCGAGGAACACGACATTTTGCAGGTTATGCAGGGTATGACAGTTATTACGTTTCGAGTAGAGAATGAATGGTACGGGATCGAAACTTTTCGAGTCCGGGAAGTGCTTAAATTCGGGAAATATGAATCACTCAAAAATCCGACGGGTTCTTGGGTGGGTTATTTTGCGCTACGAGGAAAAGTTCTGCCCCTGCTTTCGTTTCGGCGATATTTGGGACTTGAAATAGGTGTCAAAGAAGCGGGGACTTGGTTTATTGTATTGGAAAAGAAGGGGCAACCTTTCGTCCTTTGGGTGGATCAAGTAAAAGAAGTGGCAAAGTTCAAAATCGATCAAATCGAGCCTCTTCCAGCCTATCTTTTTGGGAAAAAAAATGAATTGTATTATTGTTTGGGTAAAATAAAAGAGGAACTATTTTCCATATTGAATCCGGATAAATTAGTAGATGATGATGGTTTCATATTTCCGCCCCCTGAGGTTGGATATGCCTTCCCGCCCTGAAACGAAAACGATTCGCGAGCTTGCCAACGGCAGCGACCAAGGTGATGCTTCGACCCATAATAACCTGGGCGTATTTTATTATTCAAAGGGCATGTACGCCGAAGCACTAAAAGAATTTAAAACGGCTCTTGAGGTGGACCCTGAAAACGCCCAAGCTCAGGACAATTTAAAGGCTGTCAATAGGCACACGGGGCTTTATGACCGTTCAATCGAAGCCTACAAAAAATCGGTTCAGATGTTTCCGCAGGATGCCGAGGCCTTTTACAATCTGGCCAATGCTTATCGGTACACGGGACAATACGAAAAAGCCATCGATGAATACCAGAAGTCTCTGCAACTCAATCCTGATCATCCATTCGCAAGGAACTATTTAGGGATCACCTACAAATGTATTGGGAAATTGGATGAGGCGATGATCGAGTTCCGCAAAGCTATCGAAAAAAATCCTTTTTTTGCCGATCTTCATAACAATTTGGGAGAGGTTTACTATAAAAAAGCCATGATTAACGAGGGTCTTATTGAGTTTAAAAAGGCCATTTCCTTGAACCCGGATTATGGAATCGCTCATTATAATTTGAGTTTCGTTTACGGCGATAAAAACATGCTGGAAGAAGCTGAGCGGGAATTTAAAAGAGCGGTTGATTTGAACCCTAATTTTGGTCAAGGTGCCCAAGCTCTTTTGGCCATTGAACGCCCAAAAACAATGGAGGAAAGAGTTGCTGAAAAAATAGCGACTCAACCAATGGGATCGAGCGGAGTGGATACCTATCTCAGTTTGGCCGCCGCCTATAAAGGGAAAGGTCTTTTGGACGAGGCGATTCGGGAATATAAAAGAGCGATCGAAACGCTTCCGAATGAAGAAAAACTTTACAAGTCCCTTGGGGAAATTTATCTCATGAAAGGGATGCTGCAAGAATCCTTGAGCGCTTCCCAAAAAGCCATCGAATTAGCTCCTACCAATGTCGAAAATTTTATTCAGGCTGGAATTGCCTTGAGAGAATTGAATCGCACCGAAGAAGCGGCCAAGCAATTCTTGAAGGCGGTGGAAATATCACCCGGATCGAGTATGGGTCATTTTGAGCTGGGTGTAACTTACTTCAAAATGGGAGAAAGCGAAAAGGCCACACAGCAGGTACGGGAGGCCTTGGAAATTGATCCGAACAACGCCGAAGCCCATTATTATCTCGGCGTATATTATTACAAAGTGAATTTGTTCGATGAAGCCATTCGCGAAATTTCACAAGCCATTGATTTGAATGTCTCCATTGCTTCGAGTGCAGAAGCTTTGACTTATTTGGGCTTGGCCCTTGCGGACAAGGGGAGGTTTGAGGAGGCGATCGCGGAATACAAGAAAGCGATGGAATTCGATCCCAAAAATCCAATCATTCACAATAGCTTGGGAGTGGCTTATAAAAACGCAGGGATGAACGCTGAGGCGATTAAGCACTACCAACTCGCCATCCAACTTAATCCCCAGTATGCCAAAGCGTACAACAATCTGGGTGTTGTTCATTTTAAAATGAGCCAATTTGAAAAGGCGATCGAGGTTTTTAAAAAGGCAGTGGAGATAGAACCTGATTATAAGACCGCCCAAAATAACCTAGCTGTTGCTCTTAAGAAAAAAAATGTCCTGTCGGAAGCATCGGAAACCCTGATTAAACAAATCATGGCTGATCCCGAAAACGCATCACTCCATTTTAACTTGGGCAATCTTTACAAAACGACGGGGCAACTTCAGGAGGCAGTTCGCGAGTTCCAAGAGACCATTCGATTACTTCCGAAAAATCGTGAAGCATTAACTAGTCTTGGGGAAGTTTTCCTCAATATGGAGTCTTTGGACGACGCGGTCAAGGCGCTGACAAGGGCTGTTTCATGTGATTCACAATATGCGGAAGCGCACTTGCAATTATCAAAAGTCTACATCAGGAGAAAATGGTGGGATGAGGCTTTGGTTGAACTGAAAAAGACACAGGAATTAAAACCGGATCTGAATGAAATTCACTTCCACCTGGCTCAGGTTTATCGGTTCAAAAGCTGGTGGGATGAGGCCATCATTGAATTCCAAAAATACCTCGACTCCACTCATCCGGACGAGGATAAAGTTCTTCAAGCGATCGATATGATCCAACAAATTCAAACATGGAAAAAAGAGCTCCAGGTTTCACCAAGCGCCGGCAGTACAAAATTGATTAAATAGGGACCATATGAGACTTCTTATTTGCGTTATTTCTCCGAAGAAAGTCGATCAAGTGAAAAAGGTATTATGGGAAGCTGGTGTTCGGGGTGTTACTTTGTCGGATGGTTCGGGGTATGGTTACCAAAAAGTACAAGTTGAGTCGGTCAAGGGAGCGGATTACAAAGTTCAGTATCAGCCCCGGTTAAGACTGGAAATTGCACTGCCGGACGATGAAGTTGAAAAAGTGGTCGAATTGCTTTTAGAAACGGTGAGAACCGGGCGCATCGGCGATGGTAAATTCTTTGTTTTGCCGCTAGAGGATGTTATTCGTGTTCGGACCGGGGAACGTGGTGAAAGCGCACTCTAGAGGGGCGTATCTGGAGATGATGTAATAAAGAAAAGAGGTTCCTATTTGCTAATAAAACAATTAACATCGGCATTGGAAATTAGAAGTCAAATTGTTCGTGGGGAGGCTTGAAGTGGGCCATCGAGTGATGCTGGTCGATGACGCGTCGTTTATGAGGATGATGTTAAAGAATATCCTGGTTGGTTCCGGATATGAAGTGATTGGTGAGGCGGACAATGGGGCCAAAGCCGTGGAACAATTCAAATTACTGAAACCTGATTTGGTGATAATGGATATTATCATGCCGGAAATGGGTGGCATCGATGCTGTGCGGGAAATCGTAAAATCCAACCCTTCGGCAAAAATTCTAATGTGTAGTTCCATGGGACAACAATCTTTGGTCGTTGAGGCGATCCAAGCGGGAGCAAAAGATTTTATCGTCAAACCATTTCAACCCTCGAATGTTTTGGAAGCGGTTAAAAAGGCTTTGGGCTAATTGTTCATCGAATTTTCCAAGAATGGATGATGGAATCGGTATGGAACTTGAGAATTTTAATGATTTTCAATTAGATGCTTTGCGTGAAATCGGCAATGTTGGAGCTGGGAATGCGGCAACGGCCCTATCGCAAATGGTTGGGCGTCGGGTTGGAATGTCGGTCACAAAGGTCCTTGTATTGCCAACGGAGGCCATCGCCGGTTTTTTGGGTGGACTAAATCAAAATGTTGCGGCGGTTCACATGCCCATTTATGGGGAGATTTGCGGAATTGCTCTGGTTTTTTTCCCGCTTGAGAGAATCAACGAACTATCGGGCATGCTGATCGGCAAAAAAGAAGAAAATCCGTTGCATCTCTCCGAAATGGGCGAATCCGCCATTAAGGAACTTGGAAGCATTTTGACGGGAGCTTATTTGAGCGCCCTTTTTCGTTTTGTTCATATTCAAATGATCCATGGAGTTCCAGGGCTGGCCTTGGACATGGCACAAGCTGTTTTGGATACGGTTTTGGTCGAGCTGGAACAAAAAGAAGAGATCGCCATTGTCATTGAGACCGAATTTCTTGAGAACGAGAAGCAATTAACAGGTAGTTTTTTTCTCCTTCCTGAAGCGGGTTCCTTAAAAAAACTTTTCACTGCGTTTTCAAAATCACTAGAGCTTCCAAACAATGGCTGAAGAAATTTGTGCCGTTGGTATTGCTGAATACATGGTGGGCCGTAGTCCGGGAAAATTGGTTGCTTATGGCCTCGGATCCTGTGTTGGGGTTATGCTTTATGACCGAGTGAAAAAAGCGGGCGGATTGGCCCATGTGATGCTGCCCTCAAGCCGTCTTTATGAAAAAATACCGTTTCCGGCCAAATTTGCTGATACAGCCATCGAAGCCCTTTTGAAGGAAATGAAAACAATCGGATGCTCAGAAGAAAAAATAATCTCAAAAATCGTTGGAGGTGCGAATATGTTTGCGCCTTTATCGTCTAATTCGATTCCGATTGGTTTGAGAAATATATCTGCGGTTCGTGAAAAACTGCTCGAAAAGGGAATACCTTTGGTGGCGGAAGAGGTTGGGGGCACACAAGGAAGAACAGTTACCTTCGATTTGGAAGATGGCCGGGTTGAAATACGCAAACTGAATTTTCCTACGGGGTGGTTATGAACGGAATAGTTCTATGAGCCCACCTGACTCCGAAATTGAGAAGTCTTTGGATGATCGAAATGTGGAAATCCAAATGGTCGTTTTTTCTTTGGCGGCGTGTGAAGTATGTGTTGAAATCCACCAAGTCAGGGAAATCATAAGATTGACGGAAATGACGATGGTGCCGAAATCGCCGGAATATTTGGAAGGTGTCATCAACTTAAGGGGACGGGTCGTCCCAGTTTTGGATTTGAAAAAAAAATTCAAGATGCCGCTAGTGGATAAAACAGAAGAATCTCGGATCTTGGTCGTCGAAATGAAGGCGCAAATCCTGGGACTGCGGGTTGATAAGGTATCTGAAGTTATGAGGATTAAAAAAAACCAAATTGAAATGGCCCTGAATCCGGTTCTCAACATCGCTCTTGAATATTTCGAGGGTTTTTTTCTAGCGAATCGAAGGCTTATTTTGTTATTGAATCTGACGAAATTAATGTCATTGGATGAGATAAGACTATTGCCGGAAATGGAAAGCGAACCCCGGATGGAAGGACAAAAACTTGGCTATTAAAGTGCTTTTTGCCGATGATTCCTCATTTATGCGCAATATCCTTAAGGGAATCATACTCAAAGAACCTTATGAACTCGCTGGTGAAGCCGGAACAGGGAAGGAAGCGGTAGATCTATACAAAAAGTTAAAGCCCGATTTAGTGACAATGGACATTGTCATGCCAGAAATGAATGGGATCGACGCAGTGAAGGAAATCAGAGCCTTCGATCCCGATGCGAAAATAATCATGGTAAGCGCGATGGGGCAACAGAGTATGGTCATTGATTCTATCCAATCGGGTGCTCGTGATTTTATCATTAAACCCTTTCAATCACCGCGGGTTCAAGAGGCTTTAAAAAGAGTGGTTGGGGCTTGAACGCCCCAAAAATGGTGAACGAACGCTATGTCCCCTGAAAACAAAAAAACCATCCATGTTTTGATAGTCGATGATTCCTATTTTATGCGGAAAATACTTCAGGACCTTTTGTCCGAAACAATTGGCATGATTACGGTCGTGGATACGGCTCAAAATGGAATTGAGGCCTTGGAAAAAACGAAGAAGATGAAACCGGATGTTATAACGATGGATGTGGAAATGCCGCAAATGGACGGGTTAGCGGCACTTGAAAAAATCATGGAGGAATGCCCGACCCCAGTTTTAATGCTTTCGAGCCATACAGGGCAAGGCACTGAAGCGACCATTCGGGCGCTTGAATTGGGTGCGGTTGATTGCATCGCAAAGCCTGCGGGAAGAGTTTTGGAAAATGTGCGTGTCATTCAAGAAGAATTGATCGAAAAGATAAAATTGGCGTCTTTGTGCCGCCCTAAATTTCGACCTGAAAATACCATAAAATCAAACTCAAATGGTTCGTTATCCAAAGAGTTGAGAAAATCCACGGTTTCAAAAATCACAAAAAAGACCGAGAAAAACTTAAAGGCCATTTATGTAGTGGCGGTTGCCTCTTCGACCGGCGGGCCCAGAGCACTTAATGATCTTTTTTCGAGAATCAATTGGAGTCCTTTAACCGCATTCGTCATTGTTCAGCACATTTCTATCGGATTTACACAGGCACTTGCTCGTCGATTGAACGAGGTGAGCCAGCTGAATGTCATGGAGGCGGAAAAAGGTTCTTGCTTAATGGGCGGATGCGCTTATGTAGCGCCGGGAGGCATCCATTCTATTTTGGAAGGAAAACCAGGCTCTTATCGGATCGATTTTAGCGATCTTCCTCCTCGCCTTGGAGTCAAGCCTTCGGCGGATATCATGATGAGCTCTGCCGCGAAAATTGCTGGAAGCAAATGCATGGGGGTAGTCTTGACAGGTATGGGTCGTGACGGAACGCTAGGACTGCAAGACATCAAAGGCATGGGTGGTAAAACTTTTGCCCAAAATCCTGAAAGTTGTGTCGTTTATGGAATGCCCAAATCTGCTTTTGATGCGGGGGTAGTCGATCGTCAACTGCCACTGGACAAAATGGCACATGAGCTTAACGAGATTATGATTCGAACGAAAGAGTCGTGAGCAGTGTTTAAAGTTATGGTTTGCGTGATTGCGGCAATTTCGACGAATTTTTGATTGAATTTATGTCATTATCGCTTACTAAGAGCCGAAATTTTAATTTAAAATGGACAAAGCGGATAAGTGACTCGAAGGGATTTCCATTGAATCTGGGAGATTATAAAGAAGTTTTTTTAACGGAGGCACGCGAATATCTTTCGACCCTCAATAACTCCCTTGTCGTGCTGGAAAAGGATCCTTCACAAACCGAAGCGATTCGTGAAATATTCAGGGCTGCCCACACTTTAAAGGGGATGGCCGCCACCATGGGCTATGAGCCAATGGTCCAATTGACCCATCAAATGGAAACGGTTTTAGAACCCATTCGGTCCGGCGGACGAAATCTTTCGGGTCAGCTTGTAGATGTTTTGTTCATTTGTCTTGATCAATTGGAAAAGTGGATAGAGGCTTTGACCACAGAAGACGTGATTCAAGAAGAGTCCCTCGGATCCGCCTTGGAACTACTTCGAAATCAGTTGACCTCCGAACCGAATGCGGATGAAGTTCCTGAAAAAAAAACCGAAGGTTCCTCTGACGAGTTCTTGTCCTTTTCAAATGAAGAAAAAGAAATGTTGTCTCAAGCAAAAATGAACGGATTTTCCGTTTTCAAACTCATGATTCAATTGTCCCCGGATTGCGTGTTCAAAGAAGTGCGAGCATTTATGGTTTTGAAAACTGTTAATGCCTTGGGCGAGATAGTGCAAAGTTATCCGTCTCCCGAAGAGATCGAGAAAGGCCATTTTTCCGAACAGTTTTTTTTAGTCGTCGTGACGGATTGCAAAGAAGAAAAGTTGCGGGAATCCCTTTTGGGATTAGGTGAAATCACAAAAGTAAGGTTGGAAGACCTGAAGTTCAACGATGATTTAAACAATGGAAAAAGGGATTTATCTTCGAGAGAGGATCAAAAACCTTCCGATTCTTTATCGCGGAGTCAGGTTCTTATCTCGGAAGACAAGGGCTTTGCAATTCCGACAGTTCGAGTTCATACATCCAAGCTCGATAAATTGATGGCATTGGTTCAAGAATTGGTGATTTCGAAGGTGCGGTTCGAACAGGTCGCAAATTCGAGTTCATTAAAAGAACTAGCTGATCCTCTTTCGCAACTGAACCACATAACGGATGAGCTACAAGATGAAATCATGAAGGTTAGGCTGATGCCTGTTAAGCAGATATTTGAACGGTTTCCACGGATGGTTCGGGATCTGGCAAAAAATTTAAATAAACAGGTCGATTTGGAAATGGACGGCGCGGAAGTCGAATTAGACCGTACCGTCTTGGAAGAAATGAGCGAACCTTTGGTTCATTTATTAAGGAATGCAATAGATCACGGCATTGAAGAACCTCAAATAAGATCCCGCGAAGGAAAAGAACCTTTCGGAACGATCCGACTTCAAGCGAAGAGGGAGAGGTCTTATGTTTTGATTTCGATAACGGATGACGGGAGGGGAATTGACCCGGATGTCGTTCGAAAAAAATCCATGGAAAAAGGGCTAATGTCGCCCGATGAGGTCGCTAAACTGACCGATGAAGAGGTGGTGCGTTTGATCGCTTTGCCTGGCTTTTCAACTGTTGATACTGCCAATGAGATATCCGGAAGAGGCGTGGGTGTTGACGTGGCTAAGACCAAAGTCGAAGGATTGGGCGGTACTTTTCGCATTCAAAGCAAAAAAGGACATGGAACAACATTTATTCTAAGGTTTCCTCTGACGTTGGCCATTATCAAAGCCTTATTGGTTAAATGTGATCAAGAAATTTTTGCCATTCCCGTTGTGAATGTGGTGGAAACGGTTGATGTCGCCCCGGGCGAAAAGAAATTGATCCAGCAGCAAGAAACATTGGTTTTGCGCGGTGATGTGATTCCTCTTTATCGACTTCAGGAGCTTTTAGATCTTCCGTTCTTCCCGCCTGAGACACCCGCCGATCTTGAAAGTGTGCTAATCGTTGAGGTTGGGGAATCCAGGGTCGGGGTTATTATTGATGGGGTCCTGGGTCAGCAAGAAATCGCGATTAAGTCTTTGGATAAATTGTTAAAGGGTATACGTGGTTTTTCAGGCGCAACCATTCTTGGAAGTGGTAAGATAGCCCTGATACTTGACGTCAATATTTTAATTGAAGATTTGAAAGAAAAAAGATTCCGGACGGAACATCCGTTGGGCCATCCTGGATTATCAACAACTTGAAAATGGATATTTATTAGGTTTTGTTCATGTTTTGGTTGCCTTTTTAAAAAGGTAAATCTCCCCTTTGGTTGCCGCAAAATAGGGGGAACCTATTCACCGGGACGACACTATGCTTTTGAATTTAGACGAATTGACACCGTCCCAACTGGACGCCATTAAAGAAGTCGGCAACATTGGCGCGGGACATGGCGCAACGGCCCTTTCTCAATTATTGGGAAAAAGGATTTACATCACCGTTCCTAAGGCGAATATTATTCCGCTGTCGGAAGTTCCCAAGCTTGTGGGCGATCCCAATACTCTTGTCGCGGGGCTGACGCTTTCAATATTAGGGGACGCAACAGGTAAAATTGTGCTCCTTTTTCCAAGGGATTCGGCACTGCACCTTGCGGATATGCTGTTAAAGCAGCCGGTGGGATCAAGCAAAATTCTTTCTGAAATGGGCCATTCAGCCATCAAAGAAGCTGGAAACATCCTGACAGGGGCCTATTTAAGTGCTTTGAACGAATTTCTTGGAATGCTGTTGCTGATCTCGGTTCCCACTTTGGTTTTTGACATGGCCGGGGCCTTGTTGGCTACGATCACGCAGGGCCTTGAAGACGCAACCAAAGTTATTTCGATCGAAACTCGATTTATAGATGATCATGAGGAGATCGGGGGCTATTTCATACTTGTCCCCGATGCGGTTTCATTAAGAGCCATTTTTCAAGCAATAAAAGTTAAATAAAATTTCCGTTCGTTGATTTACATCCGCTAAAATCTGCGTTGTGATGTCGGTCAAGAAACCTATTTTGTTGTTTGTATCGCTGGCTAAAGAATCGATCTGGACAAATATTTAGTTTCGTATCAAATGAAGTAGAGGAGCTCATGATTTCAAACGACACTATTATTGATCGACTAATTTCCATTTGTTCATCTAAGATCATTCGATCTGAGAATATTGTCGAATGTTGTAAGATTATTCATGAAAAACTTAATTTTGACTGCGTCTTTTTAGCTCATTCGACAAGTTCGGAAGAAACTCTGTCCCCCTTAGCTTGCTACGGTAAAGAAGAAGTTATGGAGACCTGTTTATATCGTTTGGGGGTTGAGGAGAAAATAACCCTGACGAAATTACCTTTAAAAGCTTACCTCGATATGACAGGGAAGCCGGTTTTCAATAAAGCTGGTTCCTTGCGGATTCAAAAACCAAATAGCGGGATATTCATGGTTTTGAACCGTCCCAAAAAAAATTATATTCTTTTTGGGTGTGCACATCAAAACTCTCAGCCCTACGAACAAAAGACGCTGGAAGAACTGTCATCTATATGGAAAAATTGGCAAGAGCCGCTTGAATCGGCGGTGAAAAGACTTGATGATCACAGCGCACCCTCCCCGGTCTTGAAAACGGAAGAACGGTTACTGGAGCCCAAACCTGAGCATTTGGCAGGACCGGTTCATTTGCGCCCCCCTGAAAATACAATCACTGAATCCCAAAATGATGGACGACGTCCTGTGGTTCTTGTGGACGAGGTAACTCGACTTTATAACAAGGCCTATTTCACGGAATGTCTTGGTATTGAAGTGGAGAGGGCCAAACGTTATTCCCGGTGGATGAGCCTTGTTTTTTTGAGCGTGGCTCCGGTTGAAGGCGTGGCGGTGAAAGTGGACGATAATCTTGTGGCGATCCAAATCGCTGAAATACTCTCTAAAAGTCTGAGACGGGTTGATGTCATTTGTCGATTGGACAAGCATAAGTATGGCATTATCCTTCCTGACACGGCGAATAACACTTATGGAATTATCGCCAAGCGAATATTTAAATATTTTAAACAGATAATGGGTGACACCCCTTCGGTCTTTTTGAATATCAGCGCTTCCACATATCCCAAGCATGCTGCAGACCATATCGCTTTGTTGGAAAACACGGAAAAACTTCTCCTGCAAGCACAAGAAGTTGGCCCGAATAAAGCGGTTTTACCCGAATAGAAGATTACCTTTTGATTATTTTGATCAGGCATTGTTTCCATGAATATTCGTGAAACCTTGATAGCCCTACATTTAACGGGCGTCATCGGACCTCGTCGCTTGAAAGCAGCGCAGGCTGCTTTTCCTGTTTTGTCCGATGTTTTTGGTTCTACAGAAGAGTTCCTGGCCCAGTTGCCGGATTGGACGGTTGCTTGCGCCAGAAAAGTACTACTGCTTTCCGAACCGCTCGAGAAAGTCGCAAGGGAATTGGATCGTGCCGAATCAGCGGGGATTGGTATTGTGGTATGCGGCGATCGGGATTTTCCTAAAGTTTTCGAGAATTTATATGACCCACCTTTCGTTTTATGGAAGTCGGGGAATTATTCTATCGAGGATGAGAATGCAATCGCTGTTATCGGATGTCGGAAACCAAGCCCTTATGGAAAATTAACGGCTTTGAGGCTTTCCGAGGATATTGCTAAGTCAGGCTACACGGTCGTATCAGGTCTGGCCCGAGGCATTGATTCCCAAGCTCATTTGGGAGCTCTTAAATATCCCAAAGGTCGAACCATCGCTTTTTTAGGTAGCGGTCTTCTAAATCTCTATCCACCGGAAAATCGGGCATTAGCAAAAGAAATATCAGAACGAGGTGCGGTTTTTAGCGAGTATCCACCCTTCTCTAAACCATTGGCCCTTCATTTTCCTCAAAGAAACAGGCTCATCAGCGGGTTTTCAAAGGGCGTTTTGGTGGTTGAGGCCAAAAAGGATAGCGGATCCTTCATTACGGTTGATCATGCCATTGACCAAGGGAAACCGGTTTTCGCGGTTCCTGGGCCCATCAATCACACCGAGTCGGAAGGGGCTCACGCCCTCATTCAACAAGGGGCGAAATTAGTCATGGGAGTGGAGGACATTTTTCACGAGCTGAGGGATATACGCGCCGAAACGGTTTTTAAATCAAAGAAACCTCGCGGAAATTCCTCGGTTAATATTGAGAATTTAACTGCGGAAGAGAACCTGATCATTGGAGGATTGTCCTATTCGCCAACTCATGTTGATGTTTTGGCTCGGCAAACTCAAATGCCTTTGAGGCGGATTAACGAATTGCTATTGATATTGGAAATCAAGGGATTGATCCAACAGGCTCCTGGACATTGTTTTTTTAAAGTTTGACATCTGTTGGTTAGCTTCTTGCGGAAAGGAGATAAATATTTTCATGCTGTAAGAAGGACAAACGAAAGTAATTAAAAGGGTTTTGAGCACGATTTCCATCCCACCGATCCCTCGGTCAAAAAGCCGGAAACTTGACAAAGACTGTTGACCTGCCTATTCTTGCCCAATTGATCGAGGTTAGTTTTAGCCTCCTTGAAAATTCTTATACCACATCTAACGGAGTTACCAGTGGCAAAGGCCAAGGCGAAGAAAAAAGTCGAAAGCAAAAAATTAGTCATCGTTGAGTCGCCCTCCAAAGCGAAAACGATCAATAAATATCTTGGCTCCGACTACATCGTTCTAGCATCTAAGGGACATTTAATTGATCTTCCCAAAAGTAAATTAGGGGTGGATGTTGACAACAATTTTGAGCCCCAATACATCCCAATCCGCGGTAAGGCCTCCATTATTAAAGAACTGAAGAAAGCCTCAATGAAGGCTTCTGCAGTTTATCTGGCGCCGGATCCAGAC
>Ga0070741_10012211_pt1 | contig 15600 bp, 16 predicted proteins | sample Coa_R1_4_FD_66440 | JGI IMG/M metagenome (GOLD analysis project Ga0070741, IMG submission 66440) | Surface soil microbial communities from Centralia Pennsylvania, which are recovering from an underground coalmine fire - Coalmine... | ecosystem: Environmental > Terrestrial > Soil > Unclassified ... | reverse complement strand
CGCGGGCGGATCATGGCCCTCTGGAGCGTCGCCTTCCTCGGCCTGCGGCCGCTCGCGAGCCTCGCCGACGGCGCGATCGCCGGCGCCTTCGGCGTGCGGATCGCCGGCATCGTGCTGGCGGTGCCGGCGCTCGCCCTCGCTGCCGGGATCCAGTTCTTACAGACCCGTAATCGAACGCTTACGAAGCAGGCGTAGCCTCCCGCGCGTGGAGCCGTACTACATCGCGGACGACCTCGAGGAACACGCCTGGTACGTCGACCTCGTCGCCGACTTCATCGAGGACGTCGAGGCGTTTCTCGGCGAGCTCGAGGAAGCGTCGAGCTAGCTAGCGCCCGGCGTCGTCGGCCGAGCCCATGTACGGGTAGCGGTAGTCGGTCGGCGGGACGAAGAGCTCCTTCACGGTCCGCGGCGACACCCAGCGGATCAGGTTCCACATCGAGCCGGCCTTGTCGTTCGTGCCCGACGCGCGCGCGCCGCCGAACGGCTGCTGTCCGACCACCGCGCCCGTGGGCTTGTCGTTGACGTAGAAGTTGCCCGCCGCGTAGCGGAGCCGCTCGTGCGCCGTCTCGACCGCCGCGCGGTCGCGCGCGAAGACGGCGCCGGTGAGGCCGTACGGCGCGCCGCCGTCGATCAGGTCGAGCGTCTGCTCGTACTGGCGCTCGGGATAGACGAACGCCGTCACCACCGGGCCGAAGAGCTCCTCCTTCAGCGTCCGGAAGTCCGGGTCGGACGTCTCGATCACCGTCGGCTCGACGAAGAAGCCCTCGGAGTCGTCGTAGCCGCCGCCGACGAGCACGCTCGCCTTCCCGTTCGCCGCGTTCGCCTCGTCGATCGCGGCCTTCTGCGTCTTGAACGAGTTGCCGTCGATGACGGCGCCCATGAAGTTGCCGAAGTCGGAGACATTGCCGACCTTGAGGCCGCGCACCTCCGCGACGAGCCGCTCACGCAGATCGGGCCACAGGTTCGACGGCGCGAAGATGCGGGACGCGGCCGAGCACTTCTGGCCCTGGTACTCGAACGAGCCGCGCACGATCGCCGTCGCGAGCGCGTCGACGTCGGCGGACGGGTGCGCGACGATGAAGTCCTTGCCGCCGGTCTCGCCGACGATGCGGGGGTAGTTGCGGTAGCTCTCGAGGTTCGAGGCGACGCTCCGCCACATGCCGTTGAAGACGGCGGTCGAGCCGGTGAAGTGGATGCCCGCGAGGTCCGGGCTCGCGATCGCGGGGTCGCCGACCTCCGACCCCGAGCCGTAGACGAGGTTGATCACGCCCGGCGGCAGCCCCGCCTCCTCGTAGAGCTTCATCAGGAAGTACGCCGAGTACGCCGCCGTCGACGCCGGCTTCCACACGACCGTGTTGCCCATCAGCGCGGCCGAGGTCGGCAGGTTGCCGGCGATCGCGGTGAAGTTGAACGGTGTCACCGCGAAGACGAAGCCCTCGAGCGGCCGGTATTCCAGCCGGTTCCAGACGCCGGGCGAGGAGACGGGCTGCTCCTCGTAGATGCGCGTCATGTAGCGGACGTTGAAGCGCCAGAAGTCGACGAGCTCGCACGCCGAGTCGATCTCGGCCTGGTGTGCGGTCTTCGACTGGCCGAGCATGGTCGCGGCGTTCAGCGTCTGGCGCCAGGGGCCGGCGAGCAGCTCGGCCGCGCGCAGCAGCACGGCCGCGCGCTCCTCCCACGGCGTGCGCGACCAGTCGTGCCAGGCCTCGCCGGCGGCGGCGATCGCGCGCTCGACCTCCGCCTGCCCGCCCTTGTGCACGGTCGCGAGCACGTGCGAGCGGTCGTGCGGCTCGACGGCCTCGAACGTCTCGCCGGTGCGCACCTCCTCGCCGCCGATCACGAGCGGGATGTCGAGCTGCTGCGACTCGAGGCCGGCGAGCCGAACGCGCAGCTCCTCGCGCTCGGGCGAGCCGGGCGCATAGCTCCGGACCGGCTCGTTGAAGGGCTCGGGGACGCGGGAGATGCCGTGGGCGCTCATGCGGTCATCCTAAGATCGACGGCGATGGCCGTGACGCAGGTCGGCTACGAGATCGAGGGCTGGGGCGTGGGAGAGCTGTGGCTCGAGGGCGAGACCGTGGTCTGGCACGAGCTGCCGTGGCCGGGGCGCCGGGCACGTGTGGTCGAGGGGCGGCACGAGCTCGTCGAGCGGCTGCGCGGGTACTTCGCCGGCGAGCCGGAGACCTTCGAGGACGTCGCGGTCGACCTCGAGTACGAGACGCCGTTTCTCGAGCGCTGCGCGCGTTCCCTGCGCGACGTGCCGCGAGGCGAGGTCGTCACGTACGGCGAGCTCGCCGCGCTCGCGGGCGCGCCCGGTGCAGCGCGCGCGGCCGGCACGTTCTGCGCGCGCAACCGCCTCGGCCTCTTCGTCCCCTGCCACCGTGTCGTCGCCGCGGGCGGTCTCGGCTCGTACGGCTCGTTCGGCGTCGAGTACAAGCGGCGGCTGCTGGAGCTCGAGCATGCCGCTCTCTGAGGATCTCCGCAACGAGCTGGCGCAGATCGCGCCCGATTCGGACTGCGACCGCCTGGCGGAGCTCTCCGGGCTCTTCCACGTCGCCGGCCGCATCCATCTGCGCGGGCGGGGCGAGGTCGCGCTCCACCTCGACGTCGCGAGCTCCGCGGTCGCGCGACGCGCGTTCGCGCTCCTGCGCGCGTTCGGCGTCTCGTCCGAGATCCGCACGTACCAGCAGCGCGCGTTCGCGCAGGCGACGCGCTACCAGCTCCACGTCGAGGGAGGCACGCTCGCCTACGCGACGTTGCACCGCGCCGGCGTGCTCGACGCGCGTCACCGGCCGCTCGAGCAGCCGCCGGGCCGCGTGCTCGCACGCCGCTGCTGCCGCCGGGCGTACCTGCGCGGCACGCTGCTCGGAGCCGGATCGCTCAGCGGGCCGCGCGATCCGCATCTCGAGATCCGCACCGCCGAGGTCGAGGGCGCGCGCTTTCTCGCCGCGGTGGCGGCGCGCGAGGGCGCCGACCTGCGCGTCCTCGACCGAGGCCGTCACGCGCTCGTCTACGCGAAGGGAACCGAGACGATCGCGGACGTCCTCGTGGCGGCCGGCGCCGTCGACACGATGCTCGTGCTCGAGGAACGGTCGGTCGTCTCCGCGACGCGCGCGGACGCGAACCGTCTCGCGAACGCGGACCACGCGAATCTCGTGCGCACGACGCGCGCCGCGCACGCGCAGCTCGAGGCGGTGCGACGGCTCGAGCTCGACGCCCTGCCGGACGATCTGCGCGAGGTCGCGCGACTCCGGCTGCGCCACCCGACGGCGTCCACCGCCGAGATCGCAGTCCGATGTAGACCGCCGACGACGAAGGCGTCCGCGTACCGGCGACTGCGTCGGCTGCAGCAGCTCGCGGCCGATTGAGTACGACTTACAACTCGTCTAGCGCAGTTCTGGAGCCGTCGTCATACTCGGCAACGGCGGGTCCGCGCTCGTCCGGCGTCGGATTCAGACCCCGTCCGTCGCCACGGTCTCGGGTGTGGTGCAAGGACCGGGAGGGTCGTCCTCGGAGCTTCCCGGTCCGCCCGCCTGCTTCCTCAACTCTTCGCCGCGGCTCCGCTTCGCTGCGCTTTTCTGGCTCGAGGGTGGGGGTTCGCACCGAGCTCGTTCCCTTCGTGGTCGGGCCGCGCCCGTCACGCCGGGCGCGGCCAAGGGCGTCGTTAGACTCGCTCGAAACGCTTCCGAAAGGGCTTTCAATGGCGAAGATCAGGGTGGGGATCAACGGCTTCGGGCGGATCGGGCGGAACTTCTTCCGCGCGGCGCTCGAGCGCGGCGGCGACTTCGAGCTCGTCGCGGCGAACGACATCGGCGACACGCGGACGATGGCCCATCTGCTGAAGCACGACTCCGTCCTCGGCACGCTCGACCTGCCGGTCGAGTCGGGCGACGGCGTGATCCGCGCGGGCGACCACGAGCTGCGCTTCGTCAGCGAGCGCGATCCCGCGCAGCTGCCGTGGGACGAGCTCGGCGTCGACGTCGCGATCGAGTCGACCGGTCTCTTCACCGACCGCGAAAGCGCGCAGAAGCACCTCGAAGCCGGTGCGAAGAAAGTGGTGATCTCGGCTCCCGCAACCGATCCGGACATCACGCTCGTGCTCGGGGTCAACGACCGCGAGTACGACCCGGAGAAGCACGCGATCATCTCGAACGCGTCGTGCACGACGAACTGCGTCGCACCGCTCGCGAAGGTCCTGCACGAGGCGTACACGATCGAGCGCGGCTTCATGACGACGATTCACGCGTACACGAACGACCAGCGGACGCTCGACCTGCCGCACCCCGATCTGCGTCGCGCGCGTGCCGCGGCGATCAACCTCATCCCCACCTCGACCGGCGCCGCCCGCGCGATCGGCCTCGTCCTGCCCGAGCTGAAGGGCAAGGTGGACGGAATGTCGATGCGCGCCCCGGTGCCGACCGGCTCGATCGTCGACCTCGTCGTGGAGGTCGCCGCGTCCACCGACAAGGACGCGGTCAACGAGCTCTTCCGCTCGAAGGCGGACACCGGCGACCTCGAGGGCATCCTCCAGTACTCCGACGAGCCGCTCGTCTCGAGCGACATCGTGCACTCGTCGTACTCGTCGATCTTCGACAGCGACCTGACGATGGTGAACGGGAACCTCGTCAAGGTCTTCGGCTGGTACGACAACGAGTGGGGCTACAGCTGCCGTCTCGTCGATCTCGTCGCGCGCATCGGCGCGACGATGCCCGCCGCAGTCGCATAGTCGTGCGGTTGCCGCGGTCGGTGCGCGACGCCGATGTCGCGGGAAAGACGGTGCTCGTGCGCGCCGACCTCAATGTCCCGCTCGAGGGCGGAGAGGTCGCAGACGACACGCGGATCCGCGCGTCGCTGCCGACGCTCGAGCTCTTGCTGGAGCGCGGCGCGGACGACGTTCGCGTCTGCTCCCATCTCGGCCGGCCGAAGAGCGACGAGGACCGCGTGAAGTACTCGCTGGCGCCCGTCGAGCGTCGGCTGCGCGAGTTGCTGCCCGACGACCGGCTGCACGTCCTCGAGAACACCCGCTTCAACGCCGGCGAGACTGCGAACGACCCGGCGTACGCGCACGAGCTTGCCGCCGGCTGCGACGTCTACGTCGACGACGCCTTCGGCTCGGCGCATCGCGCGCATGCGTCGACGGAGGGCGTGGCGCACCTGCTGCCCGCCTACGCGGGGCTGCTGCTGCTCGCCGAGCTCGAGCATCTCGGCAGGCTGCTGGGCGAGGTCGAGCGCCCGTTCGTGCTCGTCTCGGGCGGCGCGAAGGTGGAGGACAAGCTCGGCGTGCTCGAGAACCTCGGCGGCCGCGCCGACACGGTGCTGATCGGCGGCAAGATGGCCGAGCAGATCCGCGTCGAGAACCCGCTGCGCTTCGACGTCGTCCTGCCGGCCGACGTCGTCGGCGCGGCGGCATTCGAGGCCGACGCGGAGTCGGACGTCTTCGCGTTCGACGGGCTCCCGGACGGCTGGCTCGGGCTCGACATCGGCCCCGCGTCGCGCGAGCGCTTCGCGGACGAGCTCGCCCGCGCCCGCACCATCTTCTGGAACGGGCCGATGGGCGTCTTCGAATGGGAGCGCTTCGCGGCGGGCACGAAAGCGGTCGCGGAGGCGGTCGCCGCGAACGAGTCCGCCTTCTCGGTCGTCGGCGGCGCCGACTCCGTGCGCGCGCTGAACGAGCTCGGCCTCGCAGAGCGCGTGTCGTGGGTGTCGACGGGCGGCGGGGCAAGCCTCGAGCTGCTCGAGGGGAAGGAGCTGCCCGGCGTGGCGGCGATCCCGACGTGATCGTCGCCGGCAACTGGAAGATGTATCCTGGCCCGGACCCGGCCGAGCTCGCAGACCGGTTGCGCGACGTCGACGGCGTTCAGCCGATCGTCTGTCCGCCCTACACGCGGCTCGCCGACTGCGTCGCCGCGGGGCTGCCGACGTTCGCGCAGAACGTCCACTGGGAGCCCGAGGGCGCCTACACCGGCGAGATCTCGGCGCCGATGCTGAAGGCGCTCGGCGTGCGCGGCTCGCTCGTCGGCCATTCGGAGCGGCGTCAGTACTTCGGCGAGACCGACGAACGCGTCGCGCGGCGTGCGCATGCCGCGCTCGGCGCGGGCCTCGCCGTGATCGCGTGCGTCGGCGAGACGCAGGAGGAGCGCGACGCCGGCGACATGGAGACCGTGCTGCGCATCCAGGTCGAGGCGATCCGCGACGTCTGCGGCCCGGACGACGGGCTCGTGCTCGCCTACGAGCCGGTGTGGGCGATCGGCACCGGCCGAACCGCGACGCCCGAGCTGGCGCAGGAGGCGCACGCGTTCGTCAAGTCCGTGCTCGACCGGCCGGTGCTCTACGGCGGCTCGGTCAAGCCCGAGAACGCCGCGGAGCTGATGGCACAGCCGGCCGTCGACGGCGCGCTCGTCGGCGGGGCCTCGCTCGATGTCGACTCGTTCGTCTCGATATGCCGGGCAGCCGCGCAGTCCGGCTCGTAGTCCTCGTCATCCTCGACGGCTGGGGATGCGCGGCGGCTGGACCGGGCAACGCCGTGGAGCTCGCGGACACGCCCGTCTTCGACCGGCTCTGGCGGACGTATCCGCACACGAGGCTGCTCGCCTCGGGCGAGGCGGTGGGGCTGCCGCCCGGCCAGATGGGGAACTCCGAGGTCGGGCACCTGACGATCGGCTCCGGGCGCGTCCTCGACCAGGACTTCCAGCGCGTGAACCGCTCGATCGCGAACGGCAGCTTCTTCGAGAACGACGCGCTCGTCTCCGCGTTCCGGCGCGCGCGCGAGCGCGGCGGCGACGTGCACCTGCTCGGACTCGTCTCCTACGGCGGGGTGCACTCGCACATCGACCATCTCCGGGCGCTGCTCGAGCTCGCACGCCGCGAGGACATGGCCGACCGCACCTGGATCCACGCGTTCACGGACGGGCGGGACGTGTCGCCCACCTCGGCCGTGCACGATCTGGCCGAGCTGCCCGACGACCGGATCGCGTCCGTGTCCGGGCGGTACTACGCCATGGATCGCGACAAGCGCTGGGAGCGAACCGAGCTCGCGCTGAAGGCGATCCTGCAGCTGGATATCCAGATGGCGATGGCTACATCCCCCTCCACAGCCATCACCGCGGTGCGACGAAGCTATGACGATGACGTCACGGACGAGTTCATCGTCCCGGTGTGGTTCGAGGGCCGACCCGGCCTCGACCCGGCGAAGGACGCGGCGATCTTCTTCAACTTCCGGCCCGACCGTGGCCGCCAGCTGAGCGAGAAGCTCGGCGCGCTCGAAACCGACCTGACGACGATGACGAAGTACCGAGAGGACTTCGACTTTCCCGTCGCCTTCCCGGAGCAGACCGTCGACATGGTTCTCGCCGAGGTGCTGGCCGAGCACGGCGTCCGCCAGCTGCACACGGCGGAGACGGAGAAGTACGCCCACGTCACGTACTTCTTCAACGGCGGCCGCGAGGACGAGTTCGCCGGCGAGACGCGCGTGCTCGTCCCCTCGCCGCGCGACGTCCCGAGCTACGACCTGAAGCCGCAGATGTCGGCGGTCGAGCTCACCGACCGCTTCGTCGAGGAGATCGGGAGCGGGGACTACGCCTTCGCGGTGATCAACTTCGCGAACCCGGACATGGTCGGGCACACCGGCTCGATCCCGGCGGTCGTCGCGGCGGTCGAGACGACCGACCGGTGCCTGGGCCGCGTCGTCGAGGCGGTGCGGGCCGAACGAGGGATCTGCCTCGTCACGGCCGACCACGGGAATGCCGAAAGGATGCTGGAGGACGACGGCGTACACCCCCACACGGCCCACACGACGAACCCGGTTCCCTTGATCGTCACCGAAAACGGACACATCCTGCGGGAGGATGGCGAGCTCTCCGACCTGGCCCCGACGGTTCTCGCCCTCCTCGGTTTTGCGCAGCCCTTACAAATGACGGGCCGAAATCTCAGCGACCGCTCGTAACCCGGATATCATGGTGCCCCTTGTCACTGCCCCAGCCTGACTTCGGCGTCCTGCGGAAGGCACAGCGTGGTGATGAGCGCGCGTTTTCCATCATCGTGCGCGCCTATCAAGTGCCGGTGTTCAACTACGTCCTGCGCCTCGTCGGCGACCGGGCGCTCGCCGAGGACCTGACGCAGGAGATCTTCCTGCGCGTCTTCCAGGGGCTTCCCCGCTTCTCGCTCCGCTCGAAGTTCACGACCTGGCTGTTCCAGGTGGCCAAGAACCGCGTGCTGGACGAGCTGCGCGCGGTCGAGCGCCGGCCGCGCGCCGTCGTCGACATCGACGACGTCCCGCCGCTCGAGGTGCTCGACGCCCCGTTCGAGCGGCTCGAGGCGATCGACGCGGTCTGGCGCGCCGTCGAGAACCTGAACGTCGACCTGAAGATGGCGCTGCTGCTGCGCGACATCGTCGGCCTCTCGTACACCGAGATCGCCGACTCGCTCGAGGTCACGCTCGCCACCGTGAAGTGGCGCATCTACAAGGCGCGCGAGGACGTGCAGGTCGCGCTCGCACGTGAGGGCATTCATTTCTACGGCGAGAGCGACACGCCCGTCGCCGTCGAGAGCCCGACGCCGGCCTAGTTCGAGTAGCGGCGAAGCCACGCGGCGAGGTTCTTCGCCTGCGCCTCGGGCCCGGAGCCCGGCGCGACCGGAGCGATGGGCGCCGGCGGCGGAGCCTTGTGGCCTCCGCCCGAGCTCGTCGCGACGGCGGCGGCGATCCCACCGCCGATCGCGAGCACCGCGACCGCGACGAGCGCGGGCAGCCGGCCGCGCGGCCGCTCGCGGGACACGACGATCTCGGTCGCGCGGCGTGACGGTGTGTCCGGCAACGCGACCGTCTCCGCCTCGGGATCGAGCGCAGCGAGCGAGCGCGCGAGCGCCGCGGCGGACGCGGGCCGCGCCGCAGGGTCGGCGGCCAGACACTGCATGACGATCGCCGCGAGCTCGACCGGCGCGCCGTGAGGCGGCTCGATCGGATTCGTCTCGGCGAGCTCCGCGAGCGACGACGGCGTGCGCGGCGGCCGTCCCGTGATCAGCTCGTAGAGGACCGCGCCTGCGCCGTACAGATCCGCAGCGGCGGTGACCTCCTCGCCGCGTGCCTGCTCGGGCGCGAGGTATGCCGCCGTCCCGAGCACCGTGCCGGCGGTGGTCAACCGCGTCGCGTCGAGGCCGAAGGCGATGCCGAAGTCGCCGAGCCGCAGCCGGCCGTCCCGGCCGAGCAGCAGATTCTGCGGCTTGACGTCCCGATGCACGAGCCCCGCGTCGTGCACGGCCGCGAGCCCGCGACAGATCTGGATGCCGAGCTCGGCCGCCTCGCGCGGCGGCCGCGGCCCGCTGCGCGCGACGAGCTCCGCCAGCGTTTCGCCGTCGACGTACTCCATCGCGATGAACGGACGCTCGCCGTCTTCGCCGACGTCGTACACGCGTACGACGTTCGGATGCGAGAGCCGGGCGGCAAGTCGCCCTTCGCGCAGGAAGCGCGCGCGAAGCTCGTCGTCGCGGGCGAGGTTCTCCGCGAGCCGCTTCAGCGCGACCGGGCGGTCGAGGTCGCTGTCGCGCGCGAGGTCGACGACCGCCATCGCGCCGTGGCCGAGGGGCCGCTCCAGGACGTAGCGGCCGGCGATCGTCTCGCCGGTCACGGCTTGCCTCCGTGCTTCGGCCCGTGGCCGGGTCCGGGGCCGGGCGGCTTCGGCTTCTTCGGCGCCGGCCCGTGCTTCGGCGGCGGCTCGTGCTTCGGCGGGGGCCCGTGCTTCGGCGGCGCGGAAGCGGCCGGCGGGGTGCATGCGATGCGGCTCGGCAGCTCGTTCACCGCGCTCGTCAGGGGCTCGAGCAGCCGCGCGGGAATGCGTCCGGCGTCGACCGCGGCGATCACCTGCGTGCGCAGGGCGTTCGCCCGCTGCTGCGCCGCGCAGCCGTCGCCTGCCGTGAGCGCCGCCGCGACGGCGTCCGCCTGGCGCGACCACGACTGTGCGAGGGCGCGCGGCAGTCGCGGGCCGTGCGCCTTCGGCGTCGTTCCACCGCCGCAGCCCGCGGCGAGCGCCGCGACGGCGCCGAGGACGGCGAGACGTCTCACTGCCCCGCCGAGAGACGCACGACGAGCGACTCCGGCAGCTCGGCCTCGCGCATCTGCGCCTGCGTCTGCTCGACGTCGTAGTCGACGCGCTCGAATCGCGCCGTCTGGGCGTCGAGGTCGAGGAGCAGGAACGCCGCACGCGGGTCGCCGTCGCGCGGCTGCCCGACCGATCCCGGGTTGAGGAGCCAGCGGGCCTCTCCGAGCTCGAGCTCGGTGCCGGCGGGTGCGAGCCCGCCCTCGAGGGTCGACCGCCGCAGCGCGACCTCGAGCGCGACGTGGCTGTGCCCGACGAGCACGAGCGGCTCCTCGGTCAAGACGAGCGTCGCGATCGCAGCCTCGTCGGAGAGGACGTACTCCCACACGGGGTCGCGGGCGCTGCCGTGGAAGAGCGCGACGCCGTGTGCTTCGCCCGCCGGCGCGAGCGAGCACAGCCACGCGAGCGCGTCGTCTGCGAGCACGCCGCGCGACCAGCGCGCGGCGACGCCCGCATCCCCGCTGAACTCGGCGAGATCGATCGTCCCGCGCACGGCGAGATCGTGATTCCCGCAAAGACAGGTCGTGGCACGTGCGCGCACGAGCTCGCAGCACTCGTTCGGCCGCGGACCGTAGCCGACGGTGTCTCCCAGGCACCAGAGCTCGTCGACCGAGGCAGCGTCGATCGCGGCGAGGACGGCCTCGAGCGCGACGAGGTTCGCGTGGACGTCGGAGATGACGGCCGCGCGCATCAGCGGCGCTTCGCGGCGGCGAGGCCGGCGAGCGTCGGCACCGTCGCCGGAACGGTCGAGGTAGCGAGCAGCAGCAGCCCCCACGCGCCCGCCGCGAGCCCGGTCGCGGCCGCGGCGCGCAGCCGCCGGCGCCCGGAGCAGAGCACGCCGAGGAGCGCGGCTGCGGCGAAGTCGAGCCAGCCCATCGTCGCGGAGCCGAACGTCGCGTCGGCGAGCCGCGGGATCGGATGCCCGGCCGCGGCGGGCACGGGCGCCGCGTGCAGCGCCGTCGTCGCCGGCCCGACCTGCGGCGTGCCCCAGACGAGCACGACGTCGACGGCGCAGAGCACGGCAAGCCCGATGACGAGCGACCGCGCGGGCGCGAGCGCGCCGACGATCTCCGCGACCGTCGCCGCCGCGAGGGCGACGAGCGCCACCGCCGCGAGCTCGGCGAGCCTGCCCCCCGCGAGCCAGGCGACGAGCCAGAGCACGACGGCGGCCGGCGCGCGCCGCCACTCGGCCGCCGCGAGCACCGGTGTCGCGACGGCGCCGACGAGCGCGAGCGCATGCGGCCCTCCAGCGGCGAGCCTCAGCACGAGGATGCCGACGCCGAGTGCGAGCGCGGGGAGGACCAGGCCGAGCCAGCCGAAGCGTCCGCCCTCGCCGCGCCGCCGCGGCAGCAGCACGGTCGCCGCCTGCATCGCGCAGAGCACGGCGTACGACGGTGCGAGGCTCAGGGGCCGGGTGTCTCCGGCAGGTTGCGGATGCCTTCGGTGGTCTGGTACTTCGACCACGAGTCCTGCAGCGCCGCGATCAGCTCCTCGACGAAGCGCGGCGACGCGTTGATCCGCGCGACGACGGCTCCGGGGACGTCGCCCTCCTCGACCTCGTGCTCGATCCGCGCGAACGTCAGCGTGAACTCGTAGCGCGAGAACGTGATGTTGGCGAAGTTCGCGTAGCTGCCGGCGATGTCCGCCGGATCGAGGTGGATGTTCAGCCGCTTCTCGGCCGGTTCCGCCTCCGGCTCGAACCCCTCCTCGTCCATGCCGGAATACTAGAGGCGTGCAGACGACGCCTCGGGTCGGTCAGATCGCGCGCGTCGGCGCCGCGATCGCGGCGACACTCGTCGGCGGGACGATCGCCTTCCACGAGACCCTGTCCGAGGCGTGGTTCCAGGCGTTCTACCGCGCGGTCGTCACGATGACGCTCGCCGGGCTCGACACGATTCCACGCTCGAACGGCGCCCGCGCCGTCTCGATCGTGCTCGTCGTCTGCGGCTTGACGATCATCGCCTATGCAGGCGCGGTTATCGTCGAGGCGATCGCCGGCGGGGTCCTCACCGGCGCGCTGGCGGAACGACGAAGGGAGCGGACGATCGAGCGGCTGCGCGATCACATCATCATCTGCGGCTACGGCCGCGTTGGCCGGCGCGTCGCCGAGGAGTTCCGTGCGGCCGGCGTCGCGTACGTCGTCCTGGACTTCAGCGAGGAGGCGGTCGCAGCGGCCCGCGAGGAGAACGAGCTGTTCATCGAGGGCAACGCGACCGAGGACGAGGATCTCGAACGCGCCGGGCTCGAGCACGCGGCGGGCATCGTCGTCGCCTCCGACGACGATGCGGACAACCTCTACATCGCGCTCTCCGCGCGCAACGTCCGACCCGACATCCAGATCGTCGCGCGTGCGTCCGACGAGGACGCCGAGCACAAGATCATGCTGGCTGGCGCCGACCGCGTCGTCATGCCGTACCGCGCCGCCGGACGTCAGATGGCGAACATGGTGCTGAAGCCGCAGGTGATGTCGTTCCTCGACGCCGTCACGACGGCGGCGGGACCCGATCTGCACATGGCGGAGATCCAGGTCGACTCGAGGTGCGCCAGCGCGGGCAAGACGATTCGCGACGCGCGCGTACGCCACGACACCGGCGCGATCATCGTCGCGCTCCGGCGCAAGGACGGGAGCTTCGACACGACGCCGGAGCCCGACGCGGTGATCGAGCCGGGCGACGTGATCGTCGGCGTCGGAACGACCGAAGAGCTGCAGCGACTCGAGGACTTGTTCGCGGTTGACGCCTGATCCCGTCAGCGCGCTGGCGGCGAGCCTCGGGAGCGGCGTCAGCCTGGAGCGGCCGGGCGAGCGAGAGCACGGCGACTACGCGACGAACGCGGCGCTCCGTCTGGCCGGGGCGCGGCGGCAGGCGCCGCGCGAGCTGGCCGCCGAGCTCGCCGAGCGCGCGCAGTCGCTGCCCTCGGTCGAGCGTGCCGAGGTCGCGGGCCCCGGCTTCGTCAACCTGTTCCTCGCGGACGGGTGGTTCGGCGACGCGCTGCGCGAGATCGTCGACGCCGGCGACGCCTTCGGCGGCGGGTGGGCCGAACCTCGCGAGCGCGTGCAGGTCGAGATGGTGTCGGCGAACCCGACGGGCCCGGTGACGGTCGCGTCCGGGCGGAACGGCGCCTACGGCGACTCGGTCGCGCGTCTGCTCGAATTCGGCGGCAACGCCGTCGAGCGCGAGTACTACTACAACGACGCCGGCGCGCAGATGGACCGCTTCCGCGCCTCGGTCGACGCGGTGCGCAAGGGCGAGGCGCCGCCGGCCGACGGCTACCAGGGCGAGTACGTCGCCGAGCTGGCGAAGCAGAGCGGCGACCCGGTGCCGGCGATGCGCAAGCGCATCGAGGGCTCGCTCGAGCGATTCCGCATCCACTTCGACTCGTGGGCCAACCAGAGCGAGATCGAGCAGCAGGTGCCGGCGCTCCTCCCGAAGCTCGACACCTACGAGGCGGACGGGACGCTGTGGGCGCGCACGACCGCCTTCGGCGACGACAAGGACCGGCCGCTCATCCGATCCTCCGACGGCTCGTTCCTCTACTACGCGGCCGACGTCGCCTACGTGCACGACAAGTTCGAGCGTGGCTTCGACACGGCGATCTACGTGCTCGGCGCCGACCATCACGGCTATGTGGCGCGCCTGAAGGCGGCGGCGGCGATGCTCGGCTACGACCCGAACCGCGTCGAGGTGCTGCTCTACCAGCTCGTGCACCTGACGAAGGGCGGCGAGCAGACGAAGATGTCGAAGCGGCGCGGCGACGTCGTCTTCCTCGACGACTTCATGGACGAGATCGGCGTCGACGCCGCGCGCTGGTATCTCGTGCGAAGCGGTCCCGACCAGACGCTCGACATCGACGTCGACCTCGCGGCCGAGAAGTCGCAGAAGAACCCGGTCTACTACGTGCAGTACGCGCATGCGCGCATCGCCGGGATCCTGCGCAACGCCGGCGGTGCCGCGATCGACCCTGCGCCGAGCACGCCGCTCGCCCTCGAGGAGCGCGAGCTGATCAAGCGGCTCGCCGAGCTGCCGGCGATCGCGGCCGACGCAGCCGCGAAGCGCGGGCCGCAGGCGATCCCGCAGTACGCGATCCGCGTCGCCGACGACTTCCACCGCTTCTACCACGAGCACCGCGTGCTCGAGAGCGAGCAGCAGGCGTTCCGGCTCGCTCTCTGCCGGGCCACGCAGACGGTGATCGCACGCTGCCTCGATCTCGTCGGAGTCGAGGCGCCCGAGAGGATGTAGGCTCGCGGGCCGTGAGCACGGCGCGCCATGCCCCCGATCGCAACGTCGCGCTCGAGCTCGTCCGCGTGACGGAGGCCGGCGCGATGGCCGCCGCGCGCTGGATCGGGCGCGGCGACAAGGAGAGCGCCGACCAGGCGGCCGTCGACGCGATCCGCTTCGTGCTCGACAGCGTCAGCATGCGCGGCGTCGTCGTGATCGGCGAGGGCGAGAAGGACGAGGCGCCGATGCTCTACAACGGCGAGGAGGTCGGGAACGGGCAAGGGCCCGACGTCGACGTCGCCATCGACCCGCTCGAGGGCACCCGGCTCACCGCGCTCGGGCAGCCGGGCGCGATCTCGGTGATCGCGGTCGCCGAGCGGGGCACGATGCTCTTTCCGGGCGCGGCGTTCTACATGGAGAAGATCGCGGTCGGGCCGCAGGCCGTGGGGGCGATCGACATCGAGCGCAGCCCGACGGAGAACGTGCAGGCGGTTGCCGACGCGCTCGGCAAGACGCCGCGCGAGGTCGACGTCGTCGTGCTCGAACGCGACCGCCACGACGACCTGATCGCCGAGCTGCGCGACGCCGGAGCGCGCGTGAAGCTGATTCGCGACGGCGACGTCGCGCCGGCCATCGCCGTCGCGCAGCCGGGGACGGGCGTCGACGTGCTCTACGGGATCGGCGGCACGCCGGAGGGCGTCATCTCGGCGGCCGCGCTGAAGTGCGTCGGCGGCGCCATCCAGGGCAGGCTCTGGCCGCGCAACGACGACGAGCGCGCGCAGCTGCTCGAGGCAGGGCTCGACCCGGCGCGCGTGCTGCACACGGACGACCTCGTCTCGGGCGGGGACGTCTTCGTCGCCGCGACGGGCGTGACGAACGGACCGCTCCTCGCAGGCGTGCAGTACACCCCCGGAGGCGCGACCACCGACTCGATCGTCATGCGCTCGCGCTCGGGCACGGTGCGGCGCGTCGTCGCGCAGCAGTCGCTGTCGAAGCTCAGCGCGCTGACCGGCTTCGAGTACCTCTAGACCGTCGCGGCCTCCCGCTCCATCTCGGGCGCGTACATGCCGGTGCGGGCGGCGCTGTTCATCTTCGCGCGGTGGTAGTACGCGCGCTGGCCGGCCTCGACGTTCTCCGGCTTGCCGTCCCACGCCTTGAGCGCGGGCGCTTGCAGCGCGCGGCCGTACGAGAACGAGAGCTGCCACGGGTGCGGCCCGGACGCGTTCATGGCGTTCAGGTGGGCGGTCGCGTCCTCGTCCGACTGGCCGCCCGAGAGGAAGACGATGCCGGGCACCGCG
>Ga0070741_10012210_pt1 | contig 15602 bp, 11 predicted proteins | sample Coa_R1_4_FD_66440 | JGI IMG/M metagenome (GOLD analysis project Ga0070741, IMG submission 66440) | Surface soil microbial communities from Centralia Pennsylvania, which are recovering from an underground coalmine fire - Coalmine... | ecosystem: Environmental > Terrestrial > Soil > Unclassified ... | reverse complement strand
GTGGTCGACCCGTCCACGAGCACGCCGATGACCAGCACGAGCGCCATACTGGTCATGATGTTGCGCGTAAAGTTCATCGACAGCATGCCCGAGTAGCTGGCGATCATGCAGGTGGGGACGGCGATCAAAATGATCGGCAGGGCCCGGGGGGTGTGCAGGAACAGCATGATGACCAGGGCGACCATGATAATGGACGAGACGAGGGCGCCCTGGACCCCGTTGAGCGCGGTTCGCGTCATGGCCGTATCGTCGCGGACCAGGATGAGCTGCGTGCCGGGCGGCAGGTCTTTGTTGATCCGTTCCGCCTCGGCTTTGGTCGCATCGGCGACCTTGATGTCGTTGCCGCCCACCTGGCGCGAGATGCTGAGCCCGATACCCTCGACGCCATCGATGTAGGCGCGCGTCCAGACCTGTTTGTGGGTGTCCACGCTCTCGGCAATGTTGCGCAGCCGCACGACGTTGCCCTGTGGCGTGGTGGCCACGGGCAGATCGCCCATTGCTTCGGCCGACGGAAAGATCCCCGAGGTGCGGAGGTTGAGCTGCCCCCGCCCGCGCTCAGCCGTGCCGCCGGGCGCGTCCAGGTTCTGGTTGGCCAGGGCCTGCTGGACCTGCTGGATGGTCAGGCCGTAGGCGCGCAGCTTGTAGGGGTCGAAGCGCACCTGGATCTCGCGCTCGTAGCCGCCGAGAATGTTGACGGCACCGACCCCTGGGAGCACCTGCAGGCGGGGCTTGATCACGTCGCGGACCAGCTCGAACGCCTCCTCGGGCGCCAGGTTGGTCTGCAAGCCCAGGATGACCGACGGCTGGGTGTTGGGATCCAGTTTCAGGATCGACGGCTCCCCGATCTCCTTCGGGAGCTTGTCGCGGATGCCGGCCACCTTGTTGTTGACGTCGGCCGTGGCCAGGCTCGGGTCGATGCCCTCCCGGAACACCGTAATGACCTGGGAGAATCCTTCCCGCGAGGTCGACTTGATGTAGTCGATGTTGCCTAGCTCGCCGATCGCGTCTTCGACCTCGCGGGTGACGAGCTGATCCACGTCGTAGGGGAGAGCACCGGGGTAGGTAATACTGACGGTCACGGCGGGGATATCGAGCTCGGGCAGCTTCTGCGCGTTCAGGCGCCCGTAGGAGACGATCCCGAAGATGATCAAGGCCACGAAGATCATGATGATGGTGACGGAGCGGGCGAACGCAAAGCGTGTCAGGCCCATCGCACGATTCCCTTCCCGGCGGCGAGCTTACGGCAGACCTTCCTTGGTCTCACCACGCATTCAGGCACCGTTCTGCTGGCCGCCCGGTTGCGGGGCGCACAACGGGCGGTATATCGGCTCGCGGTTGGCGAGTCGCGGTGATCGGCCTATGGCGCCGGTGCATTAGGCACCTCCGGCTCACGCCGTTCCACGAACGTGACCGGTCGCCTGCCGCGATACGCAGCCAGGCACCGGGCATGCACCGTGGTCCGGCACTCAGCCTAACGGCCAGGCCCTCCGCGTGCGGTACCCGCGCGGGGGTATTTTTCGGGTACCCTGCCCGTCGTTGCCGTACCGCCGATCCAGATCGTGGGGAGGCGGGAATCAGGGCAAGTTGACTCCATTCGCCATCGGCACGGCTGGCCTCGCTTGATCAGGCCATCGATTCGCCAGGTCCGCACCGTCCGTCTGGCGCACGGGCGGCACGACGAGCGGACGTCGACTGACGCCGACACTCGCGACCCTGCCGTGCCGCATGCGCGCCGGGTGCTGCATGCCCACCGCCACTTCGTCCCTCGGCGCACGTGCCAGGTGCTCAGTGGCGTAACGATCTGCGTGGTTACCTCGCCCTGGCCTAACTGTGGGTCCGTACGTCAGGCCCGGCATGGGCACCACCGCATGAAGAAGAGCCAGGGTGCATCTGGGACGGCGTGAGGCGGCATCGTCGGCTTGGGCGCCGTCGTGATCCTCCTCCTGGCATTTGGTCCTGCACCCCTCGTCGTCTCGCCTGTGGGGGCTCTCGCAGGATGGGTATAAGTCGCTATCGGGGACCCGCGGCCCGTCAGACACTCCGTTGGGCACGCCGTGCCCCCGGTTAGCCAGGCCGGTAATCGTAGGGTAATCGGGGCTCGCCGAGCTCTCGATCCAATGGGAAGTCGGGATTGGAGCGTGACGACGCTCGCACAGCCGGTCCTCCAGCGATGTCGAGAGCGTCAGCGACCCCACTTTCCACGTCGAGCACCAGACCAAGAGACTGTGGCGCTGCCTCCACGAGTTGCGTCCGCCGGCTCACGAACTCCAACAGGGCTGGCTGCCCGTGAACGCCACGCGAGTGAGTTCCTCTCGGAATCCCTGTGGCAATGCTGGACCACCCTCGGTCCTGACCACCGCCTGCTCAGGCCGGCCGGTCTTCGCCACCGGGTCGTTGCGATGCTTGCAGGCAACTTCTTAGGTAGGTGTTACCAGGACCTTCCCCACGCGGTGTATGCGACCGTCCGCTGGCGCGTGCCAGTAGACAACGGTGAGCCTCTGGCCGCCCGCTGTGGCTGGCCAGCGCTATGGAGGAACCGCATGACGGACTTCTGGACTGTCGGTCCGACGAGGGCAGTGATCGGCCTGCGCGCCCTCGGGTTCACCCCACAGGAAGCCGAGCGGCTCGTCGCGCTCAAGCTACGCCACGAGCGCGCGGGCTTTCGGGAGCTGACTCAGGAACGGAAGCGGCGGCTCTTCGCCCGGCGGCTCGTTGCGCACGGCCGGCTGAGCGATTGGCCGATGGCGCGGCGCGAGGCGAGTCAGCGGAAGAGCGCGTGACCAAGGACGTGCAGGCCACCGGGTCCACCCCCGACGGGGTCGGGCCAGCCCCCGCCCCGGTCCAGGAGCGCGTCTTCCTGGACCGCTACGCCCTCAAGGCTGCCGACGGGACGCCGCTGGAGCGCACCCCGGCGGAGATGTGGCGGCGGGTCGCCCGGGCCGTCGCGGCGGCGGAGCCGACGGCCGCGCTCGAGCGCGCCTGGGCGGAGCAGTTCGAGGCCGCCAGGCAGGACTTCAAGTTCGTGCCTGGCAGCCGCGTCCTCTCCGGAGCCGGCACGGGCCACGCCGTGACGCTGTTCAACTGCTTCGTCCTACCGAGCCTGGAGGACAGCCGCGCCGGCATCCACGACCACCTCAAGCTGGTCGTGGAGATCATGGCGCGTGGCGGTGGAGTCGGCGTGAACCTCTCCTCGCTCCGCCCGCGCGGCAGCTACATCCGCACCGTCAACGGCACGAGCTCCGGGCCCTGCGCCTGGGCCGAGCTGTACTCGGTGGCGACGGGGGATGTAATCCAGCAGGGCGGGAGTCGCCGCGGCGCCCTCATGCTCATGCTCGACGACTGGCACCCCGAAGTTGGGGAGTTCATCACTGTCAAGACCGACCTCCGGCGGCTGCTCCACGCCAATCTGTCGGTCTGCATGTCCGATGCCTTCATGGCCGCAGTTCGGGACGACGCCGACTGGCCGCTCACCTGGCAGGGCACCGTGCAGAAGGTGGTGAAAGCGCGCGCCCTCTGGGATCGGATCTGTACCGCCGCCTGGCAGAGCGCCGAGCCGGGCCTGGTCTTCATCGACCGGGTGAACCGCGAGAACAACCTCGGGTACTGCGAGACGATCGCGTGCTGTAATCCCTGCGGCGAGGAGATGCTGCCGCCCTGGCACGTGTGCAACCTCGGGGCGCTCTGGCGCGCGCCAGGGGCCGCGCAACGTCGGCAGTGGTTGACGGATCAGTAGGAACGCACAACCGAGTGTCGCACTGAAACTGAGTGCCGGGGCAGGGCGCGGAGCCCCGCAGTCGTGACGTCTCGCCGACAACCGAGAGGTAAGCGAAGGAGACCGCACATGAATGAGAGACTGCTGCTACGGGTGGAAGAGGTAGCCGAGGCGCTGGGCATTGGCCGGTCCAAGGCGTACGAACTGATCACGGCGGGTGAGCTGCCCGTCGTCCGGCTGGGACGCTGCGTCCGCGTGCCTGCCGCCGCAGTGCGCGGCTGGATGGAGGCGCAGTGCCCGAGTGAGCCATCGGTCGTCGCCTACGAGCCGCACTCGGGAGCAAGCGTCGGACGGCACCAGCCGAAAGCCCCGCGGGGCTAGCGTCCAACCGCGAATAGTACTTGGTCTGGACACTAGCGGTCAGCATCGCGTGCGACGTGCACCCGGCGCGCCGTGCCCGATAGGCCGTGCATTGACCAGGGCCTTTTCACCAGAGTGAAAAGGGTGTAGGCTAGTCGCCCCGGCGGTGGTGAGCGGACTGGGGCGGAGGGAGCCATGCGGCACCTGGAGCGCAAACCCCTCCCCGCCGGCCCGGCCGCAGCGCCCGGCTCGTTGGCGGCGGCCCTCGCCACTGTGCCCGATCCGCGCCGGCCGTATGGGTGGCGCCCAGAGCATGCGCCCATCCCGCTGGTGGCGCTCTTACAAGTCACCGTGGCGGCGACGCTCTGCGGGGCGCGGAGCCTGTACGCGATCGCCCAGTGGGCGGCCGAACGCCGCCAGGATGATCCGGCGCTGCTCGAAGCGCTGGGGGGGCCCCCTGGGCGTCGGCCCTGCGTGGCGACGCTGCATCGCGTGTTCAAGGCGCTGGATGTCGACGCCTTCGAGGCGGCGCTGGGCCAGTGGCTGGCGCAGACCGGGGTGGCGCCCACGGATCCGGTAGCGGTGGATGGCAAAACGCTGCGCGGCATCCCTGGGGAGGCGATTGCCGGGGTGCATCGGGTGGGCGTGTATGCCCACGCGGCCGGCGCTATGGTGGCCCAGTTGCGCAGTGAAGGCAAAGGGCACGAGTTGGTCGCGGCCAAGGCGGTGCTGGCCCAGGTGCCGCTCGCCGGGCGCTTGGTCACCACCGCTGCGCTACTCACTCAGCGCGAGGTGGCGCAGCAGATCGTGGAAGGGGTATGACGTAATTACAAGGAAAGTAGCCGTGGGAAGAGAGTAAGCCAGATTCTGTTCTAGATGGTCATCTGTCTCGGTCGCTCGGAGAGCGGCCGGCCGTCTGGTGGCGGCTGCCCCGTACCCTGGCCTCGGCGAGCAGCGTCAACAGCCATGCTTCGGGTTGCAGCGGGGGGGATTACCCTTTTCACTCCGGTCCAGGCACTCGGTGGTTTCGTGGTGATCTGCGCCACGTGCAGACCACCACACCTACCACGAATGCCTGGTCGGCCTTGGTCTCTGTGGCTCTAACCGTCGGTTGCCCGACCCCGGCTTGCGCCGGGCACCCTGCTCTGTGCTGTCTGGACTTTCCTCCGCGGCAGCGCCGCGGCGACCATCCTTCTTCCCACGACCACCCGGAATTATACCAGGCTGGGCGTGCGGGCGAGGGCTCGGGACGGCACCCGCACGTACCCCTCCATGATTCGCCGTGCCGTGCGGTAGGTGGTCACGCTCGCGACCTCCCAGCCGCCGTCCGTGCGCCGCAGCCGCGTGCCGACGTCGAGCACCCCGGCGGCGTGCCCGATCCGAAGCTGGTCCCGGTCCCGCGGCTGGGCGACGTCGTGTACGACGGTGCCTTCCAGCGCAGCGGCGACAGCGGTACAGATCGCGCCGGTCAGCGCGAACGTGCGGTGCGTACGACTCATCGAGAGCATTCGCCCAACCAGGTCGACCTCGTCGACGGCGATCGGCACGCCTCCTGTCGAGGTGTAAGCGGTCGGCGCCGCCACCATCGCCACTTTCGGTATCGCCCGCGCTCGCTCCGCCGCATCGTGGAGGTCGCGCACCAGACCCAGCCGAACCGCCGCGTGGTCGCGGATCTCGTCGAGCGTGCGCCGCAGCTTCTCCTCGGCGTCGAGCGCCTCGGGCAGCTCGGTGCCGGTCGCGCCCAGGCTCGCCGCTCGGACGTAGACCATCGGATTGGCCGCGTCGACCAGGGAGACCTCCACACGCCGCCCATCGCCCAGAGTTAGCCACTCCCGCGGCTCGCCCGTCGGCAGAACGCCGCGGCCGAGCGACCCGCCGGGCTCGAGGAACTCCAGGGCGATCCGTGCCGCCGTACCGGGCACGCCGTCGATGGCGTAGTCGCCCTCGGTGTCGGCCTCGCCATCGCGCACCGGCACGCGGGCCACGTAGCGCTTGCCGGTGTTCGTGTTCAGCACCCGCACGGGGGTCACCGGTTCGACCGCCGGCACCAGCCCCTCCTCGACGGCGAAGACCGGGACCGCCGCCGAGATGTTGCCGCACGTGCCGATCCAGTCGATCCGCGCGTCGTAGACCTCCACCTGGCCGAAGGTGAAGGTGACGTCGGCGCCGCTGTCCGGCGGGGCCGTGCCCACGATCGCCACCTTGCTGAGCGACGAGATGCCGCCGCCCAGCCCGTCGACCTGCCGGCCGTAGGGGTCGGGACTACCCATCGCGGCCAGGATGATGGCGGTGCGCTCGGCCTCGGAGTAGGGGGCCAGGTCGCGCTCGTGGAAGACGATCGCGCGGCTGGTGCCCCCGCGCATGAACACCGCTGGTACTCGCGTCTGCACGGTCGCCTCCAATCGCCCTTAGCGGTAAGCATCCTTACGTGGGAGCACGCGGGTGACGCTCATCTCGCCGGTTGCGTTGTTCAATTCCAGAATCAGGCGCCAGCGGCCGACCCGAACCCGCCACTCACCGCAGCGCCCTCCGAGCTTTTTCAGATCCGTAGTGTCAGGTGCATTCGCCAGGCGTCGCAAGACCTGTCGGATCGCCTCGCGGTCCCGCGCTCGTAGAGCCGCCAAGTCCCTCTCCGCGCGGGGTGCGATGATCAGCTTCCAGGGCATCCGTCAGACGGGAAGAGCCGGGCTTCCACTGTCTCCCATGGGATGCCTTCTCCGCGAGCGATCTCCGCCTTCCCCTCCTCGATAGCCGCGATCTCCTCGGGGGTGAGCGGCTCGTCGTCCTCGGGCGCCTCCATGAACGCGCGGAGCACCGGGTCGTCACGCAGCGCGGCGAGGTAGCGCTCGATCTCGGGCAAGAGCGTATCGGGCAGCTCGTCGACGAGCCGGTGGACAGCCTCTCTGCTGGTGGACATCACGATCTCCTTGGCCGCGCGAGCCCTCACGCCGGCGCGGCGGCCAGCTCGCGGACGGGCAGGCCGTAGAAGGCGGCGGCGTTCTCGCAGAGCAGGCGCCGCTTGCTCTCCTCGCTCAGGTCCTCGCGCGCACGAAGCTTCTGGACCGAGCGCGGCCAGTCCGTGTCCCAGTGCGGGTTGTCCGACGAATAGAGCAGGCAGCGGTCGCCCAGGTGGCGGATCGCGTCCGGGATCGTCAGCTCCTCGCACTCCACGCCGAAGTAGCAGCGCCCGCTCTTCACGTAGCTGCTCGGCTTCTGCTTGCACAGCGGCGCCTCGACGTCGCCGCGCTTCTCCCACTCCTCGTCCAGCCGGTCCATCCAGAACGGCACCCAGCCGGCGCCCGACTCGAGGAACCCGACCCGCAGGCGCGGGTAGCGCTCGAACACGCCGCCGAAGATGAGCTGCGCCATGGCGATCATCTGCTCGAAGGGGTGGGACACGGCGTGGACGGCCAGGAACTTGTCGAAGCGGTCGGTGCCCGCCGCGTCGCGCGGCTGGGAGTGAATGGCCAGCGGCACGTTCAGGCGCTCGGCAGCCGCGTAGAAGGGATCGAGGGCGCGGTCGGACAGCTTGCGCCAGGCCACATAGGTCGTCACCTGGACGGCGACCATCCCCAGCTCGACGATGCGCTCCAGCTCGCGCGTCGCCGCGTCGGGCTCCTGCAGCGCCACGATGCCCACGCCCTTGAGGCGGTCCGGCGCCGCGGCGCAGAAGTCGGCCAGCCAGCCGTTGTAGGCGTGGGCCAGGGCGGTGGCCAGGTCGGGATCGCGGACGTTGCCGACGCCGAGTCCACTGGTGGGGAACAGCACCGCGACGTCGATGCCCTCCTGGTCCATGTCGGCGAGCTGGCGGCTCGGCTCCTCGACCTGGTGTCCCATGCGGCCGCCCAGGTTGCGGTCCCAGCCGTCGTGGGGGTAGAGCGGGCGCGCCGCGCGGTAGGGCTCGGGCAGGCGCTCGCGGTAGGCGCTCTCGGGCTCGGTCAGGTGTCCGTCGCCGTCGATGACGGGATAGCCGATCATGGGCTCGTCTCCCTCGTGCAGGCGTGTCGTGGCCTCAGCATAGCGCGCCGCCGACGGGGCGTCCAGGGCCGGCTCTGCCCCGCTGGGGACGGGACGAGATGCGCTACTCGGTGCTGCGCAGTACCAGGCGGGCCCCGGCGGCGGCCGCCGGATCGATCAGCCAGCCGTCCGCGACGCCCGGCGCGCCGGTCAGGCCTACGCCGCGCGCAGCCAGCCAGCGCCGGGCATCGTCCAGGTCGTCGACCCCAAGCACGACCCGGAAGACCCCTTCGCCGCCCGCGGCGAGCGCGTCGGCGACCGGCCCGGGGCCGGTGGGGGTGAGCACGGCGACGCGGCACCCGCCGACCGCGAACACGGCGCGGTCGGCGCCCAGGTCCGAGTCGATCTCGTGCCCGAGCAGCGGCAGACCCAACTGGCGCTCGTACAACTGGACGGCCCGGCCTAGCTCGCCCATCGCTATGGCGACCTCTTGCACGCCCTGCGCCCCGTTGGGGTGGTCACCCGGCGCCTCCCAGGTCAGCCGCTCGGCATCCGGCTGGTCCCACTGGATGAAGAACGGCCACGGCCGCCGCCAGGCTACCCCGCCCGGCACCAGCAGCCGCCAGGACAGCCGCCGGCCGTCGGGCCGCTCGCGGGCCATCGCGAACGGACCCTCGGCGCTGAGCTGGGCGCGACGCAGGCGCTCCGCCAGCGCCTCGATGTCGGCCGTGGCCAGCGCGAAGCCCACCAGCCCGCCCTCCCGCTGGCGCAGGTACTCGACCAGGGTAGCAGGCGCGGGGTGGGTCGCCGACTCGGCGTCGTAAACGGAGATCAGCTCCAGGTAGTCGAGCCCGAAGCGCACGATGCCGTTGTGCGTGCCCCGCCCGACGTGTCGGCCGCCGGGGCGCACCTCGAACCCCAGCGCGTCGCGATAGGTCTGGCTGGCCGCGTCGAGGTCGCGGACCGCGATCACCACGTGGTCGAGTCGGTCGATCATCTGGACTCTCCCCCGCCGCTTCGTCCGCCCCATCGTAGCACGCGAGCGTGGTTCCCCCCTGTGCTCTACCCACGCCGATGTGGACAAGTAAACCGTCCTTCATTTGACCCGCCATGGGGCACCGCGCTACCATCGGGGCGCCGGTGGTTGCCTCCTACCGTTTGCGCACGAAGGGCCGCCGATGCAGTGTCTGCAGTGCCAAGCGGAGAACCCGGAGCGCGCGCGGTTCTGTGAGGACTGCGGCGCCCGGCTGGAGTTCAAGTGCCCGCACTGTAGCGAGGCCGCCACGCCGGGCAAGAAGTTCTGCGCCTCGTGCGGCGGCTCGCTCGTCACAGCCCCAGCCACGCCGCGCGCCGCACCCTCCCCGCAAGACTACACACCCCAGCACCTGGCTGCGCGCATCCTCACCTCTCGTGCGGCTCTCGAAGGCGAGCGCAAGCAGGTGACGGTGCTGTTCGCCGATCTCAAAGGCTCGATGGAGCTGCTGGCCGACCGCGATCCGGAGGAGGCGCGGGCGATCCTCGATCCCGTCCTCGAGCGGATGATGGAGGCGGTCCACCGCTACGAGGGGACGGTGAACCAGGTGATGGGCGACGGCATCATGGCCTTGTTTGGGGCCCCGCTCGCGCACGAGGACCACGCGGTCCGTGCCTGCTACGCCGCGCTGGCCTTGCAGGAAGCGCTGCGGAGCTACGGCGAGCAGGTGCGGCGCACCCACGGGCTGGAGCTGCAGGCCCGCGTGGGACTGAACAGCGGCGAGGTGGTCGTCCGGACGATCGGGAACGACCTGCGCATGGACTACTCGGCCATCGGCCAGACTACCCACCTGGCCGCCCGGATGGAGCAGCTCGCGGCCCCAGGGTCGATCCGCCTCGCGCCCGCCACCTTGCAGCTCGTGGAGGGCCTCGTCCAGGTGCAGTCCCTGGGGCCTATGCCCGTCAAGGGACTCGCCGAGCCGGTGGAGGTGTTCGAGCTACGGGGGGTGGCGCCGACCCGCTCGCGCCTGCACGCCGCCGCGACGCGCGGGTTCACGAAGTTCGTGGGGCGCGAGGCCGAGCTGGAGACGCTGCGGCGCACCCTGGAGCAGGCGGGCAGCGGCCACGGGCAGGTCGTGGCGCTCGTCGGGGAGCCCGGGGTTGGGAAGTCACGCCTGGTGTGGGAGTTCAGCCACTCGCACCGCAGCCAGGGGTGGCTCGTCCTGGAGACCCGCTCGGTCTCCTACGGCAAGGCGACGAGCTATCTGCCGGTGATCGACCTGCTGCACAGCTACTGTGGGATCGAGGCCCGGGATGATCCCCGGCGGATGCGCGAGAAGCTCACCGGCAAGCTGCTGACGCTCGACCCGGCGCTCCAGCCGACCCTGCCCGCGTTCCAGGCGCTGCTCGATCTGCCCATGGGCGACGCCGCCTGGGAGGCGCTCGATCCGCCCCGGCGCCGGCAGCAGACGCTCGACGCCCTCAAGCGCTGGGTCCTGCGGGAGTCTCAGGAGCAGCCGCTGCTGCTCGTCTTCGAGGACCTGCACTGGATCGATTCCGAGACCCAGGCCCTCATCGACAGCCTGGTCGAGAGCCTACCGACCGCGCGCATTCTGCTGCTGCTGAATTACCGTCCGGAGTACGCGCATGGCTGGGCCCAGAAGACCTACTATCAGCAGCTCCGGTTGGACCCGCTCCCGGCGACGAGTGCGGAGGAGCTGCTCCAAGCCCTGCTGGGGAACGACGATAGCCCGGAGGGCCTCCGGCGGCTGCTGATCGGGCGGACCGAAGGCAATCCCTTCTTCCTGGAAGAGAGCGTGCGCAGCCTGGTGGAGACGGGCGTGCTCGTGGGGGAGCGCGGCGCCTACCGCCTCAGCAGGGCCACGGCAGGCACCCAGGTGCCCGCAACAGTGCAAGCCGTGCTGGCGGCGCGCATCGACCGGCTGGACCCCGAGGACAAGCGGCTACTGCAGTGTGCCGCGGTGATCGGCAAGGACGTGCCCTACCCCTTGCTCCAGGCTATCGCAGAGCTACCCGAGGCCGCGCTGGGGCCGGCGCTCGCGCGTCTCCAGGCGGCCGAGTTCTTGTACGAGACGAACCTGTATCCGAACCTGGAGTACACCTTCAAGCATGCTCTCACCCACGAGGTGACCTACGGCAGCTTGCTCCAGGAGCGACGGCGCAGCCTGCACGCCCGGATCGTGGAGCGAATCGAGGAGCGCTTCGCGGACCGTCTGGCCGAGCAAGTCGAGCGGCTGGCGCACCATGCGGTCCGCGGCGAGGTGTGGAACAAGGCCGTGAGATACCTGCGTGAGGCTGGCTTGAAAGCGCAGGCTCGCTCCGCCCATCGCGAGGCGGTCGGCTACCTCGAGCAGGCGATCGACGCCGTGGGGCACCTGCCGCAGAGCCGGGAGACGCTGGAACAGGCCATCGATCTCCGCTTCGGCCTGCGCAACTCGCTCTACCCACTCGGAGAGCGCGAGCGAGTGTATGCGTACTTGCGGGAAGCCGAGGCCTTCACGGGCGCGCTCGGGGACCCCCGGCGGCGGGGCTGGGTCCTTGTCTATCTGAGCAGCTATTCTTGGGCGATGGGCGAGGCAGACCGTGCCGTGGAGACGGGCCAGCGCGCCCTCGGCATCGCCGGCACCGTCGAGGACCTCGCGCTCCAGGTCGAGACCCCCTACCGCCTGGGCCTGGCCTACTGGGCCCTGGGCGACTATCGCCGGGCGACGGAGTTTCTCACGCAGTCGGCCGAGGCGCTCCCAGGCGAGCGGATCTATGAACGCTTCGGCCTGCCGGGCTTGCCCTACGTGAACGTGCGAACCTGGGCAGCGAGTTGCCTGGCCGAGCTGGGCGAGTTCTCCCAGGCACTCGCCCGCCTCGAAGAAGCGCTTCAGATCGCCGAGGCGGCGGAGCACCCCTACAGCCGTATCCAGGCGCATCAACGTCTCGGCGATCTCTACTTATGCCGAGGAGACGCCGAGAAGGCCATCCCGGTGTTCCAGCGAGTCCTCGCAGCCTCTGAGGCCGCGGAGATCCGGCGGCTCTGGTCCGGCTGGGACGCTATGCTCCTGGGCTACGCCTATGCCCTGGCGGGGTGTGTTGGCGAGGCGCTCCCGTGGCTGGAGCAGGCGGTGGAATCGACGGCCTCAGGTCTATTGGCCCTCCATTCCCTCGCCGTAACGCGGTTGAGCGAGGCCTATCTCCTCGCCGGCCGGGGGCAGGACGCGCAGGCCCACGCCGCGCGTGCCCTGACGCTGGCCCAGGAGCGCAAGGAGCGGGGCATTGAGGCACGGGCGCTCCGGCTGTGCGGCGGAGTCGCGGCGCAGACGGATCCTCCCGATGTCGAGCAGGCCAAGACCTACTACCAACAGGCCCTCGCCTTAGCCGGAGAACTGGGCATGCGCCCGCTGGTGGCCCATTGTCACCTCGGACTCGGCACGCTCTACCAGAAGCTCGACTGCCATGAGCAGGCGCAGGCCGAGCTAACCGCCGCCGCAGAAATGTACCGCGCGATGGAGATGACGTTCTGGCTGGAGAAGGCCGAGGCGGCGCTCACGCGGATGGCCGGCTGACCGGGCCTTTCATGGCGCCGAAAGCCTCGGCGACGGCTGTACTCGTTCGCCCTGGCTGACGGAGTGCCGACGCTCGCGGCCGACGCCTTTCGCGCCAGTCCCGAGGCGAGCCCGGCTGCGCTACAATCAGGCGGCTGGTCTACCATAGCCAGGCTCCGGCTTACTTCCCTGCGCGGGGGTTAGTAACTGCCCACTCCGGTTATCCGTCGGTGGCGAGCCGGTGGGTGCGGGTGGGTCAATCGCACGGAGGCAGGGCGCTTCGGCGCTCGGGAGCGCAGCATGGACGACGACCTGAAGGCCCGCGTGTGCGAAGTCGTGGATCGGCGCCGCGACGAGCTGAGCGCCTTTGCCCAGGCGGTCGCCGAGCGGCCGGAGCTGGGCTTCTTCGAGACGGAGACGGCTCGGCGCTTCTCGCGCGCGCTGACCGACCTGGGGATCGCCCACGACAGCGGCCTGGCGCTGACCGGCGTCAAGGCCGTGCTGGCCGGCGGGGCGCCGGGACCGACCGTGGCCGTGCTCGGCGAGCTGGATGCGCTGCCCGTGCGGGGCCACCCGCTCGCCGATCCGGACACCGGCGCCGCCCACGCCTGCGGCCACCACGCCCAGCTCGCGATGGTGCTCGGCGTGGCGCGCGGGCTGCTGGAGAGCGGCGCGCTGCCGCACCTGGCCGGGCGGGTCGCGCTGATGGCCGTGCCGGCCGAGGAGTACGTCGAGCTGGAGCGGCGCCTGGCGCTGCGCGCCGAAGGCCGCATCGAGTTCCTGAGCGGCAAGGCGGAGCTGCTGCGCCTCGGCGCCTTCGACGACGTGGACCTGGCGATGATGGTCCACACTAGCAGCGAGCCGGACTACCGCTCGTTCGGCGTCGGCGGCAGCAACAACGGCGTGGCGGCCAAGATGGTGCGCTTCGTCGGGCGCGCGGCGCACGCCGGGGGCGCGCCGCACCAGGGCATCAACGCCCTCAACGCCGCGCACGTCGCGCTCGCGGCGATGCACGCCCAGCGCGAGACCTACCGCGATGAGGACCACGTGCGGGTCCACCCGATCATCACCCAGGGCGGCGACGTCGTGAACGCCGTGCCGGCCGACGTGCGGCTGGAGATGTTCGTGCGCGGTGCCACTCTGGAGGCGATCGCCGACGCCAGCACGAAAGTCGATCGGGCGCTCAAAGCGGGTGCGCTGGCGATCGGGGCGCGCGTGGAGGTGACGACCCTGCCCGGCTACCTGCCGATGCGCCACGACCCGTCGCTGGTCCGGCTGTTCCGGGCCAACGCCGAGCGGCTGGTGGGGGCGGATGAGGTCGTGGACGCGGGCCACCGCGGCGGCTCCACCGACATGGGCGACCTCAGCCACGTGATGCCGGCCGTCCATCCGTACGCGACCGGCGCCGAGGGCCGCGGCCACGGGGCGGACTACTTCATCGTCGATCCCGGGCGGGCCATCGCCAATCCGGCCAAGGCGATGGCGATGACGGTCATCGACCTGCTCGCCGACGGGGCCAGCGGCGCCCGGCGCGTGCTGGCCGAGGCGCGCCCGCCGATGACCCGCGCCGGCTACCTGGCCTCCCTGCGCGAGCTGATGCGCACCTGGGACTACGCCGAGCCGAGCGCCGGGGCCTGATCCCGCACCGCCCATTCCATAGCCCCTGGCCGATGGGGCCTGCTACACTCCGGCCCACACCCCCAACGGCTCGGAGGATCGTGCCATGTCACGTCTACTGCTGTTCCTGGCGCTGGCGCTCGGCGGTCTCGCGCTCGGCGCCTGCCAGGCGCCGGCCTCCACGGGCGCGCCGGCCGCCAAACCGCCGGGCGCTGCGGCCACCGCGGCCCCCCCGGCGAGCGCCGCCGCGCCGGCGGCTGCCGCGGCCCCCACCGCCGCGCCCCCGGCCGAGCTGGTGAAGGTCCGCTGGGGCGGCCAGCGCACGCTGACCGATGCCGCCGCGATGGTCGCGTTCGATCGCGGCTACTTCCGCGAGGAGGGCATCGACTTCGACTACGTGAACTTCTCGTCGGCGTCGGAGATCGTGCCGGCGGTCGCCACCAACCAGCTCGAGGTCGGCGGCATCTCCCCCAACCCCGCCACCCTGAACGCGCTCAGCCGCGGCCTGGGCATCAAGCTGGTCGGCGACCGCGGCGTCTTCCGCCCGGGCTTCGGCTGGATCGCCCTCATCGTCCGCACCGACCTCGTCGACAGCGGCCGCTACAAGAGCCCCGCCGACCTGCGCGGGCTGAACGTGGCGATCACCCCGCCGTTGGGCGCCACGGCGAACACCGTCGCGATGGCCAAGCTGCTGGACCGCGAGGGGCTGGCGCCGGACTCCGTCACCTTCACGCCGCTGTCGTTCGGCGACATGAACCCGGCGCTGGCCAACCGCTCCATCGACGCAGCCTTCCACTCCGAGCCGCTGATGTCCGTCGCGCTCGCCCAGAACCTCGCCGTCCGCTCGATCGGCAGCGACGAGATCTATCCCAACCAGCAGCTCGGCACGGTGAGCTACGGCGCCGAGTTCGCCCGCGCTCATCCCGAGGCGGCGCGGCGGTTCATGGTGGCCTACGTGCGCGGCATCCGCGACTTCGTGGATGCCTTCACCTCGGGGAAGGATCGCGCGGCCATCGTCGCCGCGCTGGCCCGGAACTCGTCGGTGAGCGACCCGGCCGCCTACGACCGCATCACGCCGACGGGGTTCAACCCGGACGGCTACATCAACGTCGACAGCATCGCGGCGGACCAGGAGTACTTCATCAGCACCGGCGTCCTGCCGCAGCGGGTCGACCTCGCCGAGGTAATCGACCACCAGTACGTCGACTACGCCATCGGCCGCCTGGGCCGCTACCAGCAGTAGCCGGCTCTGCGCCCGTCCGCCTGCCAGGGCGCAGCACCTGGTGACGCGCTCCGGTCGTCAACGGGCGGCTGGCTCGCAGGCCTGCCCCGGGGAGGGCACGCAGGGCGCTGGCGCCTCGACCGCGGCCGGCTCGTCGGCGGAGGGGGCCTGAGCGCGCACGATGGTGATCGTGCTGATGTTCGCGATG
>Ga0070741_10012209_pt1 | contig 15603 bp, 16 predicted proteins | sample Coa_R1_4_FD_66440 | JGI IMG/M metagenome (GOLD analysis project Ga0070741, IMG submission 66440) | Surface soil microbial communities from Centralia Pennsylvania, which are recovering from an underground coalmine fire - Coalmine... | ecosystem: Environmental > Terrestrial > Soil > Unclassified ... | reverse complement strand
CGCGAGCAGCAGGGCTTCATCGAGGGCCGCATCAGCGAGATCGAGTCGAAGCTCGGCAACGCCGAAATCATCGATCCGAGCAAGCTTCCCAACAGCGGCAAAGTGGTTTTCGGCGCGGTGGTGGAGCTGGACGATCAGGACGATGCCAACCGGCTCGTGTATCAGATAGTGGGCGAGGACGAGGCGGACATCCGCGCCGGCAGAATCTCCATCACCTCACCGATCGCGCGAGCTCTGGTCGGGAAGTCCGAGGGTGAAGTGGTGGATGTGACCGCCCCCGGCGGCGTGCGCTCCTACGAGATCGTCGCAGTCAGATTCGAGTGAGGCGCGCGACCTGCGCTTGAGCGCTCAGGCCTGCGGGTCGCCCGCGGGAATCAGGATCCGGGGCATATCGGCGCGGGGTCGATAGAGCACGGCGACGTTGCCGATGCGCTGTACGAGCGCGCTGGCGGTCTGCTGGGCCAGATCGCCGAAGGTCGCATCCCGGGTCTCGTGGTCTGCCCCGGCAGCCTTCACCTTGATGAGCTCGTGATCGTGCAAGGCACGCTCGGTCTCGCCCGTGACGCCGGCCGTCAGCCCGGCGCTGCCCAGGCGGATGACCGGCTTGAGGCTGTGCGCAAGACCGCGGAGGTACCTGCGCTGCCGCTCGGTGAGGATCGGGGCACGGCCGGCAGTCCGAGTTCCCTTGGCCGGAGTGGATGAGGAGCCGGGTCGGGGCGTTCGGGTGTTCATGGCACCATTGTATAGGCCACAGCGGGGCTGGAACTTCACAGATGGGCAGGCGTTTCGAAAAGCAGTGGGCGGTGGCTCGAGGAGCACTGCGCGGATCCGTTCGTGCAGCGGGCCCAGGCTCAGGGATGGCGCTCACGCGCGGTTTTCAAGCGCGGGGAGTTGACCTGAAGGAGAAGCTGCTGAAACCGGGACAGTGCAGCCTGGATCTGGGAGCGGCGCCCGGTGCCTGGAGCCAGTACGCCCGCCGCCGGGTGGGCCGCTCCGGTCGCGTGGTGGCTACCGACATACTCCCGATCGATCCCCTCCCCGGCGGACATGGCCCCCAATCTCAGCGGCTTGGATGTCATCGACCCGCCGCGTGCCCTGTATCTTGCCGAGCTTGCACTCGATACCGCCGGTCGGCTCTTGAAGCCTGGCGGAGCTGCCCTGATCAAGATGTTCCAAGGCGCTGGATTTCAGGAGCTGGTGCGCTCGGCGCGCGCTGGTGTTGCCCAGGTCAGGCTGAGCAAGCCCCAGGCTTCGCGCGCGCGGAGCCCCGAGATGTATTTGCTGGCGAAGGACTTTCTGATGGTGTAGGTTGTTTTTTGCAGCCTGCACCGTGATCCAAAGAGGTCGGACCCTTTGAACGATTTGACAAAAAACATCCTTCTCTGGGTGGTCATCGTGCTCGTGCTGCTGGCGGTTTTCAGCCGCTACATGCCGACGGTGGGCCAGCCGGAGGAGGTGCGGTACTCCACGTTCCTCGATGACGTGAAGGCCAACCGGGTGGACTCGGTCGTGCTGCAGGGCGAGATGATCTACGGGGTGCGCAAGGACAAGACCCAATTCAAGACCTTCAACCCGGAGACCGATTACACCGCCCTCATCGGGACGCTGCAGAAGGCCAACGTGGCCATCGAGGGCCGGCCGCCGAAGCAACCCAATTTCCTGGCGCAGCTGCTCTTGCAACTCGCACCTGCCCTGCTGCTGATCCTGGTATTCGTCTATATGCTCAGGCAGATGCAGGGCGCCTCCGGAGGCCGCGGGGCGATGTCCTTCGGCAAGAGCCGTGCGCGGCTGCTGGGCGAGGATCAGGTCAACGTCACGTTTGCCGATGTCGCGGGCGTGGACGAAGCCAAGCAGGAAGTGTCGGAGATCGTTGACTTCCTGAAGGACCCCGGCAAGTTCCAGAAACTCGGGGGCAAGATCCCGAAGGGTGTGCTGATGGTAGGCTCACCCGGGACCGGCAAGACGCTGCTTGCGCGCGCCATCGCGGGCGAGGCGAAGGTGCCGTTCTTCACCATCTCGGGCTCGGATTTCGTCGAGATGTTCGTCGGTGTCGGCGCCTCGCGGGTGCGCGACATGTTCGAGCAGGCGAAGAAGCACGCCCCCTGCATCATTTTCATCGACGAGATCGATGCCGTCGGGCGCCACCGCGGTGCGGGACTCGGCGGCGGTCACGATGAGCGCGAGCAGACCCTGAATCAGCTGCTCGTGGAAATGGATGGCTTCGAAGGTAACGAGGGCATCATTGTCATCGCCGCGACCAATCGTCCCGATGTGCTCGATCCGGCGCTCCTGCGCCCGGGCCGATTCGATCGGCAGGTGGTTGTACCGCTGCCCGACGTGCGCGGCCGCGAGCAGATTCTGCGCGTGCACATGCGCCGCGTGCCCCTCGCCGATGATGTGAAGCCGGGGCTGATCGCGCGCGGCACACCCGGATTCTCCGGCGCCGACCTGGCCAATCTGGTCAACGAGGCGGCGCTGTTCGCCGCTCGGGCCAACAAGCGCATCGTGGGAATGGAAGAGTTCGAGCGCGCCAAGGACAAGATCATGATGGGCGCCGAGCGCCGCTCCATGGTCATGAGCGAGCAGGAGAAACGCATGACCGCCTACCATGAGGCCGGCCATGCGATCGTGGGCATGACGGTTCCGGAGCACGACCCGGTCTACAAGGTGACGATCATCCCGCGCGGTCGCGCGCTCGGCGTCACACAGTTCCTGCCCGAGCAGGACCGCTATAGCCTGTCCAAGCGCCGGCTCGAGAGTGCGATCGCGACGCTGTTCGGCGGTCGCATCGCCGAAGAGCTGATCTTCGGGCCCGAATCGGTCACCACGGGGGCCTCCAATGACATCGAGCGTGCGACGGAGCTGGCGCGCAACATGGTCACCAAGTGGGGGCTGTCGGATAAGCTGGGTCCGCTCACCTATTCGGAGGAGACCGGCGAGGTCTTTCTCGGCCGCAGTGTCACGCAGCACAAGCAGGTCTCGGACGGCACCGCGCACGCGATCGACGAGGAAGTGCGGCGTGTGATCGAAGGCAACTTCCAGCGCGCCAGACAGATCCTGGTCGGCGCTCTCGACAAGCTGCATTCCATGGCGGACGCGCTCATCAAGTACGAGACGATCGACGAGGAGCAGCTGAAGGACATCATGGCCGGCAAGACGCCCAAGCCGCCCAAGGACTGGGACGAGACGCTGTCCAACAAGCCTCCCAAGGCGCCCCCGGCGGAAGGCGCACCCGGCGGCGGACCCATCGGCTCCCCCGCTGGCCAGCACTGATTCAATAGAAACATCGCCTGCGGCGATTTCTCGGAGCTCAGCTTCGATGACCGGTGCCGGAGCCGCCGCGCCGCGTTGACCGGAGTGAGTGGCAACCTTGTTGGTGCGGTGTGGAACGAGGACGCTGGATCTGTCACGCCCGGTGGTCATGGGTGTGCTCAATGTCACCCCCGATTCCTTCTCCGATGGCGGCCGTTACTCAAGCGTTGCAGCCGCGGTGGAACACGGCATGCGCATGGCCGAGGAGGGGGCGGCCCTCATCGATGTGGGCGGGGAGTCCACCCGGCCGGGCGCCGAAGCGATCTCTCTGGAGGAAGAGCTGCGGCGGGTTCTGCCCGTGATCGAGAGCCTCTGTGCGGCCTGCCCAGCCATCATCTCGATCGATACCAGCAAACCGGCCGTGATGCGAGCTGCGGCGCGCGCTGGAGCCGGGCTGATCAACGACGTACGAGCCCTCTCGCAGGACGGAGCACTCGAGACCGCTGTGGCGAGCGGCTGCGCCATCTGCCTGATGCACATGAAAGGCGAGCCCAGCAACATGCAGCGGGACCCGACCTACGCGGATGTTGTGAGGGAGGTCGGCGAGTTTCTGCGGGCGCGCGCCGCCAGATGCCTGGCGGCCGGCATGACATCCGATCGCCTCCTGGTCGATCCGGGCTTCGGGTTCGGCAAGAACCTGGAGCACAATGTGCAGCTGCTGCGTCACCTGCGCGAGCTGGGATCGCAATGGCCTGTCGTGGTCGGCCTGTCGCGCAAGTCCATGGCCGGTCGGCTGACGGGTCGTCCCGCGGGCCAACGGCTCTACGGCAGCCTGGCACTTGCGGTGATTGCAGTGATGAATGGCGCGCGTATCGTGCGTGCGCACGATGTGGCTCCGACCGTGGATGTAATCAGAACGGCCGGCGCGGTAATGGAGGCGGAGGGGTGAGTTTGGGACGCAAGTACTTCGGGACGGACGGCGTTCGCGGCAGGGTCGGTGAGCATCCGATGACCGTGGATTTTGCGCTGCTGCTGGCCAGCGCTGCTGCGCGTGTGCTCGCCCCCGAAGGCGGTACGGTCCTGATAGGCAAGGACACGCGCGTTTCAGGCTACATGTTCGAATCGGCACTGGAAGCGGGCTTCGTCGCGGCTGGCGTCAACGCGATGCTGATCGGACCTCTGCCCACGCCAGGCATCGCCTACATGACACGTCGCTTCAACTGCGATTTCGGCGTGGTCATCAGTGCTTCGCATAATCCGTACGACGACAACGGAATCAAGTTCTTCGATGCCTCGGGCGCGAAGCTCTCGGACGAGCTCGAGGAGCGCATCGAGGCGGAGCTGTTGCAGGCACCGGTGACGCGCACCTCGCGCAGTCTCGGCCGCGCTACGCGCGTCGATCGCTCGCGGACGCACTATCAGGATTTCTGCGCCTCCACCATTCCGCCGGGCCTGGATTTGTCCGGGCTGAAGATCGTCGTGGACTGCGCGAATGGGGCCGCCTACAAGGTCGGCCCTCGCGTGCTGGCAGATCTCGGAGCCGAGATCGTGCCGATCGGCTGCTCTCCGAACGGTCGCAACATCAACGATGGCTGCGGCTCCATGGCGCCGGACCTGTTGCAGCTGACAGTGCCCGGCGTGCGCGCCCACGTGGGTCTGGCGCTCGACGGTGACGGCGACCGCCTCGTCATGGTCGATCACCTCGGGCGGATCGTGGACGGCGACCAGCTCCTGTATGTCATTGCCCGCGCGCGCCGGGAGGCCGGCACATTGAGCGCGCCGGTCGTCGGCACGGTCATGAGCAATCTGGGCCTGGAGATCGCATTGCGCCAGAGCGGCATCGAGTTTCGGCGTGCACCGGTCGGCGATCGTTACGTGCTCGCATTGCTGCGCGAGACCGGTGGCACGCTCGGCGGGGAAACCTCAGGTCACATCCTATGCCTCGACAAGACCACCACTGGAGATGGTGTCGTGAGCGCCCTGCAGGTGCTCGCCGTGATGAAGCAGACGGGACGCTCGCTTGCCGAGCTCGCCTCCGGCATGGACAAGTTTCCCCAGGTGCTGCTCAACGTGAAGGTCGCCAAGCGCTTCGACCCCGCCAGCGTTCCGGCGGTACAGGCAGCAGTGCAGCGGATCGAGCAACGCATGGCAGGCCACGGCCGGGTCGTGCTGCGGGCTTCGGGTACCGAGCCGGTCATCCGGGTCATGGTCGAAGGCAAGAATGAAGCCACGACACGCGCCGCGGCCTCAGAGCTCGCCGAGGTCGTTCGTGTGGCGGCGGAGCAGGAGCCCTGCAGCGCGGAATAGTGGCGCTGCAACGCACGGCGAGTTTTGGTTTATGATCCGCGCCCCCCTCGGGCCAGAGGCCGCTCCATGCGCCGCCCCATCGTCGTTGGAAACTGGAAGATGCACGGCTCGCGTGCCGAGAACGCGCGGCTGATCGAGGATCTTGCGAGCCAGTATCCTCGCTCCACGGCCGCCGACTGCGTGGTGTGCCCCCCGCTCGTATACCTGTTCGAGGTCGGGCGGATGTTGCGCGAAACGACGATCGGTCTGGGTGCCCAGGACGTGTGTGCCGAAAGCCATGGCGCATTCACTGGCGAGGTCTCCGCCGCCATGCTCAAGGACGTGGGCTGCGAGTACGCCATCGTGGGACATTCGGAGCGACGCTCGATCTACCACGAAAGCGACCAACTGATCGCGCGCAAGTTCACGGCGGCCCAGTCGCGGGGTCTGGTTACCATTCTGTGCATCGGCGAGCAGCTCGCCGAGCGCGAGCAGGGACAGACGGCCGAGGTCGTTTCCCGCCAGCTCGATATCGTGCTGGAGATCTGCTCCGTGCAGGCGCTGCACCAGGCGATGATTGCCTACGAGCCGGTTTGGGCCATCGGCACGGGCCGCAACGCATCACCCGCGCAGGCGCAGGAGGTGCATGCCCTGATCCGGGCCCGAATCTCGGCCCGGGATGCTAAAATCGGTGCCGCGATACGCATTCTTTACGGCGGCAGCGTCAAGGCGAGCAATGCCGCCGAGCTGTTCGCGATGCCGGACGTGGATGGGGGGTTGATCGGCGGCGCCTCGCTCAAGGCCGATGAGTTCCTGGCGATTCTGGCGGCTGCTGCGTAATTGACGATGGATTTCCTATGTTACGGATCATATTGACAGTGGTTCAGGTGTTCGCTGCGTTCGCCATCATTGGGCTCGTGCTCATTCAGCGCGGCAAGGGAGCGGAGGCGGGCGCGGGCTTCGGCGCCGGCGCATCGGGGACGGTCTTCGGCGCGCGCGGCGCGAGCACGGCCCTGTCGCGGGCAACGGCCATCTTCGCCGCTATTTTCATGCTGAACAGCCTGGCGCTGGCCTACATGGGAACCAAGCAGGCGGCGGAGCCCAAGTCGATCCTCGATGAAGCCGGCGAGTCTGCGCAGAAGAGCAGCTCTGGCGCGGCGAAGAGTAAGCCGGCGTTGCCGGGCCCCGCGTCGATCCAGACACCTCCGCCGCCCGCGCCGCAAGGTTCGCCGGGTACACCGCCGGCGAAGTAGGTGCGGCAGGAAGAAGCGGGATCTTTGTCTTCCCGGCGCGAGCCGGTCATGGCGAGCCGACGTGGTGGAATTGGTAGACACACTAGCTTGAGGGGCTAGCGCCGCAAGGTGTGGGAGTTCGAATCTCCCCGTCGGCACCAAATGTCGTCACGCGCTGGTACAATGCGGGGATACTCCAGGGGGCAGGCCGCACGCCGGTCTGTCCCCTTCGTTTGCGGGCGAGCCTTTCGACGGATGCACAAGCGCCGCCGGCGACCTTCTGCAACTGGACGAACATGCTGTCGAACTATCTGCCGATCCTGATCTTCCTCGTACTCGCCACGGCGCTGGCCGTGGTCCTGCTGGTGCTCGGGACGGGGCTCGGCCGCTACTTCGCGCGCTTCCATCAGGATCCAGCCAAGCGCTCGCCGTACGAGTGCGGCTTCGATGCCTTCGAGGACAGCCGCATGAAGTTCGACGTGCGCTACTACCTCGTCGCGATCCTCTTCATCGTGTTCGACCTGGAGATCGCCTTCCTGTTTCCCTGGGCGGTGGCGCTCAGCAAGATCGGCGGTTTCGGCCTCATCGCGATGGCCATCTTCCTCGGCATCCTCGTCGTGGGATTCATCTACGAGTGGAAGAAAGGGGCGCTCGAGTGGGACTGAGCCGGGAGCAGACCACGTGAGTGCCGCTGTTCAGCCGCCACTCGACATGGACGGCTTCGCACAGCGAGGCTTTCTCACCACGCGCCTGGACAGTCTCGTCAACTGGGCGCGCACCGGTTCGCTCTGGCCGATGACCTTCGGGCTCGCCTGCTGTGCTGTCGAGATGATGCACGCGGGCGCATCGCGTTATGACCTCGATCGCTTCGGCGTCGTCTTCCGTCCGAGCCCGAGGCAGTCGGACGTGATGATCGTTGCCGGCACGCTGGTGAACAAGATGGCTCCCGCACTGCGCAAGGTCTATGACCAGATGGCCGAGCCGCGCTGGGTCATCTCGATGGGATCGTGCGCCAATGGAGGCGGCTACTACCACTACTCGTACGCCGTCGTGCGCGGCTGCGATCGTGTCGTGCCCGTGGACGTCTATGTCCCGGGCTGTCCGCCCACTGCCGAGGCATTGGTCTACGGCATCCTGCAGTTGCAGAAGAAGATCGAGCGGACCAGCACGGTAGCCCGACAGTCCCGCTAGATGGAGCCCTCGAAAAACATCGAAGCATTGGCGCTGCAGGTCGATGCGCACTTGAAGGAGGGCGTGCGGCGCGTGCCCGCGCTGCCCGACGAGCTCGCCTATGAAGCCGAGCCGGCCGCGCTGCTGTCGGTTTGCCGGACACTGCGCGACGCTCCCGAGCTGAAATTCGAGATGCTGATGGATCTGGCGGGGGTGGATTACCTGCACTACGGCCGCGACGACTGGCAAACGACGACCGCGACTCATTCGGGCTTCAGTCGTGCGCGGGTGATGCGCACACAGCCACCCGACCCGGAAATGGCGGGTCGTTTCGGTGTGACCTACCAGCTTCTGTCCATCACGCACAACCGACGCATGCGGCTGCGCGTGAAGTGTCCCGACACGCAGGAGCCGGTCATCGATTCGGTCATCGATCTCTGGGCCGCAGCCAACTGGTTCGAGCGTGAAGCCTTCGATCTGTACGGCATCCTCTTTCGCGGCCACCCTGACCTGCGGCGCATCCTCACCGACTACGGGTTCATCGGCCATCCGTTCCGCAAGGATTTCCCGCTCATCGGCAACGTGGAAGTCCTGTACGACACGGAAAAGCGACGCGTGGTCTATCAGCCCGTCAGCATCGTCCCGCGCGTGCTGGTGCCCAAGGTGATCCGTCACGACCCCCGCTATGAGCCGGCGCTCCGGGACGTGGTGCCGGAGGAATTGCGGGGGCCGCGCTGATGTCCGAGATTCGCAACTACACGCTGAATTTCGGGCCACAACATCCGGCGGCTCACGGTGTCCTGCGGCTGGTGCTGGAGATGGATGGGGAGACCATCCAGAAGGCCGATCCTCACATCGGGCTGCTGCATCGCGCGACCGAGAAGCTCGCCGAGTCGAAGCCCTTCAACCAGTCGATCGGCTACATGGACCGCCTCGACTACGTCTCGATGATGTGCAACGAGCATGCCTACGTGCTCGCCATCGAGCGTCTGCTCGGCATCACTCCGCCCGAGCGTGCCCGCTACATCCGCGTGATGTTCGATGAGATCACGCGCATCCTGAATCATCTGATGTGGCTCGGGGCCCATGGCCTGGACATCGGCGCGATGACCGTGTTCCTGCTGTGCTTCAAGGAGCGCGAGGAGCTGATGGATGTCTACGAGGCGGTCTCGGGCACGCGCATGCACGCGACCTACTACAGGCCCGGTGGCGTGTATCGCGATCTTCCGGACACGATGCCGAAGTATCAGGTCTCGAGGTGGCGCTCGCAAAAGGAAGTGGACCGCCTCAACGAGGCGCGCGCCGGCTCGATGCTCGATTTCATCGCGGCCTTCACCGATCGCTTCCCGGCGCGCATCGATGACTACGAGACGCTGCTTACCGACAACCGCATCTGGAAGCAACGCACGGTCAACATCGGAGTGGTCTCGCCCGAGCGCGCCCTGCAGCTCGGGTTCAGCGGGCCGATGCTGCGCGGGTCGGGGGTCGAGTGGGACCTGCGCAAGAAGCAGCCCTACGAAGTCTATGACCGCATGAATTTCGATATCCCGGTCGGGGTGCATGGCGACTGCTACGACCGGTACCTGGTCCGCATCGAGGAGATGCGCCAGTCGAATCGCATCGTGCGTCAGTGCGTGGATTGGCTCAGCGCCAATTCCGGCCCGGTGATGATCGATGACCGCAAGGTGCGTCCGCCGCGGCGCGAGCGGATGAAGGACGACATGGAATCCCTCATCCATCATTTCAAGTTCTTTACCGAAGGCTACGAGGTGCCCGAGGGCGAGACCTACGCCGCGATCGAGGCCCCCAAGGGCGAATTCGGCATTTATCTCATCTCGGATGGCGCCAACAAGCCGTACCGGCTGAAGTGCCGCGCCCCCGGCTTTCCGCACCTGGCAGCGCTCGAGGAAATGAGCCTCGGACACATGCTCGCCGACGTGGTCGCCATCATCGGCACCCAGGATATCGTCTTCGGGGAAATCGACCGTTGAGCAGCGAGATCAATTCGGGGGAGAAGGCGCCCGTGACCGGCAAAGTCCGGCTGCTCTCGCAGCACACGCGCGCCGAGATCGATCTGTGGGTGAGGAAGTTTCCGCCCGGCCGGCAGCGTTCGGCCTGCCTGTCGGCGTTGCGGGCCGCGCAGGAGCAGAACAAGGGCTATCTCACAACGGATCTGATGGATGCCGTGGCCGAATATCTGGGCCTGCCGCCGATCCAGGTTTACGAAGTCGCGACCTTCTATTCGATGTTCGAGCTGCATCCCTGCGGGCGCCACCATGTGAGTATCTGCACCAACATCTCCTGCATGCTCAACGGCGCCGAGGAACTGGTCGCGCACGCCGAGCGCAAGCTCGGGATCAAGCTCAACCAGAGCACTCCTGACGGGCGCATCTTCCTCAAGCAGGAAGAGGAGTGCCTGGCCGCCTGCACAGGTGCGCCGATGATGATGGTCGATCACATCTTCCACGAGGACCTGACACCCGAGAAGGTCGATGCGATCCTGGATGAGCTGAAATGAGCGCAGATTACAGCGACCGCATGAACCTGGTGGTGTTCGAGCCGTTGAAGCTCGAGCGCTCCTGGACCCTGGAGACCTATCGCAAGATCGGCGGCTATGAGGTCTGGGAGCGGCTGCTGAGCGAGAAGCCGCCGCGCGAGCAGATCATCGATGCAGTCAAGGCCTCGGGACTGCGCGGCCGTGGCGGCGCCGCCTTTCCGACCGGGATGAAGTGGAGCTTCATGCCGCGCAACTCGCCGGTGCAGAAGTACCTCGTCTGCAACTCGGACGAGAGCGAGCCGGGCACCTGCCATGACCGCGACATCCTGCGCTTCAATCCCCACTCGCTGATCGAGGGACTGGCCATCGCAGGCTATGCGACCAACACCACGGTGGCCTACAACTACATCCGCGGCGAGTTTCTCGGCGAGCCCATTCCGCGCTTCGAGGCGGCGCTGGCGGAAGCCTACGCAGCGGGACTGCTGGGCAAGGACGTGCGCGGCTCGGGAATCGATTTCGACATCCACACGTTCGTGGGCGCAGGTGCCTACATCTGCGGCGAAGAAACGGCCATGCTCGATTCGCTGGAAGGCAAGCCCGGCAAGCCGCGCTTCAAGCCGCCTTTTCCGGCCAACTTCGGCCTGTACGGTGCACCGACCACGATCAACAACACCCAGAGCTTCGCCTCGGTGCCGACCATTCTGCGCCGCGGGCCGGAGTGGTTCGTGGGTCTCGGTCCGAAGAACTCCGCCGGTACGGTGATCTTCTCGGTCTCAGGCCATGTGGCCAAGCCGGGCAACTTCGAGCTGCCCCTCGGCATTGCCTTTGCCGACCTGCTGCAGATCGCCGGCGGCATGCGCGGTGGCCGCGCGCTCAAGGCGGTGATACCGGGAGGCGCCTCGGTGCCGGTCCTGCCCGCCGAGATCATTCTCAAGACCAACATGGACTATGACTCGCTCAAGGCCGCCGGCTCCGCCATCGGCTCGGCGGCGGTCATGGTGATGGATGAGACCACCTGCATGGTGCGGGTCCTGGAGCGGATCTCGCGCTTCTTCATGTCGGAATCGTGCGGGCAGTGCACCCCGTGCCGCGAAGGCACCGGCTGGATGAACCGGCTCATCCGGCGGATCATGGCAGGCGATGCGCGCCGCGAGGAGCTCGGTCTGCTGCTGGATGTGGCCAACAGGATCGAGGGTCACACGATCTGTGCGCTCGGGGATGCTTCGGCATGGCCCGTGCAGAGCTTCCTCAAGCACTACAAGCACGAGTTCGAGTACATGATCGACCATGGCGGCCGCAGCATGGTCAGCGAGCAGCTCGGAGCGCGCGCGGCATGAGCGCGGAGGAATTCGTCAACCTGGAGGTGGACGGGGTCCCCCTGAAGGCACGCAAGGGCGAGATGCTCATCCGCGTCACCGATGCGCATAACATCTACGTGCCGCGCTTCTGCTATCACGACAAGCTGAGCATCGCGGCCAACTGCCGCATGTGCCTGGTCGAGGTCGAGAAGGCGCCGAAGCCGATGCCGGCCTGCGCCACGCCGGTGGTGGAGGGGATGAAGGTGTTCACGCGCTCACCGCGCGCAATCGGTGCGCAGCGCGCGACGATGGAATTCCTGCTGATCAACCATCCGCTCGACTGTCCGATCTGCGATCAGGGCGGTGAGTGCGAGCTGCAGGATCTGGCGATGGGCTTCGGGCGCGACCTGTCGCGCTTTCACGAGCGCAAGCGATCGGTCCCCGACGAGAACCTCGGCCCCCTGATCGCAACCGACATGACCCGCTGCATCCACTGCACGCGCTGTATCCGTTTCACCCAGGAGATCGCCGGCTATCAGGAGCTCGGCATGGTCGGTCGGGGCGAACAGATGAAGGTGCGCACGTACGTCGAGCAGACCGTGCATCACGAGCTTTCGGGCAACGTCATCGACCTGTGTCCGGTCGGTGCGCTCGTCTCGAAGCCGTACCGCTTCAGTGCGCGGGCCTGGGAGATGATCTCCCATCCCCTGGTGGCCCCGCACGACCCCGTCGGATCCAACCTCTTCGGGCATGTCTTGCGCGGCAAGCTGATGAGAGTCATTCCGCGCGAAAACGAGGCGATCAACGAGACCTGGATCAGCGACCGTGACCGCTTCAGCTACGAAGGCGTCTACAGCCCGGAGCGCATCGAGCAGCCGATGCTTCGCCGCGGGAGTGGCCCGGATGCCGAATGGGTCGAGACCAGCTGGGAAGATGCGCTGGCGAAGGTCGTCGAGGGTCTGCGGCCGCGGGCGGCCGAGCTGGGAGTGCTCGCCAGCAGCACCAGCACCGTGGAAGAGCTCTACCTGTTGGGGCGCCTCGCCCGTGGGCTCGGCACCCCCCACATCGATCACCGCCTGCGCCAGCGTGACTGCCGTGATCAGGAGGCCGATCCGGCCTTTCCAGGCCTGGGCATGCGCATCGAGGCGGTGGACTCGTTAAGCGCACTGCTGGTGGTGGGCGCCGATCTGCGCCGGGAGGTTCCCATCCTTGCGCACCGCGTGCGCAAGGCAGCCCTCCGCGGGGCGAAGATCGCCTTCCTCGGGCCTGCAAAGAGCGAATACCTGTTTCCGGTCGCAGCCACCGTGGTTTCCTCCCCCGCACAGCAGGTCACGGAGCTCGCGGCAGTCCTCAGTGTAGTGGCCGAGGCGACCAGCAGGACGGTCCCTGCCCATCTCAGCGATATCGTCCGTGGCGCCTCGGTTGCCGATACCCATCGCGCAATCGGCACCGCATTGCTCTCGGGCGAGCGCCGGGCGCTCTGGCTGGGAGCTCTGGCCCTGCGCCATCCGGCGTATGCGGATCTGCGCGCGCTCGCGGCCGCGATCGCCGAGCTCGCCGGCGCCTCCCTGGGCGTGCTGGCAGAAGGCGGCAACGCCGCCGGTGCCTATCTGGCCGGCGCGGTCCCGCATCGCGAAGCCGGTGGCCGGCCGGCGAGCCGGACCGGCATGGCCGCCCTCGAGATGCTCCAACACCCACTGAAGGCCTATCTGCTTTTCGGCGGAGTGGAGCCCTGGATCGACTCGGCGAGCGCGGACAGCGCACAGTCGCTCGCACGTTCGGAATTCGTGGTTGCCATGACTCCGTTCGCAAACAATCAGCTGCGCGCTGTGGCCCATGTCCTGCTGCCGATCGGGACCTTCGCCGAAACCTCCGGGACCTACGTCAACATGGAAGGCCTGTGGCAGAGCCAGACGGGCGCCGCGTTGCCGGTCGGCGCGTCGCGTCCGGGCTGGAAGGTCCTGCGAGTGCTCGGCAACCTTCTCGCGCTCGAAGGTTTCGACTATCAGTCCTCGGAAGAAGTCCGGGAGGAGTTGCGCGCGCTGTGCGCGGAGCCGGATGCGACGCAGTACCGGGGCAGTCATCGAGTCGCCCAGCAGCCCGGGAGCGCGGAGATCCTGGATCTCAACATGTATCAGGTGGATGCCCTCGTGCGCCGCGCCCCGTCGCTGCAGAAAACGCGCGAGGGCCGCACCTTGCCCGTGACCTACTAGGGGAAGGACAGGACCCGCGTGCTGCAGACCCTCTCCAACGCATGGGCTTCGCTGCCGGACTACGGGCGAACGACCGTCTGGACCGTGGTCATCATGATCGTCCTCATCATTTGCGTGGCCCTGCTGACGTTATGGGAACGCAAGGTCATCGGCTGGATGCAGCTTCGGCGCGGGCCCAACCGGGTGCGCATCTTCGGGCTCGCTCCCGGCCTGGGTCAGCCTTTCGCCGACGTCCTCAAGCTGCTGATGAAGGAAGTCATCATCCCGGCGGATGCCAACAAGATCCTGTTCCGGCTGGCCCCGGTGATTGCCCTGGTGCCGGCCTTCGCCGCCTGGGCCGTGATTCCGCTGTCTCCCGAAGTGGTCGTCTCCAAGGCCAACGCGGGGTTGCTGTATCTGCTGTCGCTGACCTCGATGGGCGTTTATGGCGTGATCATTGCGGGCTGGGCGGCCAACTCGAAGTATGCATTTCTGGGCGCCATGCGCTCGGCGGCGCAGATGGTCGCCTACGAGATCGCGATGGGCTTTGCGCTCGTGGGCGTGATCATCGCCGCGCAGAGCCTGAACCTGGGGGATATCGTCGAGCGCCAGCAGGGCGGCTTTCTCGCCTGGAACTGGTTCTGGCTGTTCCCGCTGATGATGGTGTACTTCATTTCCGGGGTCGCCGAGACCAACCGCGCGCCCTTCGATGTGGCCGAAGGCGAGTCCGAGATCGTCGCCGGCTTCCATGTCGAGTATTCGGGCATTGCTTTCGCGCTGTTCTTCCTCGCCGAATACGCCAACATGATCCTGATCTCGGCGCTGACAGCGGTGTTCTTCTTCGGCGGCTGGCTGTCACCCTTCGCAGGCTATCTCGGCGACTCATGGCTCGCGCGCCCGAGCTTTCTCTGGCTCGGCCTCAAGATCTTCTGCGCGCTGTTTCTGTTCCTATGGTTTCGCGCGACGTTCCCGCGCTATCGCTACGACCAGATCATGCGCCTCGGTTGGAAGGTGCTCATCCCGGTGACCATCGTGTGGATCGGTGTGGAGATGCTCCTCGCGTGGCTGCGTGTCGGACCCTGGGCGCATCAGGCCCTGTGGGCGCAATGAGCAGGTAGGTCAGCATGGCATTCAACCCGATCAAGACGCTGCTGCTGACAGAGCTCATCCAGGGGCTCTGGGTGACGCGTCGCACTTTCTTCAGCCGCAAGTACACCCTCAACTACCCGGAGGAGAAGACGCCGCAATCGCCTCGCTTCCGCGGGTTGCATGCCCTGCGCCGCTATCCGAATGGCCAGGAGCGATGCATCGCCTGCAAGCTGTGCGAAGCGGTCTGTCCGGCGGTCTGCATCACGATCGACTCCGAGGTGGCACCGGACGGAACGCGCCGGACCAGCCGCTACGATATCGATCTGTTCAAGTGCATCTATTGCGGCTTCTGCGAGGAAGCCTGCCCCGTGGATGCCATCGTGCTGACCCGGATCCACGAGTACCACATGGAGCACCGCGGGGAGAACATCATGAGCAAGGACAAGCTGCTGGCCGTGGGTGAGCGGTACGAGGCCATGATAGCCACCGACAAGGCGGCCGACGCGCCATACCGATAAGAGCGTTTGCATGCTGGTCGAAGTCCTGTTCTACGTGTTCGGCACCATCCTGGTCGCGGGGGCTCTGGC
>Ga0070741_10012208_pt1 | contig 15605 bp, 19 predicted proteins | sample Coa_R1_4_FD_66440 | JGI IMG/M metagenome (GOLD analysis project Ga0070741, IMG submission 66440) | Surface soil microbial communities from Centralia Pennsylvania, which are recovering from an underground coalmine fire - Coalmine... | ecosystem: Environmental > Terrestrial > Soil > Unclassified ... | reverse complement strand
ACCAAGCCGTTCCCCGGCATCTTCGCCGACGTGGTGGATGAGCGGGGCAATCCGGTTCCGAACGGCCAGAAGGGTATCCTGGTCATCCGCAAACCCTGGCCCTCCATGCTGCGCACGCTCTGGGGCAACGACGAGCGTTACAAGCAGGTCTACTGGAGCCGCTTCCCCGGCCTCTACTTCCCCGGCGACGGCGCGCTGCGCGATCAGGACGGCGACTTCTGGCTGCTGGGCCGCGTGGACGATGTCATGCTGGTGGCGGGCCACAACATCAGCACGATGGAGTTGGAGAGCGTGCTGGTCGAGCATCCGGCGGTGGCGGAGGCGGCGGTCATCGGCAAGGCGCACGAGATCAAGGGACAGGCTCCCGTCGCGTTCTGCATCATCCGGGAAGGCGACGCGCCCGCTCCCGGCGACAAAGCGGCCATCGAGCGCCTGAGCAATGAGTTGAAGGACTGGGTCGCAAAGAAACTGGGGGCCATCTGCCGCCCGGACGACGTGATCTTGACCGCCGACCTGCCCAAGACACGCTCCGGCAAGATCATGCGCCGCCTGCTGCGCGATGTGGCGGAGGGCCGCGTCCTCGGCGATACGACCACGCTGGCCGATCCCGCCGTCGTCGCTTCCCTCCGCGATAAGTACGCCAGCGAGGAAAGCTGAACTCCGTGAGGCCATAGATGAGCCCTCCGTTTTTGCCCGGCGAATGAATTCGCGGCTGGAAAAGCACGAAGTCGGCCTCCGCCGACTCCCTCCTCAGACTCTCCCCTCTCCCGCAGCGTGGGAGAGGGGTCGGGGGTGAGGGCGCTTTTGCAGGAGTGGTTTCAACCGCCAAAATGAAAGGAGGGTTAGCCAGCCCGTTCGAGGTAAGAAAGGAGTCGCATGGCGGCAAGTCATCGTCCGAAGATCGTGCTGACCGACCTGGTGGAGAACTATCCGCCGGAGAGTCTGGCGCTCCTGGAACAGTCCGGCGTCGAAACCATAGACGCCGAGAAGGCAGGCGGCGATCCGATAGAGTGGATACGCGAGGCCGACGCCCTGATCGTCGCCTGGTTTCCCGTGACCGCCGAGGTCATCCGGCAGTTGCGCCACTGCAAGGTCATCATCCGCCTGGGCATCGGCTACGATAACATTGACGCCGAAGCGGCGAGAGAGTACGGCATCCCGGTGTGCAATGTGCCGGACTACTGTCCCCAGGAGGTCGCCGATCACGCGCTGGCCCTGGCGCTGGCATTGGCCCGCGCCCTGCCGTTCCTGGATCGCTGCGTGCGCCAGAACGTCTGGAAACCGACGCTGCCCTATCCGATGCCTGCCTTCGAGACGCTGCGCTTCGGCGTTCTCGGCTATGGGCGCATCGGCAAGGCGGCTATCGAGCGCGCACGCGGTTTCCGGTTCGCTCTGCTGGCCTGCGATCCCTACCTGCCGGAATCGGCCTTCCCCGCCGATGTGCGCCGATGTTCGCTCGAAGAACTGCTCGCCGACGCCGACATCCTTTCGGTGCATGTGCCGCTCACGCGGGAGACGCGCCATCTCCTGAATGCGGAGCGTCTTGCGCGGATGAAACCATCCGCCCTGCTGATCAATACGGCGCGCGGGCCGGTCGTGGATACTTTGGCGTTGGCCGAGGCGCTGCGGCAGGGACGGCTGGCGGCGGCAGGGCTGGACGTGTTCGAGGAGGAGCCGCTGCCGCTGGATCATCCTCTGCTGGCCTGTCCTACGGCGCTGACCACGCCGCACTTCGCCTGGCACAGCCAGGAGAGCCGCGAGAAGCTGTATCGTATGGCGGTCGAGGAGGCATTGCGGGGTGTGCGGGAGGAGCCGCTGCGTAGTTGTGTCAACGGCGTCCAGCCGCAGCGAGTTTAGCGCAGGGCGGATGCCGTTGACACAGCCTGAAACCACGCTGCACGAGATACTCGAGGCGCTGCGCTCCACGCCCGGTGATGCGCAGGATGGCCTCTTGCAGACTCCCTGCGCGCTCTGCCGCCTGGTCGCCCGGAGCGTCGCGCAGTCCACGCGCGCCTTCTTCGCCGAGTTCGTCAACGATCCCCCGGCGCGGGTGCGCTTGCGGCAGGCGCGCGGCTTCTGCGCCGAACATGCGGCCCTGCTGACGACGCTCGGCGATGCGCTGGCGGTCGCCATTCTCTACAGCGATCTGGCCCGTCTGACCCGCGAACGCTGGCAGCAGGAAGGCGGCAGGGGGCTGCGCCTGAACTTGCGGGGCGGCGCGCGTTCGCCAGCGGCTCCCTGTCCGGCGTGCGCGGATGCGCAGGAGGCGCAGGCGCGCTATGTCGGCGCGCTGGCCGCCGGGCTGAAGGAACCGCAGGTCTGGGAGGCGTTGGAGGCGGGAAGCGGGCTGTGCGTGGCCCATGCCGAGCGGGTCATGGCGCAGGCCGCGCCCGCGCACGCCGCCCGTCTCCGCCGGTTGGAATCCGAACGTCTTGCTGCGCTGCAAGCCGAATTGGACGAGATCGTTCGCAAGAACGACTATCGCTTCCGGGGCGAAGCCTGGGGGCCGGAACGCGACGCCTGGCTGCGCGCCCTGCAAAAACTCTCCCGCCCGTGAAGCGTCTGCGCGCCCGGCCTGTCACGCCTTCCAGGGTGGCAGCGATTCCCGATGCAGATGCCGCGCGCCGTCCATGGGCAGCGCGGAGGGGCCGACCGGCGGCAACTGCGAGGGCCTTTCCAGGCGGACAGACCCGGCATGTCCGGCGATGTCCGTCGGCTCCTGCCGCCGCCCCGATACGGTGTTCTCCGCGAACGAGAGGCGCTCGCACCGGTCGCCGACGCGCAGCGCCGCGTTCCGGCCCGGCTCGATGGCGTTGCCGAGGATATGAATATCGTGCAGGCCGTCGTAGATGAGAATCTCGCAGTCGCCTTTGCGCGTGCAGTTCGGGCCGATACGGTTCCCCTCGACGATCACCCGGTCGCCGCCGCGCGCATGGCACGGACGGAACACGATCCCCTCGACCTCGTTGCCGACGACAGTGTTGCCGCGAATCAGGTGGTCGGTATCCCGCTCTCCGATGGAGATGCCCGCCGAGCCGTTGCGCTCCAGGCGGTTGTTCAGGCAGTGGGAGTGCGAGGTGCGCAGGCAGTAGTAGAGGCCGAAGTTCCCGTTGTCGTGAACGTGGTTCTCTTCCAGAAGGTAGCGCACGGAGCCACTGCCGGGGTGCAGGCCCGTCCCCGTATTGTGGTGCAGATGACAGCGGCGCACCTGAATGTCGGTACACTGCTGGAAGCTGACGGCGTCGCCGCGATAGTTCCGCACCTCCACGCCCTCGATCCGCACGCGCTGCGATCCCAGCAGGAAGACGCCTCCGCCCCGGCAGCCGTTGAGGTCGCGCGTCTCCTCTTCGTTGCCGTCCAGCGCCAGGTTCTCGACCGAGGCATCCGTCACGTCGTAGCCGACGACCAGGGGAAAGAGGCTGGCGACGGAGCCGTTCTTATCGGGCAGATAGTCGTGGGCGAACATCCGGTCTACAAAGAAGGTATCGCCCTGGCGCGCGACGATGGTGGCGACCGTCTGATAGAATCCTCCGGCATTATCGTCGGCGATCCGCACGCCCATGCCGACGCAGAACTTCTCCGGCTCCTGCACGGTGAATTCGTAGAATCCGTAGCCGAGATAGTCTGCGATGGGGCTGGCGACGCTGGGAACCTTGACCAGCACGGCTCCCTCCTCGCCGACGACGCGCACGCCGCTGCGCAGATGCAGCGCGTTGTGCATCCGATAGATTCCGGCAGGAATCCGCGCGACGCCGCCTCCGGCAGCCGCCACCGCGTCCACGATGCGCTGAATCGCCTCGTTGGTCTCGCCCTGATAGGTGTCTGCGCCTGCTGTCAGCGTCTGGCTCATCTCTGGCTCCTTCTGGCTCCCTCCTTCGCGCTTTCGCTCCCTTCCCCTGTTCTTGGGGGAGGGTTAGGGAGAGGGGCCTATTATTCCCGTCGGGATTGTAACACGCGCGGCAGGGCATGTCAACCATCGGGTCGCGGGCCATCCGACAGGATTTCCGCCGGGCAATGCGCAATCTATGCGCGGCGGCGGCCCGCATCCGGCAGGCCGACGCAACGCCGCAGAAAGAGACTTGAGACGACAAGGAGAAACCTGGGAATGCCGAAAAGTTATCCTCTGGAAGAGGGGCAGAAGACGATGGAACTGCCGCTGCGCCTCTATACCCGCGTGGGCAATCAGATTTTTGTGGCGGGACATGGGGCGGTGAACGAGAAGGGCGAGTTCGTCTCGGACACGTTCGAGGGCCAGCTCCGCTATACGATGGAGACCCTGCGCAAGACGCTGCAAGACGCAGGCGTGGACTTCGGGAATGTGGCGATGGTGCGCGGCTATGTCAACGATCCGGCCAACCTGCCCCTCTACAATCGGCTCTACCGGGAATACTTCTCCGAGCCGTATCCGGCGCGCACGACCCTGACGAACTGCCTGCCGCCCGGACTGGAGTTCGAGATTGACTGTGTGGCGGTCGTCGGCGAGAAGGTCTGAACGGGCGTGTCAGGAGAGGCGGGCGCACGACCCGGCACGCCCAAAAAGTCTGAGGAGGTTTCATAATGCTTTTTGGAATTCGTTCGACGGGCCGCGTGTTCCGCGCGCTGTGGTTCCTGTCGGCGCTGCTCTGGCTGCTGCCGATGGCAAGCCGCGCCGAGGCTCCCCGGAGCGCGCCCGCAAAACCTTTGCGCTTCGTCGTCTACGGCGATACGCGCGACGGCCATGACGTTCATCGCAAGCTGGTCGTTCTGATTATGGCACAGGATCCCGATCTCGTCTTGCAGACCGGCGACCTGGTGCATCGCGGCTCGGATGCCGAACTGTGGAAGACCTACGACGACATCACGGGCAGTATGCGGCGCATCGTTCCCGTCTATCCGTCGCGCGGCAACCACGATCTCGGCGGCCCCGGCTATGAGGAGCGTGTCACCGCGCCCTTCACATCCGGCAACAAGCTCTACTACTCGTTCGACAAGGGCGGCTGCCATTTCGTCAGCGTGGATAGCTTCTCATCCTATAAGCCGGGCAGTCCGCAGTACGAATGGCTGGAGAAAGACCTGGCGGCGGCGCAAAAGAAGGCGGCCCACACCTTTGTCTACTTTCATACGCCGCCCTACTCCATCGGCGCGCACGGCAGCGACCTGACCGCGCGGCGCATCCTCTGCCCGCTCTTCACGAAGTACGGCGTGCGCGCCGTCTTCAACGGACACGACCATATCTACTACCGCACCAGACGCGACGGCGTGACCTACGTGGTTACGGGCGGGGGCGGCGCGCCTCTCTATCCGACCGATCCGAACAAAGGGGCCATCGAAGGCGACAAGTGGGGGAGCGTCAACCATATCCTCGTCTGCGACGTCTCCGGCAAAACGGTGACGATGACCGCCCTGCGCGCTGACGGCACGACGCTGGATCGTTTCTCTATCCACGCGCCTTGAAACTTCGCAGGGGAAGGCCGATGGTACGATTGGAAAACGTGCATCCCGGACAGATTTTGCTGCTGGATTTCCTAAAGCCGTTGAACATCACGCCCTATAAGCTGGCAAAGGCTATCGGCGTGCAGCAGACGCGCATCTCCGAGATCATACGTGGGGAATGCAGTATCACACTGGATGCCGCTATCCGGCTAGGGCGCTACTTTAATATGAGTCCGCAGTTCTGGCTGAACCTTCAGAACCATTACGATCTGGAGGCGTTGCGCCTGGGGGATATGAGCGACTATGAGAATATCCATCCCTGTGAGGCGCTGACAGCAGCTTAACAACGCGCAAATGAAATTCTATTCGTGTAGGTTAGGGCTGTGTCCGCAAGAACTCCACGCGGTTTGTCCAGTCGTCGGTATGGCTTGCGTCCCACAAGCTGATGAGCGCCCGCACCATTGTGCCGAAATCGTTGGACGCGATGGAGCGGTCGTCTATGAAGACAACGCCCGCGTGATCGGTTCCCGCCTGCCCCCATCGCACCAGTACCGGAAGGATGGTTTTCTGATCGTAGGTAACGAGGGTGAGACCTTCCTGAGTGGCGGCGATCAGAATGGTCTCGTCACTCTGCGCCTTATACTGTCCCTCGTGCCAGTGATGAACGCTCGTTACCATAACGTCGCGCCGCTTCGCGGTGATCTGCCTGGCGATCTCCGGGGAGAGGTTTTCATCGAGAAGAAGAGAAAGCATCAGGGGTTTGCTTCCTCACGCATCTCTTCCTTTGGAACCTCGAACAGGCGGAGATTCGGCAGAAGGCGCTTCATGGCCTCATAGCCGAGGTGATTGTCCTCGATGGCCTGATCTATCTCCTCCCGGTAAGCGTCATAGAAGTATATCGCCGCTTTGATGTTCTCGACCGGATAGGGGTAGTCGCGGGCCATGCGCTCCGCATCCATGTCGTACTGCCTGGCGATCAGGATGACTTCCCAGATAGCCAGCCCTGATCCTTTCATATAAGGCTGCCTGCCGACAGGCGAATCCCGGTACTCTATCCCGGCAAACTCGGTTTCCCGTAACGATTCTTCCAGCAACATCACGCCTGCTTTCGTGCGGGTCATGCCGTTGCCCAGTCTGCGAGCAAAGCGATCAAGCCGTTGGATCATCTGATCAGGAACCCGCAGGCTTAGAATTTGAGACACGGACAGTTCCTCCTTCGTGTATATGATGCTATTGTACACGAAAGGATCGATGTTTACAAGCACATCTCAGCAGATTTCATGGCACATAGACGACAATGGCGCGAGGAGGCGATCTCCTCGCGCCTGTCTTTGTTTCGGATGCAAGCCATTAGGCACGGCGTCACAGCCTACTGGCTGATCGGATTGCGCCGCCAGTCGTTGTCCGCGTAGGAGCGCCAGGTCGCATTCGGGCGCACCCACTTGGCATGACCATCGGAGTAGGCGACATTTGCCCCGTCCTGATGCCGGGCGACGATACGGGCCTGGGAGGTCACGTCGAACGCCCAGGGCTGCGGATAGAGGCCGCCCCGCGACGAGGTTCCGTCCGAGCGGGCGGCGTCGGCAACGACGATGAATCGCGCCGGGTTGTTGATCGAGGCCAGCGGCGTGTGATCGTTGAATCCGAAGTCTGTCAGATCAATCGTGCCGACCCCGGCGTAGTCCGCCGCATGGTTGTTCGCAGCGGGCGTGATATAAGCCTCGTTGAGATGGCTGCCGTAATCGGTCGGATACCAGTTGCCCGGCCCGATGGCTGTCCAGGGTTTGGCCGAAGGGCATCGGAAAATATCCTGCGTCTTGATGTAAGGGTTCAGCTTGTTGCGATAGCTGAAGATGAAGCGGGCCTCTGCGGTATCCGGCGTGCCGGGAGGCGCCTGCCGCTCCGTGACGGTCGGCGGGAAGTTCTCGTCGTAGTCCTGGATGTACATGGCATACGCCGTGCCGATCTGCCGGACATTGGAGAGGCAGGACGTGGCGCGCGCCTTCTCGCGGGCCTGGGCGAAAACAGGGAAAAGAATGGCTGCCAGTATCGCGATAATGGCGATGACGACGAGCAGCTCGATCAGCGTGAACCCGCTCCGGCGGGCTGTCTTGACAAACATCTACGGTGTCTCCTTTCTCTGCGTGTTTTACCAACAAAATAGGCCCTGCCATCGTGAGGAAGCGTCTCCTCCCAATCGCAGGGCCTCTCGTTGACGAGTCAGCCTTTTGACCTGCCCCCCGGCCCCTTCCCTTTAGGGAGGGGGCCGGGGGGTAGGTCACTTCGCGCCCAGCATCCCCCACCGCTCACGGACGCGGTTTTCCAGCGCGCCGAAGATCGCGTAGTCGGTCAGCAGGCCGAGGCCGATGATGACTAGCATCACCGCGATGACCTGGCTCATGTCGGCCAGTTCCCGGCCCATCGTCAGCATGTGGCCCAGGCCGGAACTGACGAACAGCAACTCTCCGGCCATCAGCGAACGCCAGGCGAACGACCAGCCGAGTTTTGCGCCGGTCAGAATGGTCGGCAGCGCGGCGGGCAGCAGCACCTCCGTATAGAGCGCCAGAGGGCGCGTCCCCATCGTCTGCGCGGCCCGCAGGTAGACGGGCGGGACGTTCTTGACGCCATCCCGCACGGCGACCGTGACCGCCAGCAGCGCGCCCATCACGACGACGAACAGAATGGCCGTATCGTTCAGGCCGAACCACAGGAGCGCCAGGGGCAGCCAGCAGATGCTCGGAAGGGTCTGCAAGCCCATCACGAGCGAGCCGACCGTCTCCTCCATCCACTTCACCCGCGCCAGCAGCACGCCCAGCGGCACGCCCAGCACGAGCGAGAGCGCATAGCCTTCCAGAATGCGCCGCAGGCTGTCCGCCGTCGCATGGATCAGGGAGCCATCGGCCAGGTTGCGTCCGAGCGATTGGGCCACCTGCACCGGCGACGGAAACAGGGTCGCGTTCCAGACGCCGAGCTTAGATAGAATCTCCCAGAACCCCATCAACAGGGCGAAGAAGACCAGCCTCCGCAGGCCGCCAATCTTCATCATACTCTTCCTTCCGGCTCCGCGCCATGCCTTCCTTGAGCGCGCAGGAGATCTGATGCGCGATCCGGGCCACATCCACATCATCTACCGTGCGCGGGCGGGCCAACCGGATCGGAAACTCCGCCTGCACCCGACCGGGCCGCGCCGAGAAGAGGACGACTCTATCGGCCAGGCAGACGGCCTCCCGCACGTTATGCGTCACGAACACGATGGTCTTGCGCGTGCGCTCCCAGATCTCTTGCAGCACGGCGTACAGGTCTTCGCGGGTCTGCGCGTCCAGCGCGGAGAACGGCTCGTCCATCAGCAGCGCCTCCGGGTCGAGGGCCAGGGCGCGGGCGATGGCGACGCGCTGCCGCATCCCGCCGGAGAGTTCGTGCAGATAGCTGTCGCGAAACCGGGAGAGATGCACCAGGTTCAGAAAGTGTTCCGCGCGCCCGGCCCGCTCCTTCGGCGGCAGGCCCATCTGCTTCAGTCCGAACTCGACGTTCTTCTGCGCGGTCAGCCAGGGGAACAGCCCGCCATCCTGGAACACCACGCTCCGGTCGCGGCCCGGCTTCCATACCGGGCGGTCGTTCTCCAGAATCTCGCCTTCGTCCGCCGGGTCGAGACCCGCGATCACGTTGAGCAGCGTGGATTTGCCGCACCCGGACGGGCCGATCAGCACGACGAACTCGCCGTCCGCGACATCCAGGCAGATGTCTTCCAGGGCATGAACCATGCCGCTGCGCCCGTTGAACCGTTTGCTCACTCCGCGTATGGACAGTGACGCCATGCTTTGCTCCGATTGCCGGGCCGTGAACGACCCGTCTGAGGGGCGGCAGCGCCGCCAACCGCCCTGCGGGCGGAGTTCTCCCCTCTCCCACAGCGTTGGGAGAGGGGCCGGGGGTGAGGGCCTTTCCGGTCGCAGACCGGTTGGCCGAAGGCCCTTCAGACGGGTCGTTTACGGCCCGGCCCTTGTTTACCGCGCCGCCGATGCGCGGCGCTGCACGTTCTCCAAAGGATGCAGGTCTAGCAGTGCGGCGACGTTGACGCCCTGCGGCGGCAGATAGCCCGCCTCGGAGGCCGCCTGCACGAACGCCTGGATGTTGGCCGGGTTCGGGTCGGCGGTGAAGGCGACGCGCCCCCAGGACTCTTTCAGCACGGCATCCGGCAGCGCCTTGCCCGTCAGCCGCTTCAGTTCGGCGTTCACCGCCGTCTGCCCTGCGTCCGGGTTCTTTTGCAGCCATTCGAGGGCGCGCAGATGGGCCTGAAGGAGCGCCTGCACCTGCTCCGCGTGCTGATCAAGGTAGGCTTTGCGAGCGACCACCACCGTCGTCGTGAACTTCCTGTCCGGCCAGAGAGCGCGCTCATCCACGACGAGTCTGGCTCTGGCCTCATGCAGCAGGCGGGTCGCCCAGGGTTCGGGAACCCAGGCGGCATCCAGTTCGCCTTTCAGGAACAGCGCGAGGATGTCCGGATTCTTGATGGGCAGTATCTCGACCGTCCCGCCCTTCTCTTTGGGCTTCAGCCCCTCTTTAGCCAGGAAATGGCGCAGGGAGACATCCTGCGTGCCGCCAAGCTGCGGGACGGCGACGCGCTTGCCGCTCAGGTCGCGAATACTGGCGATGGGAGTTCCCTCACGGGCGACCAGGGCCGCGCCGCCGCTGCACGCCCCCGCCAGGATGCGCAGCGCGCTCCCCTTCGACTTCAAAAAGGTGTTGATAGCGGGGCTGGGGCCGACATAGGCGACATCTACCGCGCCTGCCAGCAGGGCCTCCATCGCTTCCGGCCCCGCGTTGAACACCTTCGGGTCTACGCTCACCTTGCCGCCAAGCGCTTTCTGAAACTCCCCACGCGCCACGCCGACCAGGGCGGGAGCGTGCGTCACGTTCGGGAAGTAGCCGAGGCGCAGGCTCTCCGTTGCGCCGGGCGCGCTTGGGACTGCGGGCTTCGTCCGATTGCTGAACAGGAGCGCGAAGCCGACTAACCCGACGATGGTGATGAGCGGAAGCGCGACCCCGGAATTCGGTCTCTGGTTCATTCTCGTCCTCGAAGAGTTCGGGCGCAGGTTCGCCCATCGGCTCACGCCAGTCGGATCTTCTCGGTCTTGTCTATCTGCACGATGCGCCCGTCCTGAATGATAAGCTGCACCACGCCGTAGCGCACACTCTCGACCGCTTCCTGCACGGCTTCGAGGGGAAAAGGCGGCGGCGTTTTCGGCGGGCGGAGCGTCTGGGAAGTCTTCTCGCTCATGGGATCATCCTTAAATCACGTAGTCCAGGATTTCGTTGCATTGTTCCCGCAGGCTCCGATGCCGGTCCCGAATGTCGGCGAAGGTCGTGCTGTCCAGCACCTCCGCCAGCGCGTCGCGCGCCTCTTTCCAGACCGCCCGCAGTCCGCAGGTCGTCGGATCGGGGCAGCCGCACTCCATATAGCCGGACACGCTGACGCAACTGATCGGGGCCAGCGGCCCGTCCATCGCCCGCACGACCGCGCCGAGCGTGATGTTCTCCGGGGGCATTGCCAGCGTGTAGCCGCCGCCCGGCCCCTTGCGGCTCTGCACAAAGCCGAACCGTTTGAGCGAGAGAAGGATCTGTTCCAGAAACTTGACCGGGATCTTCTGCCGCGCCGCGATATCGTGAATCTGCACCGGCCCGGCATCGGAATGCAGAGTCAGGTCGAGCAGGGCGCGGGTCGCATATTTTCCTCGGCTGGACAGCATGGCGGTGAAATTTGATTTAGTCTATCGGTTTAGTAGAGTAATATTAGCACAGAGTCGAAGGGCTTGTCAAGAGGCGCGGCAGGAATCTGCCCGCTTTTTTTCCGAACCTGCGCCCGACGGCAGAACTGGCCGATAATTCATCACCGCCGGAGACATAAGCAGGGAGGCGACGGTCGCTGGACGGCAGAAAGACACAACGGAATAGGGAGCAAGGAGGAAGTCCCGTGACCGCAGAGATAGCCGCCGGGGACGCCGCCGAGAAGATCGGGCAGAACGCGGGCAGGGAGTTTGCCCGGCGCTTCACCAATCTGCTCTGCGAACTGCGCCTGCAGACCGGCATCCATAAACGCATCGAGACGATCCTGAGCGAGTTTGCGGAGGAGCATCCCAATGTGCGCGCCTCCTACATAGCGCGCTTCGTGGACGATAGCTATTTCAGTGATGGCGCGTGCGGCTGGGAAGCGGCGGCGCGACCGAAGATTCAGGGCTTAGCCATCGAAAAGGAGCATCTGTTCGAGTTTCTGGCGTTCGCGCACGGCCTGCGGATGCACACCACGCCTCTGGACACCATCATGAACGTCGAGGAGTTGTGGCTGGAGACCGCCCCGGAGCATCCGTTCGTGCTGCGCGTCTGCCTCTATCACAGCTTCCCGGCGACCACGATTCTGTATGCGCCCGACGGAGAGAGCCAGGACGCGGCCCGCTCGTTTCTGCGCCGCCTGAAGTATCTGCGGGGGTTTTGAGCGATGCCGAAGTCCCATTTCCCCCTGCGCGGCGGCCCGCATCCGCCCGTCTGGGCTTCCGGCGCGGGCCGCCTCTCCGAGAGAAACGCCGGAGCCGAGCCGAGCGCGGCGCGCATTCTGGGGCAGGAACTCCTGGATCGGCACGCGCTGGAAGCAGAGGTGCAGCGGCTTCGCCAGGAACTCGCGCGGGTACGGAAGGCGCAGGCCGATAGGCCCTCTCCCGGCCCGGCGGCGCGCGGCGCGGCGACAAGCGGCATGATCTGGGTCGCGCTGGCGCTCTGCGGCCTGGGCCTGGCCTTCGCGCTGCTGGCCGTCCTCAATCACGGTTAAGTGCGCCGCGAATTCTGCCGGTTGGGAATTTCTGGCCTCCCGAAGCGTAAAGAGAGAAGGGAAGGGGAGTTCTCAGCAAAAAAGCCGCCCGGTATCAGAGCGACATCGCTCGGAGCGGTACGGCTGGAGATGGAAAACGAAAAAGAAAGATGGGAAACGAGTGCGACGGAACGTCGTTGTTTCTCAGCAACCGGTTCTAGTTCATGACGGCGACGTTGGCAGCCTGGCGGCCCTTGGGCGTCTCGATGGACTCATAGCTGACCATCTGGCCCTCGCGCAGCGACTTGAAGCCGTTCATCATAATGGCAGAGTAGTGGACGAACACATCTACGCCATCTTCGGCCTCGATGAAGCCGTAGCCCTTCGCGTCGTTGAACCATTTCACCTTGCCTGTTGCCATGTTCACTGCTCCTTTTCTGCTCTTCCCATAAGTCAGGAAGATACTGGCCCCGCAAATCGGAATTGCGGTCTGCAAACGCATACAGCCTGCCGTTCCCCGGCGCAGAAAGAGGAACGCCGTTTGCGGCAGGTCGAGAGAGATACACGGCCTGACATTTGCATGAAACGTGCCAGAAATCCTGAACAGTCGTGCAACCGTAGCAAAACCGCGTAATTTTTTGTGCAAAAGTTCTGCCCGCCAAGATTAAAACCATTGACTGTCAACAGGCGTCAGTAAGAATCAATGAAGAAGCGGCCAGAAACCCTGCGCGGGCAGAGAGGGAAGCGCCCTGCCGCCGCCGAGAAAAAGTCGGCGGAGCGCGCTTGCAATTTGTGGTAGGATACAGTATAATTTAGCAAGACTAAATGACCGCGAAGCTTTTGCCCGGCATCCGCCGGAGCATTGGAACCAGAGATTAAAGGAGCGAACCAACAGATGGCTACCATTGACATCGTGCAGACGAACGGCGTCACCCTTTCAGAGCGGGCGGCAGAGGAGATTCGCGGCCTGATGGAGCGGCAGGGCAAGGCGGACGCCGCGCTGCGCGTCTTCGTCTCCGGCGGCGGCTGCTCCGGCCTGAACTATGGCATGGCGATTGACGACACGGTAGAAGAGGGCGATTTCGTCTTCAACAGCTATGGCGTGAAGGTCGTTGTGGACCCGCTGAGCATCAACTACATCAAGGGCGCGTCGGTGGACTACGTCGAGGATGTGATGGGCGGCGGCTTCAAGATAGATAATCCGAACGCGGTGCGCTCCTGCGGCTGCGGCAGTTCCTTCTCTACGGAGGATGGCCCCGATGCTGCTGAGGGCGGCTGCGGTTCCGGCTGCGGCTGCCACTAATCCGGGGCTGTGCGTAGGTTATCAAGCGCGGGGGCGATCTGCTCCCGCGCTTTTGCTTTGAGGTCTCATGTTACGCGGTCCGGCTTTGGCCGGGCCTATAAAAGACCCGTCTCGGGGGCGGCTGTGCCGCCAACCGTCCTCACGGACGGCCCATTGAAACGCCTGTCCTCAAGCACGATGACGGCACGATGGAGTATAGTGCCGCCAACCGTCCTCACGGACGGCCCATGGAAACGGTTCTTCTCCTCGAATTGAAGAAGAGGTGAAGGGCCGTCGAATCTTAGCCTGCAGCGCCCGTCCTGCGGGCACGTTCTGCAAGAGGGGAACACGCAAGGCGGACGTGGCAACTCCAGACCGAGAAATCGCTCTCGTGCGGAAGCGAACCTTACTGCATCTGCGGATCGAGCGTCTGGTAGGAGGGGGACAGGCTGCTGTCCGCCGCCTGCGAATAGAACAGAGGCGTGTTGGCCTGGCCGACCTCGGAGAGGATATGCAGATAGGAGGCCAGACGCTCCAGAGAGTCTCGATTGGGGTTGAACTGCATCGCGGCGAAGCGATCTATCTCCGCGACGAGGAGCGGGGAGGCATCGCCTGCAATGCCGGGGGCCGGCTGGATTCGCACGTTCGCGTAGGTCAATCGAGTATCCGCATCGAAGACGGCCCGCGCCGCCCGGTAGGTGTTGCGGATCAGCGGCCCGCGCGCCGCCTGAGACGAGAACGCCGTAATCACGATCTGCGCGCTGCCGTTGTCGGGAGCCGACTGCACGTCCGTAATCCGCATTCCCGCTTCGAGCGGAACATCCTCCGTGACGGGCCGGGGTGTGTATATCTCCGCGCCGCCGATGACCGCCACATGCGAGTCGTCCACCAGCGGCACGACCTCTTTGATCGGCGCCAGAGGCAGATTGAGAGCCAGTTCCGAAGCGTCCCGCTTTGGCGCACGGGCATGGTTCGCCGAGTTGGGAGTGGCGCTGCCGGAATCATCTGCCGGAAATCCCTTGCCGCTGCTGTTTATCGGCACGCTGTTCACCGGAGGCGGCGTCGTCGCCGGGGCAGGCGCGTTCGGGTTCGGAGGCGGCAGCAGACTGTTCGCGCTATTGGCGGAGACGGCGGGCGGCATCGTGGCGGTGGACGGCGAGGCCGCCGGTCGCCGCTTGCTCTGGAAGCCGATGAGCGCCAGCATCATCAGCGCCAGAAACACGACCGAGGCGATGGTCATGCCGCGCAGCCAGCGGCGCGGCGACAGGCCGAGCAGCGCGGCGGTTCCGGCGAACAGGCTGCTATCCGAACTGAGGGCTGGAAGCGGATTGCGCCGTCCGGGCGCGGCGGGGGACTGCCAGGCCGATGCGCTGAGGAGCCGCGCGCGTTCCCGCTCCTGCTGGCGCAGTTTGGCTTCGTCGGCAGGATTCGGGTGCAGGTCGAGCGCCATGCGATACCACTGAATGGCGTCGTCCAGCTTGCCCTGGTCGCGATAGATGTCGCCGAGCAGCGAGTGGGCCGTGTGGTTGCTGGGATCCGAGCGCAGCACCGTCACGCAGCGATCAATGGCATCCGACCAGTTGCCGCGCAGGCGGCTCAGGTTGGCGCGGGTCAGCAGGGCGTGAATCACCGGCTCGCTCAACAGTTCGCCGGAGAGATCGGCAGGCGGGGCGGCGTTGGCGGCGACCGCGCTGGCGGCAGGAGCGGCCTTTGCCTCGGCGACCGCCGCGCGCGCTGCCGCCGCGATCGCGGATTCCGGGGAAAAAGCCAGAGTCTGGGACTCTTCGGCGATTCGGGTCGGCTGTCCGCACTGCGGGCAGTAGCGGCAGTCGTCAGCCATCTCAAACATACAATGCGGGCATTTCATTCCCAATAGCCTCTATGGTGGGCGTCAGGCGTGAAAAACCATGACGGTCTCTGTCTTCGTTCCTGATCAGGAACGAAGACGCAAGGGGATTTTCCCAACGCCTGATTCGATTTGCGTGCTGGCGGGCTATCCTAAGTAGGGTGTCAAAAGTCTTTGCTCCGCTCACGCGGCCATCGGCAGAGCTTTGTCTGGTACGGTACTTGCCGCCTCTTGCGCCTTGTCTTTGTGCCGTGCCGTCAGCCGCAACG
>Ga0070741_10012207_pt1 | contig 15606 bp, 16 predicted proteins | sample Coa_R1_4_FD_66440 | JGI IMG/M metagenome (GOLD analysis project Ga0070741, IMG submission 66440) | Surface soil microbial communities from Centralia Pennsylvania, which are recovering from an underground coalmine fire - Coalmine... | ecosystem: Environmental > Terrestrial > Soil > Unclassified ... | reverse complement strand
GATCTCGACGACCGCCGAATGGAGTGAATCGCTCGAGTAGATCGGCGCCGTGCAGCCCTCGACGTAGTGCACGTACGCGCCTTCGTCGACCAGGATCAGCGTGCGCTCGAACTGGCCCATGTTCTCCGCGTTGATGCGGAAGTAGGCCTGGAGCGGGAGCTCTATGCGGACACCCGGCGGCACGTAGATAAATGAGCCGCCTGACCAGACGGCCGTGTTGAGAGCCGCGAACTTGTTGTCATTCGACGGGATGATCGTCCCGAAGTACTGCTTGACCAAATCCTCGTGCTCGCGCAGCGCAGTATCGGTGTCGAGGAAGATCACGCCCTTCGCCGTGAGGTCCTCCTGCAGCTTGTGGTAGACGACCTCGCTCTCGTACTGCGCCCCGACCCCTGCGAGATAGTTCTTCTCGGCCTCCGGAATGCCGAGCTTGTCCCAGGTGTCCTTGATGTCGGCCGGCAGATCCTCCCACGACTCCGCCTGCTTCTCGGTCGGCTTGATGTAGTAGTAGATGTTGTCGAAGTCGATGCCGCTCAGATCGCCGCCCCACTTGGGCAGCGGCCGCGCGAAGAAGTAGTCCAAGGCGCGATGGCGGACCTTTCGCATCCACGCAGGCTCGTTCTTGTGCTCGGCGATCGCCTCGACGACCTCGTGCGAGACGCCGCGTCCCGACTTGAAGAAGTAGTCGCCGGCTTCATCCGGATTCGAGAAGCCGTACTTGATCGCGTAATCGGAGCCGATCCCCTCGACGATCTCTTGCTCGGTCTGGCTCACGCTGGCTCCTCTTGCTCGGGACGCTCAGGGTTGCCCACAACGGGCGAGCGCTCTGTTGCACTCAGGCCCGGTGTGCAAGTCGGAGAGGACGTTCTCGGAGCCTCGGCGGCTTCCGCGCTAGGTCTATGCGCTCTTCGACTGTAGCGGTTCCCGCCGCGAGCGGCGTTCCGCGTCCTGACTCGAACGCGCGTCGCGGGTCGCGAAAACCGCGTCGTGCACGGTGCTGTGAGTGCTGTATAGTCGCCGGAGTCTGGCGCTGGAAGAGACCGGCCGCCGGAGCTTCATGGGTCGCATTCCATTCGGCCCAGCTGTCTTCCTCAGCACCAAATGAACGCGTCGTCGAAGTAGGCGGCCAGGATTGGCTCGTGCAACAGATGCGAGCCGTGTGGATCGCGCGCGAGCGCGAATCGGCGGACGGGCGCGTAGGCGGCCCTGCGAACCCGTTCGCCGTTACTACCCGTCCGTGGCCGACGGCAGAGAGCGCGCCTAACGCCGTCGCCGGCTCGTGATCGTGCGGCGGATGCCTGCGAGGCCACCCCTGTGGTGAAGGGCGAGGTCGGCTTCGATGGTCTCGATCTCGCGGCGAAGGGCGGTCATCGCAGAATCGTCCGCCTTCTCGGCGTCCGCCAGCGACTTCATCGCCGCGGCGTCGTGGTGAGTGACGCCGGCCTGCTGCAGCGCAAGGGCGTCGCTCCTGACCCGAAACGCGCGCTCGCGTTGCTCGGTCATCGCGGCGAGCTGTGTCTGGAGCTCGTCGCGACGTCGGCGAAGTGCGTTGCCGTCGCTCATGAGGAAGAACCTCCTTTGAACACGGTTCGTTGGAGTCGTCGCGACCGGCGATGCGATGCTCGCGGCGGGTTACGTGCGCCGGTGACGAACAGTAGCCCGCGTCTGCGCGTCCCGTCGCGTCGAGAGCCGGCCTCAGCTCGCGAAACGCGCGGAATGAGCCGTATCGCCCAGTGCTATCCTTTTGTTTGCGCCGTAGCGAATCGGCGCAGCGACGTACAGCGCGGCGCGCAGCAAGCAGCGCCGTGCAACATCCTCCCACAGCGAAGCGGGTTGGAGCCGTATCCGGCTGACCTCAACCGCGCGGTCGGCGATGACGCTTCGAGCCGGAGGATCCAATGGTCGAGATTCGCGTCGCAGTGTCGGACGCCGCCCCGGTGGATGGACTGTTGCAACGCCTCGCAGAGCTCTTCGATCGCTCGTCGGTCTCGTTGGACCAGAGTCGAAACGAAGTCAAGGTCCGCTCCGAGTGGGAATCGCGTTCGGTCGTCGCCGTGCTCCTCGTGGTCGAGTCGTGGCTTGCGGCAGACGGCGTCGATTCCGCCACGCTCTCGGTCGGCGACCGCTCATACACGATGACCGGCGCAACGTGTGACCCGCAGGACGAGCGAGCGGCAGCAGCCAGCGTCGTGCGGCGGACGAACGGCTCACGCCCAAACATTCCCTTTGTCGTCGCACATCCAGGGCGCCACGACTTTCGCCCTTCCTCGAACAGGAGAAACCGATGGTCACCCTGATTGTCTTACTCGCAGTGGTCGCACTCGTGCTCGTCACCGTCGCGCGCACGGTCCGCATCGTGCCGCAGGCGCGCGCAGGCGTGATCGAGCGCTTCGGCCGCTATCAGCGGACGCTTGCGCCCGGGCTCGCGCTCGTCGTCCCCTTCGTCGACCGGCTTCGGCCGCTACTCGACCTCCGCGAGCAGGTCGTGTCGTTCCCACCGCAGCCTGTGATCACGGAGGACAACCTCGTCGTCAACATCGACACCGTGATCTATTTCCAGGTCACCGACCCGAAGGCTGCAACGTACGAGATTGCCAACTACATCCAGGCGATCGAGCAGCTGACTGTCACCACACTGCGCAACGTGATCGGCGGGATCGCACTCGAGAAGACGCTGACCTCGCGCGATCACATCAACACGCAGTTGCGCGGTGTGCTCGACGAGGCCACCGGCAAGTGGGGCATTCGCGTCAACCGTGTGGAGCTGAAGGCGATTGATCCGCCTGCCTCCATTCAGGAGTCGATGGAGAAGCAGATGCGCGCCGACCGCGAGAAGCGGGCGACCGTGCTCAACGCGGAAGGTGTCAAACAGGCGCAGATCCTCGAAGCCGAAGGCGAGAAGCAGAGCGCGATCCTGCGTGCCGAAGGCGATCGCCAGGCACAGATCGTGCGGGCCGAGGGACAGGCAAAGGCGATCGAGACCGTCTTCGGCGCAATTCATGCCGGCGACGCCGACCCGAAGCTCCTCGCCTACCAGTACCTCCAGGTCTTGCCCCAGATTGCGCAAGGCGGTGCGAACAAGCTCTGGATGATCCCGAGTGAGTTCTCACACGCGCTCGCACGCTTCGAAGCCCAGTTCGCGGGCGCCGCCGAGACGAACGGAGCGGCTCCGTTTCCCGGCGTGCCGGCAAGCGCGCCGGGCCACCGCGGCGACGGAAGGCCTCCTGCGTGACAAACGGGGCAACGCGGGCGGCTTCCGCTACGGTGGTCCGAAGCGTCCCGTGTTCTGACTCCACACGAGCCCGCCGCAAGCTGTCTGGGGGAGTTCCGAGAGGATCGGGAGGCTAGACGTGCGCGCGGCCATCGTTTCCACCTTCCCGCCGCGCGCGTGCGGCATCGGAACCTTCGCTGCGGATTTGCGCGGGACGTTGGTTGGTGCGGGAACCGTCGAGGTCGCCGATCTCGTCGCCGTCGTGCACGAGCCGTCGAGCCCACAGCGGCCCGGGCTGCTGGCGACAATCGCTCAGGCCGTCCGGGGCGACTACGTTCGTACTGCACGCATGCTCGGGCGTCTCGACGTCGATGTCGTGCTCCTGCAGCACGAGTACGGCATCTTCGGCGGTCGCGACGGCGAATACGTGCTGTCCTTCGCGCAGGAGCTGGCGCAGCCGCTCGTCGTCACCCTGCACACGGTGCTGTCCGAACCGACGGCACATCAACAGCAGGTGCTGACGGAGTTGTGCGCCGAGGCAGAGCTCGTGATCGTCATGACGGACACCGCGCTCGAGTTGCTCGTCGACTCTGCTGCATGTCCGGCGAGCAAGGTGCGCGTTGTCCCGCACGGGGCGCCTGCTCGGATCACCGCCCGCGCCGCCCGGGACCGCGCCGCGCTCGCGTCGCAGCCTTCGCTCCGCCGCGACGTCTTCCGCCTTTCCACGTTCGGTCTGATCTCGCCCGGCAAGGGGCTCGAGATCGTGATCGAGGCGCTACCCGCGCTCGTCGAACGCCATCCCGAGATCGTCTACACCATCGCCGGCCGGACGCATCCGGACATCGCGCGTCGCGAGGGGGAGCGGTATCGCCTCATGCTCGAGCGCCGGGTGACCGAGCTGGGGCTCGAGGAGCATGTCGAGTTCGACGACCGGTTCCTCGCGATCGACGAGCTCTCGAATCTGCTCGCCGCAACGGACGTCTTCGTGACGCCGTACGGCAATCGTGAACAGATTGCCTCCGGCGCGCTGACATTCGCGATCGCCGCAGGTTGTGCAGTCGTCTCGACGCCGTACTGGTACGCCCAGGACATGCTTGCCTCCGGCGCAGGAACGCTCGTGCCGTTCCGTGACTCGCAGGCGCTTGCCGAGGCGATCGGCGCGTATGTCGAGCAACCAGACATGCTGGACGCGGCACGTGCGGAAGCACAGCGGATCGGCTCTTTGCTTGGTTGGCCGGCAGTTGCAGACGCCACCGCGTCGGTGTTGCTGGAAGCAGACCAGCTGGCGCCGCGCCGCCGCCCCGCAGGCGTTGCAGATCTGCATCTCACAAGCCTGCGCGTCGACCATCTCCTCACACTCGTCGACGACGTCGGCATCGTGCAGCACGCCCATGGGATCATCCCGAACCGCGACAGCGGCTACTGCGTCGACGACGTCGCGCGGTTGGCCGTCGTCTCGCTTGCACTGGCAGACCGCGGCGACGAGCAACCGTGGACGTCGAACCTCTACCGCGCGCTCGCCTTCTTGCAGGCAGCGTCGGATGAACACGGGATGCGGAACTTCATGGGCTACGATCGCCGCTGGCTCGACGAGCCGCACATCGGCGATCACGTCGGCCGCTCGATCTGGGCGCTCGGGGAGATCCTCACCACCGCGTGGATTCCTGCCGTTGCGCGGCCAGCAGGAGATCTCCTCGACCGGCTCGTCGACACACTCTCCGGCAATGTCAGCCTGCGGACGGCCGCGTATGCCGTGCTCGGGCTCTCGCGCCTCGACGCCGACCGCCTCGAGCCGGCAGCAGGCCGGCTCCTCGAGCGTTTCGTGGACCAGCTGGCGGAGGCGTACGACCAAACCGCGTCGACAGACTGGTGCTGGTTCGAAGACGAGCTCACGTACGACAATGCGCGGCTCTCACAAGCGCTTCTCTGCGGCGCCAACGCCCTCGACCGGCCCGAGCTCGCCGAGACCGCCCTCGAGTCGTTGCGGTGGGTCGGCGACGAATGCGGACTCGACGGCGATGCGCTCCGCCTCCCCGGCCACCGCGGACGCCGGCGAGGCGAGCCGGCGCCCGGCGCCGGCGACGAGCAACCGCTCGACGCGGCCGCGTTCGTCGAGGCTGAGCTGAGCGCGTTCGCCGCCACCCGAGACGGCGCGCACGGGATTCGCGCGACGCGCGCGTTCGAGTGGTTTCTGGGACGGAACGCGCTGCAGCGACCGCTCTACGACTTCGCGACCGGCGGCTGCAGCGACGGACTCGGGCACGACGGCCTGAACGACAACGAAGGCGCCGAGTCGACGCTCGCGTTTCACCACGCGGCGCTGCTCCTCGATGCGGCGGGCGTCCGAGCAGGCGCGCGCGAGCGGACACGCGAGCCGGCGGCGGCGTGAGCGAGCTCTTCGAGCGTCACCCCGCCAACCCGATCCTCACCGCCCGGGACTGGCCCTATCCCGTGAACGCGGTGTTCAACCCGGCGGCCGCTGCGGTGAACGGTGAAGTCGTACTCCTCGCGCGCGTCGAAGATCGCAGAGGCATCTCGCATCTCACGGTCGCGCGATCGGCGAACGGGGTCGACGGCTGGGCGGTCGAGGCCGAGCCTCTGCTCGCTCCCGATGCTGCCGTTGCAAGCGAGCAGTGGGGATTCGAGGATCCACGTGTCGTGTGGGTCGACGAGCTCGATCGGTGGGTGATCACCTGCACGGCGCACGGTCCGGCCGGGCCCGGTGTCTTCCTCGCGACGACCGAGGACTTCCGGACGGTCGAGCGCTACGGCGTCGTCAGGCACCCCGAGGACAAGAACGCCGCACTGCTTCCCCACCGGATCGACGGTCGCTGGGTGCTCCTCCACCGTCCGAAGACCCAGTTCGGCGGCGGCCACGGCGAGATTCTTCTTTCCCGCTCCGACGACCTCCTCAGCTGGAGCGCGCCGGAGCAGGTCCTACAACCGCGTGCGGGCGCCTGGTGGGACTCGTTGCGAATCGGCATCGGGCCGCCGCCGCTCCGCACGGAGCACGGCTGGCTGCTGCTCTACCACGGCGTCAAGGACACCGTCGCCGGCGAGCTCTACCGCGTCGGTCTCGCCCTGCTCGATCTGGACGAGCCGACGCGAGTCCTGCGGCGTCTGCCGACGTGGATCCTTGCCCCGCTCGCCGACTACGAGCGAACAGGCGACGTGCCGAACGTCGTCTTTCCGTGCGGTCTTCTGCACGATGAGGCGAGCGACGAGGTTCGCCTCTACTACGGGGCGGCCGACAGTTCCGTCTGTATCGCAACGGCGCGACTCAGCGAACTGCTCGACGCCGTCGCGGCTGCGCCGCTCGAGAGCTGACGTAGCGCTCGTAGAGACGCGGGAGTTGCGAGCTCGGATCGAGCAGCACGTCGCTCGGATCGACGTCGATCCACGTGTCGGCGCGATCGACGGTGCAGCGCTCGGCTCCCGCGAACGCGGCAACCGCCGCGACAGCCGGCTTCGCCGAGCCGTCGGCGCGCCACAGACCGAATGTGCGCTCGTGCGGTGCGAGATCGAACGGCGGTCGGGTCCAGAGCGCGGCGTCGTAGTCGGTGTAGCACCAGAGCATCGCTCCGAGACAGCCTGCGCGACGGAGCGCCTCGAGCGCGGTCGTCGTGTAGGCGGCCGCCGTGTCTTCGTCGACGAGCAGCGGCGAGGCTTGCGGGCCGCCGCCGCGGTGGGTCGGGAGGCCGAGCTCGGTGAACATGACGTCCCGTCCTGCTCCGAGCCACCGAGTCACGCGAGCGAGAAACGGGAGGAGGTCCGGATCCGTCGGGCCGCCGGCCCAGGCCGCGTAGATCGGGTAGCCGTGCATCGACAGGAAGTCGCAGACCTCCGAGGCTTCGTGCGGGCCGAGCTTGCGGTCCTGCTCGAGATCTTCCATGTGTAGCCCGACGGTGACGAGCGCCGCCTCGTCACCGGCGCGAACTGCGCGGCTGAGACGCGCGAGCCAACGGCGGCCGGCAGCCGTGGTCGGCGGAACGACGCAGTTGGAGCTCTCGTTCCCGAGATCCCAAGCCCACAGCGCCTCGTGACCCGCGAGCGCCGCAGCGGCCTCGGTCGCAAGCAGCGTCTGGGCAGCCTCGATCGTCGGGTCGGCGTACCAGTTGCGAAGGCCGGGTTCGACGACGACGTCCCGCGCAACGACGCGGAAGCGCTCGTCTCTCGTGGCACCCCCGAGCGCCCACCGAGGGATCCAGTTGACTCCGCTCATGTGTCCGGTGAAGAGCGTCGGCATGAGAGCGAGCCCCCGCTCTCCGGCGAGATCGGCGACGACGACGAGCCGCTCGAGCATCTCGCAATCGACTGCATCGGGCGAAGGCTGGAAGTCCTCCCAGAGGAGAAAGACGCGCACGCAATCGAGGCCGCTCGCCGCGATGCGCCCGAAGTCGCGGGCCACCTCGGCCCGGTCGAACTCCGACCACCAGCCCATCGCCGTCCGGGCGGGCCAATAGTTCACCCCGACGCGAAATCGCTCAGCCGGCAAGGGCCCGCCCCGGCGCGCGGGCCGCGACAACGCGCTGATAGAGCGCGAGGTAGTCGTCCACCATCCGGTTGACGTCGAAGCGTCCCTCCACCGAGGCGCGCACTCGCTTCCGATCGAGCGTGCCGGCCGCGCGCACGGCGGCGACGGCGTCGTCGAGCGTCTCGACGAGGAAGCCGTTCTCGCCGTCCCGCACGATCTCGACCATCGATCCGCGCCTCCCGGCGATCACCGGCGTGCCGCAGGCCATTGCCTCGACGACGCTGAAGCCGAACGGCTCGTCGAAGTTCACGAGATGCAGGAGCGCGAGCGCACCGCCGAGCAGGCCTCCGCGCCTCCTTGGACCGACCGGGCCGATGTAGCGAACGTGCTCGCCGTCGAGCCGCGGCTCCACGAAGCGCTCGAAGTAGTCGCGATCCTGGATGATCCCCGCAATCGTCAGAGGCACGCCGACACGTCGAGCGACATCGATCGCCTCGGCCGTTCCCTTGTCGGGATGGATCCGCCCGAAGAACAGCAGGTAGCCGCCCGGCTCCTCCTGCAGTGCGAAATCGTTCAGTTCGATGCCGTGATGGATCGTCGCGGCATAGTCGAGACGATCGTCGCGGTCCGCGTCACTGATCGCGACGTAGTAGCCGTGCCGGTTGTACTTCTCGAAGACCGGAACGATCTGCGCCGAGGAGAAGCCGTGGATCGTCGTCACGACAGGCGTGTCGACGAGGGCGCTGTAGGTCAAGGGCAAGAAGTCGAAGCTGTTGTGGATCACGTCGAACTCGTCGGCGCGTTCGAATACCGCCGAGATGTGCAACGCTTCCCACGCCTTCGCGTGCACTTCGGGGTCCTCGGAGTAACCGGTCGGCGCCGTACCGACGAGCCGCGCGTTCGTGATCGAGTCTGCAGTGGCGAACAGGGTGACGTCGACGCCGCGCGCCACGAGTCCCTCCGTCAGCAGCGACGCGAACTGCTCCCACGGACCGTATCGACGCGGCGGTACTCGCCACGAGATCGGCGCGAGCATCGCAACACGGAGCGGCACCGCTCGGGCGCTCACGACGTGGTGCGAGCCGTCGCCAGCGAGAGGCCCGTCCGCCAGACGATCGCGCCGAGCAGCACCGCGGCGCCCGAGAGCACGCCGAGCGCGCCGACGGCGACCGCGGCTGCGAGCGCCTGCGAGGTTCCGATGCCCGCCGCGATCAACGCCGCGGCGCCGGCCCCGATCTGCGTCGCAGCTCCGGCGGGCCCGATCGGCAGCGCTGCGGCTGCCGCTCCGGCGCAGAGGAAGACGAGAGCGAGCGGAATCGAGAAGCCGACACCGAGGAGCCCGCCCAGGAGCAGGAAGACGGCGGCGGCGCGGACAAGCCAGCAGGCCGAGACAAGCGCCCAGGCGTGCACCGCGAGCCGGCGCGAGGTCGTGCGCGAGCCGAGCCAGCGGCCGAGCCGGTAGCGGACGAGCCGGTTCGTCCCCGCGAGGCGCGGCAGCGCGAGGATCAAGGCCGCAGCCGCGGCGCCGGCGCCGGCGACCACCGCCAGCGCCGCGCGCGCCACCCACGCGACGCCGGGCATGACGGCCGCGACCAGCGCGAGCGGGGCCAGGGCGACGCTGTCGATCAAGCCGAGCATCACGAGCGAGAGACAGAGCACGCCGATCCCCGCGGGGCAGCCGGGGTAGCGGCGCACGGCTGCAATGCGCATCGCGTCGTCGAATCGGCCGGGGAGGATGACGCCGATCAGGGCGGCGCCGCCGTTGCCGGCCGCGAGGGCGAGGACGCTTGGTCGTTCGTCCGGTGCGAATAACCTGGCCCAGCCGAGCGCCTTGAGAGCCTGGGCGAGAAGCAGGAGGACTCCCCCGGCGACGAGCAACGCGGGGCGTCCGCTCTCGAGCGGCCAGCCGGTCGTCCTGAAGTGGCGGAAGGTGAGGAGCGCAAGCGCGAGCGTGACGATGCCGTAGCCGATGCCGACGCCGATGCGCCCCCGCCGGGAGCCGCGAAGTCGCGCAAGCGACTTGACCAGCAGACGGTGCCGGCTCTCCAGCACGATCGGCACCGTCGCGACCGCGAGCACCGCAGAGGGTGCGGGCAGCATGGGCACCGTCGCGCGCGCGGCTCCGGCGCGCGGGCGGAAGTGGGCTGTGACGCTTCTCACCGCGGTCTTCGCGCGGCGCTACGGAGCGTCGCCGGCTTGACGGCCTTCGACGTCGTTCCGGTACGACTCGTACGCCGCCAGGGCGTCGAAGTCGTGCCGGTGGCTCGTCGGGTAGAACGTCGCGCGGAAGCCCTGCCAGCGGCAGGGCTCCGCCCCGGCCCGCCAGAGGCTCGCCGGTGCCGCCTTGTGCCGGATGGGCGAGTAGCGCGAATCGAAGGCGCCGTGCTTTCGCGCGGTCTCGACGGTCACCGTGCATCCCCGGCTTCGGCGCGGCCCGCCGGGCCTCGCCGGCGACGTGTGCGCAGGCGGAACACGACGCTCGTGACGATTCCGAGCAGCCAGCCGAGCACGGCGCTCGCAAGGATGATCCAGACGAGGGAGGCATGCCCGGTGCCCGCCACCCAGCTCAGCTTCACCTGGCGCGTGTTGGCGACTACGAGCGCGATCAGGACAACCAGAAGCGCCACGAGCCCGAATGCCCAGGCATAGAGCCCGGTGTGGCGGCCTTGTCGTCTCAGCCGTTCGCCGCGCGGCTCGACAGCGTCGCTCTCAGGCCGTGCTTGCTCAGGGTGCGTTTCGACGTGCATCTCGTCTCCTTTTCGCGGCGCGGTGGGCGACATCGGCTCGCCGGTGCATGCCGGCGCACTCGTGTTCGTCCGCTGCGCAAGTCTCGATTCCGCTCCTCCGTCGCCGACCGGTGGATCGGTCGGATCAGCTGTTCCGGCCTGGCTGCTGAGGGCGGATCTGCGCGGACCGGACGTGACTCTGGCCCACTTCGTCGCGGCACCGACTCGATTGCGAAACCGCGCAGCAGACATTCTACCGCGGATCGGCGAGGCCGGCCTGCCGCGCTAAATTGGAGGCACCGTGACCGAAACCGAGCACTTACGCGTGCTGATCGCGAACGAGCGGCGAGACCGGCTCGAGTTGCTCGCCCAGGTGGTCGCGGGTCTCGGCCACGAGGTGATCGCGCGCGAGATCGACGTCAAGGAAGTCGCGGCGGTCACCTCGAGAGAGCAGCCGGATGTCGCACTCGTCGGACTCGGCTCGAGCTCGGAGCATGCGCTCGACCTCATCTCGGAGATCGTCCGCGAAGCGGCGTGCCCGGTGATCGCGATCCTCTACGTCGGCGACCCCGCCTACATCCACGAGGCCGCCAAGCGCGGCGTCTTCGCCTACATCATCGACGGCCACCCCGATGAGCTGCAAAGCGCGATCGACATCACGCTCCAGCGCTTCGCCGAGTACCAGAGCCTGCAAGGAGCCTTCGGCCGACGCGCGCTGATCGAGCAGGCAAAGGGCATCCTGATGGCTCGCCACTCGACGACCGCCGACCGCGCATTCGAGATGCTCCGCGACCACTCGCAGCACCACGGCCGCAAGCTCAGCGACGTCGCCTCCGCTGTCGTCGAGAGCCACCTGCTGCTCGTACCGGCGCCGCCGCCGTCCGAGCGGACGGACTAGGACGGCTTTACCGCTCGACTGATGCTTCGATCCGCTCGGCGACCGCGCGCGGGTCGTGCGGGCCGCGGATCCACCCTTCGCGCATCTCTCGCTGCGGATCGTCCGCGTGCAGCGCCTGGATTGCAGCATCGACGTCGTAGGCCGTGCGTCGGAGCTCCACGTCATCACCGTCGATGAGCGCCCAGTACGCGCCCGTCTCGCGCTCCCACGCAGCGCCGACGCTGCCGGCGTTGACGATCCGATGGTCCCCGACTCGCCGGTCGAACTGCGTGTGCGAGTGCCCGATCACGACGACGCGCTCCTCGATCCCGTCGAGCATCTCGCGCAGCACGTCGTCGGGCGTGACCATGGTGACGATCTCGTCGACGCTCCGCGGCGATCCATGCGAATAGCGCACGCCGTCGAGCACGACGTGCTCCGGGAACGTTGCGACGAAGTCGCGCTGATCCGGTCGAAGCTGCGCGACCTGGAACGCGACATGGGGATCGTCCAGACGATCGACGTTGCCGAGGATGAAGCGCGCATTCGGGAGGGAGCGCGCCCGATCGATCACCTCTACCGGCTGCGCACCGCAGTAGAGGTCTCCGCCGAAGAGGATGACGTCCGGTTGGATGCGCCCCAGCTCGGCGAGGACGGCGTCCAGCGCCGGGAGGTTGCCTTCGACATCGCAGAGCGCAGCGACTAGCACCGCGCGCCGGCTAGTTCCACGAGAGCTCTCGCAGCTGGTCGACGTCGATGTTGCCGCCGCTCAGGACGCACACGACGGTCTCGCCCTGCTCGACGGCGACGAGCCCCGCGAGGAGAGCGCCGACGGGCGCTGCTGCTGCTCCCTCCACCACGAGCTTGCAGCGCGACATGAGCCAGAGCAACGCGTCGAAGATCTCACGATCGGGCAGGGTGACGATGTCGTCGACGCGCTCGCTCACGACCCGGTGCGTGAGTGCGCCGACGCGCTTCACGCGAAGGCCGTCGATGACGCAATCGACCTCGTCGAGCGTCACGACCTCTCCCTGCTCGACGCTGCGCTTCATTCCCGGCGCGCCCGAGGACTCGACTCCGACGATGCGCGTCGACGGCGACAGCCCCTTCACGGCCGTCGCGACTCCCGAGATGAGCCCGCCGCCTCCGATCGGCAGGACGACGGCGTCGATGCGGTCCGCATCTTCAACGACCTCGAGCCCGAGCGTGCCCTGTCCGGCAATCAGCTGCGCGTCGTCGAACGGATGGACGAACGTCAAGCCGCGCTCGTGTGCGAGCGCGTGCGCGTGGGCGTTGGCCTCGTCCCAGATGCTTCCGTGCTGGACGACCTCCGCGCCGTAGGCGCGCGTTGCCGCGACCTTGGCCGGCGTCGCGTTCTCTGCCATGACGACAACGGCTCGGACGCCGTGGATCGCCGCGGCAATCGCGACTCCTTGCGCGTGGTTGCCCGCCGAGGAGCAGATGACGCCGGCCGCACGCTCCTCGTCGGTGAGCGACGGGATCTTGTTGAGTGGCCCGCGAACCTTGTAGGAGCCGCCCTTCTGGAAGATCTCCGCCTTGAGGAGCACGTTGCACCCCGCAGCCTCCGAAAGGAGACGCGAGCGAAGCAGGGGCGTTCGGTGGATGAACGGCTCCACGCGGAGCCGCGCAGCCTCGACATCTTCGAGCTGAGGCAATGCAGCCGTTGTGCCGGTTTCGGTGGCCATCGATGCCGGCTCCCGCGGCGGGAGCTACCGCCGAAGTCTAGGTACGGAGCCGGAGAAACGGTGCGCGCCGCTTCGACAATTCCACGCTGCGCAGGGAGTCCCCGATCTCCCAGAGCGTCGGCGCCCAGAGGCCGACGAAGATGGCCCGCCGCTCCGCGTTGCCGCGCTCGTCCTGGTCGACCGTCTTCGCGCGGATCCAGAGCCCGATGCAAAGAGCGACGGAGCCGAGCGAGAGCGCGTGGAAGTGCGCGCCGCGGGCGCCGCCGCGATGCAGCGTGTCGACGATCACGCTCGCGCTTCTGCCCGTTTGCGCCGCGTTCAGTCCTGCGCCCGGCGGGGTATCGGCATGCTTCGTGTCGAATCGGCTCTCTCCCGGGCGGCGGATCCGCACTGCTGCGTTCTGGCCGGTCGGGATCGCGTTGACGTCGTGGAACTACATGTGGCGGACGACGCCGATGCATCGCAGCGAAGAGGGCGGCCGGCGTAGCGACGATCTTCCGCCGAGCCTGCCCGCCGCATCGATCGACGACGACCTGCAAGGCATCGAAGACGGAGTCGGCCCGCTCTTCCACCGCCTCTACCGCGCGCGCATCCGCGAGGCGCGCCTCTCGCCCGAGGAGCTGATCCACAGGCTCAGGATCGACCCGAACGCGGCGACACCGACGGAGCTCGCGCGCTTTCTCCGAGTCGGCGGCGCGGAAGGCCCTCTGGCCGTCGGCGACGAGCTCGTCGTCCGAATGCCCGGCCCGTGGGACGGACCGGTGCGCGTGACGCTGACGACGCCGACGTCGTTCCGGTTCGCCACGCTCTCGGGCCATCTCGAGGCGGGGCAGATCGAGTTCCGCGCGTCCATGATCGACGGGCTGCTTCGGTTCGAGATCGAATCGTGGGCACGCAGCGGAGACCGGCTGTCCAACCTGCTCTACAACCATTTGCGCATGGCCAAAGAGGTGCAGCTGCACATGTGGACGTCGTTTCTCGAGCAGGTCGCGGACGTGAGCAACGGGCGCCTGACGGGCGGCATCGAGATCATCAGTCGAAAGGTGGAGGATCCCCTCGCGCATTCCTGACTTCGACTTCCGCGCCGGCGACCTCGACGCGCGCCTCGCGGCGCTGCGCGAGAGGCCGCTCAACTTCGACCCGAGGACGCTCGGCGAGGGACCCGGCTGGGAGCGCGACCATTACCGCCAGCCGCTCGCGCCCGAGCAACCCGGCCCGCCGCAGCCCGGCGGCAGCTGGGAAGTCGCAGCGGCGCTCAGCCGCAACTACGCCTTTGCCGACCCGTCGCTCGTCGAGGCGCGCTACGACCCGAACGTTCCGCTCGCGCAGCGCGAGATGCTGCTGATCCTGCACGCGCTCGGCGCACGCATCTATGCGGGCGTCCGCGTCGGCGCCGCCGGGGAGGATGAACGGCGCGAAGACGGCCGCTCCGCACAGGTCTTCTTCTGGAATTACCGAACGCTCGACGGACACGTCGAAGCCGGTCAACGAGACTTCGAGGTCTGGAAGTGGCTCGACAGCGGCGAGGTCGAGTTCCGGACGCACGCCGTGTCACGTCCCGCGACGATGAACGCGATCGTGCAGCTCGGCTTCCGGCTGCTCGGCCGGCACAAGCAGGTCGAGTTCGGACGCCGCGCCTGCAGTCGAATGGCACTTCTCAGCGAAGCGAGCCTGCGGCAGCGCGACAGCACGACGCAGATCGAGAACCTCGACGGGCGCCTGCTTGCCGTCTATCTGCGCGACCATCACGCTCTTCTGATCGCCCTGCGCGAGCTCGCGCAGCGGCTGAGCAACGCCGATCGCCGCGGGGAGCAGCGAGCATTCGCCGAGGAGCTTCTCGCGGCTGCCGACGACGACCGCGCCTGCATCGAGCAGTTCCTCGACCGCCTCGAGAGCGCGCCTTCGCGCACACGTCACGCCGCCGTCTGGACGGCGGAGAAGCTCGCACGACTGAAGCTCAACGGGCGGCTGCTCCGCCCGTCGCCGCTCTCCGCGGTCACCGAGCTCGAAGGTTGCCGCCTCCTGCTCGAGAGCGACCGCGCCGTCTGGTCGGGGCTCGCGCACCTGTCGATCGGACCGGCAGACGCCGCGGAGCGAGCAACCCGCGCGGAGCGACTCCTCGCGACAGCGGAGGGGCTCCGCGTCACCGCGCTCCACGACGCAACGCGGCAGGATGCGACGTCGATCAGCCGCGCTTGACGTGCAGACGCACACGCGTGACGCCGAGCGAACTTGCAGCAGTCCCAATTAAATACTGAGAGACCGCCGGCCGCTTCTCTCGATGCCCGCAGCAAGCCAGTCGGCAATGTCGGCTACGACGACGTGGTCGACGTGCTGCGCCGGCTCGTACTCCTGCGGCGACGATAGGCCCTCGCCGGGGGCGAACAGGTGGTTGAGCGACGGGTAGACCCGAATCGTCACGTCCGGGCGCGCGTCGAGCGCCCGTCTCCAGATGACGAGATCGTCGTCGACGGTGACCTGGTAGTCGCGGCCGCCCTGGAGGATGAGCATCGGCAGGTCGAGCGAGGCGGCCAGGGCGGCCGGGTCGTAGCCGCGCAGGTCGAGCCAGTAGGCGGCCGGGGCGCCGAGCGGGAGCTCTGCGGCAGGCGTGT
>Ga0070741_10012206_pt1 | contig 15607 bp, 13 predicted proteins | sample Coa_R1_4_FD_66440 | JGI IMG/M metagenome (GOLD analysis project Ga0070741, IMG submission 66440) | Surface soil microbial communities from Centralia Pennsylvania, which are recovering from an underground coalmine fire - Coalmine... | ecosystem: Environmental > Terrestrial > Soil > Unclassified ... | reverse complement strand
GCTCATGAGATTCTCGAGCGGCTTCCCGAACTCGGCGTAACGGAGAAAAAGACGCACTCCAGCTCAGTCGACGAAGATGTGGCGATCAAGTTGCGCGCCCTATATGGTGTCGCTGAGCCTCGGGCGGAACAGCCCGCTGAGGAAGCCGAGTCCACCCAGCCGGCTGCGCCGCCAGCGCCTGTGTCTGTGCCCAGCGCGGCTGCTCCGGTAGAGAAGACGGCGGAGCCGTCGGCCGCTCCCGCGGAAGCAGAAGAGAAGCGGCCCGCTGCCGAAGAGACGCGGCCGGCCGCGCCGGTGCGTCCGCCGCTCGCGACCGGGCGGCCCGTGCACCCGCCGCTCGGCGCACCGGGACAGACCCCGCCCGCGGTGGTCTTCACTCCCGGCCGGCCGGCGCCTCCGGCGCCGAAGCCGCTGCCAACCACACCCGCAGCCACCGGTCCGAAGCCAGGACAGATTCTTTCCGGTCCGCGGCAGCCGTTTCCGTCGGCGCCGGCCGAAACCGCGCGTCCAGGAACGCCCGCGCCGCCGGCTCCGCCCCGGCAGACTGTCGCACCGCCCCGGCCGCGCCCAGGCGAAGCGATTCGCCCGCCCGCCGCATCGTCAGCACCCTCGCCGGCGGCTACACCAGGCGCTCCGTCCGCCGGCCCGGGTCGTACTTTGGCTGGCCAGCCGGCAGCCCGGCCTGTCGTCCCCCCGCGGCCTGATCTTGTCGCCAAGTTAGGCACGCCGAGACCGGCAATGCCGGCTGGCCCCGGCGCACCGCGTCCTGGAGCGCCGCGACCGCCTAGTTCGCCCGTACCCGGCCAACCGATTTATCGCGGCCCGATTCGTCCCAGCCAGCCGCTGGTCGCCAGAACCGGGGTTCGTCCCGGAGCGCCGCCGCGGCCCGGCGGGCCCCGCCCGCAGCATCCGACTTCCCGCGGCCGCATGGATCCAGGATTAGCGCCGCCGCCGATTGAGCAACCGCGCGGTCGTCCAGGACAGCGTCCCGTGCGCGGGCAGCCGCGTGAGCGGGTGGAAGAAGAGAAGATCCTGCGGCCCGCGTCACGACGCCAGATCGAGACCGGCCCGCCGCCCATCAATCGCGAAATCACGATTTCAGAAGGAATCACAGTTAAGGAGCTTTCCGAAAAGCTGGACGTGAAAGCCAACCTGGTGATTAAGAAGTTGCTCGACAAGAACATCTTCGCCACCATCAACCAGACGCTCGATTCGAAGCTGGCCACCGACTTGGCGCGGGAGTTCGGCGCCTCAACCGCTACCGTGACCTACGAAGAAGAGGCCATGCAGGCGGTCGAAGAAAAGGAAGAGGCCAAGGATCTGTCGAAGCGCGCCCCTGTGGTCACGATCATGGGCCATGTCGATCACGGCAAAACCTCGCTGCTCGACGCGATTCGCGAAGCCAATGTGGCGGCCCGCGAGGCTGGCGGAATCACACAGCACATCGGCGCTTATCAGGTGGAATTGAACGGGCGCAAGATCACGTTCATCGATACTCCCGGCCACGAAGCGTTTACTCGCATGCGCGCCCGCGGCGCGAAGGTCACCGACGTGGTGGTCTTGGTGGTCGCGGCGGATGATGGCGTGATGCCGCAAACCCTTGAAGCCATCGACCACGCCCGCGCGGCCAAAGTGCCGATCATCGTGGCCATCAACAAGATTGATAAACCGGATGCGCAACCGGAGCGCATCAAGCAACAACTCTCCGACCGCGGCCTGCTGCCGGAAGACTGGGGCGGCGACACGGTCATGGTGCCGGTATCGGCCCGAACGCAGGTGGGATTGGACACGCTGCAGGAAATGATTCTGCTGGTTTCCGATCTGCAGGATCTCAAAGCGAATCCCGACCGGCCGGCGATGGGTTCGGTCATCGAAGCGCAACTCGATCGCGGCCGCGGGCCCGTGGCTACGGTGCTGGTGCGCAACGGCACACTCGGGGTCGGCGATTTCTTCATCTGCGGTGCGGTGTTTGGGAAGGTCCGCGCGATGCAGAACGACCGCGGCATGCAGGTTCGCAAAGCCGAGCCTTCGATGCCGGTGGAGGTGATCGGCCTGGATTCATTGCCCGACGTGGGTGATGACTTCCAGGTGGTGACCGATACGGCGAAGGCGAAGCAGATCGTCAATTTCCGCGATCAGCGGCAGCGCGAAGCTTCGCTCGCAAAATCGAGCCGTATCACGCTCGAGCAACTGCACCAGCAGATGCAGGCAGGAGAGGTCAAAGAACTGCCTCTGATCATCCGGACCGACGTGGCCGGCTCGGCCGAAGTGCTGACCGAGACCCTGCAGAAGCTTTCCAACGAGAAGATCAAGGTGAAAGTGCTGCGGGCAGCGGTGGGCGCGATCAACGAATCGGACGTGCTGCTCGCTTCCACCTCGAACGCCATTGTCATCGGGTTCAACGTGCGGCCCGAGCGCAATGCAGCGGCACTGGCGGAACAGGAGAAAGTCGATGTCCGCCTGCATACGATCATTTACAACGTCACCGATGAAATCAAGAAGGCCATGACGGGCTTGCTCGAACCGGTCTTCAAGGAAGTCTACAAGGGCCGGGCCGAGGTGCGGGATACCTTCCGCATTTCCAAGGTCGGCAGCGTGGCGGGTTGCATCGTTCAGGACGGCACATTGACGCGCGATTCCGAAGTGCGGCTGCTCCGTGACAACGTGGTGGTTTACACCGGGAAAGTGGCGTCGCTGCGGCGGTTCAAGGACGACGTGAGTGAAGTCAAAAGCGGCATGGAGTGCGGCGTAACACTACAAAATTACGCTGATGTGAAGCAAGGCGACATCATCGAAGCGTTCGTCACGGAACGGGTGGCCAGCGAAGTCTTCGCTTAAGCAGCTTTCAGCCATCGGCTTTCAGCTACGAACGGCTGATGGTTCTTGGCGGATAGCTGATAGCTTTCTATGGCAACGGTCGGAGTTCTGACGCTGGAATTGCGGCTGGAACATTCGCATTCGCTGAAAGACAAACGGCACGTCGTGAAAAGCCTGAAGGACCGGCTGCGGCATAAGTTCAATGTCGCGGTCGCGGAGATCGACGGGCAGGATCTGTGGCAGCGGGCAACTGTAGCCGCAGTGACGGTCTCGCCCAGCCACGATTTCGCCGAGAAGCTCCTCCGGTCCGTCGAGGACGAGGCGGCGACGCTACTCGGCTCGGCCTTGGCGGACGCGAACGTGGAGTGGCTGAGTTAGCTGTAAGCTATCAGCCTGTCAGATCTCAGCTATCAGCCAAAAACCGGTTAGCTGAGAGCTGATGGCTGACAGCTGATGGCTGAAAGCTGACAACTTTTACATGGATGAACGCAGGACATTGCGGGTTTCGGTGGCGGTCCAGGAGGAACTGGCCGAGATCGTCGGGTTTGAGCTGGATGATCCACGCCTGCTGGAAGTAACGGTCACCGAGGCGCACGTCAGCCCCGACGGGCGGTACGCGCACGTCAAAGTGGCCCTGGGGGGCGACGAGCGCCAGCAAAGGGCCGCATTGGCGGCTTTGGATCACGCCCGGCATTATTTGCGTCACGAATTGGCCACCCGGCTGAGCCTGCGGCAGGTTCCGGAGCTGCATTTCGAGCTGGACCGGAACGCCGATGCCGATGACCGGATCGATATCCTCCTGAAACGAGCGAAAAAATCTCGCGGCAAAGCGTAAAATCACCCTAAAATCAAACACTTTGTGTTAGTTTTGTTTTAGTTGAACAAGCCCATGCGCGTGGCCCCCATGACCAGCCGTTTTCTCGACGCCTGCCGGCGCCGCCCGACCGACGTGCGACCGGTGTGGTTCATGCGGCAGGCGGGTCGTTACCTGAAACAATACCGGCAGATCCGTGAGAAACACGGCATCCTGGAAATCTGCAAGCGGCCAGATCTGGCGGCCACGGTAACGCTCCAGCCTGTGGAAATCCTGGATGTCGACGCGGCCATCATCTTCGCCGACCTCCTGCTTCCGGTCCAACCCATGGGTCTGAAGCTGCGGTATGCGGCCGGCGAGGGGCCGATCATCGATAACCCCGTACGGACGTCTGACGACGTGGATTCGCTCTCGACTGCCAATACGGACGATCTCGGGTATGTCGGTCAGGCCATCCAGCAGGTGGTGCGGGCGCTCGCCGGCAAGGTTCCGGTAATCGGATTTGTGGGCGCGCCGTTCACCATGGCGAGCTATATGATCGAGGGTGGAGCGTCGCGCAACTTCATCCGCACCAAGAAGATGATGTACGCGGATGAGACCTTGTGGCGGCGGCTCATGGGCAAGATCGTGGATGTGCTGGCGCCATTTGCGCACTCGCAAGTCACCGCGGGTGCCCGGGCCATTCAGGTGTTCGATAGCTGGGTGGGTGCACTGGGTTCCGACGACTATGTGCGGTTTGCGGCACCCTATTCGCGCGCGCTGATTGAGCGGATCCGCTCCACCGGCGTTCCGGTCATCCACTTCGGTACCGGCGCTTCCGGGTTTTTCAAGGAACTGCATGCGGCAGGCGGTGATGTGATGGGCTGCGACTGGCGCATCAACATCGATCAGGCCTGGATGGATATCAGCTACCGCTCGGCGATTCAGGGCAATCTCGACCCCGTGGCATTGTTTGCGCCGCTGCCCGAACTGCGCGCCAAGGTGCAGGAACTGCTGAAACGAACCGGCACCCGGCCCGGGCATATCTTCAATCTCGGTCACGGGATTCTGCCGGAGACTCCGGTGGACAACGTAAAAGCCGTGGTCGACATGGTCCGCGAACTCCGCCCGTGAAGCAGGGAGTTTTACTTCTGGCGCATGGCGCGCCGGAGCGCGTCGACGACGTCGAAAATTATCTCCAGTATGTACGCGGTGGCAGGCCGGGCTCCGCCCAGGTTGTGGAAGAGGTGCGGCACCGCTACCGGGAGATCGGTGGTTCGTCTCCTCTTCTCATGTGGACGCGCCGCCAGGCCGAGGCGCTGGCTGCGCAACTGCAGCTGCCCGTGTTCTTCGGGATGCGCAACTGGCACCCGTTCATCAGCGAGGTCATGCCGCAAATCAAGGAGGCCGGCATCGAGCGGCTGGCGGCCATTTGCCTGGCTCCTCAGTATTCGGAATTGAGCGTGGGGCTGTATATCAAGCGCGCCGAGGAGGCCAAAGCGGCCACCGGGGTTACGGCCGAGATCGTCTGGGCGAAAACCTTTCACGACGAGCCGTTGCTGATAGAAGCGTTCGCGGAAAAACTGGCTTGGCTCGCAGGCCGGAGACCGGCCCCGCGCGTGCTGTTCACCGCGCATTCGCTTCCGGAGAAGGCACTGGCCACTGGCGATCCGTATGATCGCGAGGCGCGCGCCACCGCGGCCGCCGTGGCCAAGCGGCTTTTGCTGGTGAATTGGGATTTTGCGTACCAGAGTCAGGGAATGACGGGCGACAAATGGCTGGGGCCCACGGTGGAATCGGTGCTCGATCGGTATGCCGCCGAAGATATCCGCGAGGTGGTGGTCGACCCAATCGGGTTTGTCTGCGACCACGTCGAAATCCTGTACGATATTGATATTCTCTTCCGTGGCTATGCCGCCGAGCGCGGAATTTCGTTGAGTCGGCCGGAGACCCTGAACGACTCGCCGGCGTTCATCGCCGCATTGGCGGAAGTGGCCCGGCGTTGCTTGGCGTGACATGCCTGGCGTAGTCATCATCGGCGGTGGCATTTCCGGGCTTTCCACTGCCTATTACCTGGCGAAACGCGGCATCCCCTCTACCGTCATCGAATCGCGTCCGCGGCTCGGCGGCGTGATCCAGACCGAGCAGGTCGATGGTTGCACCATCGAAGCAGGGCCGGACAGTTTCATCTCCGCCAAGCCTGCGGCCTTGGAACTGATTCGCGAGCTCGGTTTAGGCGGCGACGTGATCGGGTCCAACGACTATTCGCGCAAAACCTTCGTGTGGAAGCACGGCAAACTCATCCCCTTGCCCGAGGGTCTGATGATGATGGTGCCGACACGCATCATGCCGCTGCTTACGACCGGCCTGCTGAGCTGGGGCACCAAGATCCGGATGGGGATGGAACTGCTGCGCGCGCCCAAGCCGCACGACAACGACGAATCGGTCGCCCAGTTCATCGAAGAGCATTACGGTCAGGAGGCGGTGGATTATCTGGCCGAACCGCTGCTCTCCGGAATCTACGGCGGGAACCCGCGCGAGCTGAGCGTGACAGCCGTGCTGCCGCGCTTTGTGACGCTCTCCCGTCAATACGGCAGCTTGACGCGCGGCGTCCTCGCGGAACGCGCCAAAGCCGCCACGAACCACGCGCCGCCCGCGCCGCTATTCCGCACACTCAAGGGCGGGCTGGGACAGATGATCGAAGCCCTGACCGCCTCGATTCAAGGCAAAGTCGATGTCCGCCGGGGACGGGTGCTGGCCATCGAGCGTGCGGCCGACGCGTTTCGCGTCCGGGTGGATAATGACTCGCTCGATGCGTCGCACATAGTGATCGCATGCGAGGCGCACAGCGGCGCGCCGCTGCTCGGTGCTCTCGATGGCCGGCTCGCCGAATTGCTGGCCACCGTAGGCTATAGTTCTTCGATGACGGTTGCGCTGGGATTTACCGCGGCCGAACTCCCGCGGCGCCCCGAAGGCCATGGATTTCTGGTGCCCAAGAAAGAGCGCCGACGTCTCATGGCGTGCACCTGGGTTGGCCAGAAATTCCCGTATCGTGTTCCCGAAGACACCGTCGTAGCGCGGTGCTTCCTCGGCGGCATGGATAACGCCGGAGTGCTGGATGAATCCGACGAAACCGTGACGGCCGCGGTGCTCGAGGAGTTGCAACAGATCGCAGGCTTCCGGGCGCGGCCGAAATTCGTCCGCATCTTCCGTTGGCCCCGCTCCATGGCGCAATATACGGTGGGGCATCCCCAGCGCCTCGCCGAAATCGAGACCCGCGTGAAGGCGATCGCCGGCTTGCACCTGGTCGGCAACGCCTACGAAGGCATCGGCATTCCCGACTGCATCCGCCTGGGCAAGCGCGCCGCCGACGCAATTTAGGGGTAGCGCCGGGCGATCTTCTCGCCGGCGGTTCTCCCCGGAGCCAGACCGGCGCTACTCCCTTGCACGAGCCGTCTTATGCCAGGAGTTACAATTCGGCTAAACGATGTCCACCGCCCCGCGTGCGGGCGGCCGCAGCGCCGAAGAGTCCCGCGCGGCGATTGAGCGTTTCCTCAAACAATCCAAACAGCCTGCCCTCCTCGAGCCCGGCGAAGAACTCCTGGTGCTCACGAAGGACAACTTCGCACTCGAGCTCCGCGGGTCGCGGCTGATGCTCCAGGCGTGGAGCCGGACGCGTAATCTGGTCCGGCGTGTGCTCGAGGTGGCGGATGCCTCATCCGCGCGGCTCGAACTCACGGTGGAACGGTTCGCCCATCGCGAAGGTCAGCTCTTTCTGCTCGATCTGGCACGCCGCGGCGGGGCAGACGCGGGGCGGCGCAGCGAGCGGCTCGTGTTTCGCGAACGCTTTCGTCTTTTTCTCAGGCGCCAGTTCCCCGAGTGGAGAGTCGCGGAATTGAGCGCGGAGGCGAACCTGGAGTTCAGCCTTTCGCCCGCGTTTCCGCGCGCCTTTCTCCGCGAGGGCCATCATGCCTGGGCCGCGCTCGCCTGCCCGCCCGAGGGCGATTCCGCCGCCCTCGTCACCTTCGGCCTCATCTGGCTCGATTACCTGCGCCACCGCGAGCGGCGTGTCACCATCGAGGGGCTGGCGCTCTATGCGGCCGCTGGTTCCGAGCGGGCAGCCGCGTTGCGGCTTCTCTGCCTCGATCCCGCCGTGGCGCGGTTTGAGCTCTTCACGTATTCGCCGGAAGATTTCGTGGTGCGCATCGATCCCCGCGATCACGGCAATCTGGATACGCGGCTGGAACCGTGCCGGCGCCCTGACCCCAATCAGGCCGGGCCGTGGCTCCGCATCGCCGGCCTCCCCGGTGTGGAATCGGTGCCGAAGGCCGACGGCCGCCTCAGCCTGCGGGTTTATGGAATGGAATTCGCCGAGCTGGCCGAAGGCGAGCTGCGATTCGGCCTTGCCGAACGCCGGCTTGCCGGGCCACAGCACACCGCTGAGATCGAGCGCCTGGTCCAAGATCTCAACCGTGCGCGCCGCTGCGAAACTGCGGACCGTGAACACGCGCTCTATCGCCGCTACCCAGAGGCTTGGCTGGAATCGCAGGTGCGCCGCCACATCGAAGTCGTTGATGCCTCCCTCTTGCCCGATGCCGTTTACGACCAGGTGCCGGCATTCGCTGCCGGTGAACGCGGCATTCTCGACTTGCTCGCCGTCGATCGCGCCGGACGCCTGGCCGTTCTGGAATTGAAAGCGTCCGCCGACGCCAATTTGCCCCTGCAGGCGCTCGACTACTGGATTCGTGTCAAGTGGCACCTCGATCGCGGCGAGTTTCCCGCGCGCGGCTACTTCCCCGGAATCCAGTTGCAGCCCGTCCCCCCGCGCCTGTTGCTCGTCGCGCCCTCGCTGGAATTTCATCCCACTACCGAAGCCCTTCTGAGTTATTTCTCACCGGCGATCCAGGTGGAGCGGATCGGGCTGGCGGTAGAATGGCGAAAGGGGCTGCAGGTCATGTTCCGCCTGCTGGGAGCCGAGCGGCCCCAGTGATTCTCATGATCAATTCCGTCAAGCAGGTTCGCGCGGCGTTTTCGTTGCTGAATCCGGCCGCCATTCGGGAACGCGCCGAGCGGCGTGTCGATATCGGACTGGTGGCGAGCACCAGCAGCGGGTACGCCGAGCTGGAGGATTTTCTAATTCCCGCCGGTGTGCCGCACCAGACCCGGCTGGAGCTGATGGGCACCCTTCATCGCGCCGGCGATATGGGTGCTCCCGGTCACGTGGACCTGGTCCTCTACGAGCCCGGGCTGCCCACTCCCCACAACGCTTTCACGTATCATCGCCACGAGCCGCACCGCACGATCACCGAGGTTGTCCACGCGAATGACGATCTCTCTTTGGCGCTAGCGCGACAATTTCCGGTCTTCCGGCAACCCGTTGTCAGCCGGATCGTGCAGGCGGTCGCCTTGGAAAACACACTCTTTGCGGTCGCCACCGCCCTGCCTAACGTGGTGCCGAACCTGTTCGAACTCCCCTGGGCAGTCGGCGAATTTGCCTCCGATACAGTTTTCCTCACCGTGAATCAGATCCGCATGGCTTTTCTGATTGCAGCGGCCTGCGGCAAAGACGTTGGGTTCTCCAACCAGAAAGCGGAGATCGCTTCCATTAGCGCCGGCGCTTTCGGATGGCGCGCCGTAGCCCGCGAGCTCGCCGGCAAAATTCCCCTGGGCGGCGGCCTCATTCCCAAGGGCGCCATTGCCTATGCGGGCACTTTCGTAGTCGGCAAAGGGCTGGAGCACTTCCACCACGCGCGCGCTCCTCTCACCAAGACCCAGCGTGACGTGCTTTACGACGAAGCGTACGAGCAGGGCCGGGCCGTCGCCGAATCCGTTTCCCGGCGCGAAAATCGCACCGCGTAACGACCGTCCCCAAGGTGCTAAATCGCACCTCAATTTGGGATAGTTCGGACTTATTTCCACTGCGCGGCATCTTACAATCGAAGGAAGGGGAACCGCCCCGGGAGTAGATGCATGCGCCTGATATATTTCGGATTACTTCTGACTCTAGCTTCCACGGCCTTCGCCGATTCCGTTACCCTCCGGGACGGCCGTACGGTGCAAGGAACTTATTTGGGCGGCTCGGCCCGGCAGGTCCGAATCGACACCGGCGACCAGGTTCAGACCTTGGATGTTGACAGCATCAGCCGGATCGAGTTCACCGCTCCCGCCCCAACCGCCGCCGCTCCTCCGCCGCGCCCAGCCGCTCCCCCGCCTCCAGCTGCTCCCGCGGCACCCCCGCCTCCAGCCGCTCCCGTGCCCCCGCCCCCCGTTCGCGACAGCAAAATTCTTCGGCCCGCCGACTCGCAGAACACCCCTCCCCCGCCGCAAGCCGGTTCGGTGGAACTGCCGGCCGGAACGAATATCGTGGTTCGTATGATTGACGCCGTGGATTCGGAAAAGAATTCGGTCGGTCAGACCTTCGCCGCCAGCCTCGATGAGCCCGTAATGATCGACGGGCAGGTGGTGATTCCGCGCGGGGTGGACGCCACTGTGAAACTGGCGGACTCCAAGGAGTCCGGAAAACTGACCGGCAAAGCGGAGCTGACGCTCGACCTGGTTTCGGTCAAAGTGAACGGTCGGATGGTCGATATCAACACGCAGACGGTGTCGCGCGAGAGTTCGTCTCGCGGCGCTCGCACGGCCAAGGTGGCAGGTGGCACTGCCGCTCTGGGCGCCATCATCGGCGCGATCGCCGGTGGGGGCACAGGCGCTGCGATCGGTGCGGCAGCTGGCGGCGCGGCTGGAGCCGGCGCCGAGATCGTCACCAAGGGTCAGACCGTGAAGATTCCCTCGGAAACGCGCCTGACGTTCGTTGTTGATACTCCAGTGCGGTTCTAGTTTGGCTGGGCGCGCGGAAAGCGCCCCCACGGCTTTTACGCCACTGCCTTTACGCTGCGGGGGTCTTTTTGGCGCCGCGCGTGGCTTTGTACTTCTTTTCGAACCGGTCCACGCGGCCCGCCGTGTCGATCAGTTTCTGCTTGCCCGTGAAGAACGGGTGACAGGACGAGCAGATTTCCACGCGGATGTCGCCCTTGTGCGTCGAGCGCGTTTTGAAAACGTGTCCGCACGCGCAAATGACGTTAATTTCGTTGTACGCAGGGTGAATACCGGCCTTCATTGTTACGGGGCGTCCTTTCGAGTACTTCAGTATAGCAAATGAAAACCCCCGTGGCCTTCAACGAAGACCACGGGGGCTGGTAGCCTTAAGAAAACCTGAGGCCTAACTGACGCGTGAGGCAGCCGGTCCACAGGAACCTGACCCCGGTACTGGGCGGGGTCTGAGCATTAGAGGTCCGACTTCAACAGTCGGCCACCTCGCGCGGTTTTATACTACTATCCATTTTTTCTGGACCACCTCCTTTCCCAGTGATACTTTTATGCTCGCATGGGATTCGCCCTCTGTCAACACTGTGCTTCTAAAGGCCTATCGCGTGAATTTGCGTCACAAGTACTGTGCCGCAAAACGACACATGGCGAGTCCATCGATCCAATTAAAGGGGAAGCGGCCAGTAGTATAGTGCGCGCACGGCAGTTTGACTACCCGGTGGGGCAAAGCGAGTTTCCGAAAGCTCTCCAGCACCTGCTGCGAATACACCGGCAAAAAGCTTGTATCGTAGGGAGCCCAGACCAGCAGGCTCTGTAGTTTCCGCCCGCGAAAGCGCTCCAGATACGGAGCCGGGCTGATGACTGACCAAAAATCCCGCAGGTCTTCCTGAGTTAAATCTTTACCGAATCCACGTCGCACATGCTGGGTCGAGAGGCCGGTCCAGACGACGTCGGAGAAGTACATCGAAACATGGTTGAAAATTCCAACACGTACCCGTGGATCATGCGCAGCCGTAATACACGCCACACACGATCCCAAACTGGTGCCCAAAATTCCAACGCGAGAGTACCCTTGCTGCTCAAGCCAGTCGAGGCACGCGCGCGTATCGACGATCGATTGCCGCGACGCGTGGATCGTCCGGCCGATATTGCTCGACACGTGATAGTCCGCCCGCCGCAGTTCCCCAGGCATCCGCTCCGCGTGATAGGCCATTGTCATGCGCAACGCGCTGATTCCGAATCGATTGAGCAGCTTCGCGAGGCCAATGTGTCCATCCGCCCCGGAATTCCATTGCGGCAAGATCACCAGCGCCCGCCCGCCGTCGCGCTTGGCCGGAAACCAACGCGCGTGAACCCGGTCGTTTTCCGGATACGGAGAAGGCGCGGGAGTGGTGAAGGTCAGCAGTCCGTTTTCTAAGCGATAGTCTCGGACCGGTTCATAAGAGTAAAACCGATCGGAATGGCGCACCGCTTCTCTGGCAAATTCTGAGATGCAATTTGCGGAATCGCCATTCGCATCGGCCGGGCACACGGGATATCCGATGCGCGCCAGCCATTCGGTTCCCCATTCAAATGGACGGACCACGCGATTCGTATCGCGGCTGGCGAGTCGCCGCTCCCAGCGGTCGATCCAGCGGGCGTAGTAGCCTGTCATCTGTCGAGAACGATTAGTCTAGCAGAGAAAAAGAAAAGCCCCGCACCGGAGAAGGAAACCGGCGTGGGGCTTGGCCTACAAAAGGAGGCAACGCACCAAAGCGAAGAAACCTCTTAACGAACCCTGTACTTGGGAATGCAACCCGCGGGCCATCGCTAAGTACTTGATTGCACGATATCTCGTGCGCGTCAATTTCCGAATTTGGGAGCTTTCCTCTACCGTTTCCCAGAGAACGGAACAATCGCACATCGCGGGACGTATCATCGGATAGTAGGAGTTATCATGTTTTGCCATTTTTGTGGCGCGCGTCTGGAACCCTCTGCGAGCTTCTGCCCGTCGTGCGGCCGGCAGATTGGCGGCGTGCCGCTCACGCCGGCGCAAGGCCGGATCGCCGGCCACATCCGGCCGCTGGGGATTGTGTGGCTCGCGATGTCGGCGTTTCATTTGTTACCGGCGTTGTTCATGTTCTCTATGTTCGGCGGACACGGGCCATCGCTTTGGTTTCCCGGCCCGCCGGCAGTGGCGCTCGGATTCGTGCGCGTTCTTGGGATGGTGTTCCTCGCGGGAGGCATTCTGGGAATCATTGCCGGATGGGGCCTGCTGGAACGCCAGCCGTGGGCTCGCACGCTTGCCATTGTGCTCGGCGTGATCAACCTGATTCACATTCCGTTCGGGACACTGTTGGGAATTTACACACTCTGGGTGCTACTCCCGGCCGAGTCCGAACAGGAGTATCGCCGCGTCGCGCGCGCCGCCTGAAGCTCTCTATTTCACGCCCAGCCGCGCGCGATTTCGCCGAAACATTCGAGCCCGCTCTGAATCACCGCCCCGTATCCGTGGCCCGGGCGCGTCCAGGCCCCGGCGAGATATAGGTTCTTCACCGGCGTCGCGTGGCCGATTCGGCGATCCCCGGAATTGTCCACCGTCTGATCCCAGCCGTAGATCGCGCCGCGATCGTTCCCCGTATACCGCATATTGGTCAACGGCGTGCCAATCTCTTTGACTTCGATCGCCTTCGATAACCCCGGCAGAAATTTTTCCTCGGCGCGCGCGATCAGGATTTCCGCCATCCGTTCTTTCTCGGCGTTATACCCCGTCTTGCGCCCAGCCCGATAGTCCTTCTCGAATTTTGCCCAATGGTCGAACCCCTGCAGCGCAATCAGGTTCACGGTGTTCTTGCCTTTCGGCGAGTAGCCCTCGAAGATGTTGTCGTAGAGCGTGAGGCACATCCCGGCGTGCTCCACATCCGCCTCGCAGGCCAGTTTGTAGTCGGCATCCGCGTCGTATCCGCGCATATAAAAGATTTCCGAGTCGGGTATTTCCAGCTCGCGGACCAGGTCCTGCTTCAACCCGAGAAAGACCTGGAAAGAGGACTGGCTGACGCTCAATCCGCTCAGCCGTGCCTTGTACTCCGCGAGACTTCCCCCATCGGATTCCGGATCTTCGTCCAGCATCCGGTAAAAAGTCTGACCGGCGCTGGCGTTTGACACCACAACCCGCCCGCGGAATTGATCGCCATTCGCGCACTGCACGCCATACGCCGCGCCATTCTGCGTCAAAATCCGTTCGACCGTCGTGTTGAGCAGCACCTTCCCGCCGTGCGCTTCAATGAACTTGGCGAGCGCGTCAGAAATTGCTTGGGAGCGGCCCTTGGGATAGTAACCTCCTTGTTCGAAATATCCAATTGCCGGCAAAGCGTAATAGAAACTGGCCAGTTTCGAGGGAGGCAGTCCGTAGTAAACCCACTGCGCCGATACGATCGCCTTCAGCTTCGGATTCCGAAGGTGCGCATCCACCATCTGTCCCCAGGTCTGCTGGCCGCTGCGATACAGCGCCGGATATTCGATGGGGAACCGGGCCAGATCCACCTGCCCTTGCGCACGGGAGATCCGCATCACGTCGCCGCTCAGGGCCTGCGCCTCGGCGAAAAGGCGCTCAATTCCGGCCCATTCCTCCGGGAACAGGTCCGCCAGCTGCGCAAGATACGCCGGCAGATCGCGCTGGCGCACGCGAATGTCGTAATCCGGAAATGCGGCGCGGTATAGATATGGGTGCGAAACGAACTCCACATCCGTAATTTCCGGGAAGCCTTCGATCAGGTTGCGGACGCCGTTGCGCTCGCCCGCGCCGGTCGAGTGCAGCGACACATCGAAAACAAAGCCGCCTGGCCGGCTGAAGGCCGTCGCATAGCCTCCCGGTTTATCATGCTGCTCGATCACCAGGGCTCTATATCCCTTGCGGGCGAAGGCCGCCGCGCAACTCAAGCCGCCCAGGCCGGAGCCGATGATTACCGCATCGAAGCCATCTTCGTGCCGCGTGTCTGCTTTGGCGGGCAACGCGTCCCAATCGAAGGCGGCCAGAGGCGCGGCCGTCAGCGCGGCGCGGATCAGTTGCCTTCTGGTGAAATCGCTCTCGGACATGTACGCCTCCTTGATTTCAGACCTGTTTAGCTGATATTAACTCTCTTGCACCTTCTCTGAAAGCGTCCAACGGCCAGATACTACAATCGAACCAGTGGCCGCAACGTCGCGCACCTATGAAACGCAGCCCTCCGGGCCTGGAAAAGCCCTTTCCGGCTTTCTTCTTTCCGGGTTTCTGATGGCATTGCTCGGCGCGATTCTTCCGGCGTGGGGTTACCATCGCGATCCGCCGGATTTCGTAGCCGTCGGGAACTATTTCCTGAGCCTCGCGGTGGGCCTGGTGGCATCCACCGCGCTCGCCCGCCCCTTGCTCGCCTGGCGCGGCCTTTCGTTTCTGCTCGTATCCGCGTGCGCGCTGGCCTGCGGGGCACTGGCCTATCTTTCATTCATCCCTCCGCCCGCTCCGTCCTGGTGGCGTGTCTCGGGCCTGCTGCTGCTCGGCGCCGCGGCCGGTCTGCTCAACCTGGGTTTGTTCCACGCGATCTCGCCCATGTATCAACGCGACCCCGCCGGAACCGTGGTCCGGGGCGGCATCTGGTATGGCCTGGGCTGCATGGCGGCCACCATCCTGGTCGCCGGCACGTTTTCCGTGTACACGGTATCGAGCATTGTCGTCTTCATGGCGACGGTGCCGGGAATTTTCGCCGTGCTTTATATCAGGGCCAGTTATCCCAAGGCATCCGCCGCGCTGCATCCCAGATTGCGCGAGAGCTTCAGCGATTTCCGCAGTCCCGGCGCAGTCATGTTCGCGTTGCTCTTGTTTTTCCAGTTCGGCAACGAGTGGTCGATCGCCGGCTGGCTCCCCTTGTTCCTCATCCGGCGCATCGGCCTCAGCCCGAGTGGCGCTCTGGGAATTCTCGCGCTCTACTGGCTGTGCCTGATGATCGGCCGCCTCGTGGCCGTAGCCACTCTGCCGCGCGTGCGGCACGGCCGCCTGTTGGCCGGCAGCATCCTGTCTGCCCTGTTCGGCTGCCTGATCCTGTTCCTGACCGATAACGGGTTCGGCTCGGCCATGGGCGTGTTCTTTCTCGGCGCCGGTTATGCCACCATCTACCCGCTCGTCGCGGAGGCCATCGGACGCCGCTTCCCGTATTACCA
>Ga0070741_10012205_pt1 | contig 15609 bp, 13 predicted proteins | sample Coa_R1_4_FD_66440 | JGI IMG/M metagenome (GOLD analysis project Ga0070741, IMG submission 66440) | Surface soil microbial communities from Centralia Pennsylvania, which are recovering from an underground coalmine fire - Coalmine... | ecosystem: Environmental > Terrestrial > Soil > Unclassified ... | reverse complement strand
GCGCCCCGAGTTCGTCCTCCCGGACCGCGGCAAGGTGACGATGACCGTCCCCTTCATGCGCGCCTACACGGAGCTGCTCGTCAAGACCTGCCACCGCCGGGGGGCACACGCGATGGGCGGCATGGCGGCCCTCCTGCCGAGCCGGACTGACCCGGAGGCGAACCGTGCGGCGATCGCCGGAGTGCGCGCCGACAAGCGCCGCGAGGCGACCGACGGCTTCGACGGCACCTGGGTTGCGCATCCCGACGTCGTGCCGGTGGCGCGGGATGAGTTCGACGAGGTGCTCGGCGAGCGACCGAACCAGATCGGTCGCCTGCGCGAGGACGTCGAGGTCGGCGCCGCCGAGCTGCTCGACGTCCGTTCCGCCGGCGGGGACGTCACCGAGGACGGCCTGCGCAACAACGTCAACGTGGCCATCCAGTACATCTCCTCGTGGCTGCAGGGAAACGGCGCGGCGGCGATCCACGGCCTCATGGAAGACGCCGCCACCGCGGAGATCGCCCGCTCGCAGGTGTGGCAGTGGCTCCGGCACGGCGTCACCCTCGCCGGCGGGGGGCGCGTAACGCGGGAGCTCGTCCGCGAGGTAGAGGACTCCGAGCTTGAGCGCATCCGCGCCGAGATCGGCGATGACCGCTGGTTCTACGACGAGGGACGCCCCGATCTTTCCCGCCGCCTCTTCGAGCAGGCGGCGCTAGCCGACGAGTTCCCCGAGTTCCTCACGCTGCTGGCCTACGAGCATCTCGATTGAGCGGCTGGCAGCGTAGCCCGTGCGGATTGTGTTCGTGTGCAGAGGGCCCTACCGTAGCGCGGTCGCCGCGCGACGGCCAAGAGCCGTGAGCGCCCAATGCCCCTGCGACGGTACCCCAACCATGCCCTAGCCAAGCTGGGCTCTTGGCGAGGGCAGAAGTCGCTCCGCATTCTCACGCATGAGCACAGGGATTAACTCAAGCACCTCGCTGACGCGAAGCCAACCCCGGTCGACCAGTTCGCAGAGGGCCAATTCCAATCCGCGCCGTGCTAGCTCGGCATGACCGACTACGGTCTCAACTGTAGTGTAGTCCCCTCCGAAGCAGAGAAGCTTCGTCGCTGGTGCCGAGGTCAGGAACTCGGTCACGAACCGCGCAGTGCCAAGCGGCGCCAGAATCCAGGCCCAGCAGAGATCGACAGCGACGTTCGGGAAATGCTTAGCCATAGCAATCACCTGACTCTGCTGAGGCCAGGCTGCGTGCATGAGGACGAAGGTGACGTCGGGCCGTCGTTGCACCAGCGACGCGACGTCGGCAACGTGATCGAACACCGACGCTAGTAGGGGCTGGCGGTTTCCGTCAAGGTATCCGAGATGGAGTTTGACGGGCAGCCTCTGCTCCGCGGCGAGATCCAGGCAGCGCCAGAAGATGAAGTCCTCGACTCGTCTGCGATCCTCGGTATGTAGCTCGCCCCGGCGCAGACGCTCAAACTCCCGGCGAGGCGCTCCATCCACCGGGCCGACCGCCAGGGTGCGCAGATACGCCCATTGACACTTGACCGCGACCGCACGACGACCGTACCGTTCGAAGCACCACGTGACGACATCCAGGTAATCGTCCAACGAACCCACGTCCAGCCCAGCCAGGCGCTCCGCCCGCTCATGTCGGCCGCCAACCAGCCGAACAATCGAGAGGTCTTGGTCGAGCAGCTCGGGCGTCGCCGTCCCGCAGAATGGATCCTCCTCAAGTGAGTTCACTTGGCACCGCTCAACGTTCGCAATGCTACGAAGCACGTACTTGTAGTAGCCGGGTCGGCAAAGCTCGCGGCAGCACCGATCCACTTCCTCGATACTCTCGTCATCAAGGCGCAGACCGAACAACCGCTCGGTCGTTACGTCGACCGCCCTCAGGTAGCCCGTCGCCCGCGCAGCCTCGAAATAGGGTTGCACGATCTCCCATTTCTCGCGCGGTGCAAGTGCGTCTCCTCGCACACGTTGCGCCAACGAGTCATCGAGGCCCGCGCTGATCATATCTGCGAGTGCGTAGTCCGTTATAAGGCTCGCCCAGCCCGGTGGGATCGAGCCACGTGACCCTAGCGTGTCAACGAACGCATATGCGCGATCAGACAGCCGATTATGTTCCTCGACCAAGTGTTCGTGCGTATCGATCCACGGTGTCGCGTCGATGAGCTCGCGGATACGGAGACGTACACTCGCGTTCACGTTGAGCGTCCATTCGTTACGAGTGATGTATGTGCACCGCGCTGTCGAGTGCCGGCCCGAGCGACACGAACTAGCTGCGGCACCGTGAAGGCAAGGGCGAGGATGGTCAGCGAGGCCGCGAGCAGCAGCGACGCTACGGCGTTCACCTCGGGCGTGATGCCGAACTTGATCTGGGTGAATATGTAGATCGGAAGGGTGTTGTGATCACCGATCAGGAAGTAGGTGATCACGAACTCGTCCACCGAGAGCGTGAAGGCGACCAGCGCTCCCGCCACTATCGCCGGCAGGAGCAGCGGAAGGACCACGTAGCGCAAGCGCGCCAAGCTGTTGGCTCCAAGGTCGCTGGCCGCCCGCTCGAGCGCCACATCGAAGCCCTCGAGCCGCGCTGCGACCAGCAGCACCACGAAGGGTGTCGTGAAGATGCTCTGGCCGATCACCGCCGTCTCGGTCGAGAGGGGCACGTGCAGCACGCTCGTGAACAGGACCAGCAGGTTGACGCCGATCAGAAGCCCCGGGATCATGATCGGCAGCACGAAGAGAACTCGCAGGCCGTCGCGGAAGCGCAGGCGCGAGCGAACGAGGGGAAACGCCGCCGCCGTGCCAACGATCGTGCTCAGCGCGGTGACCTGGAGCGCGACCTTGAGCGTCGTCTTGACCGCGTCCTGGATCTGGTAATCGGAGAATGCCTCCTGGTACCACTTGAGCGTCCACCCGGTGATTGGGAACGTACCGTAGCGGTTGGCATTAAAGCTGAATAGGACGAGGAGCGCGATTGGCACGAAGAGGAAGGCGTAGATCAGGCCCGCGTAGGCGAAGAGGCCGGTGCGGGCTAGCCGGGCTCGCCGCGAGACGACTTCCAGCTCACGCGCCATAAGCCTCGGGAGCCGAGAGCGAGCGGCGGAAGACGACGAGGAGAACGATCACGAATGCCGCGATCAAGAGAGAGATCGCCGCTCCGCGCGTGTACTGAGCTGCGTTGAAGAAGTTGACTACCAGGTTCCCGATCATCACTCCCCGCGTCCCGCCGACGATCTGCGGGGTGAGGTACTCGCCGAGGACGGGGATGAAGACGAAGATCACGGCGGTGACGATCCCCGGCTTCACCTGCGGGACCAGGATCCGACGGATCGCCGTGAGCGGCGGGGCGCCCAGGTCCATCGCGGCCTTGAGCTGATCCCAGTCGAAGCGCTCGATCGACGAGTAGAGGGTGAGGGCGGCGAAGGGAAAGTAGAGGTAGACGAGAACGAGTATGACCGCGGGGCGGTCATACAGGAATAGCCCTATCGGGTGGCTGGTGATGCCGATCCCCTCGAGCGCACGGTTCAGTAGCCCCTTCTCGCCCAGGATCGTCAGCCACGAGTAGGCGCGCAGGAGGTAGCTGGTCCAGAACGGAACGACGACCAGGACCAGTAGCGGCGCGCGGAGCCGCCGCGGCACATGGCGCGAGAGCCAGTAGGCGAAGGGAAACGCCAGCGCGATCGTGATCGCGGTCGCCAGGCAGGACACCCAGAGGGTCGCCCACATAGTCGAGACGTACGTCGGAGTGGTGAAGAAATAGGTGTAGTTATCGAACGTCCAGTCGTGGACGACGCTGTAATCCACCACCCTCCAGAAGCTGTAACAGACGATGATCGCCAGCGGAACCAGGAAGAACCCGCCGAACAGGAGCGCGGCCGGGAGGAAGCCAGCGTACGACGCTGCGGCGCGCCCGAGGCGATCGCGAAGCGGCCCGGCTCCAGCCGCCCCCGCTTCGGCGATCACCGCGGCGTGGCCCCCGCCGGCTCGAGGATGAGCGCGTCATCGGCGCCCCACGCGAGCCCGACCGCCGTGCCGGGCTCCGGCACGGCTGTGGCCTCGTGACCGGGGAGGCTCAGGATCAGTGGTAGCTCGGACGCCGGCGACTCGACGGCCACTCGCATCTGGCTGCCCAGAAACGACGCCTTCAGCACGAGCCCGGACAGCCTGCCCTCGGGATCGTCTGCGGCGACGAGCCGGATCGCCTCCGGCCGGAGCATCAGGGTCGCCGGGCCGTCAGGGTGGCGCCCGCCGCATGGGATCCGGGTCCCGTCCCGCAGGCGCGCCGCATCGCCCTCGACCTCGACTTCGATGAAGTTCGCATGGCCGATGAAGTCCGCGACGAACCGGGATACGGGTCGCCTGTAGATCTCCTCGGGCGTGCCAACCTGCTCGATCCGTCCATCGTTGAGCACCGCGATGCGATCGGCCAGGGACATCGCCTCCTCCTGGTCGTGCGTTACGTACACGAAGGTGGTCCCGACCTCGTGATGGATCTGGGCGAGCTCGACCTGGAGACGCTGGCGGAGCTTCAGGTCGAGGGCGCCCAGCGGCTCGTCCAGGAGGAGGACGGCGGGGCGCTTTACGAGCGCGCGCGCCACCGCGACCCGCTGCTGCTGCCCTCCCGAGAGCTGGGCCGGCGCGCTCTCGGCCTGCGCCTCGAGGCCCACCAGGGCGAGGGCCTCGTCAACGCGCACGCGCGCCTTGCCTTTCGGCACCCCGTCCATCCGCAGGCCGAACGCCACGTTCTCTCGCACGGTCATGTGCGGGAAGAGGGCGTAGGACTGGAACACGGTGTTGACCGGCCGCCTGTGGGGCGGCAGCGTGTCGATCCGCTCGCCCCGCAACCAAACGGTGCCCTCGGTCGGTGCGACGAAGCCGCCGATCAGGTTCAGCGTCGTCGTCTTGCCGCAGCCCGAGGGCCCGAGCAGGCAGAAGAACTCGCCGTCGCGGATGTCGAGGTCGAGTTCGGCCACCGCGACCCGGGAGCCGTAGCGCTTGGTCACGCGGCGCAGACTTATGCCCGCTCGATCCCGGGCCTCGCAGCCGACCTCAGGCGTCGCTTCCGCGGCGCCTGCGCCGAGTGGCGGTGCGGCTCCGATGGCGGCCGAGAGGGGCGTCGGCAACTCCATGCCGAGTCAGGCTACGCGCCAAACACCTCGTTGAACGCGTCGATGTAGGCCTGCTCGTTCTGGGAGGGTCCCTTGAGGGTCATCTTCAGCGCGCGCTCGGGGTCGTTGTAGTAGAGGATGTCAGCGCGCTCCTTTTGACCTTGATTTACGAGTAGCTTATAGGCCTTCTCATTGAATAGGGGGCGCCCATTGACCAGGAAATTCTTCGCGATCCAGGGCGCCTGCTCCATCGCGTTGATGAACTTCATGAAGGACTCTAGATTTCGCGAACCCTTCACGCACATCTCGCCATCGATGAAGCCGTACGTTCCTTCCTTTGGCGTAACCCCTCTTATGAGGGGGCCCCCAGCCGCCTTGACACGCAGCTCAGTGCCGAGATTGCCTGTCGCCAGCCAGGCGGACTCGTCCGCCAGCGCACGGATAACCTCGGTGTTCTGAGATACGAGCTTTAGCACCTGGGGCTTCACTTTGGCCAAGAACTCCTTTGCCTTGGCAAGCTCAGCGTCCGTCATGTTGTACGGGTCCTTGGCGCCCGTGGCGATGCCTGAAAGAGCCATCAGATCGGTGGGCTGGTTCTCGTCAACGTATCGGCCTTTGTATTTCGGGTCGGTCAGCACCTCCCACGACGTGGGCGCCGGCCGCACGAACTTTGGGTTGTAGTAGAGCTGGCGACTCGACCAGCCGAACGGGTAGGCCATGATCTGTGAGCCTGCAAGCCAGAATGGCATCCTGCGAGCGATCGGATAGAGTTGAGCTGCGGCCGGGATGCTGTTGATGTCGAAAGACTCGATGAGGCCCTCGTCGTTGAATTTCGGCACCCACAGCGCATCCTCGGACGACATGTTCCACTGGCCGCCGGCGGTCTTGACCTTGACGTAGGCGTCGGAGTCGTCGCTGAAGAGCTGCGGACGGCCGGCGATGCCGGTCTTGGCCTTCACCTCCTGGAGCTGCTTCGGGAAGTAGTGATCCGACCAGGTCAGCCAGTTGAGAGTCGACAGGATGCCGCCGCCCGAGCTCGAGCCGCAGGCAGCCAGGAAGCTGCCAAGCCCGCCGACCGAAAGCGCGACGCCCGCCGAGCGGCCGATGAACACTCGGCGCGTGAGCCGAGGGCCATCGCCTCCGCCAGGCACAACCTCCATCGGACCCGTCGCCGTCGCCCCAGAGCCAGGCTCCTCGGAGCCTGGAACGTTCTCCAGCATCTCTCGCTCCTCCGATTTGGAATGTTCCAGGTACGGCCTACCTTAGCCGCTTGCCTCCGGCCTGTCAAGGGGCGCAGGAGAATCCGCTCCCAACCGCCGCGGGCGCGCCTCACTCGCGCCGCGGAGGGCCCGTCGAGCTGCGAACGACGAGGGCCGGCCTCAGGGTCTCGTGGCGGGGCGGCCCGGTGAGCTCCCCACGCATGCGCGCCAGGAGGGTCTCGACGCCGAGGCGGGCGATCTCGTCGATCGGCTGGCGGATAGTGGTCAGACCGATCCGGGCCAGCCCCGCCAGGTGGACGTCGTCGAAACCGACGATCGAGAGCTGCTCGGGCACGCCCAGGCCATGCCGATCCGCGAACTCGAGGAGCGCGATGGCGCCGAGGTCGTTGGAGCAGACGACCCCGGTCGCCCCATCCGGCCCAGTCAGCGCCTCCCGAAGGGGTATGACCTCGCCCAGCATCGTCGCCTGCTCCGCCCCGGGCTCCCAGTGGATAGGCGCGGAGGGCTTGGCGTTCGCCGCTCTCATAGCCGCTCGGTAGCCGGCGGCGAGACCGTGGCTGGCGCGGCTCTCTACGAACGGCGTGGTCAGGTAGGCGATGCGCCCGTGGCCGGCTTCGAGCAGGTGCCTGGTCGCGAGCCTGGCCCCGGCGGACTCGCTCACCGAGACCGAGTCGCCCCAGTCCTCGCGGAGCCCCATGAAGACCACCGGGACCCGCCCCTGCAGCGCCGACTCGATCTCGAGCGAGCGGCCGAAGAAAGCGAGGAAGGCGACTCCTGCGACTCGTTGCTCGAGCAGCGCCTCGACCCGGTAGACGGCAAGGTCCGGGTCGCGCTCGATATTGCAGAACATCGCCGTGTAGCCGGCGTCGAAGGCGTAGCGCTCGACGCTCTTCGCCAGCTCCGCGTAGAAGGGATTGTCGAAGTCGCCGATCAGGACCGCGATGATCGTGGTGCGCTGACGCACGAACTGGCGCGCCAGGGCGTTCGGCCGATAGCCAAGCGTCTCGATCGCCGCCTTCACCCGCTCCCGGGTCGCCTCCGCGACGTCGTCGGAGCCCCGGATCACGTTCGAGACCGTTGACTTCGACACCCCGGCGAGCGCCGCAACGTCGAAGATCGTTGGATCGCGCCGGCGAGCGGACCCGCGCGGGCCCCCGGAGGAAGCCTTGCGGCTGGATTTCGCGCGCGCAGGCATGGAGCGTTTCGATGTCTAGCGTATGCCCTTGACTACGGGTGTTGTGGCAGGTAGATTCTGGAACGTTCCATGAGAACTACTTCCCTTCCCTCATGACCTCGGCGCGGACGCGGGTTGGTGTCGTCGGCTGCGGGCTGATCGCCCAGACGATGCACCTCCACTACCTAGCCGAGCTCGACGACCGCTTCGAGATAGCTGCGCTCTGCGACCTCTCGGAGGACGTCCTAGCCGCCTGCGCGAGCCGCTACTCGGTGAAGCGCACCTTCACCGATTGGGAGGAGCTCCTCCGCGAGCCCCTCGACGCGGTGCTCATCCTCAGCTCCGGGAACCATGCTCCCGCCGCCGTGGCCGCCGCCGAGGCCGGCCTTCACGTGTTCGTGGAGAAGCCGATGGCGATCTCGGCGGCGGAGGGCTCGCGGATGGTGGCAGCCGCCGAGTCGGCCGGCGTCCGGCTCATGGTGGGCACGATGAAGCGCTACGACCCCGCGTACGAACGGCTGATCGAGCTGCTGCCCGAGCTATCCGGCGTGCGGCTCGTACAGGTGACGACCCTGGAGTCGCCGATCGCCCCCTACGTCCTCCACTTCCCGCTCGCCCGGCCGCAGGCGACGCCCGCGGCTGCGCTTGCGGCAATCCAGGCCGAGGATGACCGCTTGTCCGCGGCAGCGCTCGGCCCGCAGGCTGACGAGCTAACCCGCTCCGTTTACCGCGACATCCTGCTCGACAACCTCGTCCACGAGTTCAACATGCTGCGGGGGGCGCTCGGCGAGCCAACCGCTGTGACCTCCGCCCGGCTCGCCTCGGAGACGGTGCTCGTGAGCCTCAGCTTCGGAGACGTCGAGTGCCACCTCTCGTGGGTCGATCTGCCGGGTATCGCCCACTACCGGCAGGAGCTCGCCTTCTACGCGCCCGACGGTCGCATAACGCTGACCCTGCCGTCCCCCTTCCTGCGCAACACGCCCGGCGTGGTGACGGTCGAGGGCGGCGAGCCCGGCACCCCCCACGCGTGGCGGCGCGAGGAGGTCGTCGCCTACGACGAGGCGTTCAAGCGCGAGCTGATCGCCTTCCATGATGCCATCGTCAACGGGGTCGAGCCTCGCACCCCCGGCACCGACGGCCTTCGCGACGTCCTGCTCTGCGAGGCGGTCGCCCGCGTCCACCTGAGCGGCGAGCCGGCTATCGAGCCGACCGCGATCAGCGCCGCCGAGGGGGCGCGCTGATGGCCTTGACGGATCCCGCTCACGACGGCTCCGGCGGCTTCGCCGTCGCCAACGCCCCCTGCAGCTTCGGCGCCTTCGAGCTAACCGTTGGCACGACCCAGGTTCCCGACCCGGAGCTCCTCCTCGACGCCGTGGCCGGCGCCGGATATGCGGGGATCGACCTGGGCCCGGTCGGCTACCTGGGTTCGAACGGGATCCTTCGGGCGCGGCTGGCCGAGCGAGGCCTCGGGCTCGCCGGAGGCTACGTGGGGCTTCCCTTCTCGAATCCCGAGCAGTTCAGCGACTCGCTGACGATGCTCGACGCGGTTCTCGATGCTTTCGATGGCACCGCCCCTGGACCCGCTCCCCCCCGACCGACCCTGGCCGATGCCGGCTCGGCCGAGCGCGCGGCACATCCGGGGAGGGCGGCCCTCGATCGCAGCGTCGGGCTGGGTAGAGCGAAGTGGCGCACCTTCGCCCACAACCTCGCGGTGGCTGTCGAGCGCTGCCGCGAGCGAGGCTACGAGCCCACGTTCCATCCCCACACGGCGACCTATGTCGAGGCAGAGTGGGAGATCGAGCGCCTTCTCGAGTCGAGCGACGTGGGCGTGTGCCTGGACACCGGCCATCTTCTGCTCGGGCGCGCCGATCCGGTGGCGGCGGTCCGCCAGTGGGGCGAGCGGATCAACCAGGTCCACCTGAAGGATGCCCGCCGGGAAGTGCTGGAGAGGATCGTGGCCGATGCCGCTCCGGTCGTCGAGATCTGGCGACGACGGGCTTTCTGCGCGCTCGGCGAGGGTGACGTGGACGTGCCGGGGGTGCTCGATGCGCTTGCCGAAATCGGATACCGGGGCTGGCTCGTGGTCGAGCAGGACATCCTGCCCGAGCCCGGCGCGCCGGTCGAGCGAGCCGCAAGTGAGCAGCGCCGCAACCGCGAGTACCTCCGCGCACGAGGAATCTGAGGACATGGGTCGGGCGCAGGTCCGGATCGCGGTCGTCGGGGCTGGCCGGATGGGGTCCGTCCACCTCGAGGCGCTGGCGCGGGCGGCGCGGGCCCGGGCGGTCGCGGTGGTTGATCCCGAGCCGGCTGCGCGCGCCCGGGCCGCCGATCGTGGCCTTCGGTCCCACGCGAGCGTCGAGGAGCTTCTCGCCGCAGGCGGCTTCGACGCGGCGCTGATCGCGACCCCCAGCGGCCTTCACGCTGAGCTGGTAGAGCGCTTTGCCTCGGCCGGGATCTCCGTGCTCTGCGAGAAGCCGTGTGGGCTGCGGGCCGGTGACGCGCTCGCCGCAGGGCGCGCGGCAGAGCGGGCCGGGATCAGGCTGCAGGTCGGCTACTGGCGGCGCTTCGTCCCCGAGCTCGAGCAGCTTCGTTCACGCCTTGCAAGCGGCGAGCTGGGAGTACCGCTGCTTCTCTCCTGCCACCAGTGGGACGAATGGCCTCCATCGCCGGAGTACCGTGCCACGAGCGGCGGCATCGCGATCGACATGGGCGTGCACGAGCTTGACCAAGCGCGCTGGCTGCTAGGCCAGGAGATCGAGGCGCTCGCCGCCCGGCCCGCGGGGCCTCCTACCGCCGATCCGGGCGATCCCGACGCCGCCGTCGCCGTGGCCCGGCTCTCCGGAGGCGCCGGCCTCGTGATCACGCTCGGGCGCAGGTTCGAGCCCGGGGACTGCTGCTGGCTCGAGCTGACCTGCGAGCGGGCGTACGAACGCTGCCCGTTCATGTGGGGCGCCGATGCCGAGCGGGCCTTCCTCACGGCACTGGCTGCCCAGGCCGATGCCTTCGCCGATTCCCTGGACGACGGCGCGGCTCGCGGCGCCGGCGCCGCTGACGCCGTCGCGGCGCTCGCCGCCGCCGAGTGGTTCGACCAGGCCCTGGCGAGGATGGAGACGAAGCCCGAGGAGGCGCCCGCGAGGTGAGCGACCTGCGGCCGGAGGTCGGGATCGGCATCGTCGGCTACGGCGGGATCGCCCGTGCCCACGCTTACGGCTGGGCGGCGGCGCCCCGGTTCCGCGATCTTCCCTGCCGGCCGCGCCTCGTGGCGATGAGCGGGCGGGACGCGGGGGCTCTCGCCCGCGCCGCGCAGGCCTGCGGGGTCGCGGAGACGCACACGGACTGGCGCGCGCTGGTCGACCGTCCCGACGTCGATGTCGTCGACATCTGCACGCCGCCGGGAAGCCACGCCGCGATCATCGAGGCCGCCGCCGAGGCCGGGAAGGCGATCCTGTGCGAGAAGCCGCTCGGAGTCGAGTACGAGGAGGTTGCGCGCGCGGCCGGCGCGGCGGCGCGGGCAGGCGTCCTCAACGCGATCGGCTTCAACTACCGGCGGCTGCCCGCGGTCGCTTTGATGAAGCGGATGATCGACGAGGGCGCTATCGGCGAGCCGCTGACCTGGCGGGCGATCTGGCTCACCGACGAGTTCCTCGATCCGGAAGTGCCGTTCGACTGGCGCTTCGAGCGCGCGAGCGGCGCCAGCACGATCGCCGACCTGGGCAGTCACCTGCTCGACCTCGGCCAGTGGATGATCGACGGCATCAGCGCCGTGGCGGCTCAGTCGCGAACCTTCACGAGCGAGCGCACGGACCCAGCCACCGGGGCCCAGAGGCCCGTCGACGTGGACGAGGCCTCGGCAGCGCTCGTCCGCTTCCGCAGCGGCCCCATCGGCGTCCTCGAGGTCAGCCGGGTGGCGGCCCGCCGTCCCTGCGACCTCACGCTCGAAGCCAACGGAAGCAACGGCACGCTGCGCTTCGACTACCCGCGGCTCAACGAGCTCTGGTACGGCGACGCGCGCGAGCCCTCGACCCTGTACGGGATGCGCCGGATCCGCGCCGAGCACCCCACGCATCCCTACGCCGAGCGTTGGTGGCCGCTGGGGCAGGGGATCGGCTGGGGCTCCAGCTTCGTGAACCAGGCCGCCGACTTGCTAGAGCGCTGGCCCGGCGGGCCCTGGGACCCCGATCTCGCGACCGGCCTCCGGGTGCAAGCGGTATGCGCGGCTATCGAGCGCTCCGCCGCGGAGGGGCGCTGGGTCGAAGTGTCGGAGATCGTGCCCGAGCCGAGCTCAGCCGAGTCCCGCCCCGTGGAGGCTCACGATGCGTCCGCCTGAGGTGATCACGATGGGCCGGATTGGGGTCGACCTCTATCCGGAACAGGTCGGGGTTCCGCTTGCCGAGGTGCGCAGCTTCTCCAAGTCGCTGGGCGGCAGCGCAGCCAACGTGGCGGTGGCGGCGGCGCGGCTCGGTACCGCCGCCGCGATCGTCACCAAGGTCGGTCAGGATCCCTTCGGCGAGTACCTGCGCGCGGCGCTTCGCGAGTTCGGCGTCGACGCGGGCTTCGTCGGCACCGAGCCTGGCCTGCGCACCCCGCTCGCCTTCTGCGAGATCCGCCCGCCGGATCGCTTCCCGATCCTCTTCTACCGCGAGCCGACCGCTCCCGACATGATGCTCCGCCCGGGAGAGCTGCCGCTCGACGCCATACGCGGGGCCCGGCTCTTCTGGACGACGGGCACGGGGCTTTCGGCTGAGCCGAGCCGGAGCGCGACGCTCTCCGCCCTGGAGTCCCGCGAGGGCGAGGGCGCCGGCGCGCTGACCGTGCACGACCTCGATTACCGGCCGAGCCTCTGGCACTCGGAGGAGGAGGCGAGACGGCTGGCGCGGCGGGCGCTGGGGGCGGCTTCGGTCGTGGTCGGCAACCTCGAGGAAGCCCGGATGGCGGTGGGCGAGGCGGATCCGGCGGCCGCCGCCGAGGCGCTCCTCGGCCTGGGGCCGAACGTGGCGATCGTCAAGCGCGGCGCCGAGGGGGCGCTCGCTCGCAGCGCCTCGGGCGAGCTCGTCGAGGCCCCCGGCGTTGCCGTCGAGGTCGTCAACGAGCTCGGGGCTGGCGATGCCTTCGGCGGCGCGCTGTGCCACGCGCTGGTTGGCGGCTGGGAGCTCGAGCGGGCGCTTCGCTTCGCGAACGCGGCGGGGGCGATCGTGGCCTCGCGCCGCCTCTGCGCCGACGACATGCCGACCCTGGCCGAGGTCGAGGCCCTGCTGGCGGGGAGCGTTCGATGAGCGTCGTGCGGTTGACGGTTGCCCAGGCCTTGGTCCGCTTCCTCGCCGCGCAGCGAACCGAGCGCGACGGCGTCGAGCAGCGCCTCTTCGCCGGCTGCTTCGGGATCTTCGGGCACGGCAACGTGGCCGGGATCGGGGAGGCGCTTCAGGAGGAGCCCGAGCTCACGTACTACCAGGCGCGGAACGAGCAGGGGATGGTCCACGCCGCGGCCGCCTTCGCGCGGATGCGGAACCGGCTCGCCACCCTCGCCTGTACCACCTCGATCGGCCCCGGCGCGACCAACATGGTGACCGGAGCGGCCCTCGCCACGATCAACCGCCTCCCCGTGCTCCTGCTCCCGGGCGACGTCTTCGCCACCAGGACACCCCAGCCCGTCCTCCAGCAGCTCGAGGTCCCCGCGGATGCCGAGATCTCGGTCAACGACTGCCTGCGGCCGGTGTCCCGCTACTGGGCGCGCATCAACCGCCCCGAGCAGCTTCCCGCCGCGCTGCTGGAGGCGACGCGCGTGCTCACCGACCAGGCGGAGACCGGGGCCGTGACCATCGCCCTGCCACAGGACGTTCAGGCGGAGGCCTACGAGTTCCCGGAGGAGCTCTTCGCGACCCGGGTCTGGCACATCCCCCGGCCAGTGCCTGATCGCCCCTCGCTCGAGCGGGCGGCGGCGCTGATCCGAGCCGCCAAGCGCCCGCTGATCGTCTCGGGCGGCGGCACGATCTACGCCGAGGCGACCGACTCGCTGCGGGCCCTGGTCGAGGCTACGGGCATCCCCGTGGGCGAGACGCAGGCCGGCAAAGGTTCGCTGCCGCACGGCCACCCCTGCAACCTCGGCGCAATCGGCGTGAGCGGGACGCCGGGCGCGAACCGCGCTGCGCGCGAGGCCGACGTCGTGATCGGCGTCGGCACGCGCTGGACCGATTTCACCACCGCCTCGAAGTCAGCTTTCCAAAACCCAGCGGTGCGGTTCGTGAACCTGAACGTCGCCGCACACGACGCGGCCAAGCACGCTGGCGTCGCCCTCGTCGGCGACGCACGCGCCGGGCTCGACGAGCTGGCCCGCCAGCTCTCGGGCTACCACGTGCCCGCCGAATACGAGCGCTGGGCGGCGACCCAGGTTGAGGAGTGGGAGCGCGAGCGCGATCGCCTCTACCACCTCGGACACGAGCCGCTGCCCAGCCAGGGCGAGGTCATCGGCGCAGTCGCCGAAGCCGCTGCGCCGCGCGACGTCGTGGTCTGCGCGGCGGGATCGGCGCCCGGCGACCTGCACAAGCTGTGGCGGGCGCGCGACCCGAAGAGCTACCACGTCGAGTACGGCTACTCCTGCATGGGCTACGAGATCCCCGGCGGGCTGGGAGTGAAGATGGCGGCACCCGACCGCGAGGTGTTCGTCCTGATCGGCGACGGCTCCTACCTGATGCTCCCGGGCGAGCTCGTGACCGCGCTCCAGGAGCGGATCAAGCTGATCGTTGTCCTCCTCGACAACCACGGCTTCGCCTCGATCGGCTCGCTCTCGCGCTCGCTCGGATCCGACGGCTTCGGGACCCACTACCGGTTCCGGGAGGATGGCTCGCTGGGGACCGACTCCGAGCTCGGCGGCGAGGTGCTGCCGATCGATCTCGGGCGCAACGCCGAGACGCTCGGGGCCCGGCTCATCCGGGCCCGGACGATCGCCGAGCTTCGCGACGCTCTCGGCGAGGCGCGCAGCAGCGATCGCACCGTGGTCATCCACATCGAGGTCGATCGCTACGAATCGGTCCCCGCATACGAGAGCTGGTGGGACGTACCCGTCGCCGCCCGCTCCGGCATCGAGGCCGTTGCTCGCGCCCGCAGCGATTACGAGGCGGCGCGGGAGGCGCAGCGTCACTACCTGAGGCCGAGCTGATGACGAGCGTTCTGGTCCAGGGAACACCCGCGGGAGTGGAAGTGACCCCCGAGTCGGCGGGCTGGGATTACGTGGGCTTCGAGGCCCTGACGCTCGCCGCGGGCGAGCGCCGCCGGGTCGTGACCGGCGGGCGCGAGCTGCTCGTGGTCCTCCTCGCCGGCCGCTGCAACGTACGCAGCTCCCGGGGCGAGTGGGAACGGATCGGCGACCGCCGCTCGGTGTTCGATGGGCTGCCCCACGCCGTCTACCTGCCGCCGTCCAGCGAGCTCGAGCTCGAGTCCGCTGGCGATGGCGACGCCGAGGTCGCGCTCTGCTTCGCGCCCGCCGAGCGCGGGTCGGACGCTCGCTGCATAGGCCCCGAGGACGTGGAGGTCGAGACGCGCGGCCACGGCTCGATGGAGCGCCGGATCCACAACATCCTCATGGCCGGCCAGCCGGCGGAGCGGTTGCTCGTAACCGAGGTCCTCACCCCCGCCGGCCACTGGTCCAGCTACCCGCCGCACAAGCACGACCGTGACGCGCCGCCGGCGGAGTCCCTGCTCGAAGAGACCTACTACCACCGCCTGCGGCCAGCCAGCGGCTTCGCACTGCAGCGCGTCTACACCGCCGATCGCGGCCTGGACGAGTGCGTCGCCGTCCGCGACGGCGACGTCGTGCTCGTCCCGCGCGGCTATCACACCGTCTCCTGCCCGCCCGGCTACGAGCTCTTCTACCTGAACGTCATGGCCGGTCCGCGCCGGGCCTGGGAGGTCGCGAACGACCCCGACCACGCTTGGCTTCTGAGCGGGGCGGTGCGCTGATGGCGGCCCACCGGCCAACCGAGGTCCGAGCCGGAGCGCCGGCCGAGTCCATCGAGCCCCGCCTCCTGCGCAACTACGTGGGCGGCGAGTGGCGCGAGGCCGGCGGCGCCGGGACGCTAGCCGACTGCGACCCGGCGACGGGCGAGGTGAGCGCGCTGGTCCCGCTCT
>Ga0070741_10012204_pt1 | contig 15609 bp, 14 predicted proteins | sample Coa_R1_4_FD_66440 | JGI IMG/M metagenome (GOLD analysis project Ga0070741, IMG submission 66440) | Surface soil microbial communities from Centralia Pennsylvania, which are recovering from an underground coalmine fire - Coalmine... | ecosystem: Environmental > Terrestrial > Soil > Unclassified ... | reverse complement strand
AGCCCGGTTCGGAGCGAGACCTTGGGCGGCCCCTCGCCGACGCTCCCCACGATGGCGGCGTGCTCACCGCGCGGGTTCGAGCGCGCCGCGGCGAGCACCGCCTCGGCGTCCTCCGGCGCGACGATCGCGACGCACACGCCCTCGTTCGCCACGTACAGCGGATCGAGCCCGAGCATCTCGCACGCGGCCCGGACCGGAGCGAGCACGGGCACGTCCGCCTCGACGGCGGTGATCGACACGCCCGAGGCCTGCGCGAGCTCGTTCAGGACGCTCGCAACGCCACCGCGCGTCGCATCCCTCAGGCAGCGGACGTCGCCGGCGGCGATCATCGCCTGGGCGAGGTCGGTGAGCGGGGCGGTGTCGGAGACGAGCCGGGCCTCGAACTCGATCCCGGCGCGCCGCGACATCACCGCGACGCCGTGCGAGCCGACGGGGCCGGAGACGAGCACGACGTCGCCGGGGCGCGCCCGCTCGGGCCCGATCTCGACGCCGTCGGGGATCACGCCGATGCCCGAGGTCGTGATGAACAGCCCGTCCGCGCTCCCGCGCTCGACCACCTTCGTGTCGCCGGTCACGAGCGCGACCCCGGCGCGCCGGCACGCCTCCGCCATCGAGGTCACGACCTCGCCGAGGTCCCGCAGCGGAAGGCCCTCCTCGAGGATCATCGCGGCCGACAGGAACAGGGGCGTTGCGCCCATCATCGCGAGGTCGTTCACGGTGCCGTTCACCGACAGCTCGCCAATGTTCGAGCCGGGGAAGAACGCCGGCGCGACGACGAACGCGTCGGTCGTGAAGGCGAGCCGGGTGCCGCCGACCTCGACCACGGCCGCGTCGCCCAGGCGCGCGAGCTCGGAGCCGTCGCCCGCGAGCACCGGCACGAACAGGTCGCGGATGAGCTGCGCGGTGAGCTTGCCGCCGCTCCCGTGACCGAGCAGGACGGTGTCACCCGGCGGCAGCGGAACCGGGCAGCGCAGCGCGAACTCTCGATCCTCGCTCACGAGCCCACCTCCCGACGCGTTCGGCCGGCGAGGAAGTAGGCGGCGCAGGCGCCCTCGCTCGAGACCATCGGGGCCCCGAGCGGCGTCTCCGGCGTGCAGAGCGTGCCGTAGGCCGGACACGCGTCCGGCTTGGCGCGCCCGACGAGCACCCGTCCGGCGATGCAGATCTCGGATTCGGAAGCGGGCACCCCGTCCTCCCGCGGGAACCGCAGCTCGGCGTCGTGGTCGCGGTAGGCCTCGCGCAGGCGCAACCCGCTCCTCGGGATCACGCCGATCCCGCGCCACGCGCGATCGCAGGTCTCGAAGACCTCGGCGACGACCGCCTGCGCCGCGCGGTTCCCCGTCCGGCCGACCGCGCGGACGTACTGGTTCTCGACCTCCGCGCGCCCCTCCTCGAGCTGCCGGACCACCATCAGGATGCCCTCGAGCAAATCGACCGGTTCGAACCCCGTGACGACGAGTGGCACGCCGAACTCGCGCGCGATCGGCTCGTACTCGGTCCATCCCTGCACCGCACACACGTGACCCGGCGCGAGGAAGCCCTGGACGCGGTTGCCGGGGGACACCAGGATCGCCGCGATCGCCGGCGGCACGAGCACGTGGGCGACCAGCAGGGCGAAGTTCGCAATGCCGAGCTCCTTCGCCTGCTTGACCGCCATGGCATTGGCGGGCGCCGTGGTCTCGAAGCCTACCGCGAAGAACACGACGGTCTTGTCCGGATTGCGCCGGGCGACCTCGAGCGCGTCCAGCGGCGAGTAGACCACGCGCACGTCGGCGCCGGCGGCGCGGGCCATGAACAGGTCCTCGCTCGAACCGGGGACGCGGAGCATGTCGCCGAACGAGCACAGGATCGCGTCGGGGCGCTTGGCGATCGCGATCGCCTCGTCGATCAGCGCGAGGGGCGTGACGCAGACCGGGCAGCCGGGTCCGTGGACGAGCTCGATCTCGGCCGGCAGGAGCTGGTCGATGCCGGCTCGGATGAGCGTGTGGGTCTGGCCACCGCAGACCTCCATCAGCGTCCACGGGCGGGTGACCGCGCGCGCGATCTCGTCGAGGAGGCCGCGCGCGATTCGCTCGTCGCGGTACTCGTCGATGAACCTCACCCGCGCACCCCCTCCGGATCCTGGGGGAGGTCGATGCCCTCGAGGTTGCCCATCTCGGCCAGCAGCTCGTAGGCGCGCCGGGCCTCCTCTTCGTCCACCACCGAGATCGCAAAGCCCACGTGGATCACGACGTAGCTGCCGACGCCGACCTCGGGCTCGTACGCGAGACAGGCCTTGCGCCGGATGCCGCCGAAGTCCACGAGCCCCATCCGCAGCCCGTCCTCCTCGAAGACCTCCACCACCTTGCCCGGGACTCCGAGACACATCAGCCCTCGCCTCCCATCCTCGCGTGCGCGACGAGCACCTGCCCGAGCGCGATTCCGCCGTCGCCGGCCGGGACCTGCCGGGGGACGAACACGGAGAACCCGAGCGCCTCCAGGCGGCCGACGGTCTCGTCCACCAGGAGCGCGTTCTGAAACACTCCGCCCCCGAGACAGACCCGGTCGAGGCCTGTGGAGGAGCGGATCCGAGCGCACACGAGCTCGATCGCCTCGGCCACGCTGTGGTGGAACCGCGCCGAGACGCGCCCGGCCGGGACTCCCTCGAGCAGATCGCGCACCACGCCGGCGACGATCGGCCGCGAGTCGACGATGAGCCGGCCGTCCAGCAGGTCGAGGCGGACGGGGTAGGCATTCGCGTCCTCGGGCTCCGCGGCTTGCTCGAGCAGCATCGCCGGCTGACCCTCGTACGTCGCCTCCCGGCAGACGCGGGCGAGTGCCGAGACGGCATCGAAGAGCCGGCCCATCGAGCTCGTGAGGGGCGAGGCGAGCCCGGAGCGGATCTGTCCGAGCACCACCGCCGAATCGTCGCCGCGCTCCGGCATCAGCGACCTCGCCTCGGCCAGGCACCCGGCGTCGGCCGCGTGCGCGAGCGCCATTCGCCAGGGCTGGCGAACCGCCGCGTCTCCGCCCGGCTGGCGGACCGCGCGGAGGTGGCCGAGCCGTTCCGCCCGGCCCCAGTCGCACGCCAGGAACTCCCCGCCCCAGATCGTCCCGTCGTCGCCGAGGCCGAACCCGTCGAACGCCACCCCGATCACCGGCCCCCCGAGACGGTGCTCGGCCATCACCGCCGCAACGTGCGCGTGGTGGTGCTGCACGGCCACGCGGGGAAGCCCGGTCTCCTCGGCGAAACGGGTCGTGGCGAAGTCGGGGTGCAGGTCGTGGGCGACCACCTCGGGCTCGAGGGCGAAGACGCACCGGTAACGATCGAGCGCATCGGCGTAGGCGCGCATTGCCTCTTCCGTGTCGAGGTCGCCGATGTGCTGCGACAGGAACGCGCGAGTGCCGCTCGCGAGGCAGAAGGTGCCGTTCAGCATCGCGCCGGCGCCGAGCGTCGGCCGGACCTCCACCGGCAGCTCGATCGGCGAGGGCGCGAAACTCCGGGCCCTCCGGATCACGACGGGTCCGGAGCGCCAGACGCGGGCGACCGAGTCGTCGTAGCGGGCGACGATCTCGCGGTCGTGGACGAGGAAGGCGTCCGCGATCCCCGACAGGCGCTCACGCGCCTCGTCGTTCCCGGTGCAGATCGGCTCGTCGCTGCGGTTCCCGCTGGTCATGACGAGCGGGATCTGCGCCTCCCCCAGCAGCAGGTGGTGCAGCGGGGTCGAGGGAAGCATCGCGCCCTGCCGCCGGTGCCCGGGCGCGACGGACGGGGCCAGACGTCCGAGGTCCGGCACGAGCACGATCGGTGCCGAGGGCGAGCCGAGCAGCGCGACCTCGTCCGGCGCGAGCTCGAACAGCTCCCGCGCCTGCTCGACATCGGCGACCATCACGGCAAACGGCTTGTCCGGCCTCGCCTTGCGAACGCGGAGCGCGTGCACCGCCCGGTCGTTCGTCGCGTCGCACGCCAGGTGGAATCCGCCCAGTCCCTTCACCGCGACGATCATGCCGCGACGAAGGAGCGATGCGGCCTCCGCGATCGGATCCCCGTCGAGCGGCCTCCAACCGGCGTCCCGGAGCTCGACGCGCGGTCCACAGACCGGACAGGCGACCGGCTCGGCGTGGAACCGGCGATTCGAGGGATCGAGGTACTCGCGACGGCAGTCGTCGCAGAGCGGGAAGACGCGCATGCTCGTCCGCTCGCGGTCGTAGGGGAGGCGTTCGATGATCGTGAACCTGGGCCCGCAGTCCGTGCAGTTGATGAAGGGGTACCGGTAGCGGCGGTCCTTGGGATCGAACAGCTCCGTCAGGCAAGCCGCGCACGTGGCCACGTCCGGCGAGACCATCCGATCGCCTCCCGCCTCGGACAGGCTCCGATCGACCTCGAATCCTGCGAGGTCGAGGACCGATGCGGGCGACCACCGCACGTCCTCGACGCGCGCAAGCGGAGGGGCCTCCGCCGCAATCGCCGCGCAGAACGCCTCGAGCGCCCGCTCGGATCCCTCCGCGTGGATCTCGACGATGCCGCTTCGATTGCGCACCCAGCCCGCGATCCCGTGGCGGGTCGCGAGCCGCCACACAAACGGGCGAAAGCCAACCCCCTGCACGATGCCCCGAACCTCGAGGTCCCGGGCAAGGGGACGGTCGATCCGGTCGGGCGCCCTGACGTCCATCGCAGCCATCGTGCCGCACCGGCAACCCCGGGGGGCGGGTCGCCCGACCCGAGGCGGTCCGGGCCGAAGGTCCCGCCGGCCGGGCGCCCTTCGGGGACCGCGGGCCGCCGGGGTCAGGGAACGCGCTTGGGGGCCGGCCCGCCCACGACCTCGAGCACCTCGATGCCGGCCGGCCCGAGCGGGGTGCGAGCCGCGCACTCCGGGCAGATCAGCCACGGGCCGGCGAGGTCGTCGTGGGTCGGCGACCAGCGCGTCCCGCAGCTCGCGCATGCCTGCTCTCGGGCCCCCTCGACCAGCAGCTCGGCCCCCTCGATCGGCGTGTCCCTGGCCACGATCTCGAACGCCTGCTCGAGCGCCTCCGGGGAGTAGATCGGACTCACGCGGATCCTCACCCGGGTGATGCGATCCAGCGGGCCGAGCCCCTCGACCAAACGCTCGATCAGCGCCTCAGCCGCCTGGTAGTCGTGCACGCCGCTCCCCTGTGCGGCCCGAGGCTCCCCGGGCCGCGTCCTCGTTCCACCACCGCCTCACCTGCGCGCGGACCCGCCGGGCGATCTCCGGGAGCGCACGCCGGACGGGGGCGCTCACCGGCGCCCCGATCGTGTACGGGTCCAGCACCTCGACGGCCATCACGATCGAGTGCTCGGGAAACGCCAGGCCGAGCCGGGCGGCGACGGCGGCGAGCTCGGGAAGCCCCGCCTGGTGCAGGCTCGGCGCGACGACGGGCCCAACGTCGCGCAGGTCCAGCTCGACCACCTCGCCCGGCGGCCGCCGGCCGGTTCGGATCGCGTCCACGACGATCACCCGGTCGTAACCCGCGAGCTCCTCGATCAGCGCGATCCCCGACGCCCCGCTCTCCGCCACGTCGGCGAGCCCCCTGAGGTCCTCGCGCACCGCTCGGGCGACGAGGAGGCCGGCCGCGTCGTCTCCGGCGAGGTCGTTCCCCAGGCCCAGCACGAGCACGCGCATCGGTCTCAGTCCCGGCGGAGCTCGCGCACGAGCGCTCCCGACGAGTCCCGAACCTCGACGATCAACGGCATCTGCCCCGGAAGCGCGTGCGTCGCGCAGCCGAAGCACGGGTCGTAGGCGCGAAAGGCCATCTCGACCCGGTTGAGCAGCCCCTCGTCCACGTCCGCGCCGTGCACGAGCGCCCTGGCCGCCTTGTCGACCGAGAGCGCGATCCTGGCCGCGTTGTTCTGCGTCGCGACGATCAGATTGGCCTGCGTGATCAGCCCCCGCTCGTCGGTCGCGTAGTGGTGGATCAGGGTGCCGCGGGGAGCCTCGACGACGCCGATGCCCTCGGTCGGGATCTCGGTCGGAATCCTGCGGACCTCGGGGCTGGTGATCTCGGGGTCGGCGGCGAGCTCGCCCATCCGCTCGGCCGCGTTCACCAGCTCGACCAGGCGGGCCCAGTGCGTGGCGAGCGTGTAGTGCACGGGCGGGCCACCCAGGGTCGAGACCAGCTCCTCGTAGGCCTCCTGCGCGAGCGGGGTCGACATGCCCTCCGACGCGTTCAGGCGCGCGAGCGGCGCGACCGCGAACACCCCGCTGTCGGCCCCGTCGGTGAAGCCCTTCCACCCCACGTCCTTCAGGTAACAGAACTTGAGGTAGCTCCACGGCTCGACGTGCTCGGCCACGTGGTCCAGGTACTCGCGAGCCGGGAACGTGATGAGCTCGGCGCCGTCCGGGTCCACGACCCGCAGGCGTCCGTCGTAGTAGCTCACCCTGTGTCGCTCGTCGACGAGACCCAGATAGTAGGTCCGATGCGTGTACGCCTCGGAGGTAACGAGATCCACGTACGCCTGGTTGGAGAGCACGACGTCCCGGAAGACCTGGAGCGCGAGCTTCCCGAACTCGACCGCCCGGGCAGCCCCGGCGACGAACCGCTCGCGAAGCTCGCTCGAGACCGGTCGCGAGATGCCGCCGGGCAGTCCGAAGACCGGATGGATCACCTTGCCGGCCGCGTCGGAGATCAGACCGCGCAGCTCCTTGCGGACGGCAATGACCTCCTTTCCGACCTCGAGCCCGACCTTTCCGATCACGCCCAGGACGTTGCGCTCGGCCTTGGGCGCAGAGGGCCCGACGACGAAGTCCGGACCGCCGAGGAAGAAGAAGTGGAGCGCGTGATCCTCAACGATGAAGGCGTCGTAGACCATCTCCCGCACCTTCGCGGCGGCAGGCGGCGGTTCGACGTGGTAGAGGTCGTCGAGCGCCTTGGTCCCGGCCATGTGGTGAGCCATGGGACAGACGCCGCAGATGCGCGAGGTGATCTGGGGCATGTCCTCGGCCCGGCGTCCCCGCGCGAACGCCTCGAAGCCTCGAAGCTCGGGGATCTGGAGGTACGCGCGGTCCACCTCGCCGTCGTCGTCCAGGAAGATGTGGATCCTGCCGTGCCCCTCGAGGCGGGTGATCGGGTCGATCAGGATCTCCGAGCTCATCCCTCGCCACCTCCCCTCGACCCGGCCGTCTCCCGTTCGACGCGGCGATGGAGCAGCGATGCCGGCAGCGAGTAGCGGTAGAAGGTCCCCACCGGATCCACAAGACGATCGAGCACCTCCGCCACCGACGCCTCCTCCTTCGGGGCCACGAGCGACGCGATGGCCGACAGTGCCTTCGCGCCGAAGTCGATCACGCGGCTCGTCGGGCCCATGCAGCCGGTGCAGGGCATGTTCGCCGCGATGCAGGGCGCGCCGCAGCCCGAGCGCGTGGCCGGCCCGAGGCACACGAGCCCTTGCGCGAGCAGACACGTCTCGGGATCGGCGACGACCTCGTGCGGACGGCGGAACTCGGTCACCTTCAGGTCCGCCGGCTTGGTCTGCGCTCGAGGACATTCCGCGCAGAGCGCGACGTCCGGAGCGAGGACGGTCCCCTTCTCGGGAAGCCGGCCCTCGACCAGCGCCGCCACGGCCGAGCGGATGAGGTCCACCGGCGGCGGGCAGCCCGGCAGGTAGTAGTCGACGTCGATCACCTGATCGAGGGTCCGCACGGTCTCGTCGAAGTGCGGGAGGCGCAGCCGGCCCTCCGGCACGTCGGACTCCTCGTGGGGGCGGACCCCGTCCCCGTCCGGCGTGCTCGGCGATCCCCCGTAGACGAGCTCGAGGATCGACTCGCTGCTCGACAGGTTGGCGAGCCCCGGGATGCCGCCCAGCCATGCGCACGCGCCGAACGCGACCACGACGGCGGACTTCCGCCGGAGCAGCTCGGCCATCTCTCGCTGCTCGGAGGTGCGGATGGCGCCGTTGACGAAGGAGGCGGCGAGCTCCCCGTCGGCGAGAGCCTCCACGTCGGATACCTTGAAGTCGAGCGCCACGGGCCAGAACGCGATGTCGACCGCGTCCACGACGGCGAGCACGTCCTCGGCGAGGTCCACGACGGCCTCCTCGCACCCGCCGCAGGAGGCGCACCAGTAGAACGCAACCTTCGGCTTGCTCATCGCGCCTCACGACCTTCCGTCTGGAGGACCGGCACCGGGCCGGGCGCGAGCCTGAGCGGGCCGAGCGCGCGAACCTGCTCGGTCATCTCGTTGCAGACCCGCTGGACCTTGTCGCCCTCGGCTGCCGAGATCCACTCAAGGCGCAGACGCCCCTCCTCGATGCCGAGGTCGCCCAGCATCCGCCGCAGGAGCTCGACGCGCCGGAGCGCGTTGACGTTGCCCTCCTGGTAGTGGCAGTCACCTGGATGGCACCCACCGATCAGGACCCCGTCGGCGCCTTCGCGGAAGGCGGCCAGGACGAACTGCGGGTCCAGCCGCCCCGAGCACATCAGCCGGATCACCCGCACGTTGGGCGCGTACTGCATGCGCGAGATGCCGGCGAGGTCGGCAGCGGTGTACGTGCACCAGTTGCAGAAGAACGCCACGATCCTCGGCTCGAAGGCGCCCTCGCGCGCCGGCTCAGACATAGGCCAGCACCCCCTCGATCTCGGAGAGGATCTCGTCGTCGGTGAACAGGTGCTGCTGTGCAGCCCCCGAGGGGCAGGCGCCCACGCAGATGCCGCAGCCCTTGCACACCACCTCGTTCACGGAGGCCTTCTTGCGTTCCTCGTCGAACGAGATCGCGTTGAAGGGGCACAACCCAACGCAGGTCTTGCAGCCGGAGCAGGCCGCGTCGTCGATGAACGCGGTGCTCGCCTCGAGCATGACGTGCCCGCGATCGATCATCGCGAGCGCCTCCGCGGCCGCGGCGCCTGCCTGCGCCACGCTCTCGGGAATGTCCTTCGGACCCTGACACGCGCCGGCGAGGAAGACGCCGTCGGTGAACGTCGACACGGGCGCGAGCTTCGGGTGGCGCTCGGTGAAGAACCCCTCTGAGCCGCACGAGACGTTGAAGAGGCGGCGGACCTCCTGGGCGTCGGGTTGTGGCTCGATCCCCACGGCGAGGATCACCATGTCCACCGGGATCCGCCGGACCGCCCCGATCAGCGTGTCCTCGGCGCGGATCACGAGGTGCCCTTCCTCCTCGGGGGAGGCCGCCTCGTCGGTCACGCCGGCGACGCGCCCGCGGACCATGTGCACGCCTTCCCGGAGGACCTTGTCGTAGAACTCCTCGTAGCCCTTTCCGGGCGTGCGCATGTCGATGTAGAAGTTGTAGACCTCGGCGCCGATCCGCTCCTTGACCATGTGCGCCAGCTTCAGCGAGTACATGCAGCAGACCTTCGAGCACCACAGGTTGTGCTTCGCGTCGCGGGAGCCCACGCAGTGGATGATCCCCACGGTGCGGGGTCGCGAGCCGTCCCGGAGCACGACCTCCCCGCCGGTGGGCCCGGCCGCGTTCAGCAGGCGCTCGACCTCCAGGCTCGTGTAGACGTTCGGATAGAGGCCGTAGCCGTACTCGGGCATCCTCGACGCGTCGAAGGTCCGGTACCCGGTCGCGAGGATGATCGCGCCGACGTCGACCTCGTCGTACGTCTCGGTCTGCTCGAAGTCGAACGCGTTCCGCTCACACGCTTCCACGCACGTCCTCGGACACTTCCCCGTCTTGAACCAGATGCACGCATCGCGGTCGACGACCACGACGGGAGGCGTTGCCTGCGGGAACGGGATGTAGATCGGCTTGCGCTTGGACAGGCCCTCGTTCCACTCGTCCTCGAACTTGCCCTGCTTGTGCACGCACGCGTCGATGCAGGCCAGGCACCCGGTGCACAGGTCCTCGCGCACGTACCGGGGGCGGTGGCGGACGCGGACCCGGAAATCGCCCGCGTAGCCCTGAACGGCGACGACGTCGGAGTAGGTCCAGAGCGTGATGTTCGGGTGCGCCCGGACGGCCGACATCTTCGGCGTGAGAATGCAGGCGGCGCAGTCGAGCGTCGGGAACGTCTTGTCGAACTTGGCCATGTGGCCGCCGATCGTCGTCTCGCGCTCGACCAGGTAGACGTGCTTGCCGGCGTCCGCGAGCGTCAAGGCCGCGTGGATGCCGGCGATCCCGCCCCCCACCACCATCACGTCGGGTCGAACGGGGGATCGGCGCGGCTCGAGCACCTCGTGGAGCGCGACGCGACGGACCGCCCCGGCCACGAGCGCCTTCGCCTTCTCGGTCGCGTCGTCTCCGTTCGCGGTCACCCACGCCACGTGCTCCCGGATGCTCGCCATCTGGAAGTGCGACGGGCTCTCACCTCCCGCGGCGGTGGCACGACGGAACGTCGCCTCGTGCATGAGCGGAGAGCACGAGGCAACCACCACGCGATTCACGAGCCCGTCCCGGAGGTCCTGCTGGATCAGCTCCTGCCCGGGGTCCGAGCACATGAACTTGGAGTCGCGGGCCACCGTCACGTGGGGGAGGGAGGCCGCGAACTCGACCACCGCCCCGACGTCGACCTTGCCGGCGATGTTCAGACCGCAGTGACAGACGTACACCCCGATCTTCGGACCGCCGTTCGGGGAGTCCGGTGGAACCCGCCGTCCGCCCTCAGGCTCGCGCATGGGCGCCTCCCTCCACCTCCGCCGGGGTCCGCTCCGGGAGCCTCCACCGCAGGAGCCGGTGGAGACCGAGCCGGCGTTCGTCGATCCCGAGCGCGAGCCCGATGAGCTGGGAAATGAATGCGACCGGGATGTCATGCGGGTGGCCGAACCGCCGGGTCATTCGGTCCTGAAAGCCCTCGAGGTTGAAGTGGCAGAGGGAGCAGATCGTCGCCACGACGTCGGCGCCGCGCTTGGTCGCCTCGCGCAACAGCGCGTGGCTGAGCTGCATCGTGGCCTCCGGCATCACGCCGATCACCGGTCCGCCGCAGTAGCACGACCCGCCGCAGCACCGGGTCTTCAGGGGCCAGTCGACCGGCTCGCCGCCGATGGCCGCGATCAGGCGGTCCATCGACGTCGGGTTGTGCCGGTCATCGAACGTCGCGTAGGGACGCACGAGCAGGCAGCCGTAGTAACTTGCCACCCTCACGCCGGAGAGCGGCCGCACGACCGCCCTCTCGATCGCATCGATCCCGATCTCGTTCACCAGGATGTCGATTGGATGGCGCACTCGCGTCCGGCCCGTGTAGTCCAGACCGATCGCGGACAGCGCCCCGGTGATCTTCTCCACCGTCCCCCCATGTCCCTCGAGCGCGCGCTGGGCCTTGAGCAACGCGCGGTAACAGCCGTTGCAGGGGGAGATGAGATCGACCGGGCCCGGCGCCGCGGCCCGCTCCTCGGCGAGCGCGAGATTGCGGGCGGCAAGGGCGAACGCCTGGTCCTGGTCAACGGACGGCCACGCGGTCGCGCCGCAGCAGTTCCAGTCCTCGAGCTCGTCCAGGCCGACCCCGAGCCGCTCGAAGACGGCGAGGAGCGACTCCTCGTACGCCCGGCCGACGCCCTTGCTCGAGCACCCGGGATAGTACGCGTAGCTGCGGGCGCTCATGAGGCCACCGCCTTCAGCATCGCGCGCAGGTCCTCCCGGGCCTTGATCGACTCCCGCCGGATGCCGAGCCGACCCTTCCGCAGCAACCGAACACCAGTGGGCGCGCTCTTGAGAAGCTCGGTCGGCTTGGTCTTCAGGTAGAGGTTCAGCGAGATCCAGGACTCGGTGCTCCGTCCGCGGTCCTGGATCATGTCGACGAACTCTCGCGTCATCACGGGAGTGATGAACCGCCTCGGGTACGTCACCTCGCGAAGCGAGATCCGCCGCAGCGCGTGCATGATCTCGGTGATCGGGATCTGCTTCGGGCATTCGATCGTGCACGCGTAGCAGGACGTACACACCCAGGGCGAGACGCTGTGGAGCACGTCGTCGCGCGCCCCCGCCCGAGCCATGGCGATCAGGCGACGGGGCGTTAGGTCCATGTACGCGCTCAGCGGGCAGACCGAGCTGCACGTGCCGCACTGGATGCACTGGTGGAGCCGTTCCCCCCCTTCGACCTCGGCCGCGATCTCCTCCGCGAAGCCGGGCTCGAGCTGCGCCTCGAACTTCGACTGGTCCCTGACCGGACGCCACCTCGTGCGCTTGCTGCGGTTGCCGGACCGCGGAGCGGGGCGGCCGGAGGGCCGGTCGATCCCGCGGTCCCTCGTCGCGGGGACGCTCTGTACGGGCATGTCCGCCTCCTGCCGGACGTTCGGCGGTGGAGGCAGCTCCATCGGCGAACGCCCTGCAGTCTCAGCGTGCTTCCGCCGCCGGATCTCCGCCTGTGCGCTTGGGCCCGCGTGGCGTTGGGACGCGTAGTAGGCGACCTGGGGTCAGGACCCTAGGGTCGAGACGAACGCCCTGGTCTCGGCCCGAATGATCTCGACGAGCCGGGGCAGCGCCCCGGCAACCGCCGCGGACAACGGGTGCCCGATCGCGACGTCGGAGACCTCCACGCCCAGGAACAGGATCCGCGGGGCGCCGCCCAGCGCCGCGGCCAGACCCACGGCCTCGGCCAATCCGAACCCGTGGGAGGACAGCGACGTCGCCACATCGGCCGGGAGCCCGTCGGGGCCGGCCTCGACCCGCACGATCTCCCCCGGCGCGCGCCGGCCCGTCGGCGATCGCACGGCGTCCACGACCACCGCCGCCTCGACCCCTTCGAGGAGGTGCACCACGCCGAGCGCCGGGCCGGCCTCCACCACCTCGACGCCCGGCAGGGCCTCCAGCTCGGAGCGGACCTCCCGGGCGGCGAGCAGGCCGATGGCGTCGTCGCCGGCGCTCGGGTTGCCGCAGCCGACGACTCGAACCCGGATCGGGCCGCTCACACCCGACGGACGTCCAGCCGCAGGAAGTGGGTCGCGCACGAGATGCACGGATCGTAGTTTCGAACGACCATCTCGCACATCCTCGTGAGCTCCTCGTCCGGCCGGTCGAGGGCGCCCGGCAGGAACCGCCGCAGGTCCTCCTCGATATGGCGAAGGTTCTGCGAGGTCGGGGGCACGATCTTCGCCTCCCGGATCGTCCCGTCGGCCTCGACGTCGTACCGGTGGTAGAGGATGCCCCGCGGCGCTTCCGTGACCCACGCCGCGCGCCCCGCCCGGGGGGTCACGTCCGCCACCGGCGGGTCCGGCGGCGCGTACTCCCGGATGATCCGGATGGCCTCCTCGATCGCCACCGCGGTCTCGACCACGCGCGCGGCCATCGAGAAGAACGGATCGCTCTCGGGAAGCGAGAGGCCGGCACGGGTCAGGCACTCGCGGGCGACGGGCGTGAGCCGGTCGGCGTTGAGGTTCAGGCGAGCGAGCGGACCGACGAAATAGGGCGTGCCGGTGTCGGCCATGACGGAATGGAGCGCGTTCGAGTGCTCGACGTGCACCTCGCGCGTGACCTGTTCAAAGGACTCCGCCTCGAACGACCGGCCGGCGGTGGAGGCCAGACGCCCCTCGTTCATCGGGTACTCGTGGGGATGCACGAGCGAGACCATCTCGGCCGGCCTGGGGAGCGCGGGGTGCGGCAGCCCGGCCACGAAGTCCGCGATTCCCGGAAGCTCCCCAAGCGCCCGCTCCAGACGGGGAAGAAACGGCTCGAGGTCCCGACGCCGCGGGGCCTTCGAGAACCCTCCGACACGAGGTGAGACGGGGTGGATCTCACGCCCGCCGATCGCCGCCATCAGGTCATTGCCGATGCGCTTGATCTCCAGCGCCTTCTTGACAAGGTCGGGCGCGGCCTTGGCCATCTCGATCGCGTTCTCGAAGCCCATGAAGTCGGGTGCCGCGAGCAGGAAGACGTGCAGGACGTGGCTCTCGATCCACTCGCCACAGTACAGGAGCCGCCGCAGCTCGCGCATCCCATCGGGCAGCCGGACGTCGAACAGCCGCTCCAGCGCGTGGATCGAGCTCATCTGGTACGCGACCGGGCAGATGCCGCAGATCCGCGCCGTGATGTCGGGAACCTCCGCGTACGAACGGCCGGCCAGGAACGCCTCGAAGAACCGCGGAGGCTCGTAGATCTCGAGACGCAGGTCGCGGATCTCGTGATCCTCGACGGTGATGTGGAGCGCGCCCTCTCCCTCGACCCGGGCGATGACGGGGACCTCGACCGAACGGTGCGTCATGGCGTGGGTGCCTCCTCCTTCGGTCGACGTCGCTCCTCGAGCGCGTCGGCGACCTCCCGGAACGGGGGCGCCCAGCCGGTGATGAACCGGAACCGGTCGGCGGCCTGCTTGGGGGTGAGACCGAGGGCGACGAACCGCCTGGCGAGCGCCTCGGTGTTGGGGGGCTGCGACGGGCCGAAGCATCCGTAGCATCCCCGCCCGAACGCCGGGCACAGGGCGCCGCACCCCGTCCGGGTGACCGGACCCAGGCAGGGCTCGCCCCGCGCCACGACGACGCACACGTAGCCGCGGCGCTTGCACTCGACGCAGACGGGGGACGTCGAGACCCTCGGCGCCGACCCGGCGAGCAGGGCGGAGAGCGCACCGAGGAGCTCGCCGCGATCGATCGGGCAGCCGGTGAGCTCGTAGTCGACCTTCACGAAGTCCGAGATGGGGTGCGAGCGCTCGAGGGTCTTCACGTAGGCGGGCGTCGGGTAGACCGCGCGCACGAACGCGTCCGTGTCCGCGATGTTCCGGAGCGCCTGCACGCCTCCCGAGGTCGCGCACGCCCCGATCGTGATCAGCACCCTCGACTGCGCTCGGATCTGCTTCACCTGCTCCTCGAGGTCCGGCGTCGAGACCGAGCCCTCGACGAGCGTGACGTCGTACGGGCCGGGCTCGATGTGCGACGACGCCTCCGCGAAGTTCACGATGTCGATCGCTCCCGCAAGTTCGAGGAGGGCCTCCTCGGCGTCGAGCAGCTGGAGCTGGCAGCCGTCGCAGGAAGCCATCTTGAAGACCGCGACCCGCGGCCTGGCGCGCTCACTCACAGCTCTCGCACCTCCAGGAGGTCACCGACCTCGTCCCATCGGAAGACCGGCCCGTCCTGACACACGAACTTCGGCCCCATCTGACAGTGGCCGCACAGCTTCACGCCGCACTGCATGTGACGCTCGAGCGAGACGTGGACGCGATACGGGGGAACCCCCACCTCGAGAAGCCCCCTCGCCGCGAACCACATCATGATCTCGGGCCCGCAGATGAATGCCGTCGTGCGGTCGGGCTCGAGGTTCGCCTTCGGGAACAGGGTCGTGACGACGCCCTCGTCGTACTTCCAGTCCGCGTCGGCCTGGTCCACCGTCAGGTGCAGCTCGACACCGATCCTGCGCATCTGGGCGACCCACTTCTCGAGCTCCTCCTTGTAGGGGAACAGGCTCGGCTCTCGCGCGCCCATCAACAGCACGAGCCGGCGGAACTGGTCGCGGTGGCGCATCGCGTACTCGATCGCCGGCCGGACCGGACAGATCCCCACACCGCCGGCGACGACCACCAGGTCCCCCCCGCGCGCGCTGTCGAGCGGCCACGGGCGACCGAACGGACCGCGAATCCCGATCTCGTCGCCGGGCCGGAGGTTGCGAAACGCGTTGGTCACGCGCCCGACCGAGCGGACCGTATGCCCGAGCAGCTGCGGGTGCGACGGATCGGACGAGATCGAGATCGCGACCTCGCCGATCCCGAACAGGTACAGCATGTTGAACTGACC
>Ga0070741_10012203_pt1 | contig 15609 bp, 10 predicted proteins | sample Coa_R1_4_FD_66440 | JGI IMG/M metagenome (GOLD analysis project Ga0070741, IMG submission 66440) | Surface soil microbial communities from Centralia Pennsylvania, which are recovering from an underground coalmine fire - Coalmine... | ecosystem: Environmental > Terrestrial > Soil > Unclassified ... | reverse complement strand
GGGCGGGTAGAGTGGCGGGACGAGCGCGGCGGCCGGCGAGGTACCGAGAACCGGTGCGGCCGGGAAGGCAGTCGGGCCGGCGCAGGTCTGCCGCGGTTGCGGGTCCAGACGCACGCGCACTTCGTTGGCTCCGCCGGGCCGCGGCACGACGCTCAGCTCGAGCTGCTGGCGGGTGTCTCGATTACAGTAGGGATCGGTGGTCGTGGGGTCCGGCCGCGGCACGAAGCCGCTTTGCGGACCGATCGGCTGGCTGGGCAGCGGGTCCCAGCCGAGCGCGGGCAGCTCGCGCTGGTAGTAGGCGCGCAGGTCGGCAGCCGCCTGGGGCGCGTCGACCACCACCTCCATCGTCCGGCCCCCTTGATAGCTGCTGAGGTGGGGATCGGCGCCCTGGCCGTCGGCGCGAGACGCGGTCTCGCGCAGGCCGCGCACGGCGCTGCCGACGAGTCGCCCGTCTGGCGGAACGGGCAGCGCCAGCGGTAGCTCCGGCGGTAGCTCACCGGGCAGGAGCTGCACCGTTGGGGCAGAGCCCTGTGGTCCAAACGCCGGGACCGGCGCGAGGCCCGTGAGCAGCCGCTCGGCTAGCTCCCGTAGCGGCGCGTCCGACGCGGTTCCGGCAGCATCGACGGCAGCCGGGAGGGTGCCGGCAGGGACGGGTGGGCGCAGGTACTGGAGGCGCAGGCTGAGCAGGCGTCGGTTCGGGCGCGGCGATTCGGCGAGCAGCAGCAATCCCCGCCAGTCGGCATCACCTGGGACCTGCCAGGTGCTCCAGGCCAGCGGCCCCTGGGCCCCTCCGGCCTGACGCGTCCAGCCGGCCGCCTGGAGCTGTGCGGCGAACTGCGCCTCCAGCTCCTTCACGCCCTGATCGGTGTCCAGCTCCGCTCGCGAGTCGATGCTGCTGGACGTGGCGCCGGAGCTGAGCGGCTGGGCCTGTACGCCGGGTGGCGCGGACAGCGGAGACGAGAGCATCCACATCGGGATGACGTTCGCCGAGCGCCCGGCACGCGCTGCCGGCTGGGGCGGCAACCCGCGCGGGTTATCGCAGTCGGTAGGGTAGTCAGGCGCGGTAAGGCTGACCTGTACCGCAGTCTGCTCGCTCGCGGTGGGAGCGAGCGTGAGCAGGAGTCGCAAGCGCGTCTGGCTGTCGCAGAAGGTCTCGACGCTCGGCCCTCCCGGAGGGGCGGGTATGCCGCCCGGGATAGGGAGCCCCGACGGCGGAGGGTTCCAGCCGCGGGCCCCCAGCTCTTGCCGATAGTACGCCAGAAGCTCATCCACCGTACCCGGCGCCGCGAGTACCACCTCGACGCTGGCCGTGCGCCCGCCCGCACCGCGTACGGCGCTGCCGACGAGCCGGCCGCCGGGCGGGACCGGCACGGCCAGGGGCAAGCCCTCGGGCAGCTCGCCCGGCAGGAGTTGGACCACGTCTACCACCCGCGGGATGGGCAACAGCGGCGCGCTGAGCAGACGCTCGGCGAGCCCGCGCAAGGGTGATTGCTCGCCCGCCGGGGGGACCTGCGCTGCTGTGATCCTGCTGCTGTCGGCGGTCGCCAACGCGACGACGAGCGCCAGGAGCCACGGTGTGGCGCAGGCTGGGCCGCGCCGTCGTCCGCCAACCATGCTTCTCTTTACCATAGTCCCGCGGTCGCCTGCCGGCAGCGGGGCGACGCGATCGCCCCGGACCAGAACAGCCGGGAGCGAATCGGCGCGGAAGCGCTGCAAGTCTGGTGCACCGCCAGATTAGCCGGACGTCCCGCCGGTCGAAAAGGGGGCGTTCCCCTGAGTGCGAGTGGGGGCAACCCTACAGCGAATGTAGGGGCGACAATTGCGGTCTGGCGGCCGCGGGCGGTTCGCGAACCGCCCCTACCAGACGCTGGCCGCTTAACGTCAACGAAAACCACTGTACCGAAGCGTGACGGGAACCTCGCCGCCCCCGGTGTTGTACTAAGAGCAGATCCGGCCGGGGAGGGGTGGGTCCTGGAGGAGGACAGCGAGCTCGTCGAGCGAGCCAGCCGCGGTGACGTCCGCGCTTACGAGGGCCTCGTGGAGCGATACCGGGAGGTCGTCTTCCGCACGGCCTATCTGATCCTCGGCGAGGCGGCGGAGGCCGAGGACGCGACGCAGGACGCCTTCGTCAAGGCGTACTATGCGCTGCCGCGCTTTCGGGTGGGCGCGCCAGTTCGGCCCTGGCTGCTGCAGATCGCCGCGAACGAGGCGCGCAACCGGCGCAAGGCAGCGGGCCGCCGCGCTCGCCTCGCCCTGCGCGTCGGAGCCGACCAGCCGCCGGCGGACGGCGCCGCCTGGCCCGAAGCCGCGGCCCTGGCGGCCGAGCAGCGCCGGGCGCTGCTCGACGCGCTCGTGCGGCTGCGCGCGGAGGACCGGCTGGCCATCGCCTACCGCTACTTCATCGGGCTCAGCGAGGCGGAGATGGCCGCGGCGCTCGGCTGCGCGCCGGGCACGGTGAAGTCGCGCCTGTCCCGCGCCCTGAGACGATTACGCGAGACGCTGACCGCCTGCGCCGAGGAGCGCGCCGTAGACGACGGTCGTAGGGAAACGATTCATGGCTGAGCGGCGCCGACAGCCTACCGACGCCGAGCTCGAGCGAGCGCTGGTCGGGCTCGGCGAGCACCTGGCCTACCCGCCAACGCCCGAGGTGGTAGGAGCAGTGCGCCGGCGCCTGCTGGCCGAGCCCGACCACCGCCCCGCCTGGGCGTCGCTCTTCGCGTGGCGGTGGGGGCTCGCGCCCGCGCTTCTGGCGCTGGCCTTGCTCGCCGTGGTGGCGCTGGCGCTGGGCGCGAACCGCGACGCCATCGCCGGCCGCCTGGGGCTGCGCGGGCTCACCATCACCTACCTGCCGGCCGTGCCGACCGTCGTCGGCGGCCCGGTCGGCCCCACGCTCGGCGAGCGAGTGAGCCTGGACGAGGCGCAGGCGCGGGTGCCCTGGCCTATCCTCCTGCCCACCTTGCCCGAGCTGGGCGCTCCGGACGAGGTGTACCTCGGTGAGCCGCAGCCAGGGGGCCAGGTCGTGCTGCTCTACCGGCCGCGGGCGGGGCCCGACGTCCCGCCGGGCGAGGGGATTGGCTTGCTCCTGACCGAGTTTCGGGGCGATCTCTTGCCGCCGCCGGGCACCTACGGCAAGGGCCTGGCGCCGGACAGCGGGAAGGGGCTCGGGCCGGGCACGCAGCTCGAAGAGCTGAGCGTCAATGGCGGGCGCGGCTACTGGATCGAGGGCTGGCAGCACCTCTACTTCTATCGCGACCCCGCCGGCCAGGTTCGCCAGGGGACGACCCGGCTGGTCGGCAACGTGCTCCTCTGGGAGCAGGGCGACCTGACCCTGCGCCTGGAGGCGGGGATCTCCCGGGCCGAGGCGCTGCGCATCGCCGCCTCCGTCCGCTGACGGGACTCTGCCCGCCGCGAGCGGGAACCAACCGCGGCCGGCGGTTGTAGTCCAGTACGGACGATGCTCGATAGCGGCGGTCAGGCGCCGGTAGTGGCCACTGGCATCGCTCGGCTCGGAGGAGGGGGATGATGCGCTTCGGCTGGTGGAACGTCGTCGGGATGGCCGTGCTGCTGGTGGCGACGGCCTGCGCGCGGGTGGAGCCGGCGGCGGTCGACGACCTGGTGTTCCTCGACACGGGAAGTGGTGTGACGGCGGTCGATCCGACGACCGGCAGCGTGGTGTTCGCGGCGCCGCACGGCGTCCCGGCGCCCGACTGGTCGCGCTACTTCACTGCCCGCTCCGACGGGCAGATGACGCGGCTGGCCGTCCTCGATCCACGCGCTGGGACCGAGCGCGCGAGCGTGGTGCTGCCGGGCGACCTCGCCGTGGCCGCCGTCTCGACCAGCGGTCGGCTGGCGGCGCTGGCCCCGCCGCGGCAGCCGGGCGCCCAGCCCTGGCTGCCGGCCGGCCGCGAGCGCACGGAGATCGTGGTCGTCGATCCCGACGCCGGCGCCCCGCCGCGCCGCTTCGACCTGGCCGGCAACTTCGAGCCGGAAGCCTTCTCCACCGACGATCGACGGCTGTTCCTGCTCGAGTACCTGCCCGCGCGAGCGCCGGATCGCTACCGCGTTCGCCAGCTCGACCTGGCCGGCGGCGAGACCGGGCCGATCGAGACGCGCACCAAGGCCGTCAACGAGGAGGAGATGCGCGGCACCGGCCGCCGGCAGGTGCTCGCGCCCGACTACCGCACGCTGTACACGCTGTACACGAAGCAGCCCGACCACGTCCATGCGCGGGACATGGTCCAGGCCGGCGGGACGGGGCGGCCGCAGGCGCACGTTCAGGCCTTCGTCCACGTGCTGAGCCTGGCCGAGGGCTGGGCCTACTGCCTGGACCTGCCCCTGCCGTTCGGCGCCGGACCGGCCGCCACCCACACGCTGGCGCTCTCGCCGGACGGCCGGCGCCTGTACGTGGCCGATCGCTCGACCGGCTCGCTCGCCGTGGCCGATACGCAGACGCTGGAGCTGTCGCGGCTGGCGCCCAAGCAGGTCCCCGCCGACGCGGCGGCGCTGGCCGGTGCGGGAGCGGCGGCACAAGTCGGGCCGCGCAACACGCTGTACCTGGGTAGTGGCTCCGAGCTGGTGGCCGTCGACGGCGCCGCGCTGACGGCTGAGCGCCGCTGGTCGGTCGCCGGCGCGATCGCCGGCCTGGGGCTCAGCGCGAACGGCCAGCGGCTCTACGTCGGCCTCGACGACCGCCTGGCGGTGCTCGACGCGGCGAGCGGGCGGGAGATCGGCAGCGTCGCGGCGCCCGGCCTCGCGGGCATCCGCCACGTCGGGCGCCGCGCCGGCTGAGCCGGATGTCAACTCGTCAGGAATAGTGGCGGGCGCGGGAGGGAGCCTGATAGGCTGGGATGGCTCGGCGGAGCGAGCCCAGGCACCCTGGCTGGGGGGCGCCGGCGCGAGAGCCGGCGGGCATGGCGGCGAGGGGTCTTTCTTGGCTGGACTGGCACGGCGAAGGCGTAGGGTGGGCGTCCTACTCGTCGGGCTGCTGATCGTGGCGGCAGCGCTCGCGGCACCGCGCGGCGCCGCGGCGGACGAACTGGAGATCCTGCAGGTCGGCTGGGACGGCACGGTCGTGCCCGGCACCTGGAGCCCCGTGCGGGTGCGCGTCCACGGTGGAGCCGCCGACCTCAGCGGCCGGGTCGAGCTGGTCCTCCGCGCGCGCTACCCGCTCGGCCCGCAGGGGGGAGCGGTCGAGTACCCGGTCGCGGCCTACGGCCAGGACCTGACCCTGCCGGCCGGGAGCGCCAAGGAAGTCGCCCTCTGGGCGCCGACGGACACGATCGCGGCCGGCAGCGTGCGCCTGACGGCCGGCCAGACGGTCATGGCCGAGCAGCCCGTGGAGTTTCGGACCGCGCGCACCCCCACCTGGCCGCTCGTCGGCGTCCTGGCCGAGGCGCCGGCGGTGGCGCGCAGCATCGCCCGCATCGAGCTGCCCTACCAGGGGCTGCCCGTCCCGCTGAGCGTCGCCCGCCTGGCCGCGGCCGACGTGCCGCCGCAAGCCGAGCGGCTGAGCGCGCTCAGCGCGCTGGTGGTCCAGGGCAACGCCGCGGTGGGACTCACCGGCGAGCAGCGCCGGACGGTCGAGGAGTGGGTGCAGGCCGGCGGCCACCTGGTGCTCGCGGGCGGCCCCGAGGCGCCGCGGACGCTCGGCGTGCTGCCGGCGGACGCCCTGCCCCTGAGCCTGGGCAGCGTCGACGGCGGCGCGGAGCTGGCGCCGCTGGCCGCCTGGATCGGCTGGCCGGAGCCGGTGCCGGGGGTCGCGTCCGCGGTGCGGCTCCAGGCGCGCGCGGGCGCGGTGCTCGTCGGAACGGCCGACCGGCCGCTGGTCTGGCGGCTCGGCCTGGGCCAGGGCACCGTGACGCTGCTCGCCGCCGACCCGGCCCTGGAGCCGCTGGCCGGCTGGAGCGGCACCCCGGCCCTGCTGCACCGCGCGCTGGAGCCAGCGCTGCCGGCGCCGGGCGAGGACGAGCAGGCGCGCCTCTCTCGCCTGTACGCCCGCCAGAGCGCCGCGCGGCTGCTGAGCGCCGTCGACGGGCTGCCGTCGGAAGCCTTCCCGAGCTGGCAGACGGTGGCTCTGATCCTGGGGGGCTTCGCGCTGCTCGTCGGCCCGCTCCTGCACCTGCTGCTCTGGCGCGCCAACCGGCGGGAGTGGATGTGGGTGGCGGTGCCGGCCGCGGCGGTGCTGGTAGCGGGCGTCCTGTACTACGTCGGCATCGGTCGCGGGGGCCGCGACGTGCTGACCAACGTCGTGACCTACGTGCGGCTCGACCCCGACGGCGGTCCGGCGCAGCAGGCGCTCGCTGCCGGCTTCTTCGGTCCGACGCACGGCGACCTCGCCGTCAGCGTGCCGGGTGACGTGCCGGTGCGGGCCTGGAGTCGCGCCGACGGTAGCGGCATGTACCCGGGCGTCTATTCTTATCCCGTCGGCCCTGCCGGCGCCCCGTACGTCCGCCCAGCGCCGCCCGTGGCCGTGCCGCCCCCGCCGATGGCGCTGCCGGCCGCCGGCGGCGGGCCGGTCACCGTCGTCGATGGCGAGCCGCCCTATCACGTGCTGGCCGGCCGCGACACGCGCGTCGTCTTCGACGGCAACGAGTGGGGCATGCGCACGGTGTCGCTCGACCGGCGGCTGGCCGAGCCCGTCGGGCGGGTGACGGCCCGGCTCGGCCTGGAAGAGGGCCTGGTCAAGGGCAGCCTGCGCAACGACACAGCCTACCCGCTGGAGGACGCCGCCCTGGTGGTGGGCGAGAGCCTGGCCAAGGTGGGCAGCCTCGCCCCCGGCCAGACCGTGCCGGTGGTGCTCGACCCGGCGCCGCCTGCCCGCTCGTTCCAGGGCGCTCCGATGCTGTCGCTGCGCCTGCTCGGCCAGCCGATGGGCGGCCCGGCGGCCCCGCCCGCGCCTCCACCGGGCAGCAGCTACCCCTACCCACCCGGCGGGTACCCGGCCTACCAGATCCCGCGCGAGCCGGAGCTGCTGCAGCGCCAGCGCCTGCTCGACGCGGTCACCGGCCCCCAGTACGGCAACCGGCTCGGGCGCCCCCTGACCTTCTTTGCCTTCACCCGAACGCCGGTTGGCGGGGACGCGCCGACCGCCGGGGAGCATCCGGTCTACTACCTCACGCTCCTGGAGCAGCCCGTCCAGCTCGAGCTTGCGCCGGGGCCCTTCGCCATGCCCGCGGGCCTGGTTCCCTCGGAGATGATCGCCCAGAGCACGCGGGGGACGGGTGGAGGCGGCAACGGCACGATCACCTGGGTCGAGCTGTACGGCGGAGCCGTCGCTTACGAGTTCCGGCCGCCGCTGCCGCCGAGCGCGCGGATCGAGGCGCTCGTGATCGGCACGCGGCAGGTCGGGCCGACCGTGCCGGTCGAGCAGGGACGCGGCGCCCCGCCCCCGGCTAACCTCCAGCCGGGTCCCGCGGAGGCGGGCGTGTTTCGCATCTACAACTGGCAGGCGGCGAGCTGGGAGCCGCTGCCGTCCGACGAGGAAGTGCGCCTGCAGCCCGCGGCCCCCTACGTGGGTCCGGATCGCGCGATCCGCGTGCAGGTCAGCGCGCGGCCCGACGGCCAGGCCGACGGCGGCAGCGAGCGGCTCGTGCGCTTCCTGGCGCCGGAGGTGAGCCTGGAGGGGCAGGTGGCGCCATGATCCGGGTCTGTGGGCTCCAGAAGCGCTACGGGCGGGTGCGCGCCCTGGACGGCCTGAGCCTCACCGTGCCCGAGGGGGCGATCTACGGCTTCATCGGCCAGAACGGCGCCGGCAAGACCACGACCATCCGAGTGCTGGCCACGCTGGCCCTGCCCGACGCCGGCACGGCCGAGGTGGGCGGCGCCGACGTCGTGCGCCAGGCCGACGAGGTGCGCCGCTTGATGGGCTACATGCCAGACTTCTTCGGGGTGTACGACGATCTCAAGGTCGGCGAGTACCTGGAGTTCTACGCGGCGCTGCAGGGGATGCGGGGCGCCCCCGCCGCCTCGCTGCGGGACAGCCTGCTCGAGCTGGTCGACCTGGCCGACAAGCGCGAGGAGTACGTGGAGAGCCTGTCGCGCGGCATGCGGCAGCGGCTCTGCCTGGCCCGCGCGCTGATCCACGACCCGCGGGTGCTGCTGCTGGACGAGCCGGCCAGCGGCCTCGACCCGCTGGCCCGCGTGGAGCTGCGCGAGCTGCTGAAGGAGCTGGGCCGCCTGGGCAAGACGATCCTGATCAGCTCGCACATCCTGGCCGAGCTGGCCGACCTCTGCACGCACGTCGGCGTGGTGGCGCTGGGCAAGGTAGTGTGGGAGGGAACGATCGGCGAGCTGCTCTGGGTGGCGGAGCGGCCGGGCTACCGGCTGCGCGTGCTGCGCGACGCGCCCCGCGCCGCCGCAGTGCTGGCCGAGCTGCCGGGCGTCGGGGCGATCGCCGTCGAGGACGGCGAAATCCGCTTCCACTGCGACGGCGGCGCCGAGGGGGCCGCCGCGGCGCTGGCCGCCGTCGTCGGCGCGGGGGTGCCCGTGGTGCGCTTCGCCGAGGTCGAGAGCAGCCTGGAGGCGGCCTTCCTCCGGCTGGCGCGGGAGGAGGAGCGTGAGACGGCGGTGGGCTGAACTGGGCAGCGGCCTAGCCTACGGCGTGCGCGGCCAGCTCGGCAAGGAGCTGCGCTCGCGCAGCCGGGGCTGGCGGCCGGTCTGGGTGCTCACGGTCTACCTGGGCCTGCTGACGCTGGTCGTCGCCGGCTTCCTGGGGCTGTCGGGCCAGGCTAGCGGCATCATCTCGCCCAGCCTGGGCACGAGCCTGTTCTCCGCGCTGGCCGTGGGCGCGGTGCTGCTGCTGGCCTTCATCACGCCGGCCCTGACGGCGGGCGCGATCAGCGGCGAGCGGGAGCGGCGCACGCTGGACCTGCTGCTGGTGACGCGCGCCTCGGCCCTCGGCCTGGCCAGCGGCAAGCTGTTCGGCTCGCTGTTCTACATCCTGTTCCTGCTCGTGGCGGCGCTGCCCGCCTTCGCCCTGGTCTACCTGTTCGGCGGCGTGCCGCCGATCTACGTCGCGATGGTCCTGGCCGTGGCGGCGGTCACGGCGCTGGCCCACGCCGCGCTCGGACTGCTGCTCAGCGCCGTCCTGAAGCGCACGCTGGTCGCGTCCGTGGCGGCCTACCTGATCGTGCTCGCCCTGGTGTTCGGGCTGCCGATCGCGGGCGCGGTGCAGGGCGCGTCGGCACGGGCAGAGCAGGCCGTGGCGATCTCCGCCGCAGGCCCGGCTCCACGCCCGCCGTTCGCCGTCGGGACGACCGCGCCGCCGGCCGACGTTGCCTTCCCGCCGGCGCCGTACCTGTACGCCAGCCCGCTGCTCTCGCTCATGTCCATGCTGCCGGGTGGAGGCTCGAGCGTCGGGGCGATGGTCCTGAGCGGCGTTGCCGGCGGCTCCTATTACCTCTCCGGCGGCCCGCCACCGCCGCCGTCGGCGGCCGCGAGCCTCGGGCTGCACAGCCTGTACACGACCGGCCGCGACCCGGCGACGGGCCAGGCCGAGCAAGTGCGGGCCTGGGCGCCCTGGGTGTACCATTTCGCGTTTAGTGCGCTGTTCACCGTGCTCTGCCTGGTCGGCGCGGCGGTGGCGCTGGCGCCGGTCAAGCCCTGGGTAGCCTGGCGCGCCCGCCGGCGCCAGCCGGCGCTGGGCGCCGAAGCCTGAGCGAAGGGGGCGGAACGATGCGCAGCCCAGCCGCGCCACGATCGGACCCGTTCGCCGCCGACGCGCCGCCGGACTCAGCGGCGCTGGCGGAGCACCCGGCGCTGCGTGCGCTGGGCCGCCGCCTCTACCTGCGCGGGCTGCTGCGCTGGGGCAGCCGGGGCCTGCTAGCAGGGCTGGTCGGCGCGGCGCTGCTCGCGCTAGTCGGTCGCCTGGCCGGGCAGCCGGCGTGGCCGCTGGCCGCCGTAGCCTGGGGGCTCCTCGCCCCGACCGCGGCGCTGGCCGCGGCGCTCGCCAGGCGACCCGACCTCGCCGCCGTCGCCCGCGCCGCCGACGGGCTCGGGCTGGACGAGCGCGTCAGCAGCACCCTCTACGCCGCCCGGGTCGACCATCCCGCCGCGCGGCTGCTGGCCGCCGACGCCAGCCGCGCGCTGGCCCGCCTGCGGCCGGCCGACTACGCCGTGCTGCCGGAGCCGCGGCTCTGGCGCGCGGCGCTGGTCGCCACCGCGGCGCTCGGCGTGGCGCTGCTGGCGCCGCTGCCACTGTGGGGCGATGCCGCTGCGCAGGCCGCCGACGCCGAGGCCATCGCCACCGCGCGGCGCTCGGTGCAGGCGCTCGAGGCCAGCCTCACGCAGGCGCGGCCGCCGGAGCCGCTCGCCCAGGCCGCCGCGGCCGAGCTGGCGGCGCTCGACGAGGAGTTGCTGCGCGCCCGGAGCGTCGCCGAGGCCACCCGCGCGGTCGAGGAGTCCCAGGAGCGGCTGGCCGGCCTGCTGCGCGCCGACGACTACGCCTGGCGGCGAGCGCTGGAGGGGTTGGCGAGCGCCTGGAACAACAGCCCCGAGCTGAGCGGTGTGGCCCAGGCGCTGGCCGCCCGCGACCCGGCTGCCATCGAGCAGTCGCTGGCCGCCGCGGCGGCGGGCGCCGGAGAGCTATCGGCCGAGCGCCGCCAGCAGCTCAGCTTCGCCCTGCAGGCCGGGGCGAACGCCGCCCGCGACGTGCCGGCGCTGGCCAGTGGGCTGCGCCAGGCCGCCGCGGCCGTCGGCGCCGAGAACGGCGGGGCGGCGGGCGCGGCCGGCGCGCTCGCTAGCCTGGCCCCCTCGCTCGCCGAGGGCGCCGGCCGCGCCACGGGCCTGCAGGCGACCCAGCGCGCGCTGAGCGGCCTGGGCCAGGTCTGGGCAGCGCTCTGCCCGCCCGGCTCCGGCCCGCCGACCCTGGCCGGGCGCGGCGGGACGAGCGCGGGCAGCGCAGCCACCGGGACACAGCCCAGCGCCAGCAGCGGGTCGGGCGGCGCGGGCGCCGGCCCCGGCGCGGGAGCCGGTGGCGAGGCGGCGCGCGGGCGGCCCAGCGCCGCTTCGGCCGGGGCCACCCTGGCCGGCGGGAGCGCGGAGGCCAGCGTCCGCGGGCCGACCGCCTACGAGGCGATCTACGCGCCGAGCCTGCTCGGCGGTGCGGGCGGGCCGCAGGTCGCCGCCCCCGGCGACGTGGCGGGCGCCAGCGGCGAGAGCGTGGCGCTGCCCGACGCGCCCGTGGCGCTCGGCGCGGTGCGTCCGTACGACGAGGTGTACGGGCAGTACGAGGCCGCCGCGCGGCAGTCGCTCGTCCGTCAGGCGCTGCCGCCCGCGCTCCAGGGCCTGGTCCAGCGCTACTTCTCGGCCCTCGCCCCCGAGCCGAGCGCTGAGTAACCGCGATGGCTGCCGATCCCGCCGGTCCAGCCGCGCCGCCGCTCGCCCTCGAGGCGGAGGCCGACGCCGTGCGCGTCCGGCTCGCGGCGGTCGAGGGCGCCCTGCGCGAGGTCGTCGTCGGCCAGGCCGCCGTCGTGGAGCAGGTGCTGGCCGCGCTGCTGGCCGGCGGCCACGTGCTGCTGGAGGGCGTGCCCGGCCTCGGCAAGACCCTGCTGGTGCGGACCCTCGGCCAGGTCGCCGGCCTGGACTTCGGGCGTGTGCAGTTCACGCCGGACCTGATGCCCGGCGACGTCACCGGCAGCGAGATGTTCGATCGCGAGAGCGGTGGCCTGCGCTTCGCGCCGGGGCCGATCTTCACCAACCTCCTGCTCGCCGACGAGATCAACCGCGCCACGCCCCGCACCCAGAGCGCGCTGCTGGAGGCGATGCAGGAGCGCACCGTCACGGCCGGCGGCCAGACCCACCGCTTGCCAGACCCCTTCTTCGTCCTGGCGACGCAGAACCCGCTGGAGATGGAGGGCACCTACCCGCTGCCCGAGGCGCAGCTCGACCGCTTCCTGTTCAAGGTGCTCGTGCCCTACCCGACCGACGCAGAGCTGGCGGCGATCGGCGAGCGCACCACTGGCGCGGGCCTGGCGAGCCCGCCGCGGGTGCTGGAACGCGCGGAGCTGGCGGCGGGCATCGCGCTGGTGCGCCACGTCGTGGTCGCGCCGCACGTGCTCGACTACGCCGTGCGGCTGGTCGGCGCGACGCACCCCGACCGCTCGCCGCTGCCGGAGGTGCGGCGGTTCGTCCGCTACGGCGCCAGCCCGCGCGGGCTGCAGGCGCTGCTGCTGGGGGCGAAGGTGGCGGCGGTGCGGGCCGGCCGCTGGAACGTGGCCTTCGCCGACCTCGATCGCGTGGCGCTGCCCGCCCTCCGCCACCGGCTGATCCTCCAGTTCGAGGCCACCGCTGAGGGCATCACGGCCGATTACCTGGTCGGGCGGCTGCTCGAAGCGCTGCGGCGCGAGTGAGGCCGATGGCTGCGCCGGATGGCCCAGGCGCTCCCCGGGCGGCCGGCGGCCCTCAGTCCTTCCCGGGCTGGCCGCCGACGTTCCAGGCGGCGCTGGAGCGGCTGACCATCGCGCCGCGGCGGCCGGCGCAGGGCCACTACGCCGGCGCCGTCCGCTCGCGCCGGCGGGGACGCGCGCTGGAATTCGCCGAGCACCGCCCCTACGTGCCCGGCGACGACCCGAAGCTGGTGGACTGGCGCAGCTACGCGCGGCTGGGCCGCCTCTACCTGAAGCAGTACGACGAGGAGCGCGCCCGCCCGCTCACCCTGCTCGTCGACGCGAGCGCCTCGCTAGACTGGGGGGAGGGCGCGGCGCACAAGGGCGGCTACGCCCGGCGGCTGGCGGCCGCCCTGGCCTGGATCGCCCTGCGCCGCCAGGATCCCGTCCGCGTCTGGCTGCTGCGCGACGGCGCCGCCACCCCCCTGCCGCCGGTCGGCGCCCGCGCCGAGGTCCCGACCCTCTACCGCCACCTGGGCAGCGTCCAGGAGCGCGGCGGCACCGGGCTCGCCGCGGCCGTCCGCGCCGCCCTGGCCGGTCCGACGCGCGGGCCGGTCGTCCTGTTGACCGACCTGCTCGACACGGACTGGGCGGCGGCGCTGGCCGCTCTGGCCGCGGGCGGGGAGGGGACCGTCCTCCAGGTGCTGGCGCCGGACGAGTGGGAGCCGCCGCTGGGCGAGGAGGTCGAGCTGGAGGACGCTGAGACTGGCGCCCTCTGCCCGACGCGCCTCGGCCCGGCCGAGCTGGCCGCCTACCGCGAGCGGCTGGCGGCGTTCCTGGCCGCCGTGCGCCGCGAGTGCCGCCGCCACGGCCTGGCCTACCTGGCGCTGAACACGGCGACCCCGCTCCAGGAGGTCGTGCTGCGGCAGCTTCCGGCCGCGGGAGTGCTGGTATGAGCTGGGAGGCGCCGGCGGCGCTCTGGCTCGGCCTGGCCGTCCCCGCCGTGGTGCTGCTCTGGCTGCTGCGCCCGCGGCGCCCGCGGCAGCGCGTGCCGAGCCTGCTGCTCTGGCCGGGCTCGCCCGCCGAGCGACAGTCGGCGCGGCCCTGGCAGCGCCTGCGCCACCATCCGCTGCTCTGGCTGCAGGTGGCGGTGGCGGCGCTGCTGGCGCTGGCGGCGGCGCGGCCCTACCTGCCGGCCGAGGGCGCGAGCCGCCACCTGATCGTCCTGCTCGACGCCTCCGGCAGCATGCGGGCGCGCGACGTGGCGCCCGACCGTTTCGGGGCCGCGCGCGCCGCCGTCCTGGACCTGGCGCGGGCGCTCGGCCCCGACCAGGCGATGACCGTCATCCGCGTCGACCGCGAGCCGCGCGTCCTGGTGGCCGAGGCCCGCAGCGCGGGCCCGGTCGAGGCGGCGCTGGCCGGCGAGGCGGCCGCCTACGGGCCGGCCGACGCTGCGGCGGCCCTGGCCCTGGCCGCCGCGCTCACCCAGGGGCCGGCCGAGTGGATCGTCGTCGGCGACGGCGGCCTGGCCGTGCCGGAAGACTTCCAACGGCCGCCCGGCACGCGCTACCGCTTCCTGGCCGTGGGCGGGCCGGCTGCCAACGTGGCGGTCAGCGGCCTGGCGCTGCGGCAGGAAGGCGACCGCGTGACGGTGCAGGCCGGCCTGCGCAGCATGGGGGCGGCGCCGGTCGCCGGCCGCCTGCAGCTCCTGGCCGAGGACGAGCTGGTGGGCGTCCAGGAGTGGCGGCTCGGGCCGGCCGGCGAGACCTACCTGACCTGGAGCGCGCTGCCGGCCGGCGCCCACTGGTACGAGGCGCGGCTGGTCGGGGTGCCGGCCGCGGCGAACGCCCTGGAGACCGACGACCGCGCCTGGGCGGCCGTGTCCGGTGCCGACGCGACCCGCGTCCTGCTGGTCAGCCCGGGCAACACCTTTCTGGAGCGCGCGCTGAGCGTCCACGCCGGCGTGCGGGCGTTTCGGGCGGCGCCTGCCGACTGGCCGGGCCTGGCCGGCGCCGAGACCGCCTATCCGCTGACGGTGCTCGATCGCTTCTGGCCCGAGCGCCTGCCGCGCGGCAGCGCCCTGCTGGTTGGGCCACCCGTGGGCGAGGAGTTCCGCCCGCAAGAGATCTGGCCGCGGGCGGATCACCCGCTGCTCCGCTACGCCGACTGGTCCGAGGTGCGGGTCGCCGTCGCGCACCGCCTGCCGCTCGACGCGACCTGGGAGACGGTCGTGGACTCCGATGGCGGTCCGCTGCTGGCGGTGCGCGCCGAGGGCCAGCGCCGCCAGGCCGTGCTGGCCTTCGATCTCGCCCAGTCGGACCTGCCGCTGCGGCCGGCCTTCCCGATCCTGCTGGCGAGCCTGCTGGACTGGCTGGCGCCGCGCGACGCCGGCGCGGTGCAGGCGGTCGCCCCCGGTGCGGCGGTGGCGGTCGAGCCCGCGCCGCTGGCCGAGGTGGCCTGGGTCGAGGGCGCCGACGGCACGCGCGCGGAGCTGGCGCCGCCCTGGCCGCCCCGGCCGTTCCAGCCGCCGGCCCCCGGCCTCTACCGCGTGATCCAGGCCGGCGAGGGCATGCGGCAGGAGCGCGTCCTGGTCGCGGGGGGCTACGACCCGCGGGAGGCCGACCTCGCGCCGCGCGCGCTCGACCTGCCGGCGGCGGCCGGCGAGCCGCTGCCGGCCGCCGGGGGCGCGCTGGCCTACTGGCCCTGGCTGGCGCTGGGCGTGGTGCTCGTGTCGCTGGCGGAGTGGTGGGTCGATGCCCGCGGCCGTTGAGCTGGCGCAGCCGCTGTGGCTGCTGGCGCTGCCGCTGCTCGCTGCCTACCTGGTCGCGGCGCGGCTGCCCTGGTGGCGGGCCGCGCGCCGGGCCGGCCGGCCGGCGCTGCGCCAGGAGGGGCGGCGGCTGGCGCTGCGGCTCGCCTGGCTCGCGCTCCTGGTGCTGGCGCTGGCGGGCCTCACGCTGGTCCGCCCGCTCCACCGCCAGGCTGTCGTGCTCGTGCTGGACGCCTCGGCTAGCGTGGCGCCGGTCCGCGACCAGGCCGAGGCCGCGGCGCGGGCAGCGCTAGGTCGCCTGGCCAGCGGCGACCTGGCCGGCGTGGTGGCCACCGCCGCGGGCGCCCGCGTCGAGGAGCCGCCAAGCGCGCAGCCGCTGTTCACGCGGCTGGCGGCCGGCCTGCCGGACGGCGCCAGCGACCTGGCCGCCGGCCTGCGCCTGGCCAGCGCGGTGCTCCCGGACGGCTACGCCGGCCGCGTGGTGCTCGTCTCCGACGGGCGCCAGACGCGTGGCGACGC
>Ga0070741_10012202_pt1 | contig 15609 bp, 10 predicted proteins | sample Coa_R1_4_FD_66440 | JGI IMG/M metagenome (GOLD analysis project Ga0070741, IMG submission 66440) | Surface soil microbial communities from Centralia Pennsylvania, which are recovering from an underground coalmine fire - Coalmine... | ecosystem: Environmental > Terrestrial > Soil > Unclassified ... | reverse complement strand
CCTCGGTTGAGATCAAGGTCTACCAGGGCGAACGTTCAATGGCTCGGGATAACCGGTTGCTGGGGTTGTTCCAACTGGTGGGTATTCCACCGGCACCGCGCGGCATCCCACAAGTAGAAGTGACGTTCGACATCGATGCGAACGGAATCCTGAACGTGACTGCCAAGGATCGGGCAACCAACAATGAACAGAAGATCACCATCACCTCCTCTTCGGGATTGAGTAAGGAAGAAGTGGAGAAGATGGCGCGCGATGCCGAATCGCATTCGGCAGATGACCGCAAGAAGAAAGAAGAGATCGAAGAGCGTAATCGCGCCGATGCCATGGTTTACAACGTTGAAAAGATGTTGCGTGAGCATCGCGACAAGATCTCGGAAGCGGATGCGAAACAGGTTGAATCGGCAGTTGAGGACGTCAAGAAGGCGATGGCCGAGGGCGGACTCGACAAGATCAAATCGGCGACAGATAAGTTGACTACGGCGAGCCACAAACTAGCTGAGGCGATGTATAAATCGCAGAGCGCGGGCGGTCCGAACGGCGCGGCAGGCCAAGGACCTGGAACCGACGGCGCGCAGGGTGGCCAGCAGCAACAGCCCAAAGACAACGTCGTGGATGCGGAATTCGTCGACGTTGACGATAAAAAGTAAGTGGCTTTTCTTAAAGCGCGGCAATGTCGGCACTGCGGCTTGGCGAATCTCTTTATTGACTTCTTATTGACTTCCAAGCACAGTGCGAACTGCCGCGCTGGAATCGGGCCTGAATCTTTGACCGGCGGTTCCAAGCGAGTCGCCGGTTTTCAAGTGGTGTAACTAAATGCCTTCTGCAACAAAAAAAGATTATTACGAGACTCTCGGCATCGGCCGCAGCGCGGATACCGAAGAAATTCGTAAGTCGTATCGTAAGTTGGCGCGGAAATATCATCCGGATCTGAATCCCGGGGATAAGGCGGCCGAAGAACGATTTAAGAAAGTTCAGGAAGCTTACGATGTTTTGAGCGACGAGGAAAAGCGGAAGGTCTACGACCAGTACGGGTTCTACTCGCCGAATATTCCGCCGAACGGCGGCGGTCCAGGACCAGGAAGCGGAGGAGGCCCAAATTTCGGAGGATTTGATTTTTCCGAATACCTGCGGCAGCAGCAACAACGGCAAGGCGGCACTGCTGGGGCCGACAGCGAAGGATTCCGGTTCCGCGACATTTTTGGGGACCTTTTCGGTGGGCGTCAGCAACGTGCCACAACTCCGGAACCCGAACGTGGAGCAGATCTCGAATACGGGTTGCATGTCGATTTCTGGCAGGCGATTCGAGGGACGCAGGTAAAGCTCAATATCACCCGTCAAGACACCTGCGAAACGTGTCACGGCACAGGTTCGGCTGGCAACAGCATCGCGGTATGCCCGGAGTGCGACGGCACGGGAACAGTGACGCAGATGGCAGGCGCCATGAAGTTCAATTTGCAGTGTCCGCGTTGTGGTGGCTCAGGCCGGCTCAAGAATGCGTGTCCGACTTGTCGGGGCGAAGGTACCGTTTCGCGTCCCGATACAGTCGAAGTACGCATCCCTGCGGGTGTTGCGTCGGGTTCGCGGTTACGAGTGGCAGGCAAAGGAAATGCCGGGGCTGCAGGCGGCACGGCTGGCGATTTGTACATCACCATTCGCGTGGATGAGCATCCGTTTTTCAAACGATCGGGCGACAACATTGAAGTGCAGGTTCCGCTCACCGTAAGCGAGGCCGGGCTCGGTGCAAAGATCGAGGTTCCGACGATTGACGGGCGCGCTCTCTTGAAGATTCCGCAAGGAACACAGAACGGACAAAAATTCCGGCTGCGCGACAAGGGCATCTTTAACAGCCGCAAGAATGCGCGCGGGGACGAGATTGTGGAAGTGGTGCTGCGCGCTCCCGATGTGCATAACGAACGCACGCGCGAACTGCTGCGCGAACTGGCACAAGTGCAGACGGAAGATGTGCGGTCGGATATCTGGAGCAAGGTGCAGCCCCCGGCTGCATAAAACAGGTGAAGCATGACGAGAAGCAAGAGCAAGGCGGCGTATATGATCTCGGCGGTGGCCGAGCAGTACGCGATTCATCCGCAGACACTGCGGTTATATGAGCGCGAAGGGTTGCTGACGCCGTCGCGTAGCGAAGGCAATACGCGGCTATATACCGACGACGACCTGGAGCGGCTAGAAGTAATTCTCAAATTGACCCGTGAGTTGGGCGTGAACCTGGCGGGCGTCGAGATCATTCTCAACATGCGCGAAAAGATGGAAGCCATGCAGCAACAGATTGAGGAGTTTATTGGAACGCTTAATCAAGAACTGTCGCAGCGCGCGGCCCACCGGACCGTTGATAACGGCAATTCATTAATGCCGGTGATTCAGATCAATTCCATGACTCGGCAGGGGCCGGACCATCCTAAGCGAAGCGCGGAGACTAAGCGTAAAGCGCGGTAAGAAGAATTTAACTTTCAGTCGAGCCCGGTGATGCGATCGTTGTCCGCATTGAGCCGCTCGTGCCGAGCCACACAACTGCCGCAGTGCAGTCAGCGGCGACGCCGGCGAAGTTGGTTCTTTGTCAAATGACCGCTACTGTGTCTCTCTTGTTTGTGGTTTGTAGAACTGGCCGACTAGACGGTCTGACGATACACTGCGGGTTTGGTCAGTAGGTTGTGCGACTGGGGAGGAGGCTTATTCGATAGCTATTCTGCTGTTTGAGGAAGCAGCACGCCGCGAGAGGACGCCGCGAGTCCAAGTATTCGCTTCGGACCTTCACAAGCAGTCTTTAGAACGCGCGCGCCGGATTCTATCCGGGGGATATCGAGACCGATGTCTATGAGGAGCGTTTGAGGCGCTTCTTCCATAAAGAAAGCAGCGGATATAGGATCAACAAAGAAATCCGCGATCTGGTCGTATTCGCTCCGCACAACCTTCGGAGAGCGATGGTTCATTGGCGCCGAGTCTCGCCATCATTGCCGATGCTGACGTTTCCGACCTGCGGGAATTTTCACAGTGGCGGCCATGGTTCGGCGCTTCAATTCCATTGCCAAGGTTTATTGCTAGTGAGCCGTCAGCTAACCGGAAAATGCAGACACGACCAGCGTCGTTATTGGAACTCACGGCAATTCACCTATATCAGCTATCAGCGATTCAGAATCATTCCTGACCCGGCAGACGCGGAACATCCGAAGCGAAGCACAAAAACTAAGCGAAGGGTGCATAGGACTGGGCAGCGCACTTCCCCTCATCAACTAACATCTAAGAGTGAATCGGCGTAAATTTCTGCAGGCCGCCGGCGCAGGCGCTTTGTTGGGGCAACAAGTGCTTCGCGGTCGGGGGAGAGATGTATCCGACATCAGCGCGGAAATACTCGAATACAAGAAGCCCGTTTTCAACCTTCATCAATTCTTCAAGTCGCCTGTCAAGATCGAATCTATCGATCTGCTGCAGGCTTACGGCCAATATTTTCTGCGCACGCGTTCGACGGACGGCGCGGAAGGGCTTATTCGCACCAAAGACATAGTCGACTACATTCCGATCTTGGCGCACCGGGTACGCAAACATTTCCTGGGCGCGGATGCCAGAGATCTGGAGCATTTGATCGATGAAGTGTATGCGACAGATTCCAACTACAAACTCGCCGGTCAAGAATTCTGGTGTCCGGTGGCCTATATCGAGCAGAGCTTGCTCGATTTGATGGGGAAGTCGCTGAAGAAACCAGTCGGCGAGCTGATGGGTGGCGTGCTGCGAAAAGAAATTCCTGTCTATTTATCAGGTTCCGGGCGCGACACCACGGCTGAAGAAGAAGTCGAGATCTATGTGAAAGAACAGGCGCGCACGGGCGCCAAGGCGGTGAAGTTCAAAATAGGCGGCCGCATGAGCGACAACTATGACGCTTACCCCGGCCGCACGGACAAGATTTTAGAATTAGCGCAAAAAAAGCTGGCCGGCAAAGTGACGTTAATGGCCGACGCTAACGGATCTTACGATGCGAAGAATGCAATCGAAATTGGGAAGCGCCTGCAAGCCATGAACTACTTGTGGTTTGAGGAACCGTGTCCTTGGGAAGAGTTGAGCGAGACCAAGCGGGTCGCGGACGCGCTCGATATGAAGATCGCTTTTGGCGAACAGGATTCGAGCCTGTGGACGTTCCAATACATGATCGATAACAAGGTGATGGATGTTGTTCAACCCGATCTAAACTACAATGGCGGCTTCGTCAGAACAGCCAAGGTCGCTCGAATGGCGCGTAAGGTGAATATGTGGATCTGTCCGCACGATACGCAGACGGGCGCCGCTACCGTGAACATCCTCCAATTTGCAGCCACGACTCCTAACATTGGCCCCTTTATGGAGTACGTGTCTCGCGCCCAGCCGAAGAAAGAGTCGTGGTACTCGCCGAATTTCGACATCGTGAACGGCGTTATTCCGGTTCCGACGGGCCCAGGCATGGGACTGGAGTTCGACCCGGACTTCGTCAAAACGGCAGCAGTGATTAAGCTCACCTAGAGCGTATTAGTCTCATCAACTTTGCCTCGGGCAAGCGCGATAGGCTGCAACCATTTGTAAACACATTACTAAGGCGTCACTTTCGCTACCCAAATTGCAAATCTCCCGTTCGAGCCGGCATACAGATGTGCCAGCCAAATGCTGTTCGGGTCAGCCGGATCGCTCGAAGCTCCGCCCGTGTCCGTTCGGATTGGAGTTGCGCAGTCACTACAAGGTATAGTTGCGTCACCCTTGCGAACCAAGCGGCTCGGCCAGATGTCCGGCTCACCGTGTTTCCAAACGCTGGCTCTCATCTCCGGGAAAATATCGGTGCTCGTACGGCTGTAGCCCAGAACGATATCGCCGGCCCCGGTCAACCCGATGCCGGGCATTCCGTAGCCAAAGACGGTTTTCTGATTGTCATCAAACACATTGCGTAAACCAATTACGCGGTCAGTGACAATGGCGACGAGCGGAAACAAGGCTATTTCCATCTTCACAATGTGAATCGAAGGCGAACAACTGGATTGCGAGGATTCCCAAACCCGGCAATCGTTGAACGCGGTAATCAGCTTCGAACCCACCAGCATGGCGGAGATTGGTTCGTTGCCTACGTTGCCGTAATTGACCTTCAGCTTGCTCCCTTTCATAGGCCAGACCGGCGGCCCCTGTTGATTGGGCAAATCCAACGCGACAGAAACTATGTTGGGCGGATCGGCGGCTTCTATGCCAGTAAGGGCAATTTTGTTGTTTTGAGTCGCAACCACAAGACCCCAATCCTCGCCAACCGGAAGCTTGTTTTGCTTCACCACCGGCATACTGACGCCCGCGATATTGCCCGCGCCGTTTCCCAGATCCCAATCCCACCGAGCGTGCGCACGTGGATGGCTGACACCGTTCGCCAAATCATCCGCGTTCAGGATGACCATGTATCCAAACAACTCCGTGTTCGGATCCCCATTAGGCGGATAGTGACCCACATGGACAGAAACGATGTAATGCCGGGACGAGATGCCAAGCGATGGATAATCGCCGGCGTACCCTGGCGTGAACACTGTTCCCGGGCAAGAATTGTTGCCGTCGGTCGAATCGCAGGCGCCATCATTTGGAGTTCCGTTGAAGAAGTAAATATTCCATCCTTTGGACGGATCTTCGTCGCGCGAAACTGCCACAATGATTTTCGTCCGGCGCTGCGTGGCCTTCAGCCTGGCCGAAAATGAATCTGTTCCACTGCCATTGTTTTTGGCCGTTCCCGCTACCACCCAGCGATTTCGGAAGCGATCGAAAGCGATACGGGCGTCGCCTACCTGTCCTTGTTCCATAGTGAAAGCGGCTTTGCCCTTTACTTGTGCATTCAGATGCAGAGCCGCATCGATGGTGGGAAGCAACGGTGCGAACAGCGTTTCGGTGTTGGTCGGATTGGGGAATTTTGAGCTAGCGGGCAGCAGTTTGCCGGCCTTGTTGTAGAACGCCAGGGTATCCCAAGTGAGCACACCAACTGCCGAGTGGCTGACAGCGATTTCCGGGTCAATCAGGCCGTCACCATTGGCAGACGCTTGCCAAGAAGCGGCAGCTTGAGGTGTTTGCTTTTTCTTATCACGAAGAAGCGTTTCGCCGGGTGGCCCAGAGGGCTGTGTACCGGCAGGCAACTGCTTGACAATATCGATGATGGAAAGCCCCCCGCCATTGTTCGTGAGAGTTACCGGACCCGGTAAAGCGGCAACCGGTCTCGGTCCGGCAGGTTGATCGCCGGCATGTTCGTTTTCGCTGAATTGGATGATCGGATTGGGCCGTTCAATCCGGGTTATTCCCTCTCGGAATGGACCCGCAATGTCAACTGGCGTGACAGTTCCCTGAATCTGGGTCAGAGTTCCCTGCGGTAGCTTCACAACGGAAGTTTGAGCGTGGCTGACGCTTGCTAAAAAGCCAAGCGCGCCCGCCAGAGAAAACGCCAGATGCATTTTTTTGAATCTGTGTAATGGGTTCATGTGATATGGAGCCCTGTTCATCTTATGCGAGCCTGTATCCCTACAGCCAGCCTGTGATGGGCGGAAACATCAATTGCAAACGTTTTCAGGCATGAGCCACCTCTTCTAAGAACGCGACTCACCTAGTGAAAAGACAATTCATGTGGTGAAAAGGCGGTCCATCAAGATGGAATAATAGAAAGCGCTTTCATTCCCCACAGCTGAGGCGAGTGGATCTTTCCTTTTTGGAGCAATACGTGGCTGATGAATTCTCGCGTCGAAGTCTTCTGAAAACTGTTGGCGGTATGGGTGCCGCTAACTTAGTCGCGGCCGGCGCGCTTTCCCAAAACCAGCCGGCTAACGATCAGTCCGATTTGAAAAGGATGCTGGCTGAGCCGTCCCGCACTCTTCTCGAAGAGCACGAGGATCATCAGTACGAACTGAATGCGGGAGACATGGCCGTCTCCTTTGACAAGCGCTATGGGTCCATTTCGTCGATCCGCAGAAAGAGCGACGAGCTGCAAACGAATTACATCGGCAACGAGCGTAATACGCCCGGTGTTGACGTTACCGATTCCCTGTGGACGGGCGATGTTGTGGCCACCGTGTGGCGGCTTGTCTTGGATTGGAAATCCACTAAACTTGGTCAAAACGACATATTTCAGTCATCGGGCAAATGGGCGCGTGAGACGACGGGAAAATCCGCCGATACGCGGCGCATCGGGATTCGCAATAGCGCATTCGTAGTCGAATACGACGGCGGATCCATGAATGACAACGGAGTCCGCAGCTACCGGCTCACGATGACTTTTCGCGCAGGAACCGGCAGCTCGCTGCTTTGGGATATCGAGCTGGAAAACGCCACTAACAATGTGTTGGAAATTGGGGAACTCGGGCTTCCCCTGATGGTCAATGACGATTATGCGGAGCTATACGTTCAGCCGGGCCTTCCGCAAGCCATCAGCACTGTCAACAACGTCGATTTCAACCGGACACCGGTACGCCAAAAGCTGATTCATGAGCAAAAAGTTTTGGTCCATCACTTCGTCGCGGGCCACAGTTCCTACGCTTTAATCCAAAGACCGCTGGGGGATGCGCCGTTTCTGTTGGTTCATCCCACAATGGACACGTCGTTCGAGTGCGTCTATAAGGAGCCTAATTCCGCGTTTGCGGCGCACGTCAATAGCTGGCGCGGTCCAGACATTCTTGCGATTCATTCGTGGGCGACGAAGAATTTACGGCGATGGAACAAAAATCCGTGGGTAAACGGACACACGTCGTTAGTTCTGCAACCGGGAGAAAAGAAGGCCTATCAAGTTCGCTTCGCCTTCATAGATGGCTATGAAGCGATACGCAAAGAAATCTGCGATGCAGGCAATCTTGGCATCCGGGTCGTGCCCTCTATGGTGGTGCAGGAAAACGACGACGTGCTGGTGGAGTTGAATTGCAAATCAGATATCAACAAGATCAACCTCCTTTCCGATAACATCACGGTGAAACGACAGACGCGCGAAAACGAGAAGACGCTTCTGACACTCTCATTCAAGGGAAGAGGGCAAAAGAGTCTGAAGCTACTGTATGGAAATGACCGATGGACAAATCTTCATTTCTATTGCATCAACGACATTGAACAGTTGCTTAAGGCTCGGGGACAGTTCATTGTGGAACGCGAGTTCTATCAGAACCCCGAAGATCCCTATCATCGCAATCACATGTTTCTGCCCTTCGATTATCGGATCGGGAGCACTTTTCTCGATTCCGACGAAGTATGGGAAGTAGGCGGGAGTGATGAGTCAGGCTTCTCAGAGCCGCTATTCTTGGCCGAAAAGAATGTCTACTATCCACACGCCAAGGAAGTAGAAACGCTTGAAACTTACGTGACGGACTGCTTGTTCAAATACATTCAGAATCCGGAAACGTATGCCGTGCGGGCATCTCTTTATTACAAGGAGAGGTATCCGTCGAGCCCTTGGGGACATTGGACGAAAGAACGCAGCGAAGCCACGTTTCGCACTTACAACTATGTGCATCCAGCGTTGATTTACTATGCGCTTTATCGGATCGGCAAGAATTATGGGCTGGTGAAACGGAAGACGCCGGAAGAATATTTGCGGATGTCTTATCTCACTTGCATGAAATGGTTCACGACCGGTCCATGGAGGCATGTCGGTCTGATGGAGGGCTCTCATTCGGTCCAAATTCTGGAAGCTATTAAAAGTGAGGGATGGCAGCAGGAGTACAACAACCTTCGTCAACAGATGAAAGAGTGCGATGAGGTATTCGTCGAAGATCCGTATCCATATAGCTCGGAGCTGCTTATAGATCAAACAGCGCATGAGCAAGTTTACTTCTTCACTCGCTTTTTTGACGACGCGGCAAAAAATACTAAAACTGTTCAGGTCCTAAAAGCTCTGCGCGGCGGTAATCAGCCGGTCTGGTTCCGTTACGGAAATGACAAGAGAGGCGACGTTTGCTGTTGGTATAACGCATCTCTGAACGGCATGGCGCTTTTGAAATCGTTCGAGAGTTCAGGTGATTTGGATGCCCTTCTTAAGGGCTACGCCGGCGTGATGAGCGTCATGGCGAACGTGCTTCCCGATGGCATGGGTTTTAACTTTTTCATTTGCACTCCGGGCATCTACGGTCACGAACCGCCGAGAACTTTTGAAAGCGGTCCCGGCTTGTGGGGATTTTTGAATTCAGCAAAATCGTACGTGGTGAATGATCCTACATTCGGGCTGGTCGGATACGGCTGCCGCGTAGCCGCTTCCGGCTCGCGTATTACGGTTGATCCGAAAGATGGAGTCAAAAAGAGAGTGCGTTTCGTCGATCAAAAGCTCGATATCGAAGTTACCCAAGGCGAGATTAATCAAGTAACCTTAGGTCGCAATAGTGAAGTTGTGGAAATGACTGTGCGCGATTCGACCGGAGTTGTTCATACAGCTAGCATCGCGATTGAAGGCTTGCCGGATGGAAACTATAAATTGATGGACGGCAAGACCTCACGTGTTCTTCGATCGACTCCGAGACTAGCGTTCTCATTGCCGATGCCGGACGCGCGGCATATTCGGATCGAAAAAATCTGACTGCGCTCCTACCCCAATGCCTGCTGACGTTCCGACGAGTGGCGAAAAGCAACACACCTCGCAAACGGTGGACGACGCCCTGAAGCTGGTGGGGGGTGCAGTTCACATTGGCTCGTTACGCTGGAGCCTGGCCTTATTGCTTACAGCGGCAATCGCAATCAGTTATTTCGATCGCCAGACCATGCCGGTGGCGATACATGCCATTCAGCGTGAGATCCCGATTTCGAATACTCAGTTTTCACAACTCCAGGCGGCTTTCCTGTTGGCCTATGCGTTGATGTACGCCGGCGGCGGAAAGCTGATCGATGCGCTGGGGACACGACGTGGGTTCCTGCTTATTATGTTGTGGTGGTCGTTTGCCTGTGCTAGTCAAGGGTTGGCTGGTACGTTCCCGGCCCTTGCAGTTGGCCTCTTTCTGTTGGGGATGGGCGAGGGTGGAGGTTTTCCTGCAGCAACCAAGGCGATCGCCGAATGGTTTCCTGCTAACGAGCGCTCCACTGTAATGGGAGTAGTAAACGCGGGAACGGCGGCTGGAGCGGTGATTGCGCCGCCATTGATTGCGATCATACTTACCACACTTAACTGGCGTTGGGTCTTTTTTCTGTCGGGTGCCGTAGGCCTTGTTTGGGCCGCCGTTTGGATTCGCAAGTACTATTCACCCGCCACCCATCCGCAGTTGACGCAAGATGATCGCCAGCAGATAGCCGAATCCATAGAGCAACAGGGTGAAAAACGAAATGTTCAATGGTTTCGACTTTTTCAATTCCGGCAGACCTGGGGATTAGTCAGCGCAAAATTCTTGAGCGATGCAGCATGGTACTTCTACATCTTCTGGCTGCCGAAGTACCTCTATGAAATGCGGCATTTCGACACAAAGCAAGTCGGCTATTTTGCCTGGATCCCTTACGCCGCATCCGGTATAGGAAGTCTCATTGGAGGATGGTTCTCCAGCCGCTTGCTAACGGGCGGCCACTCCTTGAATCTTTCACGCAAACTGGCGCTAGGCGCGAGCGCCGCCGTCATGCCGCTGATCCTATTTGTTACGCACGCGCCGGTGGAATGGGCCATTGTGCTATTCAGCATCGCCTTTGCGGGACAGCAATCGTGGTCTACGCTAGTCATGACGCTGCCGGCAGATCTCTTTCCGGCCGACGTCGTTGGCTCAGTAGCTGGGTTGGTCGGATTTGGCGGAGCGATGGGCGGCTTGGTATTCGGTCTTGTTGCCGGTCACCTACTGGATCGCGGATTTGGCTATGGTCTGGTATTCGGATTCGTCGGTACGTTCCACGTCATCGCATTCTTGATTATTCTGTCCGCAATCCGCGTCGTCAGGCCAATTCAATTCGATATCGCTAGAGCATAACGCAAATGAAAATTACCGACATCCGAACACGCGTCGTCGAATGGAGAGGTCCGACTGTACCGCCCGCGCCGCACTTCTGTACGAATCCCATGGACCTGCTGGCGCTTCCTTCCGATTCCATGGCCAGCTTTCGCTTTCACGGCTGGCTAATCGCTGAAGTATTGACCGATGCCGGGCACGTGGGAATCGGAAACGCGGCGCTTGCCCCGCGAATAGCCAAACAGATCATCGATCTTTATCTGCGACCCATCCTCATCGGCCGCGATCCGTGGGATGTAGAAGCTCTATGGCAGCACATGTACCGAAACACGATGGCGTTCGGCCGGAAAGGCATCGGGATGGCCGCTATCAGCGCGGTCGACATCGCGATCTGGGACATTTTGGGGAAAGCGTCGGGTCAGCCGGTGTTTAAGCTGCTCGGCGGCCGCACTAAGGCCAAAATTCCGGTTTATGCCAGCAAATTGTATAGCCAGCCTTTGGACAAACTGGCCGCGGAAGCGGCCGCATACAAAGAACAGGGCTATCGCGCTATGAAACTGCGCTTCGGGTGGGGACCAATCGACGGCGCTGCAGGCATGGAGCGCAATTTAGAGCTCGTGCGTACGGTTCGCGAGGTAGTTGGTTACGAGATCGATCTTATGGCAGATGCTTATATGGGATGGAATCTCGATTATGCGCGACGCATGATTCCGCTTCTCGAACCGTACCGTCTGCGCTGGTTGGAAGAACCGGTAATTCCCGACGATATCGCCGGTTATGCGCAATTGAAAGCTCTTGGCCACGTTCCGATCGCTGGAGGCGAACACGAGTTCACCTCCTACGGCTTTCGCGACTTGCTGGCGGCGCGCGCAGTAGATTACATTCAGTTCGATACGAATCGGGTTGGTGGAATCACACAAGCGCGTAAGGTGGCAGCGCTGGCGGAATCATTCTCGGTACCAGTCGTTCCACACGCGGGACAGATGCACAACTTTCACGTCGTAATGGCAAGTTACAACTCGCCAATAGCCGAATATTTCCCGATGGTAGATGTCGAGATTGGCAACGAACTCTTTTGGTACATCTTCGACGGCGAGCCAAAGGCCGAGAATGGCTATATCGATCTCAGAGACGATCTGCCGGGGCTTGGGCTGAGAATCAAAGAGGAGGCGCTGACTAACTTTCACGTCATCGAGCGAACCGAAGAAGCGCAGGTGGCCGCTCAATGATCCGACTGGTTCAACTCAAAAACGCGAATGACCGGCGTTTGGCTCTAGTCGATGAGCCTTCACTGGTTTTTCTGGATAGCTTCTCTTCGATCTATGACTTCGCGCAGGTATGCATTCAAACGGACTCAAGCGCGAACGACGTAATTGAACGTAGTTTAGGAAAGCAACGGCTCACCTACGACGCGGTTTATGCCGGCGACTCGGGATGGACGATTCTTCCCGCGGCGGAGCATCCTACGGAACCGGCTCGCTGCCTGGTAAGCGGCACCGGCCTCACACATATGGCGAGTGCGAAGAATCGCAACGCAATGCACCTTAAGGCCGAAGAACTGACCGATAGTATTCGGATGTATCGCTGGGGAATTGAAGGTGGAAAGCCGGAGCCGGGAGAAATTGGCGTGGCGCCGGAGTGGTTTTACAAGGGAACTGGCGAGTGCCTTCGCGCGCACAACGAACCCTTAGTTGTTCCTGATTTCGCTGAAGATGGCGGCGAAGAGCCCGAAATCGCCGGTGTCTACTTAAACGATTCTCAAGGCGTTCCCTGGCGAATCGGGTTCACGCAAGGGAATGAGTTCTCCGATCATGAGTTGGAACGAAAGAACTACCTCTATCTGGCCGGTTCCAAGTTGCGAAACTGCTCCATTGGACCGGAGCTGGTGGTGGGCCCGTCGTTCGATTCCGCGCCAGGAACTGTCACCATCGAACGTCAAGGAAAGACACTGTGGTCGCGCGACATCCGCAGCGGTGAAAGCGCGATGTCGCATACTGTCGCCAACCTGGAGCATCATCACTTTAAAGTGGCTGGGCACCGCCGACCGGGCGATATCCACATCCATTTTTTTGGAGCAGATGCGTTCAGCTTCGGCGAGGGAATCCACCTGGAGGATGGCGACATCATGCAAGTCCATTTTGAAGGCTATGGGCGGCCGCTACGAAATCCGCTAAGTAAGGCGGCTGGCGCTCCTCGTTTGGTAAAAGTTCGAAGTTTGACAATAGGGATGGAAAACTAAGCGAGGTGTCGTTCGATCGAACGGGTGCAACGCGCAGCTCCGGAAGCTTCGGCGCCTTGTATCGTCGTCACCGGACCGAAATCCTGACGCTTGTTTTGGGGTTGCTGTCGGCGTGGTTCTTAGTGAGCTGGGCTCTCGTTCTCCAGCGCGTCCTTCGTTACTACAATCCCTTTCCTGCTGAGGATTATTGGCGAGTTTTGTACGATGCCTGCCTTTATAAGGCTCGCGGCTTTTCCATTTTTTTCAAGCCTCACAACGAGCATCGGATCATTTTTCCGGAAATCGTTTATCAGCTTGATCTGTTGTTTCACGGACGACTGATTCTGCCGATCGTGGTCAGCTTTCTATGTTATTTCGGCACGTCGCTCATGCTTGCATGGATAGTTTGCCGTGATCGCAGTATCTCTAAAGCCGCCCGAGCATTTGCAGCGCTCGTAGGGGGGACCGTTCTGGCTTGGCAGGGAGCGGCCGTCATCGTCGGCGATCCATTTCTGCTGCAATGGACCCTCTCCGGCCTCTGCGCGGTCATTGCCGTGTCTTGCGTTGCGATAAGTGCGCGCAGCGGATCGAAATACTTGGTCACCGCAATCATCGCAGCCGCGATTGCAACTTACTCGTCAGGTAATTGCCTGCTTTTATGGCCGGTGCTCCTTTTAGAGGCCTTAATATTACGTTTAACCCGACGGTACGTCGCGTTCATTGCTTTCACAGGTGTTGTATTTATTGCGCTGTACTTTGTCGACTATCATCCGGGTAGCAGCCTTGACTTAGTCAGTTCGGCTTCGCAACTTCCGCGCGCCTTGGGCTTCCTTGCCACGGAAGTAAGCATGCCGTTCGGCCTTGGTAAGCGGGACGGCTTTGCTGTAGGCCTTGGAATCCTCAACATCCTGATTGTGGTGTCACTATTTGTGCATGCCTGGAGGAAACGCACGCTGTGGCACGAAACGCCTATTGTGCTGTTTTGCATTTACCTTTTCACGTTATTGAGCGCAGTGCTCACTACCATTGGAAGAATGAATTTGGCGCCGGCTTATGGAGCCGCGAAGGCAAGCCGCTATTGGGGTATTCAGCTGCTTAGTTGGGCTGATTTCGCACTCCTGTGCTCCTATTTCAATACCAAATCGAATTGGAAGACTCGAACTAAGGCACCTATTTATGCGATTATCCTGTTGCTTACGGCCTACGGCACGATCAAGCTGAGGTCAACGCTTGGGTATGACGATGACCAGTTCGCGAATCGTCAGTTTGCAGCGTTGAGTTTTGAGAATGGGCTGGAGGATACAGGGCTAACGCGAAGAATATTCCCTGATCCAACATTCGTTTTTTTATTATTGCCTTGCCTGCAAAGCCGTCATCTATCCGTATATTCGCTACCAACGGCTGGATGGCTAGGACGGCCTGCAACCGCAGTGGCGCCGGTTGCGGGGGACTCGAGAGCCGGCGCTGTAATTTCGACGTACCCCGTAGAGAGCGGAATTGAGATCGTCGGGTGGACCGAGCCGGAAAAAGACGGTTCAGAGCAGATTGTTTTTCTTAACGAAAGGCGCGAAATCGTCGGCTTCGGCCGCAAATTATCAGCCGGATTTCCTACCGATCTGCGCACACTTGCGATCCCGACTTCCGTTGCTTGGGTGGGCTTTGTCAACTTAAAATACGGCGCGCGGACGGTCTCCCCCTTTTTTTTGAGCCGAGGGCGATTGCAGCCAATAGGAGGCGCCGTTCCCATCACAAACAATATCCAACGCGTCCGCGACGATGAAGGTGTTCTATTGAACGGCATTATGTGGCACATGGATCCCACATGGACGTTAAACGGAATTCCGACCGCGCCTTATTTAGGCAATGTGCCGCGCAGCGCTATCTACGGCAGTTGGAGCGTCGACGATCATAATCAAGGACAGATTGAATCGTCGATCTTCCCTGCCCCTAGCACGGGCTGCTTGCTTGTACCTGTTTTACACGGCCTTTTTATAGATCATGCTTCTATCCAAATTCTGGACGCCGATTCCGGCGCCATAATGCGCAGTATCCCTATGCAAAACGGAGATTCGGGATGGCAATTCTGGAAGCTAAGGTTGGAGAAATCCAACCAGAGAATTCGCATACTTGCACGAGATCGCGGCTCCGAGTGGGGCCAATGGGTGGCGATTGCTCAACCGTCCGAGTGCGATAGTGTCGATCACTAATCTTCGGCTGAACACTTTCTAAATAGAGCGGCCGTGGTGGAAGCTAAGCGCCACTTCCCGTTCTCGGAAAGGTGTGCGACCCACGGTTTAGGCAATAACATCGCGGGCGAATTGGCCAATAAATCCTGAACACGCATGTTCAACAACTCTTGTCTATCGGCGCCGGGTAATTCGAGCAGATACCAGGACAAGAACCAATGAAGGGTCCAGATCGGCTCTCCCGATGGGGGAACAAAGTGCCGCACTAATTCGAGCTCACGCGTGAATAGTTGCCGAAGTCCCGACCGCGTCGCATTGAAATAGTGAT
>Ga0070741_10012201_pt1 | contig 15610 bp, 9 predicted proteins | sample Coa_R1_4_FD_66440 | JGI IMG/M metagenome (GOLD analysis project Ga0070741, IMG submission 66440) | Surface soil microbial communities from Centralia Pennsylvania, which are recovering from an underground coalmine fire - Coalmine... | ecosystem: Environmental > Terrestrial > Soil > Unclassified ... | reverse complement strand
CTTCAAGCCCCGCTGGGCCTCCTGTCCGGCGAGCGGATAGAGGCAGCGATCGTCCCAGATGTGCCGGTAAAGATCGATTGCTTTCTGGTTCTCCCCTGCGTTCGCGCGTTGTTTTGCCTCGGTAAGGTCGCGGTACATCGCTTCGTCGCGGGCGCGCAACTGGTCATCGACCATCTGTTCAACCGCCGCTACTTGCAGGCCAACCGGATTGTCGACCCGTCCGATGACTTTGCCAAAGCGATCGGTCAGCACGGCCGAGGGACGGCGGAGCACTGCCAGCTTCTCGGCGACGGTCACATTCTCGAGCGGGATGCCTTCGAGTGCGACACAGCGCTGCGACGCTTCGACGAGGGCGCGCGCACTGCGCAGTGGCGAACGCTCGACCTCCTCGGCCGAGGCGGGAAACCAGTACAGAATCAGGGCCCCTGTCCCGAGGGATGAATCGTTCTCCATGAAGTGCCACGGCACAAGTTGCTCTTTCGGATTCCCGGTGCCGGGGGCCGATCTCCCTCGCCCACCTCGCGACTGCGCCGCGAGCGGGATCGCGAGACTCAGGCACAGGAGCGCGACAATCGCACCACGCGATCGCCGTTCAGTGGAGGTATCCAAGAGATCGAAACGCGAATTGTTGTTGGTCATCGAGATCGACTCCTTCATCGGATTTGCCGCCGAAGCGAAACGGCCGTGCAGGCACCTGCTCGAGGAACGACGGCCGTTCCGTTCCGTTGAACGAGACACCGTTTCGTGACAGTTCTATCGGCGCCGGGACTTCAGCGGATCGATCGCGAATGCTCCGCCACCGGCGATGAGCAGAAAGATGAGGCCGAGGAACATGGAGATGTCTGTCCGCGCCTGGTGAAGCATCGACAGCAGGCCGTAGTGCTTCAGTTTCGGGGTGGCGAATTGCCAGTAGCCACGGCCGAGGAGGATGGGGATCTTTGTCGTGGCCATGGCCACGCTGATATCGATCAGCAGCGGGATCGCCGCGAGACGCGTGGCCAGTCCGAGAACGATCAGGATTCCGCAGACGAACTCGACGCCTCCGACGAACGGCGCGGTGTATTGCGGATATGGAATCCCGATCGACGTGAAGCGCCCCACCCCGAACTCCAGCGGCAGCGCGAATTTCAGATAGCCCTCCACGATGAAGACCCATCCCACGAGAATGCGAATCAGGACAATCGCTTTTTCGGTCATTGGCCTCCAGCTCCTTTGACGGCGACCGCCGCCGCGCGGCGCGCTCACTGACTTCTGCGCTACTTTGCCGTATCGTTTCTCACGACGTTCGTCTTGAAATTGCAATCGATGTTCCCTCTGCTGCTCGCCATCGCTTCCGCCGGCGGCGCGCAACATGGAGTTCGCTCAACCATGATCATGCTCACCGGCGACGTGATGCTCGGCAGGGGGATGGACCAGATTCTCCGCCACTCCGTCGATCCGGTGATCCACGAGCCGTACATGCATTCGGCCACCGGCTACGTCGAGTTGGCGGAAGAGAAGAACGGACCGATCCCCCGCAAGGCGGCACCCGATTATGTCTGGGGAGACGCGCTGGCGCTGCTGTCCCGACTCGATCCGCGCGTGCGCATCGTCAACCTGGAGACGGCGGTCACGACATCGAACCGCCCCTGGCCCGGGAAGGGAATTCAGTATCGGATGCATCCCGCCAATGTCGACGTGCTGGCGGCGGCGCGCATCGACTGCGCATCGCTGGCGAACAACCACGTACTCGACTGGAGCCGCGACGGCCTGCTGGAGACGCTCGACTCGCTTCACAAAGCGGGCGTGAAGACGGCCGGAGCGGGAGTCAATCTGGCCCAGGCCGCGGCGCCGGCGATTTTCGAAGTCCCTGGCGGGCGCGTGCTGCTGTTCGCCATGGCGGACGAGAGCAGCGGCGTCCCCCCGTCGTGGGCGGCGCAGGTGGACCGTGCCGGGGTGCGCCTTCTCCCTGACCTGTCGCGCAAGATCACGCTGCAAATCGCGCGTGAGATCAAAGCGCAACGCAAGGCCGGCGATCGCGCGATCGTCTCCATCCATTGGGGCGGCAACTGGGGCTACGCCGTCTCCGACGAACAGGAACGCTTCGCGAAAACGCTGATCGACGCGGGGGCCGCCGACGTCGTGCACGGACATTCGTCGCACCATCCGAAACGCATCGAGCTTTATCGCGGACGGCCGATCATCTACGGCGCGGGAGACCTCATCAACGACTACGAAGGAATCGGCGGATACGAGGAGTTCCGCCCCGACCTGTCGCTGATCTACCTGCCGGCCCTCGGAACATCCGGCGAGCTGGAATCGATGCTCCTCCTCCCGATGCGCATGGAGCGCTTCAGACTCAACCGGGCGAGCGCGGAAGAACGCGACTGGCTCCTGCGGCTCCTCGAGAAGCAGTCCCGGGGCTTTCGGTTCGAAATCACCCCGGACGGACTGATCGCGGCGCGCCCTCAGCGCTGATCGTGAGGAACGGTCACGGTCGCACTGGCGCTGGTCTGGTTTCCGCTCGCATCGGTCGCCGAGTAGGTCACTGTATAGACGCGTCCTTCCTTCTGCTGTCCCGTTCGGTCAGCGCGCACGGAGAACTGCCGGTCGTCCGTGCCGAACGTCGCGTCAGCAATGTCCCCGGCGGGGATGGACTCGTTCGCGGTGATCGAAACCAGCCGGACTGACGGATGCGGATCGGCGTTGTCGCTGACCGTGATGGTCGCGGTGATCGCCACCATCTTCTGCGTCGGCGGCCAGATCACCGCCGGCGCCAGCACGACCTGCAACGCGGGAGGCGTGACGTCCTGTCCCTGGGAATCGCTCTCCAGGGGCCCCGATACGTGCGTCGAGTTGCCCAGAATCACATCAAAGTCCGAGGAGCGATATTCGGCGGCAGGCTGCGCGAGCTTCACCGAGAAGGTCGCGGTCGCTCCCGGCCCGACGTCGAACTGTGATCCGCCGTCGCTGGTCCACTCCACATCCAGCAGATCGCTTTCTTCCATCGTGACCACGCGCGCGGCCCAACCCGTCGGCGAAGTCACGCTGGACGGCGGCACCCCGTTCTCGAGCGTCCATCCGAGGGGCGCCGCATGAAGCTGCGGCTGACCATGGACCGCGTCAAACCCGATTCGTAGCGCGACGACCGGCTGGCTGCTGTTGTTCTCCAGGCGGTACACGTAGGTGGTGACGTTTCCCCCCGTCGCTTCGGAAACCTTCACCGTGACCGGGCCTGCCATGACCGCGCCGGCAACGGACATCATGGCGAGGAGTGCGATTGCTTTGGCTCTCATGTTCTCATCTCTCCTCATCCGGCTACTGGTGAATGAAATGCACCGGGTCATTTGCATAGGGCCGTTTCAGGTGGCAGTGGTCGGCGAGCGTGTCGATGCTCACACCGGAGGGCAACGACCAGTTGGCATCGAATGCTTCCCCGCTGGTGTGTGCGCTGCTCGCGGCCGGCCGCTGGGACAAGAGCAGATGATGGCGTTGGAATTCCTGTTGCACCTGGTCTCGCAGCGTGGCACAGGCAGGATCGCGGCTGTTCCGCAGTTCGTTCCAGCGGTCCCACACTTCTCGAAGGTGTTGTTGATAGGCGGCCGGCCGGAACGCGGAATTCACGGTCAGGCTTCCGCCGCTCCGCGATGCCTCGCGCAGGAGGCAACTCAGCGCCGTCTGCATCGCGCTGGTCAGATTGTCCGTGTCGAGCGTGTTTCCCTGTTCGAACGAGAGCGCCTGCGGATCGGTCACCTCGGTCAGCGGCGCCACCGCGCAGGCCCCGGCCAGCGTGACCTGCCACCGAAAGCGGGCGTTCGCCCGGTCGCCCTGCGTGGCCGATCCCCATCCGGTCACACAGCAGCAATTCTCCTGCGCTCGCAGGAGAAAACTCGCCGTCTTTCCATTGATGGTCACCTGGTCGGTAACTTCCTGTTCCGAGGTGACGGTACCGACGTCCTGGCACATGGGTGGGACCGTGGTCACGAGCCTGGAGCCGACATAGCCGATGTCATCGGCGCGGCCGCTGACGATGAACAGCCGGAGCGAGACGATCGACGTATCAAAGGTCCGGGTGACCTGGTAGTCGGCGAAGCTGCCGAGCGCGCCGGCGGGGACGGCGTAGGTGTATTCCGTGAAGTCGTTCACCGTGGTGGTCTGCGCCGCGGCACGAGGCGCGAGGGAGCAGAGCGCGAGACATGAGACGGCCACGACAACAATGCGGGCTCCATTGCTGGAAGCGTGCATAGGAGAACGTCTCCTCTCCAGCGGGCAGGGAAGAATTCCGCTGCCACGGCGATCCATCAGTATGGCTTGCATCCTACGAGGGATCGGCCCGAGTGTCAACGCTGACCTCGAGGAAATCGGTGGCCGCCCGGACCACGGTCCGCGATTCCCGTGTCATGATCAGCTCCTTTGCGCGCCCGATGCTGACACTTCCGCACGCGGTGATCGAGCAGATCGAGAGGCACGCCGGCGATGCCTGGCCGAACGAGTGTTGCGGCGCGCTCCTCGGAAAGGAGCAGGCAGTCTCGCGAGCGATCGCCATTCCGAACGCCGCCGGCGACGATCCTCGACGGCGCTACCTCATCGCTCCCGAAGAATATCTGCGGGTCGAGAAAGAGGCGCGCGCCTCGGGCGAGGAATTCATGGCCGTCTACCACTCGCATCCCGATCGTCCGGCGCGCCCATCCCGGTACGATCTCGATCATGCCTGGCCGGGTTTTTTCTATGTGATCATCGCCGTCACACCACGAGGCATCGAAGACATCACCGCGTGGCGGCTCGACGAACGGCACGCGCGGTTTGAAAACGTCAGGTTGTCTTGCGGCGGCCGGCCATATCGAAGCCGACGGCAGCGACGAGCACCAGGCCCTTGATGATGTACTGCGTCGCGTTCTCCACGCTGAGCAGCGACATGCCGTTGTCCAGGCTGGCCATGACCAGCGCGCCGAGCAGCGCGCCGGTGACCTTCCCCCGCCCGCCCATCAGGCTCGTGCCGCCGATCACGCACGCGGCGATGGCGTCGAGTTCCATCAGGGTCCCCGCGTCGGGCGACGCGCTGCCGACACGCCCCGTATGCAGCAGCGCCGCGATTCCGGTCAGCGCGCCGAGGAACGTGAACGCCGCGACGATGTGCTTCCGCGAATTGACACCGGACAGTCGCGCCGCGTCGGGATTGCTGCCGATCGCGTAGAGGTACCGCCCGAACGTTGTGTTCTGCGTCAGAAAACTTCCGAGGATGGCCACGGCGAGAAGAATGATCACCGGCAGCGGAACTCCGCCCTGATCGTTCATGACATAGATGAAGACCGCGATGAGCAGCGACGGCACGACGATGCGCGTCACGGTCGACGCCGTCCCCGGCACCGGAAGGCCGTGACGGCGGCGCGCGCGGTTGCGGCGAATGGTCAGCCATACGACCGTGGCGATGGCCACCGCGGCGAGCGCGAGGCCGGAAGCGCGCGTCACCAGCGCAACGCCGAGGGCGCGAAACACCGGCAGGCGCACGGGAATCGTCTCCCCCCTGCTCAGATAAAGGATCACGCCGCGCCAGGTAAGAAATCCGCCCAGCGTGACGATGAATGCCGGAATGTTGAGATAGGCGACGAGCGAACCCTGGAGCGCGCCGGCGACGAGGCCGACGATGATCGCCGAGGCGAGCGACGGGACCAGTCCCCAACCCTGGGTCATCGCCGCGATGCCGCCCGCCAGCCCGAGCAGCGAGCCCACCGAGAGATCGATCTGCCGCGCCACGATCACGAACAACATCCCCACCGCCACCACGCCGGTGACCGACATCTGCTTGAGCAGGTTCGCCAGGTTGACGGGGTGCAGAAAGAGCCCGTAGGGATAGAGATCGCTGACCGTGCGCCACTGGAAGAAAAGCCATATGGCAATCAGGGCGATGACCATCGAGTACGCGCGCAACGTCTCGGTCGAGACGCGCCACTTGCCGAGGCTCGTCGTCGTGCCGAGGGCATCTTGTTCGCGATCGAGTGTGCTCATGCCGGAATCCTTTCCGCGTGCCCCGTCGCGCAGGCCATGACATTCTCCGCGGTCGCCTCATCGCGCCGGAACTCGCCGGTGATTCGTCCCTCGTGCAACACGAGAACGCGGTCGGCGAGCCCGAGCACTTCGGGCAGCTCCGATGAGACGAGCACGATGGCCAGCCCTTCCGATGCCAGCCGGTCGATCTGCTGATAGATCTCCTGTTTTGCGCCGACGTCGATGCCGCGCGTCGGCTCGTCGAGGAACAGCACTCTCGGATTCGTCAGCAGCCACTTGGCCAGCACGACCTTCTGCTGGTTGCCGCCCGACAGCGTGCCGGCAATGGTGAAGAGCGAATTCGCCTTGATGCGCAGATCCTTCATCGATCGCTGCCCCACCGCGGTCTCCGCATCGATGTCGGTGACCACCGGTCCGGAAAGGCGCTTCAGCGCGGCGAGCGTGAGGTTCGAGACGATGGTCTGATCGAGGAACAGTCCGAAACGTTTGCGATCCTCAGTGACGAATCCGATGCCGGCGCCGATGGCGTCGGCGGGACGGTCGATTCGGACGCGCGCGCCATCGACGAAAAACTCTCCCCACTTGCGGCCGGGATGCGCGCCGAAGACAGCCATCATCAGATCGCTGCGCCCCGCACCGACCAGCCCGGCAATGCCAAGGACCTCACCGCGATGCACGGCAAAGCTCACCGAGTCGACGAGACGCTTGCCCGGCACGAACGGATCTTCGACGGTGACCCCTCGCGCTTCGAAGACGACGTCCTCCGGTCTGCGGTGGCTGATGGGGAAGATCTCCGCGACCTCACGCCCGACCATGCGCGCGATTACGCGCTGCGTGTCGAGCGATTTCGTCGCATCCGTGCTGACGGTCCGCCCGTCGCGCAACACGGTGATGCGGTCGGAAAGCTGCAGTACCTCCCCGAGCTTGTGGGAGATGTAGATGATTCCCGCCCCCGCCTCGCGCAGCCTCCTCAGGATTCCAAACAGCACCTCCGCCTCGGAGTCAGTCAGCGCCGCGGTCGGCTCGTCGAGCACGAGAATGCGCGCGTTGCGCGCGAGCGCCTTGGCGATCTCCACCAGATGCTGCTGCCCGATGCCGAGTGTTCTGACCATCACGTGCGGCTCGAGCTTGAGCTCCAGTTCGACGAGCATGCGCTGTGCACGGCTGACCATCTCCTCGAACGAGACGACTCCGAAGCGACGCGGCTCGCGCCCGAGAAAAATGTTCTCGGCGATGGAGAACTCCGGAACGAGCGACAACTCCTGATGGACGACGGCGATGCCGGCGTTCTCCGAGGCGCGGACGCCTTCGAATTTGCGGACTTCACCGTCGACGACGATCTCTCCCTCGTACTCTCCATGAGGAAAGACGCCGCCGAGGACGTTCATCAGCGTCGATTTCCCGGCGCCGTTTTCGCCGACCAGCGCGTGGATCTCGCCGGCATGGAGGTCGAACGACACGCGGTCGAGCGCCAGCACGCCGGGAAAGCGCTTCGAGATGTCGCGCATCTCGAGCAGCGGCGCGCGTCGAACTCCCTCGCCCCGCGCAGCGGGGAGAGGGGGCCGCGCAGCGGCGGATGAGGGGCTGGTCATGGTCAGTAACCGTAGATGTCTTTGTGCGTGTGGTAGCCGTCTTTGATCACCGTCGAATCGACGTTGTTCTTGTCCACCACGATCGGCGCGATAAGAATCGCCGGAACGTCTTTCTTGCCGTTGTTGATCTTGTCGGGCGCGTTGACCGGCTGCTTGCGCGCCAGCTTGATCGCCGCGTCGACGGCGCCGAACGCGAGCGGCTGGATCGGCTTGTAGATGGTCATGGTCTGCGTCCCCTTGACGATCCGCTGCACCGCGTCGCGCTGCGCGTCCTGTCCGGTAACGAGCACCTTGCCTGCGAGCTTCGCCGCCTCGAGCGCGGAGACAGCGCCACCAGCCGTCCCGTCATTCGAGGCCACAATGGCCTGAATGTTGTTGTTGGTGCGCGTCAGTGCATCCTCGGTCATGCGCAGTGCCTCTTCCGCCTTCCACTCGCGCGCGAACTGGTCGGAGATGATCTTGATGTCGCCGCGCTTGATGGCCGGATCGAGAATGGTCATCTGTCCCTTGCGCAACAGCAGCGCGTTGTAGTCGGTCGGCGAGCCGCCGATCAGCACGTAGTTCCCCTTCGGCACGTGCTGCAGCGCGTATTCGGCCTGCATCTCACCGATGCGCTCGACCTGATGCGAGATGTAGAGGTCCACGTCGGCGTTGCGGATCAGACGGTCGTAGGAGATGACCGGCACGCCCTTGCGGTGCGCGGCCTCGACGATCGACGCGGCGATGTCGCCGTTGTGCGGCGCCACGATCAGCACGTCGACCCCTTTGGTCAACATGTTGTCTGCCTGCTCGGTCTGGACGGCGTCATCGCCGTTCGCCACCTGGACGTCGAGCACCGCGCCGACTTCCTTCGCCCGCTGCTCGACCAGCCGCTTGTCGCGCTGCCAGCGCTCCTCCTTGAGCGTGTCCATGGAGAAGCCGATCCGCACCGGACGCCCGGCCACGGCGCCCCCGCCCGCCGCCGTCTGTTCCGTGGGTGCCTTGATGCATGATGCGGCAAAGAGTGCGAGGAGTGTGATCTTGGCGATGCGCATGCTCATCCTTTTACCACAAGCAGTTCTAACTCCCCTCGCCCTGACCGGCGGGCAGAGGGTGGTCCCGCGGCAGCGGGACCAGGCCGCTTCGCGGCACCTTCTCCCCGCCTTGCGAGGAGAAGGGAGGTTGGAACTTCCCCTCCAGCCCCTCGTCCGAACTCGGCCCGATCCATACCTTGTATTCTCCGGGTTCGACGGTCCATCCTTTTCCGGACCAGAAACGCAGATCGCGGCGTCGGATGGTGAACTCCACCCGCCGCGCCTCCCCGGGCTTGAGGGCGATGCGCTGAAAGCCCTTCAGCTCCTTCACCGGCCGCGAGAGGCTCGCCACCGGATCGCGGATGTACATCTGCACGATCTCTTCGCCCGCGCGATCGCCGGCATTGCGAACCGTCGCGGAAAACTTCAGACCATCGACGCGGAGATCGCTGTATTCGAATTTCGTGTACGAGAGCCCGAAGCCAAACGGATACAGCGGCCCGATCGGTACGTCGAGGTATTTGCTCGTGTACTTGTCGTCCGGATTCGGCGGTCTGCCGGTGGGAAGATGCGCGTAGTAGATCGGCACCTGCCCGACCGTCCGGGGAACGGTCACCGGCAGCTTGGCGCTCGGATTGACATCGCCGAAGAGCACGTCGGCGATCGCGTGGCCGCCTTCGCTTCCGGGGAACCACGCCTCGACGATCGCCGGAACGTGCTGCGCGGCCCACGTAATCGACAGTGGCCGGCCGGATAGAAGCACGAGCACCACCGGCTTGCCCGTGGCCACGAGCGACTGGAGTTCCGCTTCCTGATCGCCGGGCAGATCGAGCGACGTACGCGACGCGGCCTCGCCCGACATGTGGCGCGTCTCGCCAAAGACCGCGACGATGACCTCGGCCTGTTCGGCGGGCACGGGCTCACCGATCACGGCGCGAATTCCTTCCAACACGCTGACGCACTCCTCCGCTCTCCCCAGCGCCGACCACGGCCCGAGCATGTCCTCCTTCGAATTTGCGAGCGGACCAACGACCGCGACACGGCGTCCCGACTTCGGCAACGGAAGGAGGTGGTCCTGATTGCGCAGCAGGACGATCGATTCCCGCGCCACGCGCCGCGCCGCATCCCGGTCCATCGGCGGCGCGGCGCGCTCGTCCTCCAGAGAATGATCGAACAATCCGGCGCGGAGCTTGGCGCGCAGCACGCGCCGCACAGCCCGATCGATCACCGCCACCGGTAACCGCCCTCCGCGGACCGCCTCGGCGAGCGTGGCGTACGTGTTGTCCCACATGTCCATGTCGACGCCGGCGACGATCGCCTTGCGCGCGGCTTCTTCCTTCGACAATGCCACGCCGTGATTCATCAACTCCGCGATGGCGTCCCAGTCGCTGACGACGAAGCCACTGAATTTCCACTCCTCTCGAAGGATCTCGGTCAACAGATGCCGGTTCGCATTGGCCGGCGTGCCGTTGAGGCTTTCGAATGCGGCCATCAGCGAGGCCACGCCGGCGTCGACCGCGGCCTGAAAAGGGGGCAGATAGACCTCACGCAGCGTCGCTTCCGAGATGTCCGCGCGATCGTAATCGCGTCCTCCCTCGGCCGCGCCGTATGCCGCGTAGTGTTTCGCGCAGGCGAGAAATCCAGGCTCGGATTGAAATCCGCGAACGTACGCCGCGGCCATCGCCGACCCCAGGAATGGGTCCTCGCCGGCGCCCTCGGCGACGCGTCCCCAGCGCGGATCGCGCGCGATATCGACCATCGGCGCGAACGTCCAGCGGATCCCCGCCGCGCGCGCCTCGCGCGCGGCGACGCGGGCCGACAACTCGGCCATCGACGGATCCCACGACGACGCGATCGCCAGCGGGATCGGAAAGATCGTGCGATACCCGTGAATGACGTCGTAACCCGCGAGCAGCGGAATCTTCCGCCCGCGCTGCAGCTCGTTGATGTGCGCCGCACCGCCGGAGTTGAGAATCGAGCCCGCCAGCGGATTCGGCAACTGGTCCTCGACTACCTGGGTCAACTGCCCCAGCTTCTCCTCGAGGGTCATGCGCGCGATGAGCGCATCAACGCGTTCCTGCGCGTGTGCGGCGAAGGAAGCAAGAAGAAGGATGGTGGCAAGGGTTGGACGCATGACGCACACTATATCCGCCGACCCCTCATCCGCACTCCGGCCACTTTCCCCCCGCCAGGAAGGAGGGAGTTTGAGGACAACTCTCCTCGCCTGCGCAGCGGCGGGTGAGGGTTCTACAATCATGCCGTGATGCGCCGCTACCTCCTCGCCGCCGCCCTTCTCCTCCTCACCTCCTGCACCACCGCGTACGCCGGCCGGCAGCGCACGGTGCGCCCGACGCCGGACCGCGAGTGGGCCCGAGGCGCGGTGTTCTACGAGGTCTTCGTCCGCAGCTTCGAAGACTCCAACGGCGACGGCAAGGGCGACCTCAACGGCCTCATCGACAAACTCGATTACATCCACGACCTCGGCGTTGACGCCGTCTGGCTGATGCCGGTCTTCGAATCGCCGAGCTATCACGGGTACGACACCACCGACTACGAGACCATCGCCCGCGATTACGGGACCAACGCCGATTTTCAGCGCCTGCTCGCGGAAGCGCATCAGCGCGGGATCCGCGTCATCATCGATTACGTGATGAACCACACCAGCTCCCAGCACCCGTGGTTCCTCGATTCGGCATCGTCGACCTCGTCTCCGAAGCGGAACTGGTATGTCTGGAGCGCGACCAATCCGGGTTGGACGCAGCCGTGGGGACCGAATCCGACCTGGTATCTCGGCGACAACGGCGCCTACTACTACGGCGTCTTCTGGAGCGGCATGCCGGACCTGAATTACCGCACTCCCGAAGTGAAAGCGGAGATGTTCCGCATCGGCCGCGAATGGCTGTCGAAAGGCGTCGACGGGTATCGCCTCGATGCCACACGCTACCTGATCGAAGACGGGCCGGGCGCGGGACAGTACGACACGCCCGAGACCCATCAACTGCTGAAGGATTTTTCCGCGGACATGCAGGCAGCAAAGCCGGATGCCGTTCTCATCGCAGAGAACACGGTGGACACGGCGACGCTGGCCAAGTACGACGCGGACGGCGTCATGAACTTCAATTTCCCGCTCGCCTCGGCGATCGTCGACGGCGTCAGCCGAGGCGACACCACGCGAATCACATCGACGCTGCGCGAGATGATCGCCGAAGATCCGCCCGGCACGATCGACGCGCCATTTCTGACCAATCACGACCAGACGCGCATCGCCACGGTCCTCGGCAACGATCCCGGCATGCTGCGCGACGCGGCGGCGATCCTCCTGACGCTCCCCGGCGCGCCGTTCATCTACTACGGCGAAGAGGTCGGACTGCAAAACGGACCCACTCCCGCCGATGAATCGAAGCGCACGCCGATGCCGTGGAGCGCAACGGGCGGCTTCTCCACCGGAACGCCGTGGTTCGCGTACGCACCGGGGCTGTCCACCGCCAACGTCGCCGCAGAGACGAACGATCCGCGGTCGCTGCTGTCATACTACCGCGACTGGATCGCGGCGCGAAAATCCTCCGTCGCGCTGCGAAAGGGCGACATCACCCCGCTCGATTCGAGCGCGCAGATCCTCGCCTTCACCCGACAGGCCCCGAACGAGCGGGTGCTCGTTGTGCACAACGTCGGAAGCACGCCGGCGACCGCGGTGCTGAATCTTTCGGCACCCGCGTTCGAAACACTCCACAGTGATCCCGGCGTGTCCGCCCCCTCCGGCAGTTCGGGCAGATGGAATGTGGCGATGCCGCCACACAGCAGTGGCGCGTGGGTCGTGCGGTAGAGGCCTTTCACACTCCGAAGGCGATATACTTCCGCCCGCAAGTCCCATATCGGTATCGAAAGGGAGGACCCCATGACCTCGTCCCCCACGAAGTCACTCCTATCGTTCGCAGTCGCCCTGATGATCGCCGGGACGGTCGTTGCCCAAACGACGACCGCGCGCATTGAAGGCATCGTGACCGACGCCTCGGGCGGTTTGCTGCCCGGAGTCACGGTCACGGCCACCAACCTCGGGACCAACGCGTCCCGATCCGACGTGACCAACAACCAGGGGGCTTACTCGATCACGGCGCTGCCGGTCGGCAGCTACCGCGTTCGGGTAGAGCTGAGCGGATTCAATCCGCAGACATCTCCGGTGACGCTGACCGTCGCTCAGGTCGCGCGGATGGATTTCAAACTGCAGCCCGGAGGCGTTTCCGAGACCGTGACCGTCACGGCGGCCGCCCCGCTGATCGAGAAGAGCACCTCGGAGATCTCCACGCTCATCGATCAGAAGCAGATCGAGAACCTTCCCCTCAACGGCCGCAACTTCACGCAGTTGGCGACGCTCGTCCCCGGCGTGAACCGCGGCATTCCGGGGAGCAACTCCTCCGGCGGCGGGTCGGGGACCGATGCGGAGACGTTCCGCTATTCGGAGTTCGGCGGCGCGGCGCTCTCGGTCAATGGACTGCGCGAGCAGTTCAACAACTACATGATCGAGGGGCTGGACAACAACGAATCGCTGGTCAACACCATCGCCTACATGCCTCCGCCCGAGGCGATCCGCGAGTTCTCGGTGATCACGACCAACGCGCCGGCCGAGTTCGGGCGCGCCGGCGGCGCGATCCAGAACCTGGTGATCAAGAGCGGATCGAACACGTTCCAGGGAAGCGCCTACGATTTCTATCGCCCCAAGAGCCTCGCCGCGACACCGAAGTTCGCCAAAACGAAACCCGACTTCAACAACAATGACTTCGGCGTGACTTTCGGCGGTCCGATCATGAAGGACCGGACGTTCTTCTTCGGAAGCTATCACGGCTTGCGCAACTCGATTCCCATCGAGGCTGGCAACTACGTCACCGTGCCGACGGCGAAGATGCGCAACGGCGACTTCTCGGAATTGCTCGATCCGGCCGTCAGCGGGCTGAGTCAACCGGTGATCATCTACAACCCGCAGACCGGGCAGCCGTTCGCGGGCAACATCATCCCGGCGAACATGATCGATCCGGTCGGCAAGGCCTATCTCAATGTCTATCCTCTGCCGACGCGCGCCGGCGTGACGCACAACTACCTCACGCACCGGCAGAAGAAGAGCACCTATGACGATTTCGACGCCCGCGTCGATCAGAACATCAGCAACAACGACCAGCTCTTCGTCAGCGGCAGCCAGTGGAACGACAAGTTCAGCGATCCCGGCCGCATTCCCGGCTATCAAGCGGGGTTCGGCGCGGGCACCTCGGAGAACAAAGGGCACACCATCCGGCTCGGAGAGACGCACGTCTTCTCCGGCAACCTGGTCAACGAGCTGCGTGGTGGCTGGACCGATTTCCAGTTCGGGTTTCTCCCCGTCGGCTTTGGCACCGATCAGAACAAAGCCCTTGGCATTCCCGGCCCCGGCGGCATCACCACGAACAACGGGATCTCCCTGATCGGCGGCGGCGACGGCACCTACATCGAATACCTCGGTGACTTCGGCCAGTACGTGATCAAGCAGCGCACCCTGCAGCTCTCCGATTCCGTCACCTGGATGCGCGGCAACCACTCGTTCAAGTTCGGCGGCACGATGCTCCGCCGCGACATGAACCAGAACCGCACGCAGTTCGGCAAAGGCTTCTACTTCTTCCGTGACGGGTTCGGGTTCCAGCAGGGCTACAGCGGATATGAGGTCTCGGACATGCTGCTGACAGCGACGAACTTCACCGCCACAGGCGTGCCGGGATACGTTCCGCGCGACACGATCAGTTGGGAGAACGCGCTCTTCGCGCAGGACGACTGGCGCGTCATGCCGAACCTCACGCTCAACCTCGGACTGCGCTGGGACCTCCTGACGCCGTACTACGAGAAGGACAACAAGCTGGCCAACTACGATCCGGCGACCGGGAGTCTGATCATCGCCGGACGGAATGGCGTCTCGCGCTCGACCCTGAAGACCAACTACGACAACTTCGGACCGCGGCTGGGGTTCGATTATCTGCTCAACGAACGGACCGCGATCCGCGGCGCGTACGGCATCTTCTACTCGCTCGACCGCGGCGGCATCGACCGCCAGCTCACCGAGAACCCGCCCGCCGTGGTCACCGAGTTCCGCTTCGGCGATGACCCCGGCGCGCGTGTGAAGCTTTCTCAACCCATTCCTCTCCCCGATCCTGTCAATCCGAACAATCCCGTGCTGCCGCAGGGTTCGGGCCTCGTCTACATCCCCCACAACTCGAAGAACACCAAGGTCCAGCAGTGGAGCCTCAGCGCGCAACGCGAGCTGAACAGCAACACCTCGGCCATGCTGGCCTACGTCGGAACGCGTGGTGACAACCTCGCGGCGGAGATCACATCGGCCGGCTTCGCCGGCGCGGTGGCGGATCGCCTGTCGACGGTCATGTACATCGGCTCATCGAAGTACGACTCGCTGCAGGCCACCGTGCGCCGGCGCGAATCGAACGGACTGTCGTACCTCGCGTCGTACACATTCGGCACGGCGAAGAACGACGGCCCCGGATACTTCGCCGGCAGCCCGTCGCGCGGTGGATCGTCGACCGACACGAGCTGCGTGGCCAAGGGAACGACCAACTGCAATCTGAGCCTCGACTACGGTTACGCCGACTATGACGTGCGCCACCGCTTCACGCTCGCCGCGACGTACGCGCTTCCGTTCGCCAAGGGCAACGCCTTCGCCGGTGGGTGGAACGTCAACACCGTGCTGACGCTGCAGACCGGCACGCCGTTCACCGTTTACGACTCGAGCGGCAAGCGCGCCGATCAGGTTGGTAATCCGAACAACGGTCCGAAGAACACCAGTCAATGGTTCAACACCTCGGCCTTCAAACCGGCCGCCGGAGCGCAGGGCACCGAGAAGCGGAACGCCGTGCGCGGGCCGGGGACGCACACCATCGATCTGTCGCTGTTCAAGACTTTCACCCTTCCGCGCGCGGGAGCCATCGAGTTGCGGCTCGAAGGCTTCAACATCTTCAACTGGGCCCAGTACAACCAGCCGAACGCATCGCT
>Ga0070741_10012200_pt1 | contig 15611 bp, 13 predicted proteins | sample Coa_R1_4_FD_66440 | JGI IMG/M metagenome (GOLD analysis project Ga0070741, IMG submission 66440) | Surface soil microbial communities from Centralia Pennsylvania, which are recovering from an underground coalmine fire - Coalmine... | ecosystem: Environmental > Terrestrial > Soil > Unclassified ... | reverse complement strand
GACGATGACGCCCGGGCTGCCGACGAGCGGCAACCCCGTCACCAGCGCCTTCTCGTGGACGCCGGCGCTCGCCGACGTGGGCGACCACGTGGTGAGCTTCGCCGCGACCGACCAGAGCAGCCAGCAGGCGCTCTGCAGCGTGACGGTGCGCGTCCTCTCCTCGTGCGGGAACGGGATCGTGGAGCCCGGCGCCGGCGAGCAATGTGACGGCGGTGGGTGCTGCACCGGCGCCTGTCAGTTCGCGACCGGCGTCTGCCGCGCCGCGGCGGGGAGCTGCGACGTCGCCGAATCGTGCACCGGCTCGACCGCGCTCTGTCCACCGGACACCGTGCAGTCCTCGGGCACGCCCTGCCGGGCGTCCGCAGGGGTGTGCGATCTCGCTGAATCGTGCGACGGCGTGAGCCCGGCGTGTCCGGCGGACGCCAAGAGCACCGCGGTCTGCCGGGGGGCGGCCGGCCCGTGCGACGCGCCGGAGAGCTGCGACGGTGCCTCGAACAACTGCCCGGCCGACGGGCTTCGACCGGCCGGCTTCGTCTGCCGGGCGTCCGCCGGCGCCTGCGACCTCGCCGAGACCTGCGACGGCGCGACCGTCGCGTGTCCTGCGGACCAGAAGAGCACCGCCGTCTGTCGGGCGTCCGCCGGTGCATGCGATCTCGCCGAGACGTGCGACGGGGTCGGCGACGCGTGTCCCGCGGACCAGAAGAGCACGGCGGTCTGCCGCGCGTCCGCCGGCGCGTGCGACCTCGCCGAGACGTGCGACGGGGTGAGCAACGCATGTCCCGCGGACCAGAAGAGCACGGCCGTCTGCCGGGCGTCCGCCGGCGCGTGCGACCTCGCCGAGACGTGCGACGGCGTGAGCGACACGTGCCCCGGCGACCAGAAGAGCAACGGCGTCTGCCGGCCCGCCACCGGCGGCTGCGACGTCGCCGAGAGCTGCAACGGCACGTCCGATGACTGTCCGCCGGACGTGATCGAGCCGAGTGGCCTCGTGTGTCGGCCCGCGGCCGGGGAATGCGACCTCGACGAGAGCTGCGACGGGACCAGCACCGCCTGTCCGCCGGACGAGAAGAAGACGGTCGTCTGCCGCGCGGCCGCCGGCGGCTGCGACGCGGCCGAGACCTGCGACGGGACGGCCGACGATTGTCCGCCGGATGCGATGGAGCCGGTCGGCACCGTCTGCCGTCTGGCCGACGGCGTCTGCGACGTCGCCGAGCTGTGCTCCGGGACGGACGCGAGCTGCCCGCCCGACGTGAAGAAGCCGGACGGGACGCTCTGTCCGGGCCTCGGCTGCACGGCGAACGGGAGCTGCCAGCTGGGCACGTGCGTCGTGCCGGGCGGCAACGACGCCGACAACGACGGCGTGTGCGACAACGTCGACAACTGCCTGAACACGCCGAATCCCGGCCAGGCCGATGCCGACGGCGACGGCCTCGGCGACGCCTGCGACAACTGTCCCGGCATCTCGAATCCCAATCAGGCCGACGCCGACGGGGATGGCCTCGGCGACCTGTGCGACAACTGCCCGACGGTCGCCAACCCGGATCAGGCCGACCTCGACCAGGACGGCGTCGGCAATGCCTGCGACAACTGCCCGGCCAACGTGAACCCGAACCAGTCCGACCTCGATCACGACGGGATCGGCGACGTGTGCGACCTCCTGAAGCCGACGAAGGTGAAGCTCCGGGGCCGGAAGAACGCGAGCAGTACCATCGATACGAGCAAGCTCCTCCTGAAGTTCGACTTCGTCGATCCGGAGGAGTTCAGCGCCGCGGGCGGCGTCACCGTCCGCGTGCAGGATCTGTTCGGGACGGACTTCTCGCACACCTGGAACGCCGCCGGCCCCGAGTGTGTCTTGCTTCCGCCAACCGTGGGGCGCCGGACCAAGTGCGTGAACGGCGCGAAGTCGGCGTACAAGGCCGCCTTCCAGAAGATCATTCCACCCACCGGGGCGAAGGCACTCGTCAAGCTGAACGGCCTCGGCGGGGTGGCGAGCCCGCCCGCGGCGCTCGGGCCGCCGTTCCAGGGCCCGCTCACGGTGACGCTCACGTACGGAGGCCACGCGCGCTCCGGCCTCGTCCGCGACTGCCAGTGGAAGGCCGGCAGCCTGACCATCCTCTGCCGCGAGCCGTAGCGGGCGGGCCGAGAAGCTTGCTATAGCGCGCGCACGACGATGGCGCGCGCGGGGCGTCTGACGCACCTCGATCGGCGCGGACGCGCGCGCATGGTCGATGTCTCGGCGAAGGCGGTCACGCATCGCGAGGCGATCGCGCGCGGCGAGGTGACGATGCGCGCGGACACGCTGGCGCGGATCGCGGCGGGAACGCTCCCGAAGGGCGACGTGCTGGCGGTGGCGCGTCTCGCCGGGATCATGGCGGCGAAGCGGACCGCCGAGCTGGTCCCGCTCTGCCATCCACTCCCGCTCTCGCACGTCGACGTCGAGCTCACGCCCGATCCCGACGGCCCGCGGGTGCTGATCGAGAGCCGGGTCGCCGTCGACGCGCGGACGGGCGTCGAGATGGAGGCCCTCACCGCCGTCGCGGTCGCGGCGCTGACGCTCTACGACATGTGCAAGGCCGTCGACCGCGAGATGACGCTCGGCGCGATGCGGCTCGTCGAGAAGCGCGGCGGCCGCTCCGGCGCGTTCGTCCGTCGCGGCGAGCGATAGCGGTCGCGCGTGCGGCGCGTCGTGCTGAAACCGGGACGCGACGCGCCCGTCCGCCGGGGGCATCCGTGGATCTTCTCGGGCGCGATCGCCTCGGGTCTCGACGGCGCGGAGCCGGGGGAGCCGGTGCAGGTCTTCTCGGCGCGCGGCCGCTTCGTCGCCGGCGGCTACGCGAACCCGCGGACGACGATCGCCGTGCGGGTCCTGACGCTCGACGACGAGCCGATCGATGCGACGCTCGTCCGGCGGCGCCTCGACACGGCACTCGGGCTGCGGGCGGCGACGCTGCCGTCCGATCTGCAGGCGTACCGCGCGCTGAACGGCGAGGGCGACCGCCTGCCGGGGATCGTCGCCGACCGCTACGGCGAGTTCGTCGTGTGCCAGTTCCTGACCGCAGGCGCGGCACGCCTGGCACCCGCCGTCGTCGACGCGCTCCGCGAGCGTCTCTCGCCGCAGGGCATCCTCGAGCGAAGCGAGGGCGGGGTGCGCGCCGAGGAGGGGCTCGCCGGCTCCCGCGCCGTCCTCCACGGCGAGGAGCCGCCGGCGATGGTCTGGTTCGAGGAGCACGGCGCCCGTCTCGTCGCGGATCTGCGGCACGGTCAGAAGACCGGCTTCTTCCTCGACCAGCGCGAGACCCGGATGCGCCTCCGCACGCTGGCGCGCGGGCGGCGGGTCCTGAACGCCTTCGCGTACACCGGCGCGTTCGCGATCGCGGCGGCGCTCGGCGGGGCGACCGAGGTCGTGTCCGTCGACAGCTCCCGGCCGGCGCTCGCGCTCGCCGAGACGGCGTGGGCGGAGAACGGGCTGCCGGCGGCGCAGGGCCGGTTCGTCGTCGCCGACGTCTTCGACCATCTGCGGGCGAGCCCGGATCGGTACGACCTCGTCGTCCTCGATCCGCCGCCGTTCGTGCGCCGCCGGCGCGACCTCGCGTCGGGGCTGCGCGGGTACAAGGACGTCAACCTCCAGGCGTTCCGACGGCTCGCCGACGAAGGCTGGCTGCTCACGTCGTCCTGCTCGCAGCACGTGCCGCGCGTGGCGTTTCACGAGACACTGGCCGCCGCCGCCGCGGACGCCGGACGTCCCGCCGCCGTCGTCGCCGAGTGGGGTCACCCGCCGGATCATCCGGTGGCGGTCGGGCATCCGGAGGGCGAGTACCTGAAGGTCGTGCTGCTCCGGGCGTGAACGTGTCGTCCCGAGGTATCGCGACCGCTCCGGCGCGCTGATACGGCGACGGCGTGGATCATCCCGTCGGCCGTTTGCCCGAGACGCTACGGCGCCCGGGCGAGGCTCGCGACCGTCTGCTGCTCGCGGGACCACACGCGTGCAGCGACGCCGAGCTCCTCGGCATCCTGCTCGATGCGGGTGCGGGTGGCGACGCGGGCGTCGCGCTCGCGATGCGCGTCCTCCGAGCGGCCGGCGGGGTCGCCGCGCTCGAGCGACTCGACCAGCGCACGTACGCGTCGCTCGGACGGCTCTGGCCGCGTCGAGCGGCGGCGGTCCGCGCGGCGCTCGAGCTCGGACGGCGAGCAACCGCGACACCGCTCTCCGCCGGAAGTCCCGTCCGGGACGCGGCGGCCGTCTACGCGCACTTCCGGGGCCGGCTCCCGCAGCGCGACCGCGAGGTCTTCTATATCCTCCTGCTCGACGGCAAGAACCGCGTCCGCGGCGAGGTGCAGGTGTCCGAAGGCTCGCTCACGGCTGCGCTCGTGCACCCGCGGGAGGTCTTCGCGCCGGCGATCCGCGACGCGGCGGCCGCGCTGATCCTCGTCCACAACCACCCGAGCGGGGATCCGACGCCGTCGGCGGAGGACGCGGCCATCACCGAGCGCCTCCGGCAAGTCGGCGAGCTGGTCGGGATCCGCGTCCTCGATCACGTCGTGATCGGACGCGGCACCTACACGAGCATGGCGGAGGCGGGCCGCTGGTGACGCCCGGCCTCAGAACGGGATGTCGTCGTCCTCTGCGGAGACCGGTGCGGCGGGTGCGTCGTCGGCGACGCTGCTCCGTCCGCTCTCCATCCCGCCGCGGCCGCCGCCGAGGAACTGCACCCGCTGCGCGATGATCTCCGTGATGTAGCGGCGGTTGCCTTCCTTGTCGTCGTACTGCCGGCTGCGGACGGAGCCCTCGACGTAGACCTGACGTCCCTTGGCGAGGTACTGGCCGCACGTCTCGGCCTGCTTTCCCCACACGACCACGTTGTGCCACTCGGTGCGTTCCTGACGCTGTCCCTCGGCGTCGTTCCAGACTTCGCTCGTCGCGAGCGGAAACCGCGCCACCGCGCGGCCGCCGGGCGTGAAGCGCACCTCCGGGTCCTTGCCGAGGTTGCCGAGCAGGATGACCTTGTTCACCGACATCGCCGCGCCCTCCCGTCGCGGCGACGATAGGCGGTCCGTCCCGGCGAAGTCAACGTTCGCCCGCGACAATGTCGTTCCCCCGTACCTTGCATTGACTAGGGCGGGGGCGCACCGGTAAATTCCCGCAGTTCTCGTGCGAGCAATCTCGCGGGGTGAGGCGCGCGGCGGCGAGGTAGGAAGCCCGGCCTTGGTCGTTCTTTCCGCCCTGAAGTTCGCGCTCGTCGTGCTGAACACGGTCGTGACGGCGCCCGTCGTGGTCGCCATCGCCTGGTTCGATCAGCGCGCGGCATACCGGGTCTGCCAGCTCTGGGTGCGGATCAACCTGCTGATCTACGGCGTCCGCGTGCGGACCCGCCGCCTGGCGCCCCTCGACCCGCACGCGCCGTACGTCTTCATGTCGAACCACCGGAGCCAGTTCGACATCCTGGCGACGATCGTCGCGCTCGAAGAGCTACAGCTGCGCTGGGTTGCCAAGGTCGAGCTCACGCGCATCCCCGTCTTCGGCTGGGCCCTCAAGCACACCGGCCACATCATCATCGACCGGAGCAACCAGCGGCAGGCGATCGCGAGCCTGCGCGCGGCACGCGGGACGATGGAGACCGGGGTGTCGGTGATCCTTTTCCCCGAAGGAACGCGCTCCGAGGGCGTTCGGAGCCTGCTGCCCTTCAAGAAGGGCGGCTTCATGCTCGCCCTGGAGACCGGCATTCCGGTCGTGCCGGTCGTCATCCGGGGGAGCGGCGAGCTCCTCCCGCGCGGATCGTGGCAGCCGGCGGCCGGCGAGATCGAGGTGATCGTCGGCGCGCCGATCCCGGTCGCCGGCGTCGACCGCGACGAGCTCATGGAGCGCGTGCGCGAGTTCATGCTCGCGCAGCTCGGCATCGCCGAGCCCGGTCGGTCGGGATCCGCCGTCGTCGCGGTATGACCGTCGGGAACGGCGCCGCCACGCCGCTCCGCGTGATCCCGCTCGGCGGGCTCGGCGAGTTCGGTCTGAACCTGCTCGTCCTCGAGTACGGCGACACTGCGATCGCGATCGACTGCGGCGTCATGTTCCCCGACGAGCAGATGCCGGGCATCGACGTCGCGATTCCGGATCTGACCTATCTCCGGACGCTCGGCGACCGGTTCCGCGCGATCTTCCTGACACACGGCCACGAGGACCACATCGGCGCGCTGCCCTACGTCCTCGCCGAGCACGCCGTGCCGGTCTACGGGACGCCGTTGACCCTCGGCTTCGTCCGCGAGCGGCTCCGCGAGCACGGCGTGACGGCGAGCTTGATCGTGTACGAGTCGACGCCCGCGACGGTTGGGCCGTTCGCGGTCGAGGCGTTCGCGGTCACGCACTCGATTCCGGACTCCGTCGGCCTCGCGATCCGGACACCGCTCGGCACGGTCCTCCACACCGGCGACTTCAAGCTCGACCAGACACCGCTCGACGGACGCCTGCCCGACGTCGCACGGCTCGCCGAGCTCGGGACGGAAGGCGTCGTGCTCCTCTTCTCGGACTCGACGAACGTCGAGAACCCCGGCATCACGCCGTCGGAGCGAAGCGTCGGCGGCGCGCTCGAGGCGATCTTCCGCGAAGCGACGGGGCGCGTCGTCGTCACGACCTTCTCGTCGCACATCCATCGCGTGCAGCAGATCGTCGACCTCGCCGTCCGCTTCGGACGGAAGGTCGCGCTCGTCGGGCGGAGCCTCGTGTCGCACGTCGGCGTGGCGCGCGACCTTGGTCTTCTCCACGTGCCGGCGGATGCGCTCGTCGACCTCGGTGCGGTCGCCGACCTGCCGCGGGAGCGGGTCGCGCTCGTCACGGCCGGGAGCCAGGCGGAGGCGACGTCGGCGCTCGTGCGCATCGCGATGGACGACCACAAGCTCGTCCGGCTCGAGCCCGGCGACACGGTCGTGCTCTCGTCGCGCATCATCCCCGGCAACGAGCGCGCCATCTCGAGCCTCGTGAACCACCTCTACCGCCGGGGCGCGGTCGTCTACTACGACCGGATCGCGCGCGTTCACGTCTCGGGCCACGCGTCGCAGGAGGAGCTGAAGCTCGTGCTGAACCTCGTGCGGCCCGGGCACTTCGTCCCGGTGCACGGCGAGTATCGCCACCTCGTCCGGCACCGGACGCTCGCGATCGACGTCGGGATGGCGCCCGATCGCTGCCATCTGATGGAAGACGGCGACGTGCTCGAGGTCGGTCCGGACGGCGCGCGGCGCGGCGAGCGGGTCACCGCCGGCCGCGTCTTCGTCGACGGCAAGGGGATCGGCGACGTCGGCGACGTCGTCCTGCGCGACCGGCGCCACCTCTCGGAGGACGGGCTCGTCCTCGCCGTGCTCGCGATTCACCAGCAGTCGGGCGAGATCGTCGCCGGACCGGACCTCGTGTCGCGCGGTGTCGTCGGCGACGAGGCGGGTCCCGAGGTGCTCGAAGCGGCGCGCGGCGCCGTCCTCGACGCGCTCGCCGCGATCAACCCCGAATCGCGCACCGACCCGATCGAGGTGAAGGAGGAGGTCCATCGCGCACTCCGTCGGTATTTCAAGCGCTTGGACCGCCGTCCCGTGATCCTCCCCTTCGTCATGGAGATGTAGTAGACGGGGGCGCTAGGAGGGCGGTGGTGATGGGGGCGGAGGAAGCGACGCGCGCGCCGCGGGCACGGCGCCAGGCAGCGGTCCCCGGCGAGCACCTCCTCCGCGAAGCCGAGGCGATCTCCGCCGGCGCAGTCGCCGTTTTCCTCGCGCTGAGCTTCGTCTCGTACGTTGCCGACGCGCCGCGGGCGAACCTCGGTGGTGCGGTCGGACACGCGCTCGCGGGCGCGGCGCTCCGGGCGCTCGGCATCGCGGCGTATCTCTTCCCGGTCTACCTCGGCTACTTCACGGTCGCGGTCCTCCGGCGGGACGCGACCGGCTCCGGCGGCGTCCGGCTCGCGGGCGCGGGACTCCTCGTCGGCACCGTGGCGACGTTCGCGGGGCTCGCGACCGGCGGTCGCGCCGTCGTCCACGGCGGCGGGTGGCTCGGCGGATTCGTCGCCGTCGCACTCGCCGACCTGCTCGGCGGGCCGGGCACGTTCCTCCTCCTGAGCGTCGTCCTCGTCCTGGCGCTCGTGCTCGCGACCGGCGTGTCGGCGTTCGAGGTGGCGGGCGCGGCCGGCCGCTGGATCGGCGCGACGGTCCGCGACGGCCTCGATCGGGCGCGGGCGAAGATCCGCGGGCCGCACCGGAAGGAGCGCGCGGCGGAGCCGGCGCGGACGCCGCCACGCGCGAAGCCGCCGATCCTCCTCGACGAGGCGGTCGACGACGAGCGCGACGAGGCACGGGACGCGCCGCCCGACGAACCGCCGCCGATCATCCGCGAGCCCGAGCGACGGCCCGACGCCGCCAAGCGACCGAAGCGCGTGGAGCTCCAGGAGGAGCTCTTCGCCGAGGACACCTACCGGCTGCCCGCGCTGCCGCTCCTCGACGAGCCGGTCCGCGCCGCGCAGCCGCTCGACGAGTCGGCGCTCCTCGCGAGCGCCCGCATCCTCGAGACGAAGCTCGCCGACTTCCAGGTGATCGGGAAGGTCGTCGCGGTGCGGCCCGGCCCGGTGATCACCACCTTCGAGTTCGAGCCCGCCCCGGGCGTCAAGGTGAACCGCATCGTGACGCTCGCCGACGACCTCTCGATGGCACTCCGCGCGCTGTCCGTGCGCGTGCTCGCGCCGATTCCGGGAAAGCCCGTCGTCGGCATCGAGGTGTCGAACCCGCGGCGCGACAAGGTCTTCATCCGCGATCTGCTGACGAGCACGGAGTACCAGCACGCGGACTCGAAGCTCGCGCTCGCGCTCGGCAAGGACACGACCGGGAACGTGGTCGTCGCCGATCTGGGCCGCATGCCGCACCTCCTCGTCGCGGGTGCGACCGGCACCGGGAAGTCGGTGTCGATGAACGCCATGATCATGAGCGTCCTCTACAAGAGCTCGCCGCGCGACGTGCGCTTCATCATGATCGACCCGAAGATGCTCGAGCTCTCGACCTACGAGAACATCCCGCACCTCCTCGTCCCGGTCGTGACCGACCCGAAGAAGGCAGCCGCGGCGCTGAACAACATCATCCGGGAGATGGACGAGCGCTATCAGCTGCTCCACGAGAAGGGCGTCCGCAACATCGACAGCTACAACCGCCTGATCCGCGAGAACGCCGCCGCCGAGCAACCCGCCGAGGAGCCGGAGCCGGGCGCGCTGCGACACCGGCATCTGCCCCGGATCGTCATCATCATCGACGAGCTCGCCGACCTGATGATGACGGTCGGCCGCGAGGTCGAGGAGTCGATCACGCGGCTCGCGCAGAAGGCACGCGCGGCGGGCATCCACCTGATCCTCGCGACCCAGCGCCCGTCGGTCGACGTCATCACGGGCCTCATCAAGGCGAACTTCCCGGCCCGCATCTCGTTCCAGGTGACATCTCGCACCGACTCGCGGACGATTCTCGACGCGATCGGCGCCGAGCGGCTGCTCGGCGAGGGCGACATGCTGTTCCTCCCGCCGGGGACGGCGCGCGTGCAGCGCCTGCACGGCGCGTTCGTCTCCGACGGCGACGTCCACCGCGTCGTCGACTACATCAAGCGCCAGGAGGAGCCGCGCTACGAGATGGGGCTTCTCGAGGGCGGCGAGGACGACGAGGCCGAGGGGGAGGGCGGGGAGGACCTCTCCGACGAGATGTACGACATGGCGGTTCACCTCGTGACGGAGCACCGTCAGGCGTCGATCTCGTGGCTACAGCGGCGGCTGCGGGTCGGCTACAACCGCGCCGCGCGCATGATCGAGCGGATGGAGCGCGAGGGCGTCGTCTCCGCCGCCGGCGCGAAGGGACGCGAGGTCATCGCACGACGGATCGAGGACTAGGCCGACCCGGCCCGGCTCGACGGCAGCGGAGTTCCCGACCGCTCTGCTAAGCTGATCTCGTGCCGCTGCTCGCACCGCTGACCCCCGAGGAGCGCGCGACCTTCATCGTCGTGGCACTGTCCCAGAAGGCGCTCCGCCGCCTGGTCGGCCATCTCGGGACCGCGCCACCCGGCGTCCACCTGAACGCCCTCGCGGTGTGGGACCTCGCGTGGTCGCTGGTCGACTTCTACGACAAGGACGCGGAGGTCGTCGCCGGCGTCGATCGCGTGCTCCGGAAGGAGCTCGGCGAGTCGCCGCTGGCGTCGGCGGTCGCGGCAGCCGGCGGGGCGGCGGCGGTGAGCGCGCTCCTGCTCGAGGCGCCGGACCCGGCGCGCGACCTCGCGTGGGCGATCCTCTCGTCGGGGAACGGCGACGTCGGCCCGCTCGCCTCGACGCTCGTGCAGACGATCATCGCCGAGTTCGACGAGGCGGACGCGCGCGCGAAGGAAGCCGAGGCGGCCGAGCCGGAAGCGGCCGAGCCCGTCGACGACGAGCTGAAGCGCCTCGCCAGCGAGAAGGCGAAGGAGGCGGCGCGGGCGCTGAGCGCCCGCGCGCGCGCGCTGAAGCGCCTCGGCGGCGTGAAGGACCGCCTCGTCGAGCTCGAGCGCGGCCTCGCGGAGGCGCGCCAGGAGCTCCGCGACGCGGAGACGGCGCGCGGCCGGCTCGAGGACGAGCGGTCCCGGCTCGTCGAGGAGCGCGATGCCCTCCGCGCCCGCGTCAGATCGGGGACCGCCGCGCAGGTGACCCAGCTCACCGAAGATCTCGAGGCTGCCCAGCGGCGCGCACGCGCGCTCGAGGCGGATCTCGACGAGGCCCGCGACGCGGAGGCGTCGCTCGGCGCGCGCATCCGCACGCTCGAAGCCGAGCGTACGACGCGCGCCGCCGCGGGACGCGACGACGACGAGGCGCGCGCGCCGAGCCCCGGCGGCGCGGCGTGGAGCCTTCCGATCTTCACGGACGAGTTCTACGCCTCGATCCGTCGCTGGGACCCCAAGGTGGTGCGGAACGCGTTCGAGAAGATCTATCGACTCGCGGAGGACTGGCGCCATCCGAGCTTACGCGCAATTCCGCTCGAAGGCCTGCCCGATCACTATCGCCTACGCGTCGCGACCGACGTGCGCCTCATCTACCGTCCGCTCGACGGCAACCGCGTCGAGATCCTGTCGCTCATCGATCGAGAAGACCTGCAGCGCTACATCCGGCAGGCGAAGACGCGGTGAGCGTCCGTCCCGGGTCGGGGGTCTTCCGCGCGCGTCGACGGTAGGCTACCCCCGGGCGTGATGCGCCGGCGCGACCGGGGTCTCTTCCTCGCGGTCACGGTTTCGTGGCTCGCGAGCGAGGTCGTGGCGCGCGCGCTCGGCGTCCGCTTCGACGCGTCGACCTTCACGTATTTCTGGCAGCTGCTCGACTCCGAGGTGCTGCGCACCGACCTGCTGCGCGCGGTCTTCTACCTGCACGCGCAGCCGCCGCTCTTCAATCTGTTCGTCGGCAGCGTGCTGAAGCTCCCCCCGGAGGCCGCGTCGATCGCGTTCACGGTCGTCTATGCAGCGATGTCGCTCGGCCTCCTCCTGGCGATGGCATGGCTGCTCCGTCGGAACGGGGTGCCGCGCATCGTCGCCGCGCTCGCGTGCGCCGCGTTCGCGTTTCACCCGAGCTTCATGGTCTACACGCACTGGCTCTTCTACACGGTCCCGGTCGCCGTCCTGGTCGCCCTCGCCGCCGTGGCGCTCGAGCGGCACGTCGAGACCGGGCGCGCCGTGTATGCACATGCGTTCGCATGGCTCGCGGCGACCGTGATGCTGACGCGCGCCGTCTACCACCCCCTGTGGCTCGTCGCCGTGCTCGTCGTCGTCGGCCGGATCGTCGACCGGACGCGATTCCGTCAGCTGCTCGCGGCGAGCGTCGTCCCGCTCGTCGTCGTGAACCTCTGGTACGCGAAGAACCTGTGGGAGATCGGCTCCTACCAGGCGAGCTCGTGGGTCGGGATGAATCTCGCGAACGGCTGGCGACTCCCGCCGGGCGACGTCGACGCGCTCGTCGCGGCCCGCGCACTCCCGGCGGTCTGGAGGCGTGGCCCGTTCCTCGGTCCCGACGCGTACACGGACGTCGGCTACTTCGGTCCCGCCGCCGTCGACGCCGGACCGCATCACGCGACGCTCGACGCGCCGTACAAGTGGGACGGCTATCCGAACTACAACCATCGCGACTACGCGCGGATCTCCCGCGCGCTCCTCGGCGGTGCGGTGACGCTCGTCGAGACGCACCCGGGCGCGTTCCTCGCGCGCGTCCGCCGGGCGGTGCGGCTGTTCGCCACGCCGGGACCGCGCCTCCTCCTCGTGACCTACGATGCGACCGACGTCCGGCGCTTGACGGAGTGGTGCGCGCGACCGGTTTCGCCGCGCCTCGTCGCCGCCGTCATCCTCGGCCTGCTCGGGTGGGGTGCGGGCGTCAGCAGTGGGCGCGGGCCCCGGGCGAGACGCGTCGTCGTCGCGTACGCGGTCGTCACGGTCCTCTGGGTGGGCGTCTGCACGAGCCTCGTCGAGGTCGGCGAGAACGACCGGATGCGCTGGGAGATCGACCCGCTGCTCGTCGTCCTGCTCGGCGGCGCGATCACCGCGATCGCGTCCCGACTTGCAGCGAGTGCCAGAAACGGGAAGGGTGCGCTCCACGATGCGTTGGCTGACGCTCGCCCTGCTGCTGGCGATCGGTACCCGGGCCCCCGCCGCGGATGACGCCCGCCAGCATGCGCTCGACGTCCTCCAGCAGCGGTACGAGACGACGCGCACGCTCACCGCGGACTTCCGTCAGACGGTCGAATCGCCGACGCTCGCGAGCCCGCTCGAATCCCGCGGCACCGTGTCGTTCGAGAAGCCGAACCGGATGCGCTGGGACTACGCCGCACCCGACAAGCAGGTGATCGTCGGCGACGGCGAGACGCTCTGGATCTACCAGCCCGACGAGAAGCAGGCGATCAAGGCGCCGCTCTCCGAGGCGTTCCAGGCGACGACACCCGTCACGTTCCTCGCCGGCCTCGGTCGTGTCGACCGCGACTTCGAGACGACGCTCGAGCGCGACGAGCCCGATCGCTGGGTGCTGCGCTTCGTCCCGAAGAAGGACGTCGGGCTCGGGACGCTCGGGCTCGTCGTGCGGAAGTCCGACGGTGCCGTGCTCGAGGCGCGCATCACCGATCCGCTCGGGACGACGACGCGGATCGCGTTCTCCGGCGAGCGCCGGAACGTCACGCTCGACGCCGCGCAGTTCAAGTTCACACCGCCGCCCGGGGTTGACGTGGTGAAGCCCCCTGCCTATTGACGCTCGCCCATGCCGTCCTTCGACGTGGTGTGCCGCGTCGACCTTCAAGAGGTCGACAACGCGATCCAGCAGACGCTCCGCGAGATCGGGCAGCGCTTCGACTTCAAGAACCAGCGCACCGAGGTGCGCCGGGAAGACACCGCCGTCCACCTCCTCGCCGCTGACGACTGGAAGCTCGGCGCGCTCGGCGACATCCTGAAGGAGAAGCTCGCGAAGCGGCAGGTCCCGCTCCGCGCGCTGCAGATCGGTCCGGTCGAGCCCGGGCCGGCCGGCACGGCGAAGCAGAAGATCGACCTCCAGCAGGGCATCCCGACCGACAAGGCGCGCGAGATCGTGAAGCTCGCGAAGGACACGAAGCTGAAGATCCAGGTCGCGATCCAGGGCGACCAGGTGCGCGTCAGCGGCAAGAAGCGCGACGAGCTGCAGGCCGTCGTCAAGATGCTCCGCGAGCGCGACCTCGGCATCGCGATGCAGTTCGCGAACTTCCGTGACTGAACCGCGCCGCGTCCACCTCCTGACCCTCGGCTGCCCGAAGAACCGCGTCGACAGCGAGGTGATGCTCGGCGTCCTGGCTCGGCGGGGCCACGAGCTCGTGCTCGACCCCGACGCCGCCGACGTGCTGGTCGTCAATACCTGCAGCTTCATCGGGCCGGCGAAGGAGGAGTCGATCGACGCGATCCTCGACCTCGCGCGCGTGAAGGCGGGACGGCCGGGCCGTCGCCTCGTCGTCACCGGCTGTCTCGCGGAGCGCTACGCCGACGATCTCCGCGCCGAGCTTCCCGAGGTCGACGCCTTCATTGGCACCGGCGACCTCCTCCGCATCGCCGACGCAGTCGAGGCGCCGCCGGACGCGAGCCCGATCGTCTATCGCGGCGCGCACCACGTGCTGCCGCAGGCCGAGCTCGCGAGTAGGGTCCGCACGGGCGCCTGGTGGACCGCGTACCTGAAGGTGTCCGAGGGCTGCGACCACACCTGCAGCTTCTGCATCATCCCGAAGATCCGCGGCCGGCACGAGAGCCGGCCGATGGACGACGTGCTCGTGGAGGCGACCGCGCTCGCGCGCGAGGGCGTCGTCGAGCTGAACCTGATCGCGCAGGATCTGACGGCGTACGGCCGGGATCTCGCGGGCGACGCGTCGCTCGCGCGGCTGCTGCGGGCCCTCGCCGTGCGGGTGCCCGAGGTCCGCTGGCTCCGGCTGCTGTACGCCTATCCCGCGTCGGTGACGGATGAGCTTCTCGAGGTCATCGCGACCGAGAACGCGGTCTGCGACTACCTCGACATGCCGCTGCAGCACATCTCCGACCGGATGCTCCGCGCCATGCGCCGCGAGCGGAGCGGGGCGGCGATCCGCCGGCTCCTCGCGCGCATCCGTGCCGCCGTCCCGGGGATCGCGCTGCGCTCGAGCTTCATCGTCGGCTTTCCGGGCGAGACGGAGGACGACGTACGGGCGCTGTGCGACTTCGTCGAGGAGGCGGAGTTCGAGCGCGTCGGCGTCTTCACGTACTCGCGCGAGGAGAACACGGCGGCGGCCGATCTCTCGGGACATCTCCCTGCCGCCGTCAAGCGCGAGCGGCGCGGGCGCGTGATGGCGGCGCAGGCGCGGGTCGCTGCGCACCGGGCGGCCGCGCAGGTCGGGCGCGTCGTCGAGGTGCTCGTGGAGCAGACGAACGGCCGGACCGCCGTGGGGAGAATGCGCACCCAGGCGCCGGAGATCGACGGCGTCATTCACCTCCTGGGCGACGCGTCGCCGGGCACGGTCGCGGTCGCCCGGGTGACCGGCGCGGAAACGTACGACCTGCGTGGCACTCTTGTAAAAAACGCCGTTGACACGCACCGGGCCGAAGCTTAGATTCGCCGCCCTTCGAGGGCGGGGGTCCCATGCGTAAGGCGTTTCTGAAGAAAGCTCGCGAGACCTTGAACGACATGCGAGAGCAGCTCCTGCGCAGCGTGCAGGACGAGCTCCACGAGGGTCGCGACCAGACCAAGGACGAGGGAATGGACACCTACGATCTCGCGAGCGATGCGCGCGACCGCGAGATCAACCTGATCCTCACGGATCGCGACCGCGATAAGCTCCAGGCGATCGACGACGCGCTCGCCCGCATCGGGGACGGGAGCTACGGGCTCTGCGAGAGCTGCGAGCTCGACATCGCCGAGGGACGGCTCGAAGCGCTGCCCTTCACCCGGCTGTGCATCAACTGTCAGGCGGAGCGGGAGAAGGAAGCGAAGAGCATGAAGCGCTTCGAGGAGGATCGGACGTACCGCCGCCTGTCGACTAGCGACGTCGACGACGAGGGGTCGTCGTAGCGATATTTGCGGCGGGCGCGCGGGGTGACGTCGGCGCTCCTGCGTCCTCGGCGTAGGCGCGCTGCG
>Ga0070741_10012199_pt1 | contig 15611 bp, 14 predicted proteins | sample Coa_R1_4_FD_66440 | JGI IMG/M metagenome (GOLD analysis project Ga0070741, IMG submission 66440) | Surface soil microbial communities from Centralia Pennsylvania, which are recovering from an underground coalmine fire - Coalmine... | ecosystem: Environmental > Terrestrial > Soil > Unclassified ... | reverse complement strand
ACCTCGCGACCTTCCCGATCGAGCGGGTCGTGAAGGCGGTCACGTACCACGAGCTCGAGGTCGAGGAGCGCGACGGGGTCTTCGCCGCGCGCGTCATCCTCGACCTCTAGGCTCTGTTTGAGAACGCCCTTCGGCGTTCTCAAACTTGTGAGCCTAGCCAGCACCACTTTCCGGCGGTCAGGCAGGTTCCGAAGGCCATTTCGTCGCCACGGTGCGCGCCCGACAGTACAGGACGGAGAAGGGGGGGAACGCGGGGGGCGAAGCCCCCCCGCGAACGGTGCAGGCTAGGCTCCGTTTGAGAACGCCTTCGGCGTTCTCAAACGGAGCCTAGTAGGGGATCTGGACCGCGATCTTGAAGCCGAGCATGGTGAGGAGCGTGATCGCGAGCCCTCCGAGGCCGACGAGCGTCCCGCCCGCCCAGAGCGCGTTCTTGCGCACGAGGATCGAGATCGAGACGACGACGATCGAGACCTGGAGGAGGAGCGCCGCGACGCCGTAGTTCGCGTTCTTGCGCGCCGAGACGACGACGAGGCCCTGCTGCTTCTCGGCCTCGGTCTTCGCCTTCTCCTTCCCTTCGGCGTACTTCGCGATCGACTTGGCGCAGGTCTCTTCGAACTTCTTGCGCTTCGCCTCGTCGACGCAGCCCGGCTGGAGCATGTCGGCGAGCTGCTCCTCGACCTCGTAGGCGTGGCCCTTGACGCTGTTCGACTGGAAGTAGGCCCACTGGTCGGCCGCGTTCGTCGCGGCGAGGAGCACGTCCGAGTTCGTGTTGCTCGCGCAGAGAGTCGCGAAGGCGCAGACGGCGGCGAGGATCGCGACGGTGACGGCGCTCCGCCGCTCGAACGACTCCTTCGCCTGTTCTTCGGGGGTCTTGGTCGAGTCGCTCACGGGTGAATCACTTCCTCCTGAGGGCGATGAGTGTGATGTCGTCGTGCTGGTCGCGCCCGCGCGCATGGGCGGAGAGCTGGGCCTGGATGTGTTCAAGGAGCGAGGGCGGCGCCTCGCGCCCGTGAGCGGCGAGCGTCTGCTCGAGGCGCGCGAGCCCGAAGGGCTTCGAGGCGGCGTCTTGCGCCTCGGTGACGCCGTCCGTGAAGAGGAGCACCTGGTCGCCCTTCTCGAGCTGGACCTCGTTCTCCGCGACCTGCTTCGTGTTGTCCGCGACGACGCCGAGGACGGTGCCGCCGAGCTCGAGGCGCTCCACCTTCCCCGTGCGCGCCCGGAAGACGAGCGGGCGATCGTGGCCGCAGCCCGCGAGCCGGAGCGTCCGCGTCTTCGAGTCGCACCAGGCGAGGAGGAGCGAGAGGAACATGCCCGGCTTCAGGTCCTTCTTGAGGAGTCGGTTCGTCTCGACGGCCACGGTGCGCAGGTTCGCGCGCCCGTCGAGGAGCGAGTGGAGGATCGAGCGCGCCATGACCATGACGAGCCCCGCGGGCACGCCCTTCCCGGAGACGTCGCCGACGGCCACGACGAGGCTGTTGGGCTCGGGCGCGAGGAAGTCGTAGAGGTCGCCGCCGAGCTCGCGCGCGGGCGCGAACCGGGCCGCCACCTCGACGTCCTTGAGCCGCTTCGGCAGGTCGATCGGCAAGAGCGCCGCCTGCACGCGCTGCGCGAAGCGAAGCTCCTTTTCGAGCCGCACCTTGTTGCGCCGGATGGTCTCGTAGAGACGCGCGTTCTCGATCGCTACAGCCGCCTGGCTCGCCAGGAGCGTCAGAATCTCCACATCGCTCTTGTCGAACGCATCGAGCTCCGGGCTCTCGAGATCGAACACCCCGATGCAGCGCTCCTTGAGCAACAGCGGGATCACCAGCTCCGATCGGACGTCCGGCACCACCTCGATGTAGCGGGGGTCGACCGAGACGTCCGGCACCAGCACCGGCTCCTTGTGGAGCGCCGCGTAGCCGACGAGGCCGCTCCCGACCTTGAGCCGGGGCCACTCCATCCGCTCCCCGTAGCGGACGGCCATCTTCATCTCCAGCTCGTTGGTCTCCTCGTCGAGCAGGACGATGCCGAAGGTGCGATAGTCGATGACGCGACGGATGAGGCTGGCAATGCGCGCCAGCAGCTCGTCGAGGTCGAGAATCGAGGCGAACTCGCGCGCGATCTCGGCGAGCGTCTCGAGCGTGCTCGTATAGCGCCGCTCGCGCTCGAAGAGGCGCGCGTTCTCGATGGCGACCGCCACGTGCGCGGCGAATTGCCGCAGCACCGCTTCGTCGGTCTCGGTGAACTGGCCCGGCGTGTCGCTGAGCAGGTTGAGCGCGCCGATCACGCGCCCCTTTCGCCGCAGCGGCACGACGAGCTCGGCGCGCGAGCCGGGCACCGCCTCCACGTACCGCGGGTCGGCGCGCACGTCGTTGACGAGCAGCGGCTGCCCCTCGCGGACCGCCGCGCCGACCAGGCCGTGGCCCGCCTTCACGCGGAGTGTGCGCGCCACGTCGGCCGGATAGCCGACCGAATAGGCGATGCGCAGCTCCTCGCCGCGGTCGTCGAGCAGGTAGACAGCGAACGCGTGGAACTTCGTCAGCCGCGCGATGAGCTGCGGGATCTTCGCCAGCAGCTCGTCGAGGTCGAGGACCGACGTGACTTCGCGCCCGAGCGCGAACAGCGTCGAGAGCGCCTCGATGGCGGTCACGCGGGCGTCGGAAAACGCCAGGGGATCGGGCACGGCGACACCGCTGGGCGCGCGTCGGCGTCACCGCGCGTGCGCGGCTCGGATCTGTCGACTCCGACCCGTCCGCAATCACGCGCGGGCCTCGCACGGGCCCCGCAAAAGTATAATCTGTCGGTCCGATGGACTTGGCGCTGCCGCTCGACTACGCCGCGATCGAACGCATCCTGCCGCACCGGTATCCGTTCCTCCTCGTCGATCGCGTGACCGAGTTCGAGGCCGACCGGCGCATCGTCGGAATCAAGAACGTGTCGCTCAACGAGCGCTATCTCTTCCACGCGCGCTCCGGCCCGCCCGTCCTGCCGCCGACGATCCTCACCGAGGCCATCGCCCAGGTCGGCGCCATCATGATTCTCGCAAAGCCCGAGAACCGGCAGCGTCTGCCCTTCTTCGCCGGCATCGAACGCGTCCGCTACCGGCGCCCCGTGCACCCGGGAGACGTCGTCGTCATCGAGGCCACGGTGCTGCGGCTGCGAAGCCGGATGGGACGGCTGAAGGGCGTTGCCCGCGTCAACGGCCGCGTCGTCGTCGAAGGCACGATGACGTTCGCGCTCGGGCCGGCTCAGGGCGAAGCCGCGCCGGCGTGACGCCTTGCCGGCGGGCCACTCCATCCGGCGGCAGTCCACCCCGGCGATCGTGACCGGCAAGCTGGCTGCCCGCCGATTCGATCCGGCCGGTGCGGGCGGGCGACCATGTGCGCCGAAACGGCCGGGCCTCACGGGGACAGGCCGGCGCGGCAGGACCAGCCCCCTTCCGGACGACTGATCGCCCGGGCAACCCGGCGGTCCTCGGCGAGCGCCACCCGCGATAGAATGCACTGGCGTATGTCCAAGCCGCCCCGACGCCCCTCTCCGCAGCCCGCGGCTCCTTCGCCGTCCCCGCGCCGGAAGACCGGCCCTCTTGTCGCCGTGGTGGCCGTGGCTGCCGGTGGACTCGCGGTTTTCGCCTTGACCGCGAGCCGCCGCACCGGTCCGGCGGCTGCGGCACCTGCCGAGACACCCTCGCCGCCCGCCGCCGCGGCCGCGAGCCAGACCCCGGCGCCGGCGCCGCCGGCGGCCGCCGCGCTCCAGCCGCATCCTCAGAAGGAGCTCCCGCCACTGCCTCTGCCGGCATATCCGCTCGGGCGCTCCACACAGGTCATCACGGCCGCGTACCGGTTCGCCGCGGAGCATCCGGAGATCCTCACGTACGTCCCGTGCTTCTGCGGCTGCGAGCGGAGTGGTCACCGCGGCAACGAGGACTGCTTCGTCCGGACCCGCGCGGCCAACGGCGACGTCGTCGAATGGGAGCCGCACGGGATGGAGTGCAACGTGTGCCTCGACGTCGCGACGCAGGCCATGCAGATGTACGCGTCGGGTGCGTCTGTGCGCGACATCCGGGCGGCGGTCGAACAGAAGTGGGCGGCGCAGGCCGCGCAGCTGCACACGCATACGCCGACGCCCGATCCGCCCCGGTAGCGAGCGAAGTGAGACGACGCGCGGCGGCGTTCGCGCGCCTCTTCGACGCCATCCGCGAGGGGGTTTACGTCGGCATCGTCGGTCCCGAGACCAGCTCCACGGTTGCGGCCAATCCTCACCTGAAGCTCGTCTTCGGGTACCCGGTCGAGACGCCGGACGAGGAGGTCCGCCCCTTCGAGGCCGACCGGTTCGTCGACGTCCATGCCCGCGCAGCCCTCCTCGGCCACTTGTCGGTCGACGGCGCCGTCACCGACTACCGGCTGCGGCTGTGGCGCGCCGACGCGACACCGATCTGGATCGAGATGACGGCGCGCGCCGATCCGCCGGCGCCCGACGGGGCGCTGCGGATCGAGGCGATCATGCGCGACGTCACCGAGCGCAAGAAGCTCGACGACCAGACGCGCGACATCTACGCCCAGCTGCTGCAGGCGGAAAAGATGGCGGCGCTCGGGCAGACGATCTCCGGCGTCGCGCACGAGCTGAACAACCCGCTGGCCACGATCCTCAGCTGGGCCGAGCGCCTCTCGCGCAGCGCGCACGCCGACGAGCCGCTGCGCCGCGGCATCGACGTCATCCTCGGCGAAGCCGAGCGCGCGGCGCGCATCGTCCGCAGTCTCCTCACCTTCGCCCGCAAGCGCCAGACCACGCGCACGATGGTGGACCTCAACCAGGTCGTCCGGGAGACGCTGGCGCTGCGATCGTACGAGCAGCGCCTGTCGAACATCACCGTCGTCGAAGCCCTGGCGGCGGGGCTGCCGCCCGTGTTCGCCGACGGCTACCAGCTGCAGCAGGTCCTGCTCAATCTCATCATCAACGCCGAGCAGGCGATGGTCTCGGCGCACGGGCGCGGCGTGCTCGTCGTGCGCACCTGGCACGACGGGGAGCGCGAGGCTGTGGTCGTCGAGGTCAATGACGACGGGCCGGGCATTCCCGGAGAGGTGCAGCCCAAGATCTTCGATCCGTTCTTCACGACAAAGGAGGTGGGGCAGGGGACGGGCCTGGGCCTCACCGTCGCGTACGCGATCGTGCAGGAGCACGGGGGCCGGCTGCGGCTCGACTCCAGGCCGGGCGCCGGCGCCTCGTTCTTCGTCGAGCTGCCGGTGAGCGGCGCTGCGGCGGGCGCCGGGGCGTCTACTGCGGCCCGCACGCGGCGCGATACGGGCGAGGCGGTCGTGGGCGCGTCCGTGCTGGTGGTCGAAGACGAGGCGGCGCTGGCGAGCGCGGTGGCCGATATGCTCCGCGACGTGGGCTACGAGGTGGAGCGGGCGGCGGACGGCGAGCTCGCGCTTGCGGCCATTCGCGAGCGGCCATTCGACCTCGTGATTTGCGACCTCAAGATGCCGAAAATCGACGGCCGGACGTTCTATCGCCTGCTCGCCGACGCCGCGCCGGCCATGAGGCGGCGCGTCGTCTTCGTGACGGGCGATGTTGCCGGCAGCGAGGCCGAGCAGTTCCTGCGCGAGAGCGGGTGCCCCTGGCTGGCGAAGCCGTTCCGGCTCGCGGACCTCTTGAAGGCGGTTCGGGACGGGCTGGCGGCCTGCTGACCGCCGGCCCCGGGGTCGGCGCTATCGGGCTGCGGCAAGCGGGCGGCCCCGATCGACCTTGAGCGGCGCCCGCGGGGCAGCGACGCGCGGCTCGCGCACCTTGTACGGCAGGACCACGGCCGGAGCGGGCGTCGACGCGCGCCCGACGCGATCGGCCGGGACGCGCGCCATGCGCGGCTTGGGCGCGAAGGCGACGAGCGCCTGGCGCATGTCCACCGTCTGGTGCAGGCCCATGCGCCCGAGCGCGTCGCGAAGCCGGCGGATGGCGCGGGCGTGGAGCTGCGAGACGCGCGACTCGTTCACGCCAATCTCCTCGCCGATCTGCTTCATCGTGACCTCGCCGTAGTAGTAGAGGCCGATCACCTTCCGCTCGCGCCACGGCAGCGATCGGATGGCCGCGCGGATGCGCTCCCGCGTCTCGTGCTTCTCGTAGGCTGCGTCCGGAGCGTCGGGCTCCGAGGGGACCAGCGCCGCCGGCAGCGCCGTTTCGTCGACGTGATCGCCGGCAGACAGCGGCGAGGTGGACTCGATCGTGTTGATGCGCACGATGGTTCGGCCAAGGCGCTTCTCATCGGAGCCGACGCGAGCCGCGAGATCGGCCAGCGACGGCTCGTGGCCCAGCTCGCGGCGGAGCGACTCGCGGGCCGCTTCGAGCTCGCGCCGCTGGCGCCGCACGCCGCGCGGCCACGCGTCGCGGCGCAAGGCATCAATCATGGCGCCCCGCACGCGCCGCTCCGCAAACGTCTCGAACTTGATGCCTCGCCCCTCGTCGAACCGGTGGGCGGCGTCGATGAGCCCCAGCATGCCGTCCTGCACGAGGTCGCCGATGTCGATCGAGTTCGGCATCGACGCCGCCATGCGGCGCGCGAGCGCTTCCACGAACGGCACGCCGGCAAGGATGCGGCGATTCTGACTGGCAGCCACGGTCTGGGGTCGCATGTGGTCTCCTTCGGACGCGAGCACGGCCGGGAAGGAGCCGGCCGTTCCGTGCGTGCTCAGGCATAAGGCAACCCCAATACCACCAGCTGAGGCGCCCTCGTCTGGCGCCGCCAAAATCGTTAGTAAGTGCCTCAGCTGTAGGCGTTTAAAGCGACAATTTTTGGCTGATGGTGGAAGGCGGTCTCCGGCCGTCGCGCGCGAAATCCGTCAAGGAATTGACGATTTGCGCAACGTGCGAGTCGCGAAATTGACAGGCGAATTACTCTTTTGCGGAAGGAGCGCCGGCCCCCGAGAGCGTCGCCCGGATTTCCTTGGCCGCCGCCATCGCTTCGAGGGTGCTGGCCACGACCTGCGCGGCGCGAGCCCGGTACGCCTCATCGGGCGCCTTGGTTTCGAGCAGCTCGGCATGCGCGAGGATGATGCCGAGCTGATTGTTCAGCCGGTGAAACAGCAGTCGCAGCTCCGAGGATTCCTCCATCGGGCTCCTCGCGCCCAGAGCCGGCGCGGCGGCAAGCACCATCAGACCCGGGTCCGACCCTCGACCTGCTGCCAGGCACTTTCAGGCGCCGGGCGATCTGCATGGTGCGGGTCGCGCCACAACGAATCCACGAAGATACGCACCGACCCGCCCGCCGTCCGGACGTACTCGATCTTACCGCTCGACAGCCAGTTGTAGATCGTGCGCCGGCTCACCCCGACCAGCTCGCAAGCCTTCATGATTGAAATGGTTTTTCGTTCCACGTGCTTCAGCTGCCTCCGACAGGGCTTATCGGCGCGTGGCCGGTTCCGCTGCAGACTGTTCCCCCGCGCGCGCCCTCAGGCCGACACCCCCGCCGCCGCCGACTCGCCCATCGGCCGTTTCCCCCCGGCGATCGCCGCAGCGCCTTGCCCGGCCGCCGCCCGCCCGCTGGCCGCGTCGGCCCTGGCCGATCCGCCGAAACAGTGTCAAGATGTTGGCGGTTCTCTCCGGCCGCCAGCGAGGCCGTCCGGCCATGCCTGACTCCGGCAAGCATCTCCTGTTCGTCGAAGACGAAGCGCCGCTGCGCCTGGCCATCGCCGAGCAGCTGAGCGATCACGGCTTCATCGTCGACCAGGCGGGATCGGGCGAGGCCGCCCTCGAGCGGCTCGCGGAGTTCGCCTACGACATCATCGTCGCCGACCTGCGGCTGCCGGGGATTCACGGGTCGGCCGTTGTCGAAGCGGCGGTCGCCCGCTACCCCGACATCATCGCCATCGTCGTCACCGGATTTGGAACGGTGAAGGATGCGGTCGAGGCCATCAAGCGTGGCGCGTGGGATTTCGTCAGCAAGCCCTTCCAGATCGACGAGCTGCTGCACGTGCTCAACTCGGCGATCGAGCAGCGGCGGCTGAAGTCCGAGAATGCGTACCTGCGCGCGCAGCTCGACGCGCGGTACCGCTTCGAGGGCCTGATTGGCAAGAGCCGCGCGATGACGCACCTGCTGCAGCTGCTCGAGACGGTCGCACCGACCAACAGCACGATCCTGATTACCGGCGAGACCGGGACCGGCAAGGAGGTCGTGGCGCGCGCCATCCACCACAACAGCCCCCGCCGCGCGCACCGGTTCGTGGCGCTCAATTGCGGCGCCATCCCGGAGGCGCTGCTCGAGGCGGAGCTGTTCGGCCACGTCCGCGGCGCCTTCACGGGCGCGGTCGGCAACCGCCAGGGGCGGCTCGAGCAGGCGCACAAGGGCACGCTCTTCCTCGACGAGGTCGGCACGATGAGCCCCGCGCTTCAGATGAAGCTGCTGCGCGTCCTGCAGGAGCGCGAGTTCGAGCGCGTCGGCGACTCGCATACGATCAGGGTGGACGTGCGCGTGATTGCGGCCACCAACAGCGATCTCAGGCGGATGGTGGCCGATGGGGCCTTCCGCGAAGATCTCTTCTATCGCCTGAACGTCATCCCCGTGCAGCTGCCGGCGCTCCGCGAGCGCAAGGAGGACATTCCGCTCCTCGTGCAGCATTTCCTCGCCAAGTTCGCCGCGGGCGACTCGCCCGCGCGCGCCCCGATCACCGTCTCCCAGGAAGCCATGCGGCACCTCATGGCCTACAGCTGGCCGGGCAACGTGCGTCAGCTCGAGAACGCGATCGAGCGGGCCGTGGCGCTCGGCGGAGGGCGGCCGCAGATCGAGGTCGCCGATCTGCCGCCCGAGGTCCAGGTGGCCGACGAGCCGGCGCTCGCCGCCGCGATCCCGCTGCCCGAGGAGGGGCTCGATCTGGAGCAGCTCATCGCGGGCATCGAGCGGGAGCTGATCCGGCGGTCGCTCGAGCGGACGGGTGGCAACAAGGGGCGTGCCGCGAAGCTGCTCCACATGAAGCGGACGACGCTCGTCGAGAAGCTGAAGCGCCTCGAGCGGAGCAGCCTGTAGCCGCTGTGCCGAACGCCTCCGCCCGACGCTCCCCGGGTGCACCGGACCTTCTCCCGCTCGGCCGCCCATGGACGGCGTGTCGCCATGGCCGCTGCGCGCTCAGCCGGGTGCCGTGATGCCGCCGCGCTACACGTACTGGACGATTCTGATCGACAAGGGCCCGACGGCGTTCCGGGCACGCCGCAAGGAGGAGCTGCTCCCGACGCTCACGCAGCTGCGGCGGACCAACGCCGATGTGGAGCTGAAGTGGTTCGCGCGCGGCCGGCTGTGGGACTCCCCGGAGCAGGAGCGCTTCGCGGCGCGCCTGCCGAAGCCGAAGCGTCCGGCCGACTGGCGGCCGGGTGGAGCGCACAAGGATCCACGGCAGCGGTTCGAGGCGCGCCCGCGTCGGGCCGACCGGCGGGCGGCCGGCAGACGCGCGCGCGGCCCGGCAAAGGGACCGAAAAAGCCTCGATGATTTCCCACGTCGTGCTGTTCAAGCCTCGGGCGCATCTGTCCCCGGCGGCGCGCCGGCGCCTCGTCGCCGCCTTCGCGCGCGCGACTCGCGAGATTCCCGGCGTGCGCGCCGTGCGGATCGGCCGCCGCGTCTCCACGGGCGCCGGATACGAGGCAGCGATGCCCGACACGGCCGATTATCTCGTCGCCCTCGATTTCGACGATGTGAAGGGCGTCCAGCGCTATCTGACGCACCCGGCGCACGCGGATCTCGGACGGCGCTTCAGAGAATCGGCGTCTGCTCGGCTCATATTCGACTTCGAATGGATGGCGCTCGACGGCTTCGGCGAACAGACCGAAGGCGCGGCCGCCGAGGGGCGGGCCGCCCTCAGGTCGCGTCGACCCCGACGGCCGCGGGCTCCGGGGCGAAGAAGAAGCGGTCGATGATCTCGTAGAGGGCGTCGATCGAGTCGGCGGCGTTGATGGCCGCGCGCAGGTGGGATCCGTTCTCGAGCCCCTTGGTGTACCACGACCCGAGTGCGCGGATCTTGTTCACGACCCACCGATCGTGCCCGACTGCGCGGTCCGGCCCCGGCGCCGCGCCGGCGGCCGTGTGGCGGAAGCCTTGCGGCTCGCGGAGGCGCTCGCTGCGAAGCAGGTCGATGTACTCGAGGAGGAAGCGGCCGCGGTCGGCGCGCGTCACCTCGCGGGCGGGGCGGCCGGCGGCGAGATCAGCGGCCTGCGCGAGGATCCACGGATTGCGCAGCACGCCGCGGCCGATCAGCACCCCCTCGACGCCGCTCCGCCAGCGCGAGATGACGGTGTCCGGGTCGACGCAGTCACCGCTACCGAACACGGGAATCGCCAGGCTGTCGGCGATCCGCGCGACCAGCTCCCAGTCCGCCGCGCCCGAGTAGCTCTGCGCCGCCGTGCGGCCGTGCACGGCGACGGCCGCCGCCCCCGCATCCTCGACGCGCCGCGCCAGCTCCGGCGCGTTCCGCTGCCCGTCGTCCCAGCCGGCGCGCATCTTCACGGTGACGGGGATCCTGACGGCCGCTGCCATGGCCGCCACAACCGCCGCGGCCTGTGCGGGATCGCGCATCAGGCTGCACCCGGCGTTGTGCTTCGCAATCTTCGGCACGGGGCAGCCCATGTTGATATCGACGACGTCCGCACCCATGCCCTCGACGATCCGTGCCGCCTCCGCCATCGTCGCGGGGTGGCCGCCGAAGATCTGGATCGAGACCGGGCGCTCCTCCTCGGTGTACTCGGCGTACTCCAGCGTGCGGTCGATGCCGCGGACGAGCCCCTCGGCGCTCACCATCTCGGTGACCACGAGCCCGCACCCGCCGTGGCGCTTCACGAGCCGGCGGAACGCCGAGTCCGTCATGCCGGCCATCGGGGCGACGACGAAGGGCGAGGCGAGGCGGACCTCCCCGATGACGGGCAGGGGCTGGTCGCTGCTCGAACGTTCAGCGTGTCGTCCTCGGTCCTGCATCCCGTGCGGCGGGGCGCGCCCCCGCGTCAGTACGGCCTCACATCCGCGGCGTCCACCTCGACGCTCACGGCCTTGCCGATGAGATCGACCGAGAGCACCAGGGTCGCCCGCCGGGCGTCCTTGCGGATCAGGCGGCCGACCACGCCGCGGAGGGGGCCGTGCACGACCTCCACCATCATCCCCTCGTGGAGGAGCGGACAGGGATCGTACTGCAGCTCGCTCTTGACGAGCAGCCGGATACTCTCGAGCTCGTAGTCGGGAATCGGCGCCGGCTTCCCTTCGAACGAGACGATACTCACGACGCCGGTGCACTTGAGGACGGCCAAGGCGTCGGCCGCATCGAAGCGCGCGAAGCAGTAGCCGGGGAAGAGCGGCCAGTCGATCTTCTTCCTGCGGTCCTTCCAACGGCTCCAGCGCGCGACCGTCGGGAGGAACGCCTCGAACTGCTTGCGCTCGAGCTGCTCGCGCACCGTCTGCTCGTGCCGGGAGCGCGTCCAGATGGCGTACCAACGCGGGTCCGACGAGGCTCGTGAAGCCAACGGGCTGCTACTTGACGGTCGCCTGGGCCTGCGCGGCCAGGCCGTCCTCGTATGCCTTCTTCACATCCTGGTTCTTCCACTCGATGATCGCCTGCGCCTTCAGCCTCGCGAGGTACTTGTCGAACTCCTCCTTGCGCTTGCTGGTGAAGACGCGGTCGTTGATCTGCTCGCGGGCCTGCTCGAAGGGGAGCGTTCGCGCGGGCGTCAGCGTCTCGACCTTGAAGATCTGGTACCCCCGCGACGTGCGCACGACGGGCGAGAGGTCGCCGGCCTTCAGGCCCTCGACGACCTTGCGTAGATCGGGGGAGAGATCGGTCAGGTCGATCGGTCCGATGAGGCCTCCGTTCGCGCGGGACGGGGCGTCGGAGCTGTCCTCGGCCAGCTTCACGTAGTCCTCGCCGGAGGCCGCGCGCTCACGAAGCTGTTCGGCCCTCGCCTTGAGCGCCTGGTCCTGGGCCGGGGTCGCGCCGGCCGGCACGGCGACGAGAATCTCGCGGAGCGTCACGGAGGCCGGCGTCGTGAACTCGGTCTGGTGCTCCTGATAGTACCGGCGCGCCTCATCCTCCGAGATCGCGATCTTGCCGAAGATCTCGACCTGCTCGACGCGCTGAACGAGCATCTGGCGCTCGAACTGTCGCCGCAGGTCGTTCAACGTCATGCCCTCCTGCTTGAGGGCCGCCTGGAACTTCTCCTCCGTGTCGAGTTTGTATTCTTTCTTGATGTTGTCGACAGCCTGCTTGAACTGGTCGTCGGTCAGGCGGTAGCCAAGCTCCTTGGCCCGCTGGATGAGCAGCATCTCGGTCACTGCGTCGACCATGATCTGCGGCGTGATCTGGGCGAGCTCCCGTCTGAGCTGTTCGTCGGTCGGCTCGCCCTGGAGATTCTTCTGGCGCAGGGCGGCGACCTGGCGCGCCTCAAGGTCGGTCTTGGTGAAGATCTCGCCGTTCACCTTGACCAGAATCTGCTCGACGATCTCGGCGCTGGCCGGAGCGGCGGCGAGCAGGGCGAGCGCGCCCAGAGCGGCCGCGGCGGCGGAGCGGAACCGTGTCGACATGGTGACTCCTGGAAGGATACTCCAATCCGGCCATCACATCTGATCCAGCAGCTCGCTCAGCAGCCCGCCGAGCCGCTCGAACGTGCCGCCCGGGGCGCGCGGGTTCTCCTGCGCCGGCTTGAGGATCTCGGCCTTCGAGAACCCCGGTCGGATCTCGTCTTCCCGCGCCCGCGCCGTCCACCAGCTGGGCGCGTGGGCCGGCCGGGCGCCGCCGCGCCGGGCGGCCGCGAGGTGCGCGTCGGCGACGCCGCCGGGGCGCCGCGCCGGGGGCGCGGCGGCGGGGCCGTTCAGGTCGAGCTTGAGCGCGGCCGGCGGCACCAGCGTGACGTCCGCGCGGCGCTGCACGAGCGCGACCAGCCGCGTCGGATCCAGCCTCGTCTGCGCTCGGAATTTGATCACGATCGTCGATCGCTCGCGGTCGATCGACTCGATGCCGAGCCGATCCGCCATCACGCGGATGCGCCCGTAGTCGGCGAGGTTCAGCATTGAGTCCGGCAGCGGCCCGTACCGGTCGGCGGCCTCCTCGAGCACACGATCGAGATCGGCCTCCCGGCGCGCCGCGGCGATCTTCCGGTAGAGCATCAGCCGCTGGTTCATGTCCGGCACGTAGTCGGGCGAGATCCGCAGATCGACGTGCAGGTTGACGGCTGCCCGCGCCTCGTCCTCGAGCTCCTCGCCCTTCAGCTCGCGCACCGCCTGCTCGAGAAGCTTCATGTAGAGCTCGAACCCGATCGCCTCGATGTGCCCGCTCTGCTCGCCCCCGAGCAGGTTGCCGGCCCCGCGGATTTCCAAATCGAGCGCCGCGACGCGGAAGCCGCTCCCGAGATCGCTGAACTCCTTGATCGCGGCGAGCCGCTTCTTCGCCACCGGCGAGAGGCTGTCCTCAGGGGGGATGAGCAGATACGCGTAGGCGGGCCGATCCGATCGCCCCACGCGCCCGCGCAGCTGATAGAGCTGCGACAGGCCGTAGCGGTCCGCCCGGTTGATGATGATCGTGTTCGCGTTGGGGATGTCCAGCCCGTTCTCGACGATCGTCGTCGCAACGAGGACGTCGTACTTGCGGCCGACGAAGTCGAGCATCGCGCGCTCGAGCTGGTCCTCCGCCATCTGGCCGTGCCCCACGACGATGCGCGCCTCGGGCACCAGGCGCTCGATGAGCGACGCGATGGAGAAGATCGACTCGACGCGGTTGTGCACGACGTAGACCTGACCGCCACGCGCCAGCTCGGAGCGGACCGCGCGCGCGATGACCTCCGGGTCGAACTTCACGACGTGCGTCTGGATCGACAGGCGATCCTTCGGGGGGGTCTCGATGATCGACATGTCGCGAATGCCCACGAGCGACATGTTCAGCGTCCGCGGGATCGGCGTCGCGCTCATGGTGAGGACGTCGACCTTGCGGCGGAGCTGCTTGATCTTCTCCTTGTGAGCGACGCCGAACCGCTGCTCCTCGTCCACGATGAGGAGGCCGAGATCCCGGAACACCACGTCCTTCGACAGCAGCCGGTGCGTGCCCACGATGATGTCCACCCGGCCAGCTTCGAGATCCGCGAGCACCTGGCGCTGTTCGCTCCGCGTCCGGAACCGGCTGACCATCTCGATGCGGACGGGGAAGCCGGCGAAGCGCTCCTTCAGCGTCTTCTCGTGCTGGAAGGCGAGCACGGTCGTCGGCGCAAGGAAGGCGACCTGCTTGCCGTCCATGACGGCCTTGAACGCCGCCCGCATCGCGACCTCGGTCTTGCCGTAGCCGACGTCCCCGCAGAGCAGGCGGTCCATGGGCGTGGGCGACTCCATGTCGCGCTTGATGTCGGCGATGGCCGCCTTCTGGTCGGGCGTCAGCTCGTACTCGAACGCCCCTTCGAACTCCTCCTGCCAGTGCGTGTCGGGGCTGAACGCGTGGCCGGTGACGGCCTTGCGCGCGGCGTAGAGCTTCAGCAGCTCCTCCGCCATGTCGCGCATCGCCTTCTTGACCCGCGTCTTGGCGCGCTCCCACGAGGCGCCGCCGAGGCGGTCGAGCGGCGGCCGCGCGGCGCCGGTGTACTTCTGGACGAGATCGAGCCGCTCGACCGGCACGTAGAGCTTGTCCTCGCCGGCGTACCGGATCTCGAGGAACTCCTGCGGCGCGTCGTGGACGCCGAGCTGCCTTAGCCCGGCAAAGACGCCGATGCCGTGGTCGACGTGCACGATCAGATCGCCGGCCTTGAGATCGCGAAAATCCGAGAGGAACGCGCGCGCCGAGGGCGGCCGCCGCTCCGCCGTCCGCCGCGTCTCCTCGAAGAGGTCGCTCTCGGCGAAGATCTGCAGGGCTGCGTCAGGCAGCCGGAACCCCTCGGACAGCGCGCCTGTGGCCACCAGCACCGCGGCGTAGTGCGCCTCCTCCGTCTGTTCCACCGGCACGGCGAGGAGCTCGTAGTCCGTGAGCAGCTCGATCGTTCGCTCGGCGCGGCCGGGCGTCGCGGCCACGAACAGCGCCGTCTCCCCCTCGGCTCGCAGCTTCCGGAGAGTCGCCGCCCAGTCGCCGACGCGGCCGCGCATCGACGGAACCGGCTGCGAGCGCACGTGGACCATGCGGCGCGCGGCCGGCGGCTGCTGCTCGAGGCCCGCCCGTCCGGAGTCGGTCTCGGGCTCGCCGATTCCGAGGGCGGCCAGCCCGGTGCCCTGCTCGAGGCGCGCCCGGATCAACGCCCACTCGGCGATGAGCGCGCCGGGAGGGGGCGCCTGCCGGCCCCGCGCGATCGCTTCGTCGTAGCTGCGCGCGATCTGCTCGAACCGCTCGAGGCCCTTCGCGTCCACCTCGTCGGGCTCCGATACAATCAGGCGCCGCGCGTCCCCCAGCCGGAAGTAGTCGAGGATGGTCGACGACCGATCGAGATCCTCGCGCCGGGCGCCCTCCTCTTCGGCTTCCTCGTTGGCGGTCGGCCGGTCGCCCCCGGGAGGCGCGGCCAGGACATCCTGCAGCGGGAGGATCGTGACCTGGTCGATCGCCGCGATCGAGCGCTGCGTGGCCGGGTCGTACCGCCGGAGCGACTCGATCGTGTCGCCCACGAACTCCAGCCGAACCGGATGCGCCTCGCCGGCGGGGAAGATGTCGAC
>Ga0070741_10012198_pt1 | contig 15611 bp, 14 predicted proteins | sample Coa_R1_4_FD_66440 | JGI IMG/M metagenome (GOLD analysis project Ga0070741, IMG submission 66440) | Surface soil microbial communities from Centralia Pennsylvania, which are recovering from an underground coalmine fire - Coalmine... | ecosystem: Environmental > Terrestrial > Soil > Unclassified ... | reverse complement strand
GTAAGCGCGCCCCGTCCGGCTTGCTCTGCGGCGACCGGCGGGGCACGGCGGGCCCGCGCCCCCCGCCGAGAGCCGACCAACACGGCCCGAAGTTCGCCCACACAGAGCGGAACCGAGTCCGGCAATTCGACCTTGCGGTACCCCACTTAGGAGTCAGGCGGCATCGGGCCACCAGTGGAGGCGGCGGTAGCGCTCTTGGCGGGGGCGCCAGAGCGGGGTATACGGCCACAAGTAGGTGCCCAGCCAGCGGAGCATGCGACCCAGGAGAGGCCGCAGGTCAGGGACCCGGAGCACTTCGAGCCCCAAGCGGACGTAGCTGAGCCAGCCGCGGACGGCGAAGCGGCGGAGCCCCGGGGGCAGCGGCGGGGTGGGCCCGCGGTGGGGCAGAACCGGGGGCGGCCGGGCCGGGCCGTCGTCTGCCGCGGGGGGCGATGGTGGGGCGGGCGCGGCGGCGGGCGGCAGCAGCGGCGCGGGCGCGGCGGCGGGGGCGGCCGGCGGGGCAGCCGGGGCGAACTCCTGGTAAGCTTGCAACCCCGTGAGCGCACAGAGCCACTCGGCGGCGGCCAGCGCGAGGAGCAGCCGGTGCAGGTGCAGCGGCTGCGTGAGGGCGTGCTGATCGTCGCCTTCGCGAAGGAGCACGCCGGTCTTGAAGTCGCGATTGGTGCACTCCAAGCGCATGCGCCAGCGATAGAGCAGCTCGCCGGCGGCCGCGTCGGGGAGGGTGGTCGCCAGATACCACGGCTCGGCCTGCCCCGGGTCGTGCACCGCGAGCAAGTGGACCGGCACGCGCGCGGTCGCATGGTAGGTGCCCTGCGGATACCAGCGGCGCTCCCCGGGCGGGCAGGCCAGCACCGCCGCCGCGGGGCCCGGCCGGGCGAAGGCGTGCTGCTGGACGTGGGTTTCGGCATTGATCCGGATCACGAAGTCGAGTGGGCGCGCCGCGAGGTGCTCAAACAGGTCGGCGCGCGCGAAGCCCCGATCCGCGACGATCACCGGGCGCAAGGCCGGCGAGACGAGGTGCGCTACCAGCCAGAGGAGTTGCTCTTCAATGCGATTCTGGCTGGTCCAGGACTCCACCACCGCCGCCGCAGGGGCGGGCGGCGGCCGGCGGCGGCTGGGCGCGGGCCGGACGGTATGCGGGGTGGGCCAGGTGGCCTCTGGCGGGAAGCAGGCCTCGAGCGGCGTGCGATGGTACGTGGTGAGCGCGATCGGCAACCCGCGGCGGCCACAGGGCACGCTCGCCAGCAGACAGGCGAACGGCTCGAAGTACGTCGTGTCCACCAGCACTGGCAAGAGCGGCCGGCCATCGGCTAGCGTGGGGGCGTCGGCGCTGAAATGGTAGCTCAGCTGCAGCCAGCGCTGGGCCAGCGCCAGTTCGTCCAGCCGCGGATTGGCGAGCAGCCGCGTGAGCCGCTTGAGCCGCCCGTGCAACGGGTGGGGCGCCGCGGGCCAGGCGCGGGCTAGCTCCGTCTCGCACAGCGTCGGGCGTTCCAACAGCGCCCCCAGCAGGTGCGCAAACCCGACGTGCTGCGTCTTGCGCCACGTCGGCGCGAGGTCCTGGATATAGGTGAGCAACTCGGCGTATGCTGGATACATCGGCGGCTCCTGCACTGAGGTGGGTGAGACCCTCGGTATCCGCAGGACCGCCGTTTCGCGCCACTCACCCCGGACCTCTAAGTGGGGTACCGCAAGCAATTCGACCCATTGACGGTAGACTACGCGGGGACCTATAATTTCGCTGCTCGGCCGGAGGTGGCCGAGCCGCACGGTGAGCGTGGCCTAGCGGTTTAGGGCGCCAGGTTGTGGCCCTGGAGATCGGGGGTTCGAATCCCCTCGCTCACCCCCGGCGAGGAATCAGCTATCAGCAGTCGGTAGTCAGCCGGCATTCGGAGCGCTGACGATAGGCCGCTGATAGCTGATTGCTTTCCAGGCACCCATAGCTCAGCGGATAGAGCACTGGTCTTCGGAACCAGGTGTCGGGGGTTCGAATCCCTCTGGGTGCGCCCTCTGAATCTGGCGGAAACACGCCAAAACGCGCCGGACGGCGACGCTGGCCACCCGGCGCGTTTTGGCTTTTTGGCACCATTTTGGCACCATCGTCCCGGAAACTACTGATCCCGGCGTAGGCTCGTAAACCACGACGGTGCCAGCCTCGGCTCTAGCCCCGACGGCAGGAGCATGCCCAACCCGATCCAGCGGCTCACGGGACGCTCGCGCTGCTGCTGTGGTTCGCCTAACCAATGATAGACGAACCATAGTCGGGCAGTCAGGCGGGACATTCCCCATGCCAGCACCCAGGTACTGTCTCGTGGCGGTGGCAGTGCTACGGTCTTGACGGCTACCCAGCTCGCCTCATGCTCAGGTGTGGGTTACCGCGGCCGCTGCTGCGCCGGGTCGGACACGCCGTAACGCAGCCCATCGATGACCAGATCCAGCATCCTACCCACTGTGTCTCGCCACTGCGGTCCGTCCGGCAGGTACCAGATGCCGTTAATCACGCGCATCACGTCTTCAGGGTCCACGTCTGAGCGCAAGCTGCCAGCCTCGGCGCCAGCACTCAGGAGTAGGCGGAGAGCCCCCAGGATGCGTTCGCGGGTGTCCGCAAAGAGTGGGGAGTCGGACGCCACAGCCGAGCGCAAGGCATCTGCCATCGCCCGCTTAGTGGCAATGTAGTCGGCGAAACGCTCCGCCCACGCCCGCAGAGCCTCGTCCGGGGGCTGCGACCCCAGTAGATCTGCCGCTGCCGCGCACAGCGCGTCTACCTCGTGCTGGTACGCCGCGACGACCAGCGCGTCGCGGCTCGGGAAGTGGCGGTAGAGCGTCCCAATCCCCACGCCCGCGCGCGCCGCGACTGCCTCTAGCGCGACGCTCTCGCCCTCCTCGGCGAACGCCTCCGTCGCCGCGGCGAGCAGCTTGTCCCGGTTGCGCCGCGCGTCGGCGCGCAGCGTGCGGGCCTCCACGCTCACAATCACAACCTCCTCACCTTGACAAAGTGGAGGCGTCTCCGTTTATACTGTCAACGTAAGCGGAGCAACCTCCATTTGCAGTATACACGGCGAGCGCCCGGGGTGCGGTCTCCCGTCGTATGCCCAAGTCTTGAAAGGAGATGCGCCGATGTTGGCCTGGTCGAGTCGCTCGCGGACCCAGATCGTGACCACGGACGAACTCGCGCTTGCGCCGGGCCACGGCATCACATCGATCCAACGGCTCGGCAATCCTAGAACTAACTAAGAACCATCTCCATAGGCGGGCAATGGCATAGCCACTGCGCCCCTCGACCGAGTTGGTAGCACGTGCACCGCGTATATGCAGCCAAGGAGCTACAGGCCACACCGGAGGTAAGCCACCATGCGCGCCACTCTCATGTACGGCCCTCACGACGTTCAGGTTAAGACCGTCCCGGACGCCCAAATCGTCGCTCCCACGGACGCGCTCGTCCACGTCACCCACGCCTGCATCTGCGGCAGCGATCTCTGGCCCTACAACCAGATGGAGCACAGCGACGCCGGCCGCCGCATGGGCCACGAGTTCATCGGCGTCGTCGAAGCAGCGGGTGCCGACGTCCGCACCGTGAAGCCCGGCGACCTCGTCGTTGCGCCCTTCGCCTTCTCCGACGGCACCTGCATCTTCTGCCGCCAGGGGCTACAGACCGCGTGTCTCCACGGCGGCTTCTTCGGCACCGGGGCCGAGGGCATGGACGGCGGCCAGAGTGAGGCAGTCCGCGTCCCCCAGGCCGACGGGACGCTCTACGTCCTGCCGACCGGCCCCGACGACGGCCTCATGCCGTCGCTGCTCACCCTCTCCGACGTGATGGGCACCGGCCACCACGCCGCTCGCGCCGCCCGCGTCGGTCCCGGCAAGATCGCGGCCGTCGTTGGTGACGGCGCCGTCGGCCTGTGTGGGGTGATCGCCGCAAAGCGGCTCGGTGCCGAGCAGATCATCCTCCTCGGCCGTCATCCCGACCGCACCGCCCTCGGGAAGGAGTTCGGCGCTACCGACATCGTCTCTGAGCGCGGCGAGGCAGCGGTCGAGCGCGTGCGCGAGCTCACCGGCGGTCTCGGCGCGCACGCGGTGTTGGAGTGCGTCGGCCACGGCGAAGCGATGCTCACCGCTATTAACATCGCCCGGCCCGGCGGCGCGGTGGGCCGCGTGGGGGTGCCCCAAGAAGAGGCCATCCCTGGGTCAGGCTCGGCTTTCTACAAGAATCTCACGATCAGCGGCGGCCCAGCCCCCGTCCGCGCCTACATGGAGGAGCTCCTGCCCGACATCCTCGATGGCCGCATCCAGCCCGGCCGTGTCTTCGACCGCGTTGGGTCCTTGGACGAGGTGCCCGATGGCTACCGCGCCATGAACGACCGCGAAGCCCTCAAGGTGATGATCGAGTTCTAAAGGGGGTGTGCGCATGACCAGCTGGACGAACGACGAACTGAACAAGGTGGGCGCCGCGGAGGAGCTCCAGATCGCGTCCCGCCGACGCGACGGCACGCTGCGCAAGCCCGTGACGGTTTGGGGCATCCGCCTTGGCGACGACCTGTACGTGCGCTCCGTGAACGGCCCCACCGCTGCCTGGTTCCGCAGTACCCGGGGGCGCCACGAAGGGCGGATTTGGGCTGGGGGCTTAGAGAAGGACGTGCACTTCGTCGAGACAGACGACCGCAACGACGAGATCGACGCCGCCTACTGGGCCAAGTACGGCCGTCGGTGGGCGAGCATCGTCCCCAGCATCGTGAAGCCCGAGGCGCGGTCGGCGACGCTCAAGCTTGTGCCGCGCTGAACCACCCCGTGGCGCTGGAGAACGCCACGGGGGCCAGAACACGAAGGAGACACAGAGTGCAAACGACCGTGCTGAACAATGGGGTGGAGATGCCCCTGCTGGGGTTCGGGGTCTACCAGATCACGGATGCTGAAGCGTGCGAACAAGCAGTCTGCGATGCACTTCGCACGGGTTATCGGCTGATCGACACGGCCGCCGCCTATCTCAATGAAGAAGCTGTCGGGAAGGCAATCCGCCGCAGCGGGGTACCGCGTGAGGAACTGTTCGTCACGACCAAGCTGTGGATCCAGGACGCCGGCTTCGAAAGCGCGCAGGGAGCGTTCGAACGGTCCCTGCGGCGATTGGGTCTGGACTACCTGGACCTCTACCTGATCCACCAGCCGTTCGGGGACGTGTTCGGCGCCTGGCGGGCGATGGAGGCACTGTATCGCGAGGGCCGAATCTGGGTCATCGGGGTTAGCAACTTCCAACCCGATCGGCTCATGGACCTGATGGTCCACAACGACGTGGTCCCGGCAGTGAATCAGATCGAGACCCACCCGTTCAACCAGCAGATCGAGACCCAAAGGTTTCTGCAAGCAAACGAGGTGCAGATCGAGTCCTGGGGGCCATTCGCCGAGGGCAGGCACCACATTTTCGAGGACCGGCTGCTGCGCTCCATCGCCGATAAGCATGGGAAGACCGTGGCCCAGATCATCCTGCGCTGGCTCACCCAGCGCGGCGTCGTGGCGATTCCCAAGTCCGTGCGCCGCGAACGGATCGAGGCGAACTTCGACATCTTCGACGTCGAGCTGACACCAGAGGACATGGCGGCGATCGCCACGCTGGACCGGCAGGAGAGCAGCTTCTTCGATCATCGTGACCCGGAGATGGTGAAGCAGCTTAGCCAGGTGAAGCTTGCGATCTAGTGGACGCGCCGGCCCTGCCGTGCACGCCTTGTTGAACTGGCGGGCAGGAACCGGCCGGAGCCTAAGCGCAGCACGGGGCGTCCCCACGCTCCAGAACCAAGGAGAACCTTTCGTGCAGAAGCGCCAACTCGGCAACAGCGGCCTGGAGGTCTCGGCGATTGGGCTCGGCTGCATGGGGATGAGCACCAACTATGGGCCAGCCAGCAACCGGCAGGAGATGATAGCCGTCATTCGGGCCGCCGCGGACCGGGGCGTCACCTTCTTTGATACAGCCCAGGTCTACGGGCCATTTACGAACGAGGAGCTCGTGGGGGAGGCCCTGGCCCCCATCCGGGACCGAGTCGTGATCGCCACCAAGTTCGGCTTCGACTTCGGTCCAAGTGGCGAGCGGGGAGGCTTCAACAGTCGGCCCGAGCACATCAAACAGATGACGGACGGCTCGCTCAAGCGCCTCCGGGTCGAAACGATTGATCTTTACTACCAGCACCGCGTCGATCCGGACGTGCCGATCGAGGATGTGGCAGGGACGCTGAAGGACCTAATCCAGGCAGGCAAAGTCCAGCACTTCGGCCTGTCGGAAGTCGGCGCGCAGACGATTCGGCGGGCACACGCGGTGCAGCCTGTCACGGCCGTCCAGAACGAGTACTCGCTGTGGGCGCGCGATCCAGAAGCAGACGTGCTACCGACCTGCGAGGAGCTGGGCATCGGCTTCGTGCCCTGGAGTCCGCTGGGGCAGGGCTTTCTCACGGCCACAGTTGACGCCACGATGGCCTTCGACGCCTCTGACGTTCGGTCCTGGTTCCCGCGCTTTACCCCGGAAGCGCGCGCGGCCAACCAGCCGCTCGTCGACCTAGTGCGCCAGATCGCAGCGCGGAAAGGGGCGACGCCGGCGCAGATCGCCCTGGCCTGGCTGCTGGCGCAGAAGCCCTGGATCGTTCCGATTCCCGGCACCCGCAGGCTGGCACGGGTGGAGGAGAACCTCGGAGCCGCTGACATCGAGCTGACGGCCGAGGACCTCCGCGAGCTCGACAGCCTTCTCTCTACCATTGCGGTGCATGGGGCGCGGGGGACCGGGAGCGAGCAATACGGCTGAGACGCCGTTAGGGGCGACACACCCGAGCCAAACACTACGGTGGCACGGGAACGCGGCTCGGCAGGCCTCGTGCCTGCGCGCGCCTAAAGGGAGGACTAATGCAAACACGAAAACTCGGTAGCAGCGGCCTGGAGGTCTCGGCCCTCGGCCTCGGCTGCATGGGCCTCAGCTTTGCCTACGGGCCGGCCACGGACCAGCAGGAGGCCATCAAGCTCCTCCGCGCCGCCGTTGAGCGCGGCGTCACCTTCTTCGACACCGCGGAGGCCTACGGTCCCTACAAGAATGAGGCGCTCCTGGGCGAAGCCCTGGCGCCCATGCGCGACCAGGTCGTGATCGCCACGAAGTTCGGCTTCGCATTCGACCAGGCCGGCGCGCAGAGCGGCCTGAACAGTCGCGCCGAGCACGTCAAGGAGGTCGCCGAGGCGTCGCTGCGTCGCCTGAAGACCGACCGCATCGACCTCCTGTACCAGCACCGCGTGGACCCGAATGTGCCGATGGAAGAGGTTGCCGGCGCGGTGAAGGACCTGATTCAGGCGGGCAAGGTCCGGTACTTCGGCCTGTCGGAGGCCGGCGTACAGTCCATCCGCCGCGCCCACGCCGTTCAGCCCGTGGCCGCCCTCCAGAGCGAGTATTCCCTCTGGTGGCGCGAGCCCGAGGCCGAGATCCTGCCGACCTGCGAGGAGCTGGGCATCGGCTTCGTGCCCTTCAGCCCTCTCGGCAAGGGCTTCCTCACCGGCGCTATCGACGCGAATACGCGGTTCGACAGCACGGATTTCCGTAGCATGGTGCCGCGCTTCACTCCCGAGGCTCGGCGGGCGAACCAGGCCCTTGTCGAGCTGATCGGCCGCATCGCGGCACAGAAAAACGCTACGCCGGCCCAGATCGCCCTGGCCTGGCTGCTGGCGCAGAAGCCCTGGATCGTGCCGATTCCCGGCACCACCAAGCTGCACCGGCTGGAGGAGAACCTCGGCGCCGCCGCTGTTGTGCTAACGGCCGACGACCTGCGTGAGATCGACAGCGCCCTCGTCAACATTCCCGTCCAGGGCGACCGCTATCCGCCGCAACTCCAGGCTATGGTTGGCCGCTGAGGGACCCGCTTGGTCCCGACGAGGACCCACGACAGGAGAACGGCGATGCCTCCTAACGAGCAAGCGCGCAAGAACCACGATGCGCTCTTTCCTGGCCACGTCTCCACCCTAGCGGTGACTGACCCGGAGCTGATCGAGGTCTTCGACAATTTCGCTTTCGACGAAGTGCTCCGTGACGGCAAGCTCGACGCTCGCACGCGGCTGATGGTCCAGCTCGCGGCGATGATTGCCGCCCAGGCGCTGCGCGAGTACCGCGTCATGCTCGGCGCGGCGCTCACCGTCGGGGTCACGCCGGTCGAGGTCAAGGAGATCGTCTACCAGGCGGTGCCCTACGTGGGAATGGCCAAGGTCTTCGACTTCATCCATGCCACCAACGAAGTGCTCACCGAGCGCGGGGTCGAGCTGCCCCTGCCGAGGCAGTCCACGACCACGCCCGAGACCCGCGCGGAGGCGGGCCTGGCGGTCCAGAAACAGATCATCGGGAGCGATGCCGTCGAGCGGCTCTATGCCTCAGCGCCCCAGGACGAGCAGCACATCCAGCGCTATCTATCCGCCCACTGCTTCGGCGATCACTACACGCGCAAGGGCATCGACGTGCCGACGCGCGAGCTGCTCACGTTCAGCATGCTCGTGACGCTCGGCGGCTGCGAGCCACAGGTCAAGGGCCACGTCGCGGCGAACCTCCACGTCGGGAACGACCGCGCCCGGCTCCTCGACGTGGTGACCCAACTCCTGCCATTTATCGGCTATCCGCGCACGCTCAACGCGCTCCGGGTCATTGACGAGGCTGCCGCCTCGTGAGTACGACGAGTGCTCCGACCGGGGCCATCAGGGGAGAGCGCACGATGCCACCACGCACCTGGCTTATCACGGGCGTCAGCAGCGGCTTCGGTCGCCAGCTTACCGAGCAGCTCCTGGAACGCGGTGACCGCGTCGTCGGCACCGTTCGCGACACCGGCAAGGTCGCTGAGCTGAGCGACCGGTATCCGGACACGTTCCGCGTCGAGGTGCTGGACGTGACCGACACCGCGGCGATCCGTGCGGTCGTCGACCGCTCGTTCGCGCAGCTCGAACGGATCGACGTGATCATTAGCAATGCTGGCTACGGCCTATTTGGCGCGGCGGAAGAGCTGACCGACGCACAGGTTGAGCAGATTGTCGCGACCAACCTCGTCGGGCCGATTCAGCTGATCCGTGCCGCGCTGCCGCACCTGCGCGCGCAGGGCGGAGGACGCATCCTCCAAATCTCCTCCTACGGCGGGCAGGTCGCCTTCGCGGGCAATTCGCTGTACCACGCCACGAAGTGGGGCGTCGAAGGCTTCATGGAGTCGGTCGCCCAGGAGGTCGCGCCCTTCGGGATCGGCATCACCATCGTCGAGCCGGGCGGCGCGCGTACCGAGTTTCGCTATGGCAGCGCGCAGGTGGCCAAGCTCCTGCCTGTATACGACAACAACCCGGCTCACGCCTTCCTGCGGATGCTCGATCCGAAGAACGGGCTGGCCCCTGGTGACCCGGCCCGCATGGCGGCGCGCATCATCGAGAGCATCGATGTGGACCCGGCGCCGCTGCGCCTAGTGCTCGGCTCGCAGGCGCTGGAGAGCACCGTGACGACGCTGCGTAAGCGGATCGCCGACTTCGAAGCGCAGGCCGCGGTTGCCGCATCCACGGACTTTCCGCCGGGCGAGTGACCAGCAGGAACGAGTTTATCGAGGTGATTACCTAACTGCTTGCTGCACCGGTTAGCCGAGCACGATGGCCTCGATTAGTATTGCCAAGAAGCTAGCCGAGCGGGCCCGCTGGGCCCCAGCCACCCTGGCCGAGGCATTCGCGCCAGACGTACGCCTGGACGCGTAAGGCCCAGCCAGAGAGCGGAGGAAACATCACCGTGCCTTCGCTCTCCCAGGTACCCGACCAGGAGTACGAGGTCACCCCCCTGGAGCTGTTCTTCGACCTCGTGTTCGTGTTCGCGGTCTCGCAGCTCTCACACTACCTGCTCGAACATCTGACGTGGCGTGGTGCCGCCGAAACTCTGGTCCTGCTGGTCGCTGTGTTCGGCGTGTGGTCCTATACCAGCTTCGAAGCCACGCTGCTGCAGGTCGGCTGGTCACATCCGGGCTGGATGATGTTGGCGGTGATGGTGGTCGGGCTCTTCATGAACGCCGCTATCGACCGCGCCTTCGACGCCGGCGGCGTGGCCTTTGTGGTCCCGCTCCTTGTCATCCAGGTGGGGCGCCCGCTCTACACGATCGCCACCGCGCCGACCCGGACGCTGCGGGAGCACTACGCCATCATGCTCGGCTGGATCGTCGCCTCGGCGCCGCTGTGGATTGCGGGAGCCATGAGCGCGCCCGAGACCCGGCTGTTCTGGTGGGGCCTGGCCGCCATTCTCGACCTGGTGGGCACCTGGCTCGCTCACCCCATGCCGGGGCGAGTGCTGCAGTCGGAGAACATGGAGTTCGACGCGGACCACATGCTGGAGCGCTGTCGACTGTTTCTGATTATCGCGCTGGGCGAAACGGTGCTCGCCACGGGCCTAGCCATTGCCGCCGCTCCCATCACCTTGATGACTGTGGTCACCGGCACCGTCGCGCTGACGGGCACCGTAGCGCTGTGGATGCTGGGCTTTGGGCGCGCGGTACGCCTCACCCAGCAGCACCTGGAAGAGACCCGTAATCCCATTCGCGCCAGTCGCTACGCGGTGAACGCCTTAATAGGGATGGTCGCAGGACTGATCGCCGTGGCGGTCGCGAATGAGTTGGTGATCACGCACCCACAGGAGCACGCGTCCGTTACACTGGCCCTGCTGTTGTGCGGCGGCCCGATACTCTACTTGCTCGCGCAGGGCTGGTACCTCCGGGCCGTGCCCGGGGTCCGGCCGCGTCTGCAGCTGCTCGGCAGCGCCGCCCTAGTCTTCGTCGGGCTGGCCACGTTAACCGTGCCGCCCTACGTCGGCCTGATTCTGGTCGGGCTGAGTCTCACGATCCTGGCTGCACTTGACAAGCGGTAAAGGCGAACCGCGCGGACGAGGCGCTCCACGGAGCCTTCCTGTTTTGGTTCGTCTAACTACCGCGACTCGCCAAGTTAGGACGTACGCAACAAGTGCGTGCGCGCCGCTCTGGTTCGCCTAACGTTGGTTAGCCGGCCCGCATGCCGTCCGCCTCGCCGTCATCTATGGAGCCGCGTAGCCGCACTGACTCAGACACGCGCGGAGGACCGCACCCTTGCTGACGCCCGAGGCCATAGAGATGGTGATGCCCATGCAGCCCTGCTGATGAAGTACCCACGCCCGCAACTGGCGCTCTTCGTGCCAGTACCCAGGCGAGCGTAGCTACGCTGCGTTCGTGGGACTGGTGTGCCACCAATCCGCCCTGGTTTACTTCCCCACACCGGCGTCAGTAGGTGCCGAACAGCGCGTGCTCCAGGGCGTCCTTGGTCCGCTCTGCCGCGTCCTCCGCCGCCTGCGTGTAGTGCTTGACCGTCACGTCCGGGTGCTTGTGGCCGAGCATCTGCGCGACGGCGAGCATGTCCTTGGTCCCGTTGTGGGCGATGCTTGACGCCGTGCGCCGGAACCCGTGCAGCCCGACATACGGAATGCCCGCCCGCTCCGTCAGCTGGCGGAGGCGGCGATAGACGTTGCGGGGATTCAGGGGTTTGCCCTGCGGTGTGGTGAACACGAGCCCCTGCTCCTGCCACTCGGGCCCGGCTGCCAGGCGCTTCGCTAGCTGCTGCTTCCGGTGCTCCGCCAGCGTCGCGACCACCGGCGCCGGTAGGCGGATCATCCGAGCGCCGCTGGGCGTCTTGGTGAGGTCCTGCAGGATGAACTGCCCGCCGGCCTCGACGAGGGTTGTGCAGACCTTCAGGGTGCCCGCGTCGAGGTCCAGGGCATCCCACTTCAGCCCGAGCAGTTCCCCCCGGCGGAGCCCGGTGGCCGCGGTGAGGATGAACAGCGCGCGGTATCCCTCGCCGTCGAGGAGCGCCAGAAACCGCTTGGCCTGAGCCGCCGTCCACTGCGGCTCCTGCTTGGCATCGATCGTCGGTGGCTCGATGTCCGTGCAGGGGTTCCGCGGGATGCGGCGCTCCCGTCGCGCCTGCTGCAAGGCCTCCCGCAGGATCACGAGGGTGTTCTTCACGGAGCGCGGCGCCAGCGGCTTACCCTTGGCGCCACCCCGCGTCTGTAGCTGGTAGATGAAGTCTTCGATGTGCCGCTCGCTAAGCTGCTGGAGGGGAATCGCGCCGAGGAGCGGGCTGATCCGGGTGGTGATGATGATCTCCGCCGTCGCGCGACTGGTGGGACGCATCCGGCGCTTCTCGGCGTGCCGCGGCAGCCATTCCTCCAGCCAGGCGCCAAGCGTCAGCTTGGTCCGGTTCACGGCCTCGCCGTGCTTGACCTCGACCTTGCGCTCCGCGCGGGCCTCTTCGGCCGCCCTCTGATTCGGCGCGTTACGCCACTCTCGTCGGAGCTTCCCGCTCTGATCAGGTATGTAGACAGCGTACTGCCAATACTCGCTGACAGTGCCATCCTTGCGGGTGTAGGTTTTCAGCCTCACTCCGGGCACCGAGCGCATCTTGCGCGGTCGAGCCATACTGGCCTCCCCCTGGGACGGTGAATGGCCTATTGTACCGGGTGCTCGGGGATTACCGGTAGGGCAGCACCGGGCGCCCGTCCTGGTCGAGTAGCCGCTCCAGCGCCGCGCGGGGCACGACGTAGCGGCGCCCGATCCTGACGATGGGCAGCTCCCCCCGCCGCGCCGCCCCGTAGGCGCTGCTGCGGCTAATGCCCAGTACCCGCGCCGCCTCCTCCACCGTCAGGGTCTGCCGCTCGATCTGATCGCCGTGCGTGTGCTCGACTGCCAAGGTCATCTCGTCGCCTCCTGCCTTGCAAGCTCCCGAGCCCTCAGCCAGGGCACCGGGAGAGGATGTGCTGGTGCGCGCCCAACGGGTCGCCCCGCGGTTGGGCTGCCCCGCGCCGCGCTACCTCCTGTGCCATCGAGAGCGGTCGAGGTGATACCAGGCACCCACTCCCTGCGGCAGTGGAACGCCGCGTCCGGCTCACGCCAAACGGGGCCAAGTAGCCCGTAGGTCTTGGTCGGGTTGCCGTTAATGCGCCACTCCGACGTGAGGAGCACCGGGAGTCTCGCCGGGCGCCCGACCGCCGCCGCGCAGAGCACCGCGGCGATGCGCTGCTCGGCTGCGTCGTTCACGGCCACGACCAGGATCGCGGGGAAGCCGTCGTAGTCCCGCTCGAACCGTCCGCTTGCCCAGTAGGCATAGTAGGCCGCGAACTTCTGGCGGTAATCGCGCGCGCTCATCGTGCCGCGGTCGTACTCCAGGAAGAAGCCGTAGAGTCGCCCAGCGCGCCGGTAGATGCCATAGCCGTCCGGCCGCACGTGGCGCCGACAGCAGCCGGCCGCACCGCGCCACTCCACCAGCGCGTCGTCGCCGCCTGCGGCAGCGAGGGCGTGGGCCGTTGCGACCAGCCGCACGAAGATGTCATCCGCCCCGAGCGTGTGGGCCAATTGCATCGTCAGCTTGCGCCGGGCGCCGAGCGGCCGCTCCGGCCCGCCACCCGCGAGGCCGTTGACCCGGATGGCGGCGCCGAGCGGCAGGCCCTGCTGCGCGGCGACGAGCGCCAGTCCGGGTGCCGTCAGCTCCACGAGCTCCAGGCCGGCAGGCGCCTTCCGGAGTTCGCTCGGCGCCAGGAGTCGCAGCAGCCCACGGTCCATGAGGCGGCCCAGGCGGCGGCGCACGGCGTCTCTCGAACAGCCGAGCACAGTGGCCAGCCGGTCCGGCGTCAGAAACGGGTGCCGACCCGCTGTGTCCAGCAGCGCCCGATCGGCCGCCGAGAGGTCGAGAGCGACCCGGCCGAGGCTGTCCGTGGCGTGCGGTAGTGTGGTGGCGCATGGGTCTTCGCCGACGAGCCGTGGTAGTGCATACATAGGGCGCCGCCGCGGCCGCGCTGGCCGCAACCGAACGCGCTGGACGAGCGCTGCCGGCGGGCTACTCGTAGCCTCGCGCACCAGCACCTCCAGACCCGCGCGCAGCCCGTCCCACGTTGAGATGCAGGCGGTGAGCGGCGCCTCGGCCCGTCGCCGCCGGACCTCCTCGAGGAGCGCCAGCCAGGCCGCGGCTCGCCCCCCGTCGCTCGTCACGACCAGGAGGGTCGGCAGGTCATCCTGCGCCAGGTCTCTGAGCGCGAACAGGTCGCCGAGCGCGCGGCGATAGTGAGGCAGCGGCAGGGTTGCCAGGTCAGGCAGCAGCAGATACGCGCCGGTCTCGCTCCCCCAGGCCAACGCGGCGTAGGCAGGGAGCGCCGTCGTGCTTGGGGCCTTCGCCGTGGGGCGCTGGTAGCGCCGCCGCCACGGCCGCTCCCAGGCGAGCAGGTTGGGCACGCCGGGGCGGGAGGTGGCCAGCGCGCCGAGCAGCTCGTAGGTGGCCAGCAGGTGCGGGAGCCCCGGCACGAGGGCGAGGAGATCGCCGCCGCGCAAGTGGTTGCGGCGGGCCAGGTGCTCCACCGCCACGCCCTGGTCGACGGCGACCGCCGCGAGCCCGAGGTCCGTGAGATACCACAGCCGCGGTGCGTGGCCGGGCCGGACCGGCGGCCGGAGCGCGGCGAGCAGCCCCGCGTCGGCGAGGTGCCGCAGGCGCCGGTAAAGGCTCGCCCCGCCCCGCAGGCCGGCCAGCCGCTCCATGACGCTCTCTGGCAGGAGTGGCAGGCGCGCGAGCAGGAGCAGCAGGCGCCGCTCGCCCGGGCGCCGCTGCATCTCGGCCGCCGCGTCCTCGGCGTCGCGCCAGCACGGCCGAGTCGTCATGGCTACAGGCCCTCCTCTCCGGTCGGCGCGGCGGCCTCGGCCTCCCCGGGGGTCACGCTGGTCGGCGACTCCGCGCCATCAGTCCATGAGCTCCAGGAACGTAGCCTGGTGTGCCTCGCCGCGCCGGGACCGCGCCTGGCGATGCTCGTTGCGCGCCGCCTTTGCCACGCGTGGCGGCTCAGCGCCGACGACCGCGCTGGCTGCCCCCTTTAAGACGCCAACCCCCTCGTGGCCGGCCTGGCTCGCCGCCAGTACCCCGCGGTGGCTCAGCTGGATCCGCGCCATCGCGGCCTGGACGTCCTGCTCGACAGCGTCCGCGTCGCGGCCGTAGCGCGCTGCCGAAGCGGCGGCGAGTCGCTCGGCCAGGGCTGCATCGGACGCCGGCGGCGGGTCGAGGTGCAGCGAGAACACCGGCAGCCGCTCACCGCCGGCGGACAGCCGGACGTAGCAGCGGTGCTCGCCCAGGCCGACGAGGTCCTGCTCGTCGACCTCCGGGCCCAGCTCGCGTACCAGGTACTGAGCGTCCTCGGCGCTGGTGTGGAAGGCGAAGAGGCCATCGAGGTTCGCGAACACGGTCGCCCGGAGCGCCCGGTGCTGCTCGCGGTCGAGCGCGCCGAGCTGGGCGAGGCTCTGCGTCGCCAGCACGAGGTTCGCGCCGTATTTCGCCAGCTCCGCCAGGATCCCCTCGTAGTCGGCGCCCGGCATCGTGTGGAACTCGTCCACGAAGAGCGTCACCGGCCGCCGCTGCCGCGCGTCGAGTCGCGCCTGCTCGCCGACCATGAGCGCCACCAGGTTCAGGATTGTCGCGCCGACCAGCGCGGCGGTGTCCTCACCGACGGTGCCGCGCGCCGTGTTGACGAGCACGACGGCCCCGGAGCGCAGCCAGGCGGCCGGGTCGATGGTGGAGCGGGGCTGCCCGACGATGGCGCGGGCGGCGCG
>Ga0070741_10012197_pt1 | contig 15612 bp, 11 predicted proteins | sample Coa_R1_4_FD_66440 | JGI IMG/M metagenome (GOLD analysis project Ga0070741, IMG submission 66440) | Surface soil microbial communities from Centralia Pennsylvania, which are recovering from an underground coalmine fire - Coalmine... | ecosystem: Environmental > Terrestrial > Soil > Unclassified ... | reverse complement strand
TTCTTGTTCGAACATTGCAGCCGTGCGAATCCTCGGCAAGTACTTAGATTGAATCATATTGATAGCTTTTGCTTATACGAAGAACGCCGCTCGGAAACGCATGCGCTTGGAGGACGAAAACAACCGCGAATGCGATGGAAGAATTAGCAGCTCGGAAGCCGATATCGCCAAACTGGAGCAGCTCGTGGCCAGTGAGCTAAATGGCTAAATAGAGCCGTCGCGGAACAGTTTTCGCTTTCCACGCAATCGAGCGCCGCTCGCTGCAACCTAACTTATCGGTCTTCAATTTCGGAGAGATAGCACGGCGGACTGGCGCATTTAACCGGTTCATCCTTCTCTTTTACGACCCTATTCGGGGATTTTGCGATTCCGACTTTTTCCGCACGGCCGCTCCTGCGTCGTTCTTTGGGTCGGCGAGAAGTCTTTCTCCGATTAGGCGATCTCTTGTTCATCAGAAGCCAGATTACACTCCCAAATCTACCTCGCCGTTGTTTCATTTTCCGAAAAGCGCGCGCTGAATGACCCAGGCGACGATCGCCATCCCAAGGGCAGTTAGGAAAACAACCAGGTCAGCCATGTGTTGCAGTTTCCGACGTAACACATCCTCTATTGTTCCAAGTCGCGAAGAATCCGGGCCGACATACGCCGCCCTTCCAAAGCGAAAGCTCTCCTGCGCGCCAGACTTGTCTCAACGAGTCTGCCCCCAATGAAGAGGAACGCCCAAAGGACGATACCGATAGCTGCGACGACAGCTAAACCAAGTAATGCACCATTCATGTTTCTTGTTCTTTCTGGTTCACTGTCGGCGTTGGCGATTGAGTTGGCTAAGACTCATATTCGATCATATCGATAACATTGTACTATGACGAATAATACGTGGTCGAGCGCCGAACACCGAAATGGCACACTGTGACTCGCACCGGGACAGTCCCGACAGGTATAGCTGACGCAGTGGCCAAAGGAGTTCCGTTCCGCTCTGGGCGAGCGCGAGATTAGCAGGCGCGCAAGGCTGCGCTAAGTTGTCCGGCATTTTTGTTTCGGCGAACCGCGCCGAGCGCATGTTCTGGGATGCGATAGTTTGTTCGCGTTCAGCGACTCTCTTCGGGTGGAAGGAGAACGTATTTCTCCCGAATCATTTCCCAAACGCGATCGTGCGCTTGTTTGCGGAGTCAGTTTCTGCTCCGTTTCCAACTTCTCGTCAGCGCTTCCATTTCTCCGATTGTTCCCTCCTGCGCCTCGAAGAGTGCTTCCATCAACATGCCCTTCGCCTCCAGTTCGCGAACCATGTTCGGACGGAATTCCCGCCAATGGCGTTCGGCCATCGGTCCGTACTGAGTCAGATAGATTTGTTTGCTCACGGCCTCGTGCGAAATCGAATAAACTGAGTTGATCGTCGAACGCTCCTTCTGAGTTTACCCGCCCGTGCCGGGGCGACCTGTCCGTTGCGCTTGAGCATATACGGCGAGCGCGTAACTCTGCCAGAGGCAACAGCGCGGACCGCTCCGCGCGTGGAGCGATTGAGAAATCTTTTGGGTCATTGGCGAATAATTGGAGTCGAGTGAAATGGATGCCCAACATCTCACCCGATCGCTTTGGATGTTCGGGCTATCTGCTACCCTTAACGACAGGACTGAATCTTATGACGTTAGATTACAGCTTCAACGATATCGAGCCGATTTGGATTCCGGGTGAGTTTCCGTTAGGCGAGACGCAGACTCGCAATGTGAAGGTTAAGCTGTCCGGCACGACCAATTCGTATTTCCCTCCAGCCTTGCTTGAGATTGGAGATCTGCTCTGTGGCGCTCGGCCAACTCGACCAGATTACTTCATTACGCTGTTGCTGACGTATCCTTATGGCACGATTCCGCTCAATGTTGCACCTCCACGAGAAGGTTTCTGGTCAGAGATCCCGGGTTCCACAATTTACGGGCAGATTCGCATCCCACTGCCGGAACAGGCGGTGGCGTTGCTTAAAGCCGCCGATGGTGGCAGCGAGTATAGTTATGAGCTGACGCTTAATAATGTGGCGATGAGCAACAAAACGCAGCGTACACCCGGCGACCGCACTTCTGACCGTACGGAAGCTTAGTGTCGAACTCCATTAAGTGATCAGAAACCTCGAATTCACCGAGAGCTACTTCTCAGCCTTCTCATCCGTTAGGCGTTGATGTAGCGAGGTGAGGTTGTCCAAGAGATCATCGAAGCAGATCACGTCAACGTTCTTGAGGCTATCGTTCAATACGCGGAAGTCTTCTGCCATTTCATCATTTTTTAGTTCAGACCGTTCGCCGGCGATAATAAAACCCGATGGACGAACAATCCTTGCCGGCGATCCAGAGTTTTGAAGCTTATTTTCAAGCTCGAACCGATGGCGCTCGATGTTTGAAATGTATTTCTCCGTTTGGATGATTGCCCGTGAAACCTCGGCATCCCAAAAATAATTACCTCTCCCTTTGTCGTAGCGGAGCAATTTTGTCTGAGGCTTTTTGATTTCATAGATGTCGACGTACCCATACGCGTCAATCAGCATGAAATCGGGGTATTTCCCGCCGAGGTCGACGCTTTGCTTCTCGATAACGAACGCGTAGACGTTCAGAAGCGTCAAAATGTGATCTCGCAAGAATTCTTGCCAAGCGCTCTCATTGCTGGTCGTGCGAAGCTTCTTCTTGAACGCGTCGATTGTCTTTTCCAAATAGACCTTCTGGCCGGTCTTGATCGTTTCTGAAACGATTCGGACTTGCTTAGCGGAGCGCAGAGTGAACTTCGCATCGCTAATCAACTGGACAGACGCGGTCTTAAGGGCTTCCTCGTCGCGTTCAGACAGCGATTCTAAAACGATTTCGTCTTCGAGAAGATCGGCAATCGTGTTCGGCCTGTAACCGAGGACGCTCGTCTCTTGCTGAGTAAACTCCGAGGGAAATTCTTTGCCTAAAAACTCAGCAACGATTATACGAATCTCCCCTGCCCGTTTTCGCTTAACGTCCGATACGATGCGGTTGACCTGAATCAGGGAACGCTCGTTAAGAGTTACCCGGACGATGCGGGCGCCGGATTTGATTGATGAGGGCGACTTGGCTGAAAGCGTGATTCGAAGCCTAGCACCGTACTGCCCATGCAATTCTTGTAAAAGCTGGTTTCCCGAGACTCGTAACCCAAACCCGGTCGGGTACAACGTCTTTGGAAAAGTGCGAAACCCTTCGAGCGTAATTTCACTGATGAATTTTGCTTGGCTCGAATCAGAGTTAACGTAGTAATCGCCCTCACCCGTTTCCCGGTTCAGCCGGTAGATGACTGACCGGTCTTTTCTCTTTTTCTCTACGATTTTCAAAGCCATGTGAGGCCGAACTGCCCGATTCGACGAGTCATTTACTGCACTGCGAACACTTTCATCACTTCGTCGCCGAGGTGATTGATAACTTTGACAGCGATGCGGCCGGTTTCGGGCTTTGTGAATGGACGGGATATGTCGCTATGGAGCGATTCCCAGGCGGCTTCGTCGATCTCCGCACGCAGAGTTGTTTTCAACGATTTGTAGGGATCGTTTGCGCCTAGGAAATATGCGTGACGTACGAAGAAGCTTTCTTCGTTGTAATCCGTGTCGATGAACCAGCACGCGATCCCGTCCGGACCGTCGCTCACGACTTCGCCAGTTTGCGGTTTGAAAACATCCACGCCTTTAACTCGAACAAGCACTTTGTTGTCGTCCGCTTTCTCGATTTCGATGTCTGGCTCGCCGAAGATCACAAACAGATTTGCCGACGCTGTCTCTTTCAATTCGCCGGCCATGTGAAGGTCTGGATTCATGCGGGCTTTCAGCACCGGGATTTTACCGAGCTTCTCGAACTCCGCGGAATGCGCGTCATAGTTGAATGCGCAGGCGATCAGAACATCGAATCCTGCATCGGCGGCTTCGCGCGCGGCGGCGACAAGATCGGGCCGGCTCACGGTGCCGAACTCGGGACCAATAAAAATCCCAGCTCGTTTTTGCGGTGCGTTTTCGCCTTCGCCTTCAAGGTAGCGGCCTTCGGCGCAGATGTATTTTCCAGGCCACGGGATGAGTGAAGTAAAATTGATTTTGTTTGCCTTATGCGCCTGCTGAACCCCCGCAGCTTTGAGATTCGCGAGGATTACGGATGCGAAGTCTTGCGCGACCGTTGCCCCATCAGGTTTGCCTTCTGAAATTCGCCAGCCGTCGATCACATTGTCTTTTTCATCGACAGCAAGAACGCGGTGTGGCGAAACACTTTCAACGGTAAACGGTCCAGCTACGCGAACTTTCGTTTTATCTTCGTACGGCTTGTCGTAGAGAAATTCGAACTCAGCTTTCGCTTTGATCGAATCATCTATCTCTTTTTGTCGAGAAATCCGGGCTTCCCACCAATCAGCATGAAGTTTCTTCGCTTTGTCGGGCCACTTTTGATCTGCGTCGCGCGGGATTTGCCATTCCTCCCAATTCTTTTTGAGCGTCGTGTTTAGTTCGTTGCGTAGCGACTCAAGTACGATCTGCCATTTATCATAGATCACATCGATCTCCGCATTGTTTGCGATGGACTTGAGCGTGATATGAGGCACGCGCTCATAAACGAAACCGTGGCGAATGTCTCCGTGCGTCGGCTGCGAAGCTGGCGCGCTGTTTGTGGCTTCGGCTTCTTTGAACTGACCTTCACGCGAATCTGCGAGCAGATAAAACGGGTAACGCGCGCCTATGATACGAGCGCGAGCGAGCGCAAGCGCAACACGCGATGTGTCAATGGTGATCCAGCGGCGTCCCCATTGCTCCGCGACATAAGCAGTAGTTCCCGAACCGCAGGTTGGGTCGAGCACCAGATCGCCGGGATCGGTCGAGAGCAAAACGCATCGTTGCACGACTGTTTGCGATGTTTGCACGACATAAATCTTGTCGGCCATGAAACTGGCACCAACATCTTCCCATCGATTGTTCAGTTGGACAGCGGGGAAATCGTCAAGGTAGCGGACGTATCCCAAACGATTCGTTGTAGCTTCCAGCCGGCCGGCCGATTTTAGCCGGCCCATTCCTTTCTCATTGGTCTTCCATCGAACTGTAAGCGCCGGCTTGTGAATCCGGCCGTCCAATTCAACACCGAACCACGATGCGGCTCCCTCGCCTTTTTCACGGCCTACACTTTGAGAGGTCAAATTGTCGAGGGAATAGATGCGCAATTCACCTGAGGAGATTCGCGGGTCGGCTAGTGTTGATTCGGAGAGTGACGAACTGTAACCGGTAATATCCCTAACACGATTATAGTTGGTTCCGCCTCTTTCGCCTGGTCGCTTCCGTCGTTTTCGCGAAGCCGATAAGTGACACAGAGTTCGCTGCACCAAACACTTCGTCCATTAGTGCGCGCACACGATGGACGTTTTCGTCGCCGATTTGGACGAAGATTGATCCAGAATCCGCGAGCAGATCACGCGCGATTGTTAGTCGATCACGCAGGTAAGTCAGATAGCTGTGCACCCCGTCACGCCAAGTATCGCGAAATGCTTTCACCTGCTCTGGCTCGCGCGTGATGTTTTTAGCGTTGTCGCTTACCTCGCGAGTTGTTGTAGACCACTGGAAATTGGATTTGAAGTTGACGCCGTATGGAGGATCGACATAGATGCACCGAACTTTCCCGCGCAGACCTTCGCGCTCCGCGAGGCTGGCCATGACTTGCAGTGAATCGCCGAGAATCATTCGATTGCTCCAGTTCGCATCGTGTTGATAAAACTCAGTCGCGCGCGCGTCGCGGGGCAGGCCATTGAAATCGGCAAATAGATCGGGCGTCTGGCTTCCCTCGCTGATCGCGCGCTGAGTCGATTCGCGCTGGAGATCGTCGATCAAAACTTTCGGATGAACTTTTTCCTGGATGTAAAGCGGCGGTGCGTGGACGACGAGATCGCTCCAGTCCTGCTCATCTTTGCCATGCCAGACTAACTGAGGATCTAGATCGCGGTTGCGTCGTTCGTATGCGAGTTGGATCGGCGTTTTTTCCTCCTCCTGCATCACTTCCTGGAATTCGGCGGTCGGAAGATTCCGGCGTTTGTCGTTATGCCGCAGGACAGCGATTGTTTTCTTGCCGGTCTTCTTGTTCGGTTTCTTCACTGGCATATCGCGCTTATCTTAGGCTGCGACGGGGGAAAGGAATGATTCAATCAGTTTGTCGAAATCACCGTCCATGTCGAATACGCTGGTAAACTCGGCAAACGCCCAACGGCCATACTTGCCGAGATCGTTAACACCGGGAATCCAAAACGCGCGCATCGTGTTCGCCTTGTCCTTTGCGTCTTCGCCGCGGAATCCTTTGATCTCGACGATCAGGTTGAGCGGTCGCGCCTGACCGTCATCAATCTGGACGATGAAGTCGGGGAGATATTTTCGCGGTGTTGCTCCCATCAGATATGGAACTTCCAATCCCAAGCCTTGATTTTTCACATACGCCCGTACGCGAGGATGGGCTTCGGCCACGCGACAAAATTCCGCTTCCCAATCGCTATCGCACACAACCCAATTGACGTGACATTTGCGCGCATCGGTTTTCCAACGTGTGCGCTTTGACGTGGGGAAATCAACGTACGACGTCGATCCTTCGGGATTATAGGGATCAAGAATCACCTTGATGCGCTTCTCGCCCTTAAGCGTCTCGGTGATTGCTTGTTTGATGCGTTCGCAAGCCATATCAGCAATTTCGCGGTAGAGAACTTGGGCCGGGAACGTCCCGCCAACGCATTTCAAATAACCACCTTCGAGCCATTGCCGGACAATCGACTTCAGTTGCCCGAAAAGATGAAGCTTCGGCTCCTCGCCTGGATCGCGATACTTCGTGAGCAGAAGATGCTTGGTGAGATGAAAAACGATCGTGGCCGTTCGCGTTTCTTTCAGATGCTCCAGCGAGAGTGTGACGCCTTTGCCGACAATGCCTTCAACCAGAACCTTTGATGGCCCAACGCGCTTTGGATTCAATTCGAGCGTCGAATCAATCGTGAATTTTGCAGAAAGCTGTTCCTCGGGAAGCTCGACGCGGTAGCCTTCGACGCGTGGGAACTTGATTTCGAGAGCATCACGATCTGGCCGAACGGCACATACGCGCACGGTTGGACGTGGCGGTTTTGGTTTGGCTACAACTGGTTTCGCAGTGAAGTCGAACGGAATGCCGAGAATGTCGGCATACTCGACGGACAAGCGTTGGTGTTCGTCGAGTTCGTAGGATTGCCGGCGAAGGCCCCGCCCAACGACTTGCTCGCACAAGAGTTGAGTTCCGAATGCGCGTACGCCGAGAATGTGCGTGACGGTATTCGCGTCCCAACCCTCTGTGAGCATTGATACTGAAACGACACAGCGAATCGACTCGCCGAGCTTGCCTTCCTTTCCGACCGTGTTCATGACTTCGCGCAGCAAGTCCTGGTCGGTGATTTTTCGCGCCTTCTCGACATCGCCGCGTTCGATCATTTCGCGGCGGAAACGCTCTATCTCGTCTGCGGCCATTTCGCGAAAATCTGGATCGAGAGCTTCGCCAGATTCGAGCTGCTCGCTGTCGATCAAAAGTGTGCGCGGACGCGCAAGCCGGTTGCCTGAATCGTCGTAGTTGCGAAAGAGATCGAGTCGGCCGGCGTGATACACATTCGTTTTTCCATCTTCTCCGAGCCGATGAAAACCGGCGATGTAGTCGTAAACGAGTTTGGAAGTGGATGTGTTATTGCAGACCACGATGAAAACCGGCGGGACAGTGATGTTCTCTTGCTGCCAGAGTTCGTACGTCTTTTTGTAATGACCGTAGAGAGCATCGAGGGCGGTTTGCAGTTCGACTGGCAAATTGTGCGGGTCTAGTCCGCCTGCTTTGCCGCGTCCTTTCTTCGGCATTCTCTTGCCGATGTGTTCCCAAAGATTGCGATAGATGGGCATGTCTTCGCCTGGGACGTTGTCTGCGACCGGAACACGCGGGAGTTTTACAATGCCGCACTCGATCGCGTCCATGAGCGAGAAGTCACAGACTGTCCACGGAAACAGCGTGCCTTCCGCGTAACCGGAACCACGAAGAAAGAATGGTGTCGCCGAAAGATCGAATACTGTGCGCACGCTGAGTTTACGTTTCACGATTTCAATTCCGGAAATCCAAAGTCGTGCAGCCTCGGTGTTTTTCTTTGCCTCCTCTTCTTGCTCGGCTTCCAATTCGCCCTCTTCATCATTGACACCGTTTGACGACACTTTGTGGCGATAGCAGTGATGCGCTTCGTCGTTAATCACGAGGACGCTTTGCAAACCCATCAGATCGGGCATGACGCGCTGGAGCATCTGCCCTTCGGTTTCCATCGTTTGGAGTTCCGGGCCGCGTCCTTTAAGGAGCGCGCGTCCGACTTTCGATACTTCAATTCGCTCGCGCAGTTTGAACGCGTGATAATTTGTGATGACGATTTTCGCACGCGCAATGTCAGTGAGCAGATCTCCCGGAATCAGTTCGCGTTGTTTGTAGTAATTGTCAGGATCACTCGGCAGAATGACCCGCAAGCGGTCGCGGATGGTAATGCCGGGCGTCACAACGAGAAAACCGCGCGTGAAAATCTTGCTGTTAGGATGACGTACGGCGTTGATCGTTTGCCATGCAATCAACATTGCGATCACAGTCGTTTTCCCCGCACCGGTTGCGAGTTTGAGCGCTATTCGAAATAGCTCCGGATTCGCCTGCGCGTTCGAGGCCGCGAGATAATCGAGAAATTTCTTGCCGCGCTCTCCGTGCTGTGGCGCGACTTCCGTCAGCCAAATTGCGGTTTCGATTGCTTCGACCTGGCAGAAAAAGGGTCGCGCGTTTTGAAACGGATACTTTCGCCAATGTTGCAGAAGGCGCGCCGTTTCCGGCGTCACTTGCCATTGGTCGGGATTCGGTAACGCGCGCCACTGATCAACGTACTGGCGTATCTCATTGATAATCGTGTTCGTATCGTACTGTTGCTTCGCCGTTGAGATACTTGCGGTCTCTTCGTCTTTGAAAACGAGCTCGCGTTGGCCTTTGATTTTAGTCCGGCGACGTTTTCGGGGCTTCGGAACGGGCGTGACAAAGGCCGACTTTCGTCGCAAATCCAAAATGTTGTTCGTCGGCTGGCCTTCATCATCCAATTCCCAATGCTGAGCCGGATATTCGTAGGGGGAATTAAGAATCGGTCGTTCGAAAAAGTCGGAGGTCACGAGCGCGCAGTTTAACGCAAACCGGCCAAATTAGAAGCTTTACGAGACCGCTGCCGATTTCGGAACGCGCAAACCAGCCGTGTAGTAGGGACGGTTGGGTAGATCGACTCGGTGACAAAGAAAGAGCACTTCTTCGCATCGACCGTGTTTCATCGCAGATCGCACAGCGTGCTGAAGTGTGCCCATCCGATCTTCGTCTGAAACATTCCGGACTGCGACGGATACGATCGCGCTGCTCTTTTGCGAATTACCGTTGATTGCGATCACAGTGTTGATTTCACCTTCCGCAGGAGGCGTTTGTCGAATCCGGTCGCACATCTCGGTCTGCTGTTTTTCGAAGTCCTGCTGGGCTTCGTAGCCTACGTTCAGTAGGGCAAAGCTTGCAGACGTCCAGTTCGGGAACCGACGCTCCTGGAATCGCGACAACACGTCCTTCCAATAATTCGTGAGCTTCGGCCGAGGTTTCGTAACGTTGATTCCAGCACTTTTTGAGAAGAGGAACGGCTCGATTTGATCAGAGAGGCCATAAAAACTGAAGTATTGTTTAGGTGCATGTTCGAATTCGCCGAAAACGAAGCCCGTACCAAGGTATAAGGCGAGCATATCAAGCTCATCGGCGAGAAAGTCCATGTGCTGATCAATCTCACCGCGCCGCAAGAAGTAATGGAGCAGTTGCGCGGGACTGTTGAGCAGTAGGGCGATATTCTCCAAATCAACCAGGGCGATAGTCGGGGCGCCGCCAACCGCTTGATCGAGCAACCCGGCGTCCTGCATTGACCGCGCCTCGCACGCAAGGGGCCCGAAGAAATCCAATGTAATGTTCACTCGGATAAAATGTCGAAGCTCGCGCGGATCTAGGAGCCACGTACTTCCATCACGCACTTCTAATTTCATCGGCTTAGTCGCCGCGCGGAGGACTTCGACAAATCGTGCAGTTTGCACTGCGGCTGCTTCGATGAGCTTGCGGATTTCCCGTCTCAGCCGGTCCGGCGCACCACGACGGGCCGACTGAGTAATTCTGCCGGATTTTGCCTCGGCAATAACTACAATAGAATCGATCAGGACCAGCAAATCAGTCTCGTACGAGCGTCCCGACTGTGGATCGGTCCACTTTACCCCTTCGAGCACGTTTGCATCCGGGAGCGCTGAACGTAGTTCCGCAGCAGCGCGTCTTTCGAGATACTCGGGACGGATATGTTGCTCGTAACGATCTTTGAGTTCAGCAAATTCGGAGATGAGCCGTTCCAACATCTCTAATCCGAAACTGTGGAATATCTGAATGATAGGCCAGTAAAACTGGTCAGGACTGAAATGGATTAGAGGCCGGTCCCAAATGGGATTGTTGAGGAGGAAATGCTCACGATTGGTGCCAACGAGCGCGCCAGGTCGGAACGCCCAGCGTTGCATCACCTCTCGTAAAGCGTCTATGGTGACAGGTTCCGGATACGCGGCCACAAAGTCATCAGTTGTGAAGAGGTAATGATGAAATGCGGTACGATCCGAATCTTGGATGCAGTATTGTCTCGCCATCTCGATATTGCCGCGATGGCGGCGCAGCTCCTTCATCATAGCTGCCTGATAATCGCTACTGAATCCTCGATTCTGACAGTAGGACTCGATTACGTACTCTGGCGTCTTGCCGTTTAGCGCGATGTGGAGTTGGTCGAACCGGTCGTTGAACCGCTTCTGCGTGACCTTCGCTAGCTGCTCCCACATGGTCACGAGTAGGGACAATTTTACGCCGGTGCGCATCTGATATTCCACATCCAGTGGTCCAAAGAGTCCTCTGAGTTGCGCCACGACCTGATCTTGGAATCCAGCGTTGCGCACGCCGAAGGTGTGCATCTGGACTTGGTGCGAGAGAAGATCGGCTTCTCGCATCCGTTCGTCTGCTGGTCGCTCGCGAGCCAAACCGCGTAACGAGTAGTACTCACCCAACTCACGAATTAGCTTATTTAGCTTTAGCAGAAGCTTGGGCGGTGGCTCACCTGTGGCAAATCGTTCCGCTGGAAAGCTAAGGAACATCGCCTGAAGTAGTTCAATGCCGAACTGGTGAATCGGGACATAGTCCTTTCCTTCGGCGCGATCGTAAAACGTGCAGTCGTACGCCTGAAAATGCGCGAGCGTGCGTGTCGGCTCACAACGCAGCACCAGCTTCTCCATCTGCGCAAGTGAACGGCGCAATAGCCGCTCTGCACGTTTGCCGACTTTGGACGCGACCAGCTGGCGCGTTTCGGCGGACATATTCTTCAGCGGGTCAGGAAATTTTGTGAGAACGACTTCGATGAACTCCTTCGGTTCAAGCAAACCTACGAAGCGATTGTCAGTGGTCGAGATCATCGCGCTCCCAGCGCGCCACTCGCCTTCGATGGCCGATAGGCTCCGCACTTGAAACAGTATCCGCCTTGGTATGATAGAGCACCACACTTCCGACACTCATCAGCGATCGTAAACTCAGTGCTCTTCGCAATTCGAATCCTCATCAAATGTAATGTCGAAATGGAAGTGGCGGATCCTCGTCGCGCGGCGGTCCGCTCGTCAGGATCTCGCCAACAGCATCCGCGAATTTCAATGTCACTGGCATCCCATCGGAGTGTCGGCACGAATTGTAGTTGAGTTTGGTTAGGCCAAGAATATCGCGGAGAACAACAGCGATGTCTGCCTCACCCCGATTGATCTCCACAGAAAGGGGGACTGGGACTTCCGATCCATAATAGGTTTGGAGCCTCGGGACAAAACCGTTTGTTGCAAGAAACGCGTGGCGTTCATTGTTTACTATCGCCAAGCCGCGCAGAATCGGCATATCGCTATCGCGGCGAAAGACGCGGAAATCGTCGGCTCGTCTAATAGTGACTCCGACAACTTTTGTTGCATTCCCGGCAGCTTTCGTGAAGCCCATCCACTCTTCGTCATCGAATCTCGTTCGTGCATGGATGAAAATCTCCTGCGGTGGTTGACCTCTCTTTTTAGTGTATTCAGCGATAGCTTTCGCGAGGAGTTCTTCAGCTGCAGATTGCGATAGATGATAACGCCCGCGCTTTCCGGTATACCACGGCCCAACTCTGCCTTTGAATACAACGCCGTCCCCGGAGTCGAGAAACATTTGTGCCGCGCAACATGCGGCTGAGCCATCGACGCTTTTTTCGTCGTTCTTGTAAACGAGTCCGATGTAACAGACACCCGGCCGCACGCCTGACAATTTCCAAGGTCGCGCCCCCGCTTTGTAATATGCTGCAGAGGCGAGATTCCACGCCACTTCGGCTGTTCGCTTCCCGAGCCCTCGCACCGGGTAACCGAATGGATTGAGAAATTCGAACGGTGCGATCGTGCTCTCCCTAACGATCTGGGTCAAAATGCCGTCCCAAAGGAGACGCCCTTTTAGCTGCTGCCGGAAATCTGGTTCATAATGGTATGGTTCGGCCTCATGCTCGATATCGCTGAACAACGCTTTTTGCCGAATGAACGTCCGCGCAACGGCTGGTTTCATCTTTCCGGTCGCTGTAACTCTATCGCTAAGCGGGACGATGGATTCGGGTCGGCACAACTTATAAACCTCATCGGGAATCACCACGAACCACAGATCCGGCCGTCCCTCTTCTGTGACTTTTGCGTCGATCAATCTGGACGCGAACAATTCCACCGTACCGAAGATTCGTTTGTACTTATCATCGATACTGATGTCGCGATGTAGTTCCGACGGATCAATCTCGATCTCAATCGTCGGTTCCGGATTCCAAGCCACTTGAAAAGCTGCCTCGAAACCCGGAAAAGGCGGCCTGAAACGAGCCGCATCGGTTATGCCGACCGGCTTTTGAATCGTACTCACCCAGGTTTTGAAACGCTTGATGCCAATCCGCGTGCCTATTACTCCCGCTCGAATTCCATATGCGCTACCCAATCCGCGATCAAAGGGACCAAATAAGTTTAACCCGTCTCGCGGGTCCTCGAGTTCTTGTTGATAACCAAATTCAAGACGCGGTTCCCTGATGCGGATCATGGATTTCATAACTCGTCGTCATCAACTTCGTCTTCACTCTCCGGGTGGTCTTCGACGTCGTCTTCACCCAGTTCTTCAATATGTATTGTGCGTGAGTAAGTAACGGGACTTTCCAAAACGCGCGGTTTTGCTTCAAATATTGCACTGGCCGCTGGACCCACAGGTATTACTAATCGGCCGTTACTGCCTTGGAGGAATTGCAAGGTAACGAGCAGCCGGTCTCGCCAATCGTTGTTATACCAGCGTCGGCATTGTCGGCGACGGCATGCGTGCTGCTTTTTAGCGCTCTCGTAAACCTGGCCATTTTCAGAAAAAACCACGTGCGGAAGCACCGCGAGTTCGGTCTCGAATCCCACGCGCGGCACCGCTTCTATACCAAAGTGCCAATTGCGAATTGCCACACGTCCGTCTTTCGCCTTCAAAGATTGAAATCCAACAACCTGTTTCCAGGATGCCACGCCATCAGGTCCGCGATAACTGATCCGATCGTTTTCAACTAAGTTTTCTGGGAACCAGAAGAATCGGCGCCGGCCGGTTAACGACTGTTCATGTAGCCCGCGCGCCGTCGCCAGATTATTAAATCCTTGCCGCAGCAAAAACCGAATGTGATTTCGCGCGCTCCGGCCGTCGATGGCCGGAGCATAGCCTTTGTCGAGGAAGTGAGCGGTCCCTTCTGCGTCAGTGCCATCATTTCCGATGTGAAGAGACTCGAAGAAAGGAAGCAAGTCTCTGAAGCTAGCGAATGAAATAGCGAGCTTTCCGTGTCGTGAAAGAGGGAACGGGGCTTTCGAAATATCGACGCCGTCGCTAATAGCGCTTTCTAACTTTATGATGTTGATGGATTTCGGCAGCTCAACCAGCTGAAGACGATTCGAAACGTAATAGTCAGTTGCATCGCGAACGCCTTCGTCCTCTCCGAAATTCTGTCGCCACCAAATTGCGACTGCGTCTGTGCCGAACTTGTCGCTTTTCTCAATCCCATCCTCTTCCAGCCGCTTGATCAGCTGCACAAAACCCGCCATCCAATTGGATGAAAAATCGATCGAATTCAGCTTGTGCAGCCGGATGTTGACATCGCTAAACGGGAGGTCGTCGATCCGCAGCGCAATAATAAAGTGATCGTCGCCTAATTGCTTGCGCACTGTTCGCGCGAGGTTCACTTCATCCAAAGGACCTTCCTTCTTATTGGAATCACGTGACTGAACGAAAAGGAAACGTCGGGTCCGATTGCGAATCGCCGCTTCAATTTCCTCCCAAAACGGTTCGCCACCGAGAAGCTTCGTGCGATCGCACCAAACCGGATAACCCTCCTTCGCGAGTTGCAGTGCGAGCCACCGCGCGAATTCGTCGTCCTCGGGTGAGGCGTGACTTATGAACAACATGTCACGCGCGGCCACAGCAATTGACCGTGGCTTGCCGGAATCGGCTGCCGTTTGCATCGACGGATTTACGCGACTCGGCGACAGCATGCGCCGTCACCAAATCGGCTGATTATTTACGTCGATTATACGGCGACTGATTCGTCGGCCTTAGAGATATATTTTTCTCGGAGGCCTTCGCCCGAATGCCACCTTCTGGGTGACCAATTTTAAGCGCGATCACGCGCGTTGGCGTGTTCTGACTCGCCAGTTGACGTAACTGCTTGACCTCCGACGAAGTCCACTGCTTTCCTGCCTTACGGTCTGATAATGACATAATCTTTCCTTTCCGATTCCTCTTTGTTGCCTACACACAATACGAAGTGTTATAGCAGAGATGATGACCCATATTTGGTGGGTGGCAAGTCTTTTATTCCCGTTGCTACGTCACGGCCCGCCGGGTCAGCGAGGGAGTGGAGCGCAGTTCAAATCAGCCAACGCAGTTGCTCACTAATTCGCTTGAGAGGGATTGCCGCTCCGAATCGGTGTCGCCAGCGACACCGCCGAACGGAACAACCGCCCGGGTTGCGCCCATGCAGCGGAATTTCGATTTCGAGTCAATTAAACCACGCGCAAACGTGTCCGTCAGGTTGGATCGGACGTGACAGTTTGCACCGATATCCTCGCTCGCAGTGGACCACGATGGCAGTGTGTTTGCGTAGATTTCGCAGGATGTGTGGCTTGATTTTGTGTTCTTCCTGCTCGGAATAGTTGCGGGACATTTTTCCGCTGTGGTAGCCCCAGGATTTTTTGATCACGCGCTTTTTCCCACGGAAATCTGCGCTTTCCAATGCGCCTTCTTCGTCGGCAGGTTTGAAGATCAAAACCCACCTCTAGAGCTTCACATGTCTCAGCCGAAGCGCGTTGCCGATTACTGACACAGAGCTGAGGCTCATAGCTGCACCTGCAATCATTGGACTAAGTAGGATGCCGAAAAACAGATAGAGCACGCCGGCGGCGATCGGGACGCCTAACGAGTTGTAGATGAACGCGAAGAACAAATTCTGACGAATTTTGCG
>Ga0070741_10012196_pt1 | contig 15612 bp, 12 predicted proteins | sample Coa_R1_4_FD_66440 | JGI IMG/M metagenome (GOLD analysis project Ga0070741, IMG submission 66440) | Surface soil microbial communities from Centralia Pennsylvania, which are recovering from an underground coalmine fire - Coalmine... | ecosystem: Environmental > Terrestrial > Soil > Unclassified ... | reverse complement strand
GCATTTTTCCCGCGTGCCAGGCGCCTATGTTTGTGAACGCAGCGAGGAAGGGTTCGCGATTTCGCCGTGATCTTTCCAAGCCGTCTCTGAGGCCGGCGGGATGAAGCTCATCGCGCGCTCCGCCAGCGCGGTAATCGTCAGGCTGGGATTCACACCGAGGTTGGCCGCGACCACCGACCCGTCACACACGTACATGTTCCAATAGCCGAAGACGCGATGCCGTGCGTCTACAACGCCGCGCTCGGGCGAGCCGGCAATCACCGCGCCGCCCAGGCAATGCGCCGTTCCCGGCACGTCGAACAATATCTCGGGCAGCATGCTCATCGCGGTGCCGCCGGCAATGGCCGCGAACTTCTGCGCGAACTCATTGGCTGCGGGAATGAAGGTCGGCACACGCTGTCCACGGCTCACCAGCAATTTGCGAAATGGCCAATAGACGTGCCTCTTCCATTGCATGTCGATGTGGTTGTTGAGCGCCTGCATGCAAAGCAGGATGACGCACTCGCGCGCCCAGCGATACGGCATCAGCAAGCGCAGGGTCTTCAGCGGATGCCGCAGCAGCGAGCCACAGAGGTTCCGCAGCCACAGCCCGACACGCCCCGGCCCGGGGCGTCCGCCGGTCAGGATGGTCGCGAGAAAGCTCATCGCGTTCGAGCCTTCGGGATAGCGCACTGCCTCGATGTGGGTGTGCTCGTCGATGTAGACGCCGGAGCCGATGGCGACGCCTTTCGACAGATCCTCGGCCGAGCGTGGCACCCGCACCCCGATCAGCGATTCGGAGTTGGTGCGCACGTAGCGGCCGAGCTGCTCGCTGATGGCGGGTAACGAGCCTCGGTCTTTCAGATGAAAAAGCAGTTCCATCGTGCCCAGCGACGACGCAGCGAAGACCACGCCGCGGCAAGTGAAGCGGCGCGGCCGTTGAGCGAAGCGGGCAGTCGAGCAAATAGTACGAACCTCGTAGCCGCGACTGCCGTCGCCGGCGCCGTCGAGCGGACGCACATCGATGACCTTGGTCTCGGCGAAGATCTGCGCGCCACGTTTTTCGGCGAGGAAGAGATAGTTCAGGTCCAGCGTGTTCTTGGCGCCATGGCGGCAGCCCATCATGCAGCCGCCGCAGCCGCTGCAGGTGGTGCGCTCGGGCCCCTCGCCGCCAAAATAAGGATCGGGCACCGTCACGCCGCCCGGCTGGCCATGGGCCGGCTCGAAGATCGCGACCTGCGTGCGATAGAAGGTCTGGCCGACTCCGGCTGCGTCGGCTGCGCGTTGCAGCAACTTGTCGGCTGGGCCGAGAATGCGGTTCTCGATGATGCCCAGCATGCGCGAGGCGGTATCGTAGTGTTGCGGCATCTCGCGCTTCCAATCAGCCAGGCCCGCCCACGATCCGTTGTCCCAGATCTGGTCCGCCGGCCGCAGCAGCGTACAGGCATAAGTGATCGATCCGCCGCCGACGGCGCAACCGTGCAGGATGGTGACGTGGCGGAAATAGCGCATGCGGAAAAATCCGCGCAAGGCCAGTGCCGGCTCCCAGAACCAGCGATGCAGATACCAACTCGAAGGCGGCAGGTTCTTCGGCGTCCAGCGCCGGCCCATCTCCATCACGGCAACGCGATAACCTTTTTCGGCGAGCCGAAGAGCGCTAACGCTCCCTCCGAAGCCGGAACCGATCACGATGAAGTCGAAGTCGAATTGGCGAGTTGTGTCGGGCATGGCAGGAGGTTCGCGGCCGGCCGTTAGCGCTTGGCTCTCCGCACGAAAGCTTCTACGTCGGTACCACATGATTCAGGGCAGGATCTTCAGTTACACCCGCAATGGCCGCGGGCTTTGTAAGAGGGCACGACTGAAGTCGTGCGCTGCTACAAACCTCTGGCCGGTTTTCACAGCTCGCACGGCGCCCTACGACAAGCTCGCACGCTGCACTGCTACAAAGCCTCCCACAGTGCCCCGTACCTAACCTCTCACAAAACCGGCGCGCCTTCAGTGACGGACGCATACACTCCGCGGATCACCGAACGCCGCTCCTGTAACGGGAATCACCCCGCGCGGTGCGGTCCATCACTGCTGTCGCGTTTATCCCCGCCGCATGATGAAAATGCCAGACCCACAGGCCGTCGTGCCCCGGAGATTTGCCATGTCCAACCCGCAGTTGAAGAACTCATTTTCCTGGGGAGACGCGCTCTTCCTTTATGTCGAGCGTCCCGGCCAGCCGCTGAGCATCGCCGGCGTCAGCGTATTCGAGGGTAAGGTCCCGCTCAAGGAATGCCGCGAGCTGGTCGAATCGAAGCTGCCGCTGATTCCGCGCTACCGGCAGCGCGTCGCGTTTCCGCCGCTGAACCTGGGCCTGCCGCACTGGGAGTTCGATCCCAACTTCGATCTTCGTAATCACATCCGCCAGGTCACGCTGCGCAATGGCACGGAGGCCGACCTGAAGACGCTGGTATCCAGCATCGTCAGCACGCACCTTGACCGGCAACGGCCGCTGTGGGACATAACGCTGGTGCAAGGGCTGGAAGGCAATCGCACCGGCATGCTGGCCCGCATCCATCATTGCCTCGCCGACGGGATTTCCGGGTTAGGCATCATGAACCTGCTCATGGACACAAGCCCTGTTGCGCGGCGGCCGCCGCGGGTGAAGCAGGCCACGCCCACCACGCCGGCGCCACGCGATGCCGGGACTGCGCTCTTCGAGGCATTCTTGAAATCGTCGTTCGCGGCGGTGAACGGCGTACTCAAGCTGCAAACCGAGGCCATGCAGATGGCACAAGGACTCATGGCCAACTCGGGCGAGTCGCTGAGCGAGTTGCTGAATGTGCTGCCGGAGCTGGCCGCCCCCGCCGATCGCCTGCCGTTCAACGTCATTTGCCAGGGTCCGCAAAAATTCGGCTGGACGGAAATCGACCTGGCCGCCGTGAAAGAAGTGAAGAACCGATGCGGCGGCACCGTGAACGACGTGATTCTGACCGTGGTGGCGTCGGCTTTGCGCCGCTACGCCGAACAGTGCAAGGTGAACGCGCAGGGCCGCTCGGCGCGCATCGTGATTCCGGTGAACGTGCGTGGCGGCGACAGCGCCACCGAGCTCGGCAACCGCATCTCCTTCGTGCCGGTAACAGTGCCACTCGACATTCGCAATCCGCAAAAGCTCTTCGCCCACGTGCGGCAGCGCACAGAGTATCTCAAGCGCGTGCACGCGGCCGAACTGGTGGGCTTCGCCGGCGGCCTCTTCTCGGCGATTCCTTCACCCATCCTGGCGGCCATCGGGCCGGTCGCCAGCCAATTGCCGCTGAGCCTGTGCAACATGATCTGTACGAATATTGCCGGGCCGCAGGTGCCCCTGTATTTGCTGGGACACAAGATGCTGTCGTGGTATCCGTATGTCCCAATCGGCGGCGAGATGGGTACCAATTGGGCGATCCTGAGCTACAACGGCAAGGCATATTTTGGTTTCACCTGCGACGTCGGAGGGGTACCCGATCCCGAGAACCTGGAGAAGTTTGTGACGGGAAGCTTCGCCGAGCTCTGCCGGAGCGCGCAGCATGTCAAGCCAAAAGCAAAGCCCGAGGCGCAAGCGCAATCGGCCGCGCAGAGGGATGCGGCAGGACGGTCAAAGCGCGAGCGCAGCCGGACGATTCCGCTTGGCGCGCCAGTAGCTGAGAAGGCCAAACCGCAACCCGGGCGCGGCAAAAAGGTCAAGCCGCACTCCAACGGCGCAGGCAGGCACACCAAGCGTTCGAAGTGGAACAGCAAGGCGGCGCTGGCACTAGCCCAAGCGCCGAAACGGCCAGAAACAATACTGGAAGTATTGGCCCCAGTAACGGCGGCTGAGGGAGTGCTGCAAGCCGCTGGCGATTAGAGAGATCCTGGGGAGAATCGCTGATGCTGCGGTGATTATCAGGCCGTCGAAACCGGGCCGACACTGCTAGAACCAATTGTCATCACGAGCCGATGGCGAGGGATCTGCTGTCCTTCCGAGTCGCGGGAAAGCAGATCCCTCGCTGCGCTCGTGATGACAATCTTCTGGTGCGAACATCTTTGGCAACCTCGACCGGCAAGGCATGTCACTCACCGAACAACCGGACTTGGCCAGGCATGGCGCCCACCGAACAACTGGAGTATGCGAGGCATGGCGATCACCGAACAACCGGATGGGAGGCTGGCCCAATTGCTTAGCCGAGCGTCGGACGTTCACGCACCGGCGCCGCTTGCTTTCACTGCCTCCCGAAAGTAATCCAGCGACATCGTCAGTCCCGTGCGAAGGTCGATCTTCGGCTCCCAGCCCAGCAGGCGCCGGGCTTTGGCAATATCGGGGCGGCGCTGCTTCGGATCATCCTGCGGTAGCGGCTCGTTGCGAATCCGGCTCTGCGATCCCGTGACCTCCAGCACAACCTTCGCGCACTGCAGAATCGTGAACTCGCCGGGATTGCCGATGTTGGTGGGCTCGTGCTCCTCCGATTTCGCTAATGCGAGAATGCCGGCGACCTCGTCGCTCACATAACAGAAGCTGCGCGTCTGCGAGCCGTCGCCGTAAACCGTCAGCTCTTCGCCGGCCAGCGCCTGCTTCATGAAGTTGGAGATCACGCGTCCATCGTTGAGCTGCAGCCGCGGGCCATAGGTGTTGAAGATGCGCACGATGTGCGTGTCAACCTTGTGGTAGCGATGATACGCCATCGTGACGGCTTCGGCGAACCGCTTGGCCTCGTCATAGACCGAGCGCGGACCGATGGGGTTGACATGTCCCCAATAGGTCTCCTTCTGCGGATGCTCGAGGGGATCGCCGTAACATTCGGAGGTGGAGGCCAGCAGGAACTTCGCACCATGAATCTTCGCCAGCTCGAGGCAATTCATGGTACCGAGCGAGCCGACTTGCAGCGTCTCGATGGCATGCTCCAGGTAGTCGACGGGACTGGCGGGCGAGGCGAAATGGAAGATGTAGTCGAGTTTGCCAACGTCGAAAGGCCGGCAGACGTCCTGCTCGCGGAACTCGAAGTGCGGCTCGCGTGCGAGGTGGGCGATGTTGTTGCGCGAGCCGGTAAGCAGATTGTCGGCGCAGACGACGGTATGGCCCTCGGCGAGCAATGCATCGCAAAGATGGGAGCCGACAAACCCGGCGCCGCCGGTAACAAGTATGCGCATAGGAAGGACGCTGATCGCTGTTCGCCATTCGTTCTTCGCCTTTCGCCAGAATGCGAGAAGGAACGTTCTGGCGAATAGCGGAATGGCGAATAGCGAATCGCGAACAGCGAACCAACAGACTATCCGGGCAGAGGCCGCTGCGCAATCGTGTGATGCGCGTCATGGCGTTCGCGGCGGCGACGGCCTAGCATTAAGCCATGACCGATCGTGAAACCGATCTGCTGATTATCGGTGCAGGCATTGTCGGGCTGGCCACCGCGCTCGAGGTAACGCGGCGTTTTCCGAAGATGCGGCTGGTTGTCGTCGAGAAGGAAGCGCGCGTTGCCGCCCATCAGACCGGACACAACAGCGGCGTCATCCACTCCGGCCTTTACTACAAGACAGGATCGCTGAAGGCTCGCAATTGTGTTGCCGGCGCCGCCTCGATGAAGCGCTTCTGCCAGGAGCACGGCGTGCCCTACGAGGAATGCGGCAAGCTGGTGGTGGCGACGAGCGAAGAAGAGGTGCCGCGACTGGAGGCGCTGCACCAGCGCGGCAACGCCAACGGTGTTCCTGGGCTGCGCATGCTGCAGCGCGACGAGTTTCGCGAGAAGGAGCCGCACTGCGAGGGCCTGCGTGCGTTGCATGTGCCGAGCACCGGCATCGTCGACTACACCGCGGTCGCGCAGAAGTATGCCGAGCTGATTGGGCAGGCGGGCGGCGAGATTGTGCTGGGCGCGAAAGTCATTGGGCTGCGCGCCGGCGGCGAGAATGTTGTGGAGACCAGCGCGGGAGCGTTTCGCGCGGACTACGTCATCAACTGCGCCGGTCTCTACAGCGACGCGATTACCCGCATGGCCGGCGTCGAGACGAATCTGGAGATTGTGCCCTTTCGCGGTGAGTATTACGAAGTGCGGCGCGAGCGCCGGGAGCTCATCCGGAACCTGATCTATCCCGTGCCCGATCCACGCTTCCCGTTTCTGGGAGTGCACTTCACGCGACGCGTGAACGGCAGCGTCGAAGCCGGGCCGAACGCCTTGCTGGCTTTTCGTCGTGAGGGTTACACGGGCGCCGCGCCCGATCTTCGCGAGGCGATGGAGATGCTGCGCTTTCCCGGCTTCTGGAAGATGGCCCGCAAGTACTGGCGCAAGGGCATCGAGGAGCAGTACCGGTCGTGGGCAAAGCCGGCGTTCACTCGCGCGCTGCAGAAGATGGTGCCGGAGCTCACCGAATCCGACCTGGCGCAGGGTGGTTCCGGGGTGCGCGCGCAGGCGGTCGATCGCAACGGCAACCTGGTCGATGACTTTCATTTTGTGCACAGCGGCAGGATGATCCATGTGTGCAATGTGCCCTCGCCGGCGGCGACGGCATCGCTCGAGATCGGGCGCGAGATCGTGGACATGATGGCGAAGCGGTTTGAGCTGGCGCCGGGTCAGGTTGCTTCACACCAGAACTAGCTTCCGTTCACTCAGCGTGCTCTATTACTTAGATACACCCGAGGGCGAAGCCCAGTGCGGCACAGACTTCGGCCAGACGCTCCGCATTCAACGTGCCTAGGCGGCGGCCCAAATGCGCTTTCGAAACCGTGACCACATTGTGAAGGTTTACGGCGCATGGGTGTTTCATCCCATCCTTTTCTGACAGGACGACCTCCGACGGAACGCCGCGAATGGTTGAGGTAATCGGCGCCACCGTGACAGCGGAAAGATAGTCGATGGCGCTTCCACGCGTGAGCACCAGAACGGGCCTACGCTTGTCGGGTGGGGAAGAGCCGTACAACCGAACTTCCCCGCGCATTACTCCGGCGGCCAAGAAGCCTCCCGCTCCCAATCACTATTAAACGCACTCGGATGCTTGGCGTAGCCCTGCCGATCCAAGGCTTCCAGTTCGCGATTGCGACGCTGCCGGAGGTACTCTCGCAGGGCGTTCCGGATTAAGGCCGAGCGATTGATGCGGGCGCGTTTGGAAGCGGTATTGGCGGCCCGAAGCAAAGCTGAATCCAATACGACCTGAACCGTCTCCATGGTGTCGATCTTAGCCAACAGTTTTGTCCACAGTCAATTGAGAATTACTCGTTAACAACCAAGGCCGGCAACTACTCCGGTCACTGCCAAGGTAAGGGACTTGCGCGCCTGACGCGTCATGCGGAGTGGTCCGAAAAACACTTAGCCTAGCGTGTTAATCTGTAGCGATGTCGCTCTACCTGGTCACGGGTGCGGCCGGATTCATTGGCTCGGCGCTGGTGCACGCGCTGCTGGAGCGCGGCGAGCAGGTTCGCGGGCTGGACAACTTCGAGACCGGCCGGCGGGAGAACCTCGCCGACGTCCTCGCGCAAATCGACTTTCGTCAGGCCGATCTGCTGGACGCCGAGGCGGTTGCGTCGGCATGTCGTGGTGTCGATTACGTCCTGCATCAGGCCGCAATCCCCTCTGTCCCCAAGTCGATCGTAGATCCGGCGCGTAGCAACAAAGTTAATATTGAAGGCACGCTGAATGTGCTGATCGCCGCGCGCGATGCGGGCGTGAAGCGCGTGGTCTACGCGGCATCGTCGTCCGCCTACGGTGACACGCCCACCCTGCCGAAGCTCGAGGAGATGACGCCCAAGCCGCTGTCGCCTTACGCGGTGGCCAAGCTGGCCGGCGAGATGTACATGAGGGTCTTCCACGGCGTTTACGGATTGCCTACGGTCTCTCTGCGCTACTTCAACATCTTCGGGCCGCGCCAGGACCCCACTTCGCAATACTCCGGCGTGCTGGCCAGGTTCATCCCGGCAATGCTGCGCGGCGAGCGGCCCACCATCTACGGCGACGGCGAGCAATCGCGCGACTTCAACTACATCGACAACGCGGTTTCCGCAAACCTGCTGGCTGCGGCCGCTCCGGAGAAGGACGTTGCGGGCGAGACCTTCAACATCGCAGCCGGGCACCGCTATGATCTGAACCAGACGGTCGCGCTGTTGCGTCCGCTCACCGGCTACACGGGCGATGTGGAGTATGCGGCCGAGCGCACCGGCGACATCAAGCATTCGCTCGCCGACATCTCGCGCGCGCAGCAGAAGCTGGGATATCGGCCGCTGGTGAATTTCGAGGAAGGCCTGCGGCGGACGGTCGAGTGGTATCGCGCGAGCGAGAGCAGCAAGCAAAGTGAATTGGCGGCGAGCCGGTAGGTAGAACCGGCCCTCAGAGCGGCGTCGATGCGGCCGTGAATATCATTTGATAAAGAAAGGAATCATCCTCATGCCCCGTACCCCCGGCGTTTACGCCACATTCGATACCAGCGAAGGCACCATCGTCTGCCGCCTTTTCGAGCAAGAGGCGCCCGTCACGGTCAAGAACTTCATCGACCTTGCCGAGGGCTCGCGCGAATGGACGCATCCCACCACACGCGCCAAGAGCACCACGCCGCTCTTTAACGGCACAATCTTTCATCGGGTGATTCCCGACTTCATGATCCAGGGCGGCGACCCGACGGGCACCGGCATGGGTGGCCCGGGCTATAGGTTTGAGGACGAGACAAAAGGTTCGCCGCACAAGTTCGATAAGGCGGGCAAACTCGCCATGGCCAACTCCGGTCCCGGCACCAACGGCTCACAGTTCTTCATCACTGTGGCGGCGACGCAGTGGCTCACCGGCGATCACACCATTTTCGGCGAGGTGGTCGAAGGCCAGGATGTGGTCGAAAACATCAGCAAAGCCCCGCGCAATCGCCAGGACAAGCCCAACAAGGATGTCGTGCTGAATTCGGTGAAGATCGAACGCGTGTAGCGATGGTTCAAGCCAAGGCCGGAGCAGCGAGATCCGGCCTTGGAGACGATCTATTCACAGCGCAAAGCGGTCATCGGATTAATCCGCAGCGCACGCCGAGCTGGAATGTAGCAGGCTACAAGCGCAACGCCCGCCAGCAAGACGGCAACGGTGATGAAGGTCAGCGGGTCGGTAGATTTGACCTCAAACAGCAGGCTGGTCATCAGGCGAGTCACCGCCAGCGCGCCCGCCAGACCGATCGCAATGCCCAGCAGCGCCAGCTCCGCTCCATCTTTCATGACGAGCTCGAGTACATCACGGCGCTGCGCGCCCAGCGCCATGTATACCCCAATCTCGTGCGTGCGTCGGCTGACGCGATAGGCCATCATGCCGTAGATGCCGACGGCGGCGAGCAGCAGGGCCAGCGCGGCAAAGATGCCCAGGAGCAGCATGTTGAAGCGCTGCTCCGCTACTGACAGCGCCATCAGGTCGCCCATGGTCTGAATATCGCTGAGGGGAATCTGGCTATCCAGGCTCCATACCTGTTTCTTCACGGCCTCCACCACAGCAGCAGTGGGCTCGCGGGTTTGCACGGTCAGCGTCATCCATCGCCGCCAGGGCTCGTCGTTCTGCGCAAAAGGCGTGTAGATGGCAGGATCGACCGGCTGGTTCAGCCCCGTATACTTCACATCCGCGCTGACGCCGACGATGGTCATCCACTGGTGCGGCTGCCCCGGGCGAGTCCAGTCGACCCGCACGCCGATTGGGTTTTGCCCAGGCAGCAGTTGCCGCGCGAAAGTCTGGTTCACGATTGCGACCAGCGGCTCGCCTTCCCGATCCAGCGGGGTGAAATCGCGTCCGGCGCGAATCGGAATCTGCATCACGCCGAAGTAATCACCCATGGTCGAAAGCACCTGCACCTCGGGCTCAGTTCCAGGCGCGGGCACAGGCCGGCCGTCAATGACGATGTGGTGGTCCACGAAATTTCCGCTGAGCGGAATGTCGCTGACCATCGCGGCTTGCACGCCCGGCATAGCGTTCAGCTTGGCCAGCAGTTGACACCGGAAATTCGTCTGCTGTGGGATCTCCGAATATCGCGTGGCGGGAAGGGCGCAATACAAGGTCAGCACGTTGGGAGCATTGAATCCGGGATTCACCGCGCGCAGGCGCAGGAAGCCCTTGACCAACAGTCCGGCACCGGCCAGCAGCACCAGGGCCAGCGCGAATTCCGCGGTGATCAGGAAGCTGCGGAGCAAGCTGCGCGAGGGGCCGGCAACGGTGGTGGACGCGTTCTCGCGCAGCGAATCGGCAATGTCGGCGCGGGTGGCGGACCAGGCAGGCAGCAAGCCAAAGATCAGTCCGGTGAGCAGCGAGACAGCGAAGACAAACATAAAAACGCGAGCGTCCATGCGGATGCTGCTGAACTGATGCAGCGCGGCTGGCTTCAACGCCAGCAGAAAAGCAGTGCCGCCGCGCGCCAGCACCAGGCCGGCAGCTCCCCCGGTCAGCGCCAGCAATGTGCTTTCGGTAAGGCGCTGGCGAATCAAGCGGCTGGTGCTTGCTCCCAGCGAAGCCCGGATCATCAGTTCACGCTGGCGGGCCACGGCCCGGGCCAGCAGCAGCATGGCGAAATTCGCGCAGGCAATCAGCAGCACCAGTCCAACGGCGGCGAACAGCACCAGCAGCGCCGGACGGATGTTGCCCACCAGCGATTCATGCAGCGGCGCCAGTATTGTGTGCCGTTCCTTCTCGGTGTCGGGATATTGCTCAGCCAGCCGCTGGTCGACCCGCGCCATCTCTGCCTGCGCCTGCGACAGCGTGACTCCCGGCTTCAACCGCCAGTAGGTATGCATGAAGTGTACGCCGCGAAACGGCGCAGCTTCCGGGTAAGCTACCCACAGCGAGACCAGGACGTCGGCGCGCTCCCGCGGCAGGCTGAATGTCGCGGGCATTACTCCAATCACCGCATAGGGATTGCCGCCGAGACGAATCGTCTTGCCCAGCACATACGCGTCGCCGCCGAGAAAATCGCGCCAGAAAGAATAGCTGATCACCACATTGCGCGGTCCACCCTTCACGTCTTCACTTGGCGTGATGAGCCGCCCCATCATCGGCTCTACCCCTAGCGTCTGCAGCAATCCGGAATCCACAAACGCCGCATGGATCTGCACCGGCTCGCCCTTGCCGGTGAAATCCATGGGTTCGATGTTGACTCCGCCGCCGGCGGCGAATGAGCGGGTCATCTGCTGCGTGTCGATCAGGTTGGGGCGCGAATCGTTTTGCCGCGCCGTGATCAGCTCCGGTGGATTCGGATAGGGAAGCGGATTCAGCAGAACGCTGTTCACAACGCTGAAAATTGCCGTGTTCGCACCGATGCCGAGGGCCAGCGTCAGTACCGCGCAAGCCGTGAACGCGGGCGAATGCAGCAGCGAGCGGATGGCATAGGTTGTGTCCTGCAGCAGAGTCTCCAGGAAGCTGATGCCGCGCGCGTCGCGACATTCCTGCTTCACCTGATCGAGGCCGCCGAATTCGAGGCGCACGCGTCGGCGAGCTTCCTCATCGCTCATCCCGGATTGCACATACTTGGCGACCTGCCGCTCGCAGTGGAAGCGCAGCTCGTCGTCGAGCTCGCTCTCCACAGCATCGCGCCGCAACAAGGCGCGCAGGCGATAGAACAAATCCTGCAACACAGTGGACCTTCCTAGGTGGTTTCTAGTATCAGTCTGATGGCGGCGGTCAGCTTCTTCCAGGCGTCCTGCTCAACTTCCAGTTCCCGGCGTCCCGCCCGCGTCAGCTCGTAGAACTTTGCTTTGCGATTGTTGTCCGAGGTTCCCCAACGCGCCTTGATCCATCCCTGGCGTTCCAGGCGATGCAGCGCCGGATAGAGCGAGCCCTGTTGCACCCGCAGTACATCGCTGGAAATCTGCTGGATGCGCTCCGAGACCGCCCATCCGTGCTGCGGTCCCAGCGATAAGGTGCGCAGGATGAGCAGGTCCAGAGTGCCTTGCGGAAGATCGACGTTCTCACGTCCCATTCAGATCGTCCCCCCTTTTGCTTCTACAGGAAGGTACATCACTCTGTTGTAGAAGTGCAAGGGGAGAGCGGTCCGGAAGAGACGAATGCCGCGCCGCCGTCTTCCGGCGCTGTCTTTCCGATGGCTAAGTGCTGGGCGAATACCAGAGATCGCGACGGCGGATATCGATGCCTGCGGCCGGTCCGCCACTCGGCGAGCCGGGGAAGGTTATCCAAACAGGCTCCCGGCAAACGCTAGGGAATCGCTGCGCGAGTTTGACTTCCGGCGGCGTTCCGGCGCAGAATCAGGCGCGGTAGTACCGCTCCGGACGCTCGTTCGTGAGAACCCGCCCCCTCATGCGCATACCAATGCAATCTTCATTAAGGAGGAGAGGATGAGTTCACCACAAGCTTCCAAACTCGACATGGATAAGCTGAACGCCTTCATTGGGCAATTTGTCAGCGATCTTGGCGCGGCGGTCCACACCGGGATGGTGGTAATTGGAGAGAAGCTCGGCTTGTACAAGGCGCTGGCGAAGGGACCGATGACCTCCGGCGAGCTTGCCGCGGCGACGCAGACGGATGAGCGATACCTGCGCGAGTGGCTGGCATCGCAGGCGGCCGGCGGCTACATCACTTTTGACGCAACCAGCAATAAGTTCAGCCTCACCGAAGAGCAGTCCTTCACGTTGGCCCAGGAAGACAGCTCGGCCTACCTGCCCGGCGCATTCGAACTCGCACTGGGATCGCTGGAGGCGGTGCCGCGGATTGCAGATTCCTTCCGCAACGGCGCCGGCATGGGCTGGCATGAGCACGCCGATGGCGTCTTTCACGGCTGCGAGAAGTTCTTCCGTCCCGGCTATGCCGCCAATCTGGTGAGCGCGTGGATTCCCGCGCTGCAGGACGTGCAGCAGAAGCTCGAGGCCGGGGCGCGGGTGGCCGACGTCGGCTGCGGCAAAGGGGCTTCGACGCTGCTGATGGCGAAGGCGTTCCCCAAGTCGCGCTTTTTCGGCTTCGACTATCACGACAAATCGATCGAAGCGGCACGGGAGACAGCGCAGCGCGAGGGCCTGGCCGATCGCGTCACCTTCGAGGTCGCCAAGGCGAAGGAGTATCCCGGCAAGGACTATGACTTCGTCGCGGTGTTCGATTGTCTGCACGACATGGGCGATCCGGTAGGAGCCGCGACGCATGTGCGCCGGTCCATGGCCAAGGACGGCACGTGGATGATCGTTGAACCCTTTGCCAACGATCAGCTCAAGGACAACCTGAATCCCGTAGGCCGGATGTACTACTCGTTTTCCACGTTGCTGTGCACGCCGTGCTCACGCTCGCAGGAGGTAGGACTGTGCCTGGGCGCGCAGGCGGGCGAATCGCGTATTCGCGAGGTCATGACGGCCGCGGGCTTTACCCGCTTCCGCCGCGCGACGGAGACACCGTTCAACATCGTCTACGAAGCGCGGCCGTAGTGACGCTCCCAGAGCAGTTCGGCTGGCTTAGATTTATGGCTTCGGGTTGGCGTTCTGCGGGGTGGGAGCGCTGGGCGATGACCCGGACGTGGCGGTCTGGGGCAGATCGAGATCGATCAACTGCGAGCCCGGCGGCTGCTGCAGCGCAAACTGATCGTCGCGCAGGGGCTCGTTGATCACCAGCTTCTCGACCGTTAACCGGATCGAGTACTCCTCCTGCGGACGCTGAATCTCGATCACGCTGGGGAAGCTCACGCCGTTGTAGTCCTGATAGACCTGGTAGGTCGCTTCGGTGGCGATCTCGCCCTGCTGGTCGTAGATGATTTGCTTGTGAACGGTCAGGTTGGCGCGGTTGAAGATGATTTTGCGCGCCAGGTACCAGCCCTCTCCTGCATGGTGAATCAGGTCGATGACATAGTCCGGCTGCTCGAGGTTCCTTTTCTTCTTCGCGTCAAAGATGATCTCTGTGCTCTGCTCCAGCACGGGGATATCGGTTTGGGGATCGATGTCGGGCAGCAGCAGCGCGTTATAAATTACCTGGGGACGCAGGTTTTCCAGGGGATTACCGCCGGGATGCACCACCTCATTGTGGCCTACATAGAACTTACTTTTTGCCGGAATCGACAGCTTGAACTGGGTGCCATCGCTGACCATGTCGAAGGCTTTGTTGCGCACGATGGGAAACAGGCCGATCATGCGCAGCATATTGGGCTTGCGAACAAGGATGTAGCCGCGGATTTCCTCGAACTCTGTGACTTTCCCCTTCTTCTCGCCACCGACGGAGGCAGCGATGTTGACGGTGGTGTTTAGAGTGCGGACCTTCGCCGCCTCGGTGGTCAGGTAATCGACTAGCTGCTGTTTGCTGGCCGCCTCCAGTTTGGCGGTGCTGGTGTGCATCTCGACGGCACGGGTGCGAAACAGACACGCAGTTTCGCCGAACATCAGGGCGAAGACGGCGAGAGCGGTAAAAACGGCGGACCTCGTCATGGCGATCAAGCAGGGCGGGCCGAAACCCGTAGTATAAGCGAAGAGATGCGAGCTTCGAGCGGGGAGCTGCGATTAGGCTCCGGATTTGGCACCATGGAGCGCGGCTGCGAACTGCCGGCCGAATGCCGCCGGTCAAGGTTTTGCGTGGCCGCTGAAGCCGTTATTGGTTCGACGCCACCGAATGCCGGTACAGAGCGACGTTGCGGGCGTGCTCCTGCAGGTCGCGTGCGAAGCGGTGATGGCCGTTGTTGTCGCTAACGAAATACAGGAAGTCGGTGTGGGCGGGATGCAAGGCAGCCTGCAGGGAAGCCAGCCCGGGATTCGCGATTGGCCCCGGCGGCAATCCCGGATATTTGTACGTGTTGTACGGCGAATCGAATTGCAGGTCCGAAGCGTAGATGGTGCCGCGATAGCGGCCGGAGAGCAGGGCGGCATAGATCACGCTGGGATCGGCCCCCAGCGCCATATTCTTTCCCAGGCGGTTGTAGTAAACGCCGGCGACCAGTGGCCGCTCAGTAGGATCGGCGGTCTCCTTCTCCACAATGGAAGCCATGGTCACCACCTGATGGGTGTCGGCGCGCCCTAGCAGCCCGATGCCCTGCGCCTCCTGCCGGAAGCGGTGCACCATAGCCGCGGCGATGTCATGCGCGCTATCGATTCGGGTGAAATGGTAGGTGTCGGGAAACAGGTAGCCTTCCAGCGACCTCGCGCTGGGGTCAATATCGCGCAGCAGAAACAGGTCGCTCCGGGCGGCGATGAGGAAATCCGACGCCGTGCCCAACCCGGCCTGTTCGACCGCGGTGGCGATGTCGAACATGTTGTAGCCTTCCGGGATCACCACGGTGCGCGTGTAGACGTCTCCCCGCTTGAGCCGTCCCCAGACATCCACGGCATTGGCCCGAGTGTCGAACTTGTACTCGCCCGCTTTCAGCGAGCGAACACCTTTGATGTAGTCGATAAAGAGAAAAGCGGCGGAGCTTCGGATGACGCCCTGCTCCTGCAAACTACGTGCAATGTGACGCGTGGTCCAGCCGGGACGCAGCAGGACGAAGGTGGTCTGGCGAGGCTGTATCGGCAGCAGTGCCGCCCAGGTAAACCAGATGGCGAAGGCCAGAAAAAGGACCAGTACGAGTTTGAACAGAGTCTTCAAAGGTTAGTCGTTAGATGAGCACCGCCCGCGTTGCGCTGCTCACCTGAATGCGTTCGGTCCCATCGCCGGGGCGGCAGGGCGCATTGCCGAATCCGCAACGAGAAGCACTATCTTCAATAATAACGATTCGGCGGGCGCCCTCCGG
>Ga0070741_10012195_pt1 | contig 15613 bp, 18 predicted proteins | sample Coa_R1_4_FD_66440 | JGI IMG/M metagenome (GOLD analysis project Ga0070741, IMG submission 66440) | Surface soil microbial communities from Centralia Pennsylvania, which are recovering from an underground coalmine fire - Coalmine... | ecosystem: Environmental > Terrestrial > Soil > Unclassified ... | reverse complement strand
TTCCCGCGACACGGGCCGCAAGGCACGGCATGTAAACTGTTCCCATGCACGTGAAGATTCTCGGGTCGGCTGCCGGCGGGGGATTTCCACAGTGGAATTGCGGATGCCGGAACTGCCGTTCGGTACGCGCGGGCAATTTTCCAGGGAAAGCGCGAACCCAGGCGCAACTGGCGGTCAGCGCGGACGGAACCTCTTGGTTCCTGCTGGGAGCTTCCCCAGATCTCGGGCGCCAGATCGAGAATACGGCTGAATTGCAGCCGGGGGATGGGGTGCGCCATTCGCCTATTTCGGGAGCGGTGCTGGCGAGCGCCGACCTCGACCACGTCCTCGGACTGCTGTTGCTGCGGGAACTGCAGCCCTTGCAGGTATACGCGACACCTTCCGTCCTCAACATATTGCGAGAACACAACAGCATGTTTCGCATGCTGAACCGGGTTCCGAACCAAGTCGTTTACAATTCCATTCAGCCGGGAAAAAGTTTCTCACTCGGCACTCCCAGCGGCGAAGACTCGGGTCTCAAATGCACGGGGTTGAGCCTGGGCACACGTTACCCGTCATACGTTGTAGGGGACGCGAATCTGGTTCCGAGCGAGGCCCTGCTGGGGCTTGTGCTGGAATCACACTCCGGCGGGAAATTGGTCTACGCGCCGGCGGTGCCTGAACTCACCGAGTCGCTGCTGGCACAATTGGAAGCGGCGAATGTGATCCTGCTCGATGGAACTTTCTGGTCAGAAGATGAGTTGATTCGGGTGCAGGGCAGCGGTCAGAGCGCCAAGGAAATGGGGCACGTGCCGGTCGGAGCCCCGGAGGGCAGTTTGCACGCACTGCGCAAGCTGAGGCGACCGCGTAAAATCTATATTCATGTTAACAACACCAATCCCATGCTGGACGAGTCGGGGCCTGAGTTCGGCGCGGTCCGCGAAGCGGGGTGGGAGATCGCGGAGGACGGATGGCAACTCACACTGTAGCTGCAGGTGATTCTCCGCTGCTTTCATATGAAGAACTGCGGGCGAGCCTGCGCAAGGTAGGTGAAGAACGTTACCACCACCAGCACCCATTTCACCAACTGATGCATCGCGGCGAGTTGACGCGGGGCCAACTACAGGCGTGGGCGCTCAACCGCTATTACTACCAGAGCCGGATTCCCATCAAAGACGCCATCATCCTCTCGCGCAGTGAAGATGCTGGGTTCCGTAGAGCATGGCGCAAAAGGGTGGTCGATCATGACGGAGATGCGAAGTCCGACGGCGGCATCAAGCGATGGCTTAAGCTAGCTGAAGTCACAGGGCTGGACACGGACCGGGTAGCTCGGGGAGAAGAAGTGCTTCCGGCAACGCGGTATGCGGTTAACGAATATCTGAACCTGGTGCGCAACCGTACCCTGCTCGAAGCCGTCGCATCATCGCTGACCGAGTTGTTTTCGCGCGATCTGATTGCTCTTCGCATGGAGCGCATGCGAGAGCATTATCCGTGGCTTTCCGGAGGTCTTGATTATTTCGAGGCGCGTCTTTACCAAGCACCGGAGGACGCGCAATTCGCGATCAATTACGTGTATGAGAACGCGCGCAGCCGGAGCGAGCAGGAACTCGTCATCCAGGCATTGCGGGACAAGTGCGACATCTTGTGGGCACAATTGGACGCGCTCTATTTTTCCTATGTGCAGCCAGGCTGGCCACCACCGGGCGCGTTCCGCATTAGGGAGACGTAGTTCGATGGCGCTTCCCGCAGATCACAGCCAGCCGCAACTGGCTAAAGGTTGCCGATGGGGGGAGGAGGGAGCCGACGACACCATTCTCTTCCCCGAGGGCGTCATCAAAGTGCAAGGCACGGGTAAGCACATTCTGGAACGCTGCGACGGACAAAACACGTTTGCGGACATTGTCGATGAATTGCAGAAGCATTACAGCAATTCGGATCCGGCCAAGATTCGTGACGATGTAGGAAAATTCCTGGAAGCGCTGCAGCAGAAACGGATTGTAGATTATTGATGTTGCCCAACCCACTGGCGCTGATCGCCGAGATTACGCATCGCTGTCCCCTGCACTGCGTGTACTGTTCCAATCCGCTGGAAATGGCGGCAGCCGGCAGCGAACTCGCGACGGAAGACTGGATACGCGTGTTCCGCGAGGCGGCGGCACTTGGCATATTGCACCTGCACCTTACCGGTGGCGAACCGCTGGCGCGGGCGGATCTCGCATTGCTCATTGCAGCGGCGCATGGCGCGGGACTCTACACCAACCTCATCACGTCTGGCATCGGCGTCTCCGAAACACGGCTGGCTGAACTGGTGAGGGCGGGACTCGACCACATCCAACTAAGCTTTCAGGATTCGCGAGAGGATGCCGCCAACTGGATTGCCGGCACGCGAGCGCAAGGCCACAAATTGGAGCTGGCACGTTGGATTCGAAAGCATCCGATTGCATTTACCGTGAATCTGGTAGTGCACCGGCAAAACCTCGACCATCTTGCGGAGATGATTTCATTCATCGAGCAACTGGGACCCGACCGCATGGAGATTGCTCATGCTCAATACTACGGCTGGGCCTTGAAAAATCGCGCCGCGCTCATTCCCACGCGCAAACAGTTGGACAAAGCCATCCAGGTCGTGGCGGAGGCGGAGAAACGGCTGGCGGGGAAGATTCGCATCGACTCGGTGGTTCCGGACTATTACGCAAAATATCCCAAGGCCTGCATGGGAGGATGGGGCAGACGATTGATGTTGATCGATCCCACCGGGAAAGCACTTCCCTGCCATGCGGCCGGCGTAATTCCCGGGATCAGCTTCGAAAACGTGTGTGACCGGTCACTGGGGCAGATCTGGCGCGAGTCACCGGCCTTTCAGCGTTTCCGCGGCGAGGAATGGATGCCGGAGCCATGCCGTGGTTGCGAGCGCCGCAGCGAAGACTTCGGGGGGTGCCGCTGCCAGGCGTTGCTACTGGCTGGAGATGCAAGTGCCACCGATCCGGCCTGCTCGCTAGCTGCCAGTCACTCTATTATCGAAGCGGTCCTGGCCGAAGTGAATGCCAACCACCACGAGATGGCAACACCGGTTCGGAGCTCGTCCTTACGAATATTGCAGCAGGAAGTTGGCGATCTCTGGGTCTACCGTCCAAATCCAGAATAGTCCTTTAGAAGTGCTCTTGCGCGGATATTTCGAAAATCGGGTTCTACTTAAAATCTACTTTGTCAAAGCCCAGGCTGGTCATCATGCTGCTCATCGTGGAACGCGCGTTCTGCTGAGCAGTTTGCAGGATACCGTCTTCCAGCGCCGCCTGGCGCAATTGCCGCTCAGCTTCCTGCCTGACCCTAGTTTCTAGATCCGGGTCGGCCGGTACCAGCAGCCCGGTTTGACGCGAATACACCCGGGTTTTCTGGTTATCGAGGGTTACCGTGAATATTTGCGCTTCGGGAAGTTTCAAGGCAATGTCCTTACGATGCAGGGCGACGTCCGAGGAACGAATTGCCTCGAAGTCGATGCCCGCCACAACTTGCCCGTGCACTAGCAAAAGGATCTTGTCGCCCGCCAGGAAGTCGGGAAGCACGGCATTCTCACGCTGTCCGCTGATCACTTTGTCCATGGTGTAGACCACAGTCTCCAAACGCCGGAGCTGCTGTATGCGATTGACGACCGTAGGCTGACTGACATCCACGCGCATGCTTCGTCCGGAGACGTATGACCAGAAGCCTCGCCAGGGATTTGGACTCGACTGTCCCAGCAGTAGGATGATGAAAGCACCGCAGATCACGCCCGCGACTAAAGAGGTTGCACTTATCCAGCGCTGCTTACGCCGCAGTTCCTGGGGGTCGATGGCGGGTGGGCTGGAGGGAGACATGAAATACGGTGCTCGGGTTACTGGATGCCTGCACGGGAATAAGCGGCGAAATGTAAAACCGCCAGCGCGGGTCGAGCGATAAAGAACAGTGGCGATGGCGGTTGGGCAAGTCACAACTGAGATGAGGCTACGATTTCTTCTGCTGTCGCAACTTCGCCCAGCGCGCTCTTTGGGCCTCGGCGATCCTGCGACGTCCTGCCGCCGAAATCTTGCGCCTGGGGCGTGCCATACCCACGCTGCTCGGACCACGACCGACAGAGCGAGTACCGCCGTTTAATCCGCGGAGTGCGGAGAGAGCAGCATTGAGCTGACTTAGTTGTTGCTCAGCCTGCTTTCTTTGTCGCTCCAGTTGTGTAATTACTGAATTCATATTTGCCATGAGTAACCCCCTCCGCGTTTGATTGTAACAAAGGAAAAGAATCGCCATGGTGAGTACGATGAAATTCTCCCAAGTTGTGCACGGTTGCGTGTGAGAATGGTCCCGTATCGACTTTGATGAATCGGGCGTCCAGTCCCACTTTTATGTGCAGTTTTTGTACTCTAGGCATCACAGAATCTAAAGGAGTAGCCAGTGAGCAGCCTGCAACGATATTCATCCTTTCTAAGTTTCTGGACTTTGGCAGTTATGCTGCTATCAGGCTCAAGCCCTGGTGCGAAGCGACCCAAAACATTGCAAATTTATGCAATCGACGTTGAAGGTGGCCAGGCAACTTTGATCGTCAGCCCTTCGGGACAATCGCTTCTTGTGGACACCGGGTGGCCCGGTTTCAATGGGAGGGACGCAGCCCGCATCGTCGCGGCGGGAAAAGCGGCTGGCATCCAGCAGATTGACTACGTGGTCATCACCCATTATCACCGTGATCATGTGGGAGGAACTCCGCAACTCGCCGATCGCATGCCGATTAAAGTATTTATGGATCATGGGCCTAACCAGGAGGATTCCGAGGTCACGCGCGAAGACTATGCCGCGTATCAGAAACTTCTCAACACATCAAACCATGTAGTCCTAAGGCCGGGAGACGGCGTTCCGCTGAAAGATGCGACGGTACGAGTCCTGACCGCTGCCGGTGAGCGCTTGCCAGATCCACTGCCGGCCGCCGGCACCGCGAATCCGTACTGCTCATCCGAACCCGAGACGCCGGTGGACAACAGTGAGAACGCCCGCTCGGTGGGATTGCTGGTGACCTACGGAAAGTTTCGTTTCCTTGATCTGGGTGATCTTACCAAACGAAAAGAACTGGAGATGGCATGTCCTAACAACATGCTGGGCACAATTGATCTTTTCCTCGTAAGCCACCACGGCTCTGACCAGTCTAATACGAAAGCGCTCGTTTACGCGCTGCATCCGACCGCAGCGATCATCGACAATGGAGCACACAAGGGCGGCAGTGCGGCAGTCTGGGACATTGTGCATGCTTCTCCGGGATTACAGGACCTATGGCAACTGCACTATGCGGTGGATGCGGGGCCAGCGCACAACTCTCCGGAAGAGCTGATTGCGAATCCGGAAGAAAACTGTCAGGGCAAGTACATCAGAGTAACTGCGCAGTCGAATGGGACATTTACCGTGCTTAATTCGCAGAACGGCTTCCACAAGACCTACCATAAGTAGAACAATGTTCAGTCAGCATTATGGTATGCGAAATGCGCTTCGCCAAAGTAGCGAGGGAACTTGATTGTAGTCATTATGGGAGTGGCGGGGTCAGGGAAAACTACTATCGGCAGTCTTCTGGCGAAGGAAATGGACTGGAGTTTCGCTGATGCAGACGATTTCCATCCTGCCGCCAACGTTGAAAAGATCAGTAGAGGGATCGCTCTTGATGATACCGACCGGGCTCCCTGGCTCGCAGCTATTCGCAATAATGTCCTCGGCTGGATTGCTGAACACCAGAACATCGTACTGGCATGCTCTGCCCTCAAGGAAGCTTATCGTCAACAGCTTTCGGTGAGCAGCGAGGTTAAATTCGTGTACCTGCAAGGAACTTATCCAGTGATTTACCAGAGATTACACAATCGACACGGTCACTTTGCCACCGAGCAGATTCTTGCCAGCCAGTTTGCCGCGCTCGAGGAGCCCACAGATGCGACCACCGTGGATGTCAGCGGGACGCCGGAGCAGATTGTTGGTGAAATTCGACGCCGCCTCGGCCTTCGATAAAGTTCGCCGGCTACTTTGAATCGTTCCAATTCTCGCGTATTCTCAAACCTCCTTTGGATACCGCCTATGACTCCGGCATGGAGCGCACAGTCATTGCGAAGCTTACTGCGCGCCTGATTCCCTTCCTGTTTCTTCTGTACATCGTCGCTTACCTGGACCGGATTAATGTCGGATTCGCCGCGTTACAGATGAAAGAACAGCTTGGGTTTAATGATGCGGTGTATGGACTTGGTGCGGGTATGTTCTTTGCCGGCTATTTCTGTTTCCAGGTTCCGAGCAACCTGATCCTACAAAAAGTAGGGGCGAGGCGGTGGATCGCCGCGTTAATGATTGCCTGGGGCGTGATCTCGTCCTGCATGGTGTTCGTAAGCGGAGCGAAGAGCTTTTATGCGCTGCGTTTCTTGCTCGGGTTGGCAGAAGCAGGCTTTTTTCCGGGCGTGATTCTGTATCTGAAGACGTGGTTCCCAGCGGCGGCACGAGCACGCACCGTAGCCCGGTTTATGACCGCGGCTCCCCTGTCGGGCGTGGTGGGAGGCCCAATCTCAGGGGCGCTCCTGAGCATGCAACACACGGCGGGATTGGCGGGCTGGCAGTGGCTGTTTCTCATGGAAGGAGCTCCCGCAGTGGTGTTAGGGCTGGTGGTTTCCTATTATTTGACTGACTTGCCGGCAGACGCGGTGTGGCTGAGTTCGGAGCAAAGGCTATGGCTCTCGGATGTCATGAATCGCGAGCGCGACAATGCTGCGCCATCCAGTGAAGAGAGAACTTTTTCGGCGTTCACCGATGTCCGCATCTGGGTCCTATGCCTGGTGTATTTCGGCCTGAACACATGTTCGTACGGAATCAGCTTGTGGCTACCAACCCTGATTCACAGCCGGTCAGGCGTGAATAATCTTGTCATAGGCTTGCTCTCAAGCATTCCGTATATCGCGGCAGCGATCATCATGGTTGGCGTTGGCTTGCATTCGGATAAGACGGGTGAGCGGCGCTGGCATGTGGCGGTGTCGGCATTCGCAGGATCTGCGGCGCTGCTGGCGACGAGCGGTTCTGTTTCCATTGTGCTGACGGTCCTTACGATGAGCCTGGCGGTTGCGGGAGTGTTCTCGATGATGGGACCGTTCTGGGCCATGCCAACTAGCTTTCTAAGCGGCGCGGGTGCGGCCGCGGGCATTGCACTGATCAATTCGATCGGCAATCTCGGCGGCTTCTTCGGTCCGTACGCCCTGGGATGGGTGCGCAACGCTACCGGCACATTTCGAGGTGGGCTGCTGGTGCTGGGCGCGTCGTTAGCCGTCAGCGGAGCACTGGCATTGGCGATCAGATCTGGGCGGAAGCAGGCGCCAGAATAGCGATTGCGGGCTCAAGGCAGCGCTTACGCGCCGCACCCCGTGCAGTAAATCACCAGGCGCGGCACGCTTGCACTGTTCGCTCCACCGCGAACTCAGGCTCCGCTGCCGGAGTGCATGACACGGAAGGTGCTGCCGCCATTAGCCCAAACGCGCACCAGTGCGTCTTCGCCTTTCGGAACGTTCGACAGTTCCTTCTGCACGTCCGATGCGCTCTGTACATCGTGACGGTTGACTCCCACGATCACCTGGCCGGGAGCCAGTCCGGCGTCATCAGCAGGACTTCCAGGCTGTACGCGCTCCACCACGGCACCTTGCACATCGCGAGGCGCCTGGATCTGCTCCCGGATATCAGGAGTCAAATCGGCCAGGCCCAAGCCCCATCGTGCTTTGCCGTGCTCGTTGCTGGCGCTCACAGCTTCTTTGTCACGGCCGCCCATAGCGTCCAGCCTCAGCGGCAGAGTCATGCTCTTGCCGTCGCGAATAATGCCCAGCTTGATGCTTGTACCGGGAGATTTCTGTCCAACTTCCACTTGCAGTGCACCGGAGTCGGTGACCTCGTGACCATCTAGCTGGGTGATCACATCGCCGACCTTCACGCCTGCTTTGGCCGCGGGTGAGTCAGGTTCGACTTGGGTTACAACGGCGCCGGTGTTGGTCTTCATGTCGAAGAACTTTGAGTTTTCCGGAGTCACATCGGTAATGCCTATCCCCATGTAACCGTGCGTCACCTTGCCGTACTTGACCAGTGAGTCGACCGTGGGCCGCACAATCTGGGTAGGTATCGCAAATCCCATGCCGGAGAAACTGCCTGATCCCGAGATCAGGAAGGTATTGATGCCGACCACTTCACCGTGGGCATTGACCAGCGGTCCACCGGAGTTGCCGGGGTTGATGGCAGCGTCGGTCTGGATAAACTCTCCCGGCTTGCGCGGATCATCGGTGTACGGATTCGAGCGGTTGAGGGCGCTTACGATGCCGCGCGTGACCGTAAAGCGGAATCCGAACGGGTTTCCGAACGCCAACACGGTTTGCCCCGGGTGTAGCTTGGTTGAATCCCCGAGCGGCACATTTGGCAGATTCGTTCCGTCTATCTTGAGTACAGCCAAGTCGGTGAGGGGATCTGTGCCGACCAGCTTCGCCTTCAGGATACGGCGGTCACTCATAGTTACGCGAATGTCGACCGCGCCGTCGACGACGTGGTTGTTGGTCACGATGTAGCCGTCAGGCGAGATGATGACGCCGCTGCCGATGCCGTGTTCAATTTGCGGTTGCTGCTGACGGAACTGGCGGCCGAAGCCGGGTCCGAACTGGCCGAAAAACCGCTGCAGGTCGTCCAAATCGGCACCGTCAGCGATCTGGGTTTTAGTTTTCGAGGTCACGGCCACGTTCACGATGGCTGGCGTGACTCTAGCCGCCAGGGTTTCCATGGCATGATCGAGTGAAAGCAAGGCTCCCACACTATTGTCGTCGAGCGCCGAGACACTCGACATCGGCGCCCCCACGGCCGCCCTGGCCGCCACCGGTTTGACAATCTCGTAGGTTCCTACAGACATTGCCAAGGCAATGGCCAGCACCGGGGCGACGAGATGCCGGGTGCCGAACTTTTGCTGCATTTTGACGATCCAACTCTTCATTGGCTTATCTCCTTCTTTGCAACTAATTCTTTAGTTGATTACGACAAAAAATTTTCCATTGCTAAGTTGATTTCGAAACTGCTGCGGGCTGATTCGCAATCTTGTCGTCCGGGTGAAACACGGTGAGGCGATAGACGCTGATCTGCCAGAACATCGATCCCGTGGAATCCAGTTGCCGGCCTTCCATGACGACAAGCACTGCAACAGGAGCCAGGTTGTGCATGATTCGCAAGTTTGCCCGCTGTACATTCGCTTTGTGGACATTTTCAAAGTTGTGAGAACGGACATTTGTAAACGTTGGGGCCGGGTGAGCGGCTTTCGCAGCGCATCCTGCCCGCATTGACTTCTGTCGCTGCACAGTAGGCATAGACGTGAGCTTAGTGGGAACTACCTGCGCGAAGCGTCCGGGATCCCGATAGCTCTGCGCAAGGTTGCTCGCCGGTAAATTCGGCGTCGAAACCGCTTGTCTCGGGTTTTGAAACCCGATCAGCGCGGGAACGTGATGCACTCCGATTCCGCAACTCACAAGAACAGCGCCCAAAGTAGCGACGACAGGCGTCGCAACCCGGGTGCCGGTAGTCTTGCGCGCATCGAGAATTCTCGCAACCCGTGCGGCAGTCTGGCTCAGACGGGATACAGCGGCATGCGCCAGCGCGACGCCACGGCGCAAAAACCCCTTCTCCGCGAGACTCACCAGGCACTCCGCGTATGCCCTGGGATTCTCGGTCCCGGCCAAAACGTGCTCGTCACACGCCATCTCGCGCTCGAGCGCCAAGTGCTTCTCAACCCACCAAACCGCAGGGTGGAAGAAAAACAGCGCACCCAAAATCTTCTGCACCAGGTTGCTCCAATCGTCCCAGCGACGGAGGTGAGCAAATTCGTGCATCAGCACAGCTCTTAGTTCCGCCTGTGACAGTTCGCGAACCGTCCACCCGGGAAGGACAATTGCCGGATTCCAGAAACCGAGCGCGGTCGGCACGTGCACACGATCCGAGGTGCAGAGTTGAAAATCTCGTTCTGCCTGGAAGCGTTTGACCAAATCGTGCAGAGAGGGATGCAACTCGTCGGGCTGCAACGGGCGACCACTCCGACGAAGACCATGCAATCGCCATAGTCCCATGGCCAGGCGCACGAAACCACCAACCGCGATTACGGCCCACAGTACGAATAAACCCAACGCCCATGAACCCGGTAAGGTTAGTGCTGCGCCCGGAGCGGACGATCCATGAGCACTTGTGCCTTGGAACACAGGCAGGGCTACGATGCCAAGTAGGGCTACAAACCATACGACAAAGCGGGTGCCAGAGTTTTGCCTTCCCACAACCCGCAGCAGGATCCAAGCCAGGCAGGCAATCGTTACCCCCTCCGCAATGCCGTTCAGCATGCGCGCGGTTGAGGCTTGTGCTATGTCGTTCACTTGCAGGATGTTCCCGGCTAGCACGCTACTTGCTCTCCTCCAGCATCTTGCGGAGACGCGTCAACTCTTCAGAATCAATGGAGTTGTCCTGCAATACATTCAGCACGAGTTGCTCATGGGAATTGGCGAAAAATCGGCTCACCAGTCGCCTTACCTCTGACTGGGTTGCTTCCTTGCGGTCAACCACGGGCATGTAAACGTGCGCACGACCGTCCTTGACATGCTTCACGTATCCTTTTTGCTCGAGGATGCGAATGGTGGTGAGCACGGAGTTGTAGGCCAACGCCGGCTTTCCCTGAAGGCCGTCGAGAACCTGCTGGACAGTAGAGGGCCCGCGTTGCCACAGGATATCCATAAGCCTGAGTTCAGCCTCGGTGAGCGTAAGCGACCTCTGGGGCGGCACTTCTGCAAGCCTCCTGCTTATTTAATTAGACGGAAAAGGCAATCGAACGTCAACTAATTATTTAGTTGTATCTTGCCACCCACAAGTTGCCAAACGGCGCGGATTACACGAGGGAAATCAGGCGAGCTGACGGTTTACAGGCAAGGAGGGTTGCAATTGAGCGGTAAAACGGTGTGGGAGGGTTTCACCGGAGGGTAGCGCTTCCCATTCGGCAATCACTTTCTGCACTGCGGTGAGAAGCTGACTCTTCTTGTTCGGATCCTGTTCGGCAAATGCTGCCCGGTAGAGCTGACCGAAGTCGCGATATTGGTTAGACATGAACACCCCTCGAAAAGGAAAGCGGCGCTTCCTACTGACCTTGTCTACAGCACAGACGGTTCCCGCTTCGGAGACTTTTGCAGTATCTCGCGTGCTTTTCTTTCAATCAATCAGGTTTTTGCTGTATTGAACTTTCGGTCACCGTAACCGTTATCTGCCGCTCTCGGCAAGGAGCTGTGCCAGGTACTGGTGCCAAATGGCGGGCAGGGTGTGGGTACCGTGACCACGGGTTTGATCGGTGATCGGCAACAAAACAAAGCGCCCGCGTTTCACATTCTTGATCTCCCGCTCAGCGATTCCAAGTTCTGGGGGATTAATCATGTCGTCCGCTGAGTTCACGAACATAACAGGAACCTTGATGGTTTCAAGGGCAGGGGAAGGATCATAGTTTCGGGAGGCGTCGAAGGCATAAAGCACGTCGTTTGCGTCGTAATGCTCCAGCGCCGTCTTCTCGGTTTTTTCCAGGTACGCGTCCGCCTCATCACGCGTGGGATAAAGCTTCTGCATCTGTAATGGGCTGCTTCCCATGATCATGATAATGTGAACGGCCTCCACGAGGCCATGTGGCTGCTGCTTGTAGTCGCCATTCATCCATTCAAGATCGGCGCGGATTGCATCTATGATCATCTTGCGCATCATGCGGTTGCGGCCTGCGATCTGCACAGGAAGGCAAGCCAGAGGCATAGCCGCGTCCACGAAGTCGGGATACGTTTCCGTCCAGAGCCAAGAGTGCATGCACCCCATCGACGTACCCATGAGCAGACGGAGGTGATTAACCTTCAGGGCCCCTGTGAGCAGTAGGTGTTGCGCTTCGATCATGTCCTGGTAGTCGTAGTGGGGGAAATGGGCGCGGAGACCGTCACTCGGTTTGCTGGACTGGCCATGGCCAATAGAGTCGGGAAGGATGATGAAATACCGATTGATATCCAACAACTGTCCGGGTCCAAAAAGGGCGCCGGCGAAGCGTTCGCCGACGAATTGCTGTCCGGACCCGGTGGTTCCATGCAGGACCATGACCGCATTGGTGATATTCCCCTTGGCGTCGGTCAGGGGCTTGCCGTAGGTCGCGTAATGAAGCTTCAACTCGGGAAGCACTTCACCGGAACGGAAGCGGAAGTTGTGGACGATGTAGTCGGCTTCGTCAGGCTTGGGCAGTTGCGGAGCTTCCGCTGGAGCCGCCAGAAGCGAACAATTGATCAGGAGAAATAGAGCCGTTACACGAGCAAGCATGGTGACTCCTTGCGAGATTGTGCGGAAACTACTTTGAGATTTTCAGCAAAACTGCGCCGTGCTTGGGGACCTCATCCGTGTAAGACTCCCGCACCCTCCCGAGGTCCTGGTGCTGCCATAAGTCGCGCAAGTGTGCTGAAGCTCCCCAGCCAATCGACTTCAAGAGGAATTTAATCGGCAAGGTGGACTCGCCGCGATTGAAGAGGCCAACGGCCTGGCTGCCGTCTGCCAGCGGCCTGGCCCAGATTTCCAGCGGGCCTTCGTCCCAAACCCGGTGCGCCTGAACGCCTTTCAAATCCTGATCGATAGCAATGACTTCCGGATTGGTAAGCATCGCTTTGGTGTCGGAGTCCATGCTGCGCAGGTCATTGCCGGCCAACAAGGGTGCGGCGAGGAGCACCCACAGCGACATGTGGGTGACGTATTCATCATGGTGCATGCCTCCATTCCCCACTTCCAACATGTCAGGATCGTTCCAGTGTCCGGGCCCGGCAAACTTCTCCAGTCCGTTTTGCGAGAAGCCGATGACCGACATGCGATCGTAGTTATCGCTGATATCGCCGGTCGTGCGCCAGAGATTGCCGGTGCGCGGCCCCCAGGTCCATGGTGCGTCTACGCCCCAGTTGCAGATGCTGAACACCATGGGGCGGCTCGCCTGAGCGATGGCCTGCTTAAATTTCTCATACTGAGTCTCGGGGTCGAGGCCTTCGGCAAAACACCAGTCTACCTTGACGTAATCGACGCCCCATGTCGCATAAGTGTCGATATCTTGCTTCTCATGCTCGAAACTGCCGGGGCGCTTCTGGCAAGTCATCCGGCCTGCATCGGTGTAGATGCCCAGCTTCAGGCCTTTCGCATGAACATAATCGGCAAGTGCCTTGATGCCCGAGGGAAAATGCTGCGGGTCGGCAACGATGCTGCCCGCGGCATCGCGACTGACCTGCCAACAATCATCGATGTTCACGTATTCGTATCCCGCTGTATGCATTCCGGTGCTGATCATGGCATCGGCGGTCTCACGAATGAGCTGCTCGCTTACATTGCAAGCAAACTTATTCCAACTATTCCACCCCATGGGCGGAGTTCGCGATACCCGGGAGCCGGAAGTCGCAGCTCCGGCGACAGGCTGAGCGACAGCTGGAATGATGCAAGCACTGAAAAGGAACATAGCGATGAGGAGGAGATTGCCTTTTTGTCTTCGCATAAGAGGATCCGAGCCACGGTTGAGTTCCACTCACAAGCTGTCAATGGGGCGACGACGATTGTAGCCGACCGGGTGAAGATGGGAAGGAACTTGTGGGCGTGGACGGCAGTCAGATCAAACGCGGCCGTCGTTGAAGCTGCAACTCACCATTTGCGATCGGCCAGCTGCTGTTCCGAGTCTGCGAACTGGTTGCGTTTGTGGTAAAGGACGCCGATCAGGCCCACTGACGCGAGTGTGGGCGGAACGATCAGGATTAAAATGCCGCTCTTCAAAGCTTGAATCATGCGCGCGCCCGCGGAAGCAGCCTGGGTGTAGCAAAGGGCGCAGCTCTGCGCTCTCGCGGGCAAGGTCAGCACGATGAGGGCTGCGACAACCACAAGACAGACACGAGCCAGCGCTCGAGTACGCATACTGATTACCTCACTGCACCGCTCCCGCCTTGGGCTGTGAATTAGGAGCGCCTAATTCCATGCGATAACTGTCGGGCCACGAATACTGCATAGCCAGGGTCACGAAGATTGTAAATATCGCCACGAACAGAAGGAAGCCGCGCTTCTCCGCCCAAAGATGCATGAAGAACATGACCGCCAGCCCCGCTTCGGCGAAGGCTACGAAGAACATGCGCGCGAATTTCTGTGAGCCATCGATGTGCTGATAAGCGATGTAAAACTGCAACGCTGCGAGCACCAGGATGCAGAGATAGATAGCGATGTACTTGCCGATGGTGTCCACGTATTGAGCGGCCGCGTCGGTCTTCTGTACGTCTGGTGTATGCATAATTCTGCTCCCCCGAATTTAGAGAGTCACATTCATCAGGTAAATGAAGGGCACGACGAACATCCAGACCAGGTCCACAAAGTGCCAATACAGCCCCATGACCTCGAGATCGTCGGACTTGTAGCGGCCGCTGCGGTACTTGGCCGCGACGGCAAACAGAGCAATGACTCCGCCGACCACGTGAGTGAGGTGCAACCCGGTAATGCTGAAAAAGGAAGCGCCAAAAAGGGGCGTGCCCCAGGGATTATGGAACAACGTGGCACCCTCGCCAATCATTCCGAGCCATTCGCGAATGTGAAGGATGGCGAAGATGATCCCCAAGACCGCGGTAATGATCGTCCAGCGGAGAGCAGAGGGTTTGTCTCCGGCTTTCGCCGCGCGCACTCCCAGGAGCATGGTCAAGCTGCTGCTGATGAGGATAAATGTCATGACCATGGCGTTGACGACCGTGGGAGAGAACTTGAAAGGAGTGGGCCAATTCGCGGTGCCGTTGCGCAGGAACCCGTACGCCACAAGGCAGCCGGCGAATGTGGCGGCGTCAGCAATGATGAACAGCCAAATTGCCATTTTCTTGGCAGGAACGGAAAACGCGGGCTCTTCCATGACTCCCGCGTGCCCCACGCCGTGCCCTGACATGGTTATATCGGCTTGGCTCACAAAGCCTCCTTTGAGCCTAGAACTTGATCCATAACAGCAACAGCAGATACAGCCACAGTGCATCCATGAAATGCCAGTACCGCGAAGCAAAATCCAGAGTGGTTCGACGCAACATAGAGCCGTGTAATTTGGCGATTACATAGACTAGACCGGCTAGTCCTCCTAGCACGTGAAGGCCATGCGCAGCGGTGAGCACGTAGAAAAAGGAACTACTGGGATTGGTGGCGAGATAAAGTCCTTGCGCCCTCAATTGCATCCAGGCGGCATACTGACCGACCACGAAGAACAATCCCAAAAACAGCGTCGCGTACAGCCAGCGCGCGGGATTAGAAACCTGACTGCGGAGGCCGCCCATGTAGGCCGCGACGCGCTTGCGAGCGATTTCCAGGCTCACACTACTGAACAACAATATGCCCGTGTCGAGGTACAGAACCCAAGGCAAACGGAACGAGCGCCAGTCAGTAGAGCCACCTTGACGCACGACCAATGCGCTAGTAAACGCCGCGAATGTCATTGAGATGGCGAAGAGCACCACCCAGATACCGGTTGACCCCGGGGCGGGGGAACGGTCGCCCACTTTGCGCAGGTCTCCACCTGCCGGAGCAACGTTCCGCCATCCTCCGTTTCCGGAGT